>Ga0335080_10007315_pt1 | contig 11445 bp, 11 predicted proteins | sample Lox_Sample_34_FD_206720 | JGI IMG/M metagenome (GOLD analysis project Ga0335080, IMG submission 206720) | Soil microbial communities from Loxahatchee National Wildlife Refuge, Florida, United States - Lox_Sample_3.4 | ecosystem: Environmental > Terrestrial > Soil > Wetlands | place: USA...
ATCCTGCTCGCGCTCCGGCATCAGCGTGTACCCGCCATGGTGCCATTCCAGCACAGGGGTCTTGGCGGGCGCAACGGGTGCCTTCTGCGTGGTTCCTGGGATGACGGCGATTGACCTTCCCCCTGGCAGGTCCTACGATGAGGGTGCCAGCCAGCACTTATGGATAAGATCGACGAAGAGCTGGGCCAGCTCGAACGCGACATCCGCAACCTGAAGATCGAGTACGAGCAGTACTTCGGCGGCGGCCGCTCGCGTCCTCCCAACGACACGATTTGGCGCATCGAACAGGCGGTAAAGCGCTACTCCGAGCGCGGCGCCGACATGTCGTACGGCCAGCGGTTTCGCTACAACAACCTGGCGCAGACCTACGCAAAGTATCAGGACATCTTCCGCAAGCGGATGAAGGCCAAGGAAGAAGGCACTGTGCAGCGCCATTTCGGCGCCGCCGCACGGGCCATCGAGCAGGAACGGGCCCGCGTGCACCCGCCCGAGATGCCGAAGCCACCTGCCGCGCAGCCCGCCGCTGCTTCCACGGGCACCGGCGGCCGCATGCCGCCTCCGCGGCGCAGCGCTTCCGAACTCGTGGGAGAGCCGGGCGGTTACGTTGTGCATTGCTCCGACCCTGACCGCGAACACGAAAAGGTAAACGATCTGTATACCGTCCTGCTCGAAGCCAAGAAGAGCGCCGGCGAGAAGACCGACGCGCTGACGCTCGAGAACTTCACTTCGTTTGTCCGCCAGAAGACGGCTCAGCTCAAGCAGCAGGCCAAGTGCAACGAAGTCGAGTACGCGGTGCAGATCGAAAACGGACAGATCAAGCTGAAGGCCCGCGTCAAGACCTAGCCCCCCAGGGAAAGAAACTCCTCCGCGAAGCCAGGGCACGCGCCCGGCGCCGGCGCGGCATTCCGCGAATTGCCGCCCGGCGCGTAGAATGTCTGTTCTCTTCGCGCACCAGGAAGCTGCGCGAACCGGAGGACGGGATGGCGATTCAGCGGGCGGTGATCAGCGTCTTTGACAAGACCGGCGTCGTAGAGTTTGCGCGGCGGCTTGCGGCGGCGGGAGTCGAGATTCTGTCCACGGGCGGGACGGCGAAGATGCTGCGCGATGCCGCCATCAGCGTGCGCGACGTTGCGGAGCACACCGGATTTCCCGAAATGCTGGGTGGCCGCGTGAAGACCCTGCATCCCAAGGTTCACGGCGGCATCCTCTACCGGCGCGCCCTGGCCGGCGACCGCGAAGAAGTTGCCAGGCACGGCATCTCTCCCATCGACCTCGTCGTGGTCAACCTGTATCCCTTTGAAGCCACCGCGGCGAAGTCCGGCCTGACCGCGGAAGAATTGGTCGAAAACATCGACATCGGCGGTCCAGCGATGCTTCGCTCGGCGGCAAAGAACTTCGAAAGCGTTGGCGTGGTGTGCGACCCCGCCGACTATGCGGAAGTTGCGAGTGAGATTGAGAAGTCGCGGGAACTCACTCTGGAGACGCGGCTTCGCCTGGCGCGCAAGGTGTACGCCGCCACCTCGCGGTACGACGGCATGATCACCATGGCGCTGGAGCGGCTGAGCGCACACGGTTCCACGGTGGAGCTCGGCGCATGGCCCGTGCTGCCCGAGCGCATGCACGCAGGGCTGATTCGCCGGCAGGAGATGCGTTACGGAGAAAACCCTCATCAGGCCGCCGCGCTTTACGTTTCTCAGGGCCGCCCGCCGGCGGGACTGGCGTGGGCGCAGCAGCTCCAGGGGAAGGAGCTTTCTTACAACAACCTGGTGGATCTCGATGCGGCGTGGAAGCTATCGAAGGAATTCGAGCGCCCCGCCGCCGTGATCATCAAGCACAACAATCCCTGCGGCGCGGCCGAGCAACAAACCCTGCGCGACGCGTATGTGCGCGCTTTTGAATGCGACCCGGTGTCGGCGTTCGGCGGGGTTGTGGCCTTCAACCGCCCCCTGGACGGCGCCGCGGCGGAAGAGCTGTCCAAGCTGTTCGTAGAATGCGTGGTTGCGCCGGGATACGAGCCTGCGGCGCGCGAGGCCCTGGCCGGGAAGAAGAATCTGCGCCTGATGCAGATGCCGGCGGCGGACGACTCGTCCCCCTTTGAGCTGAAACAAATCTCGGGTGGCGTGCTGGTGCAGCAGCCGGATACGCACGCGCTGTCGCCAGCGGACTTGAAGCCTGCCACCAAGCGTACTCCCACGGAGGCCGAGGTGCGCGCACTGCTCTTCGCGTGGAAGGTGGCGAAACACGTCAAGTCCAACGCCATCGTCTTTGCCAACGAAGGACAGACCGTGGGCATCGGAGCCGGCCAGATGAGCCGTGTCGACTCCGTGAAGCTGGCCGTCATGAAGGCGCAGAAGCCACTGGCTGGTACGGTGGTAGCCTCGGACGCTTTCTTCCCGTTCCCCGATGGCGTTGAGGAGGCGGGCCGCGCGGGCGCAACCGCGGTGATACAGCCGGGTGGGTCGATGCGTGATGCGGAAGTGATTGCCGCGGCGGAGAAGGCCGGCATGGCCATGGTCTTCACCGGCGTCCGGCACTTCCGGCACTAGGGGGCGCAAAGAACGATTCCGCCGCCGGCTCGCATCCAACCAGCCGGACCAAATCGCCTTCCAAGGTTGGAGCGCACTCCAGCGTATAGGATAATGACCCTTCATGTCTGACAACAGAAGCTCAACGGCGGCAGCGGCGATGATGCTGCTTACTGCGGCCTCTGGCCTGCCCGCGCCGGCCCTCGCGCAACAGCCGTCGTCTCCTGCTTCAGCGGATCCCGCGCGACCGGCCCAGCAACAGGCTGCTCCAGCCGCCCCGGCCGCCACGCCGCAGTCGGAGACGGATCGCCGCGCGGAAGCCTTCTACCAGTTCACCATAGGCCGCATGTTCGAGGAACAGTACGAGTTCTCCGGCCGTCCGGAGTATGCCGGCCGCGCGATCACAGCCTACAAGCGCGCCTACGAGCTCGATTCGCATTCTTCCGTAATCGGCGAACGTCTGGCTGAAGCCTATGCCCGCGCGGGCCGCATTCCGGAAGCGATTGCGGAAGCGGAGGGCGTGCTCACGCACGACCCCAACAACCTTCCCGCGCGGCGCATCCTGGCGCGCATCTATGTTCGTTCGTTGGGCGACATGGAATCGACTGAGCCGCAGCGCGACATCGTGAACCTGGCGATCGGACAGTATCGCGAGATCATTCGCCTTGACCCGGCCGACGCGGAGTCGGCGCTGTTGCTCGCCCGTCTCTACCGTCTGGACCAGGAGGATGAGAAGGCGGAGGCCGTGCTCCGCGACGTCCTGAAGACCTCTCCGGACGACGACCGGGCCTTGCGCCAATTGGCGCTGCTGCTGCTGGATAACGACCGTGGCGCGGAGGCGGTCAAGCTGCTCGAGCCCATCGCCCGGCGCGTGCCCTCTCCGCAATGGTCTACGCTGTTGGGTGAAGCATATATAAAGAGCAAGAATTTTCCCGCGGCTGAGGCGTCCTGTGCCATTGCTGTCAGGCTGCAAAGCGACAATGCCGCCGCGCGGAAGTGCCTGGGCGAGGCGCTCCTTCTCCAGGAGAACTACGATGGCGCCCTCGAGCAGTACCTTCGCCTTTCAGAGCTCGAGCCGAACGATCCACAGCACTTCCTGCGGCTCGCTACGATCTACCGGCGGTTGGGCCAGCTCGACAAGGCCGAGCAGTGCCTGCTCCGTGCAAAACAGGACGCGCCCGGCAGTCTCGAGGTGATTTACAACGAAGCGCTGACCTACCGGGCGCAGGGCCGCTTTGACGATGCCATCCGCGTCCTGAGCGACGCCGTGGCTGCTGCTAGAGGCTCGGAACGACCCTCGACCATGGCCATTCTGTACGAGCAGCTCGGGGCTCTCTTTCGCGAGGTGGAGAACTATCCGGCCGCGCTCGAAACCTTCGGGCAGATGCGTGACCTGGGCCCGGACCAGGAGAAGCGCGCCACCGAGTTGATGATCGACACGTACCGGATGAACCGCCAGATCGGCAAGGCGCTCGAGGAATCACAGAAGGCCATCGCCGCGTATCCCGACGACCGCTCGTTTGTCATGACCCGCGCGCTGCTGTTCGCGGAGAAGGGAGACACCGCGGCGGGCGTGGCGCTCATGCAGGGGCTGCTCAAGGAGTCTCCAAAGGATTTTGAGCTCTTCATGACGCTCGCGCAGGTTTACGAGCGCGGCAGGAAATTCAAGGAAGCCGAGCAGACTGCTCAGGAAGCCGAGAAACTGGCCGGACGCCAGGCCAACCGCGTGATGGTCTGGTTCCTGCGCGGCGCCATTGCCGAGCGGCAGAAGAAATTCGAAGAGGCGGAAGAGCAGTTCAAGCGGGTGCTGGCCGTGGACCCGCACGAGAGCTCAACGCTGAATTACTACGGGTACATGCTTGCCGATCAGGGTCTGCGCCTCGACGAAGCGGTCACGCTGATCCAGCGCGCCCTTGCTGAGGAGCCCTACAACGGCGCCTTCCTGGACAGCATGGGATGGGCTTACTTCAAGCAAGGCAAGCTGGAGCTCGCGCGGACCACGCTCGAGAAGGCCGTGGCACGCACCGCGCATGATCCTACTGTTCGCGAGCACCTCGGCGAGGTCTATTACAGGATGGGCCGCCCGGCTCAGGCACTTGCCGAGTGGAGCAAGGCGCAGATGTTCTGGAAGGATGTGACGCCCGCTGACTTCGAGGCCGATCAGGCGGCCGGCCTCGACAAGAAGATCAGCCAGTTGAAGCATGAAATGGCGCAGACCGCCGCGCCTTCCGCGAAACCCTGACGCGCCCGTTGCCCTTCGTGTACCATCCCGTCGTCATCCAGTCGAATCAGCCATGAAACGCCTTCGCCTGCCCGCTTTCGCCAAAGTGAATTTGCGCCTGCATGTTCTTGGCCGCCGCGCCGACGGTTACCACGAGCTGCGCACAGTCTTTCAGACGATTGGTCTGCACGACACGCTGGAAATGTCGCTGGCTCCGGGCCGCGGCATCCAGTTCGAATGCGATGATCCGTCCCTGCCCGGCGGCAGGGAAAACCTGGTCTGGCGTGCGGTGGATGCCGCGCGGCGCGCGCTCAAGCTGCGCTCCGGCGTCCGGGTCAGGCTGGAAAAGCGCACGCCTGCCGCGCGAGGCTTGGGTGGCGGATCGAGCGACGCGGCCATGGCCCTGGCCGGCGTCGAGCGGTTGTCGGGCCGCCGGCTGCCGCCAGAGCGATTGTTTCAGTTGGCTGCTGATCTGGGTTCAGACGTGCCGTTCTTCCTTTTCGGCGGCCGCGCGTTGGGCGCCGGGCGTGGGGAGGAGATTTATCCGCTGCCGGATATGCCGAAGCGCATCGTGGTGGTTGTTTCGCCCTCGGGCATAGGCGTCAGCACGCGCGACGCCTACCGCTGGCTCAAAGCGCCGCCGTTGACAACGGGCGGCTCGGCCCGTAAACTTAGGAGTTTCTGCGCTCTTTGTTGGAGCGGTCAGGGGAGCAACCAGCCGGCAGACCCTCTCGAGAATGACTTCGAGGGGCCCGTCTTCCAGCGGCACCCCAGGCTGGCGCGAATCAAACGCGCGTTCCTCCGCCATGGAGCCGCGGGAGTCGCGCTGGCGGGCAGCGGTTCGGCGGTGTTCGCGATTTTCCAGACCCCAGCGCAGGCGCGCCGTGCCGCGATGCAGTTTCCGGACGACCAGGTTTTCATTACGGAAACGGTATCCAGGGAAGAGTATCGCCGGGCGACCGGTCTGAACTGAGGTCGCGCCGCGAGCAGGCAGGTTCCTGGTTTCAACGGCCGGGATTCTGTCCTGCCGGATTTTCCGTGGTTTATCAGGCTCTCAGGGGGAGCTCTTGGTAGACGAGAAGTTCAAGCTGTTTGCCGGGTCGGCCAACCGCGCCCTGGCCGAGGAAATCGGGCGCAAGCTGAACGTTCCGCTCGGCCAGGCCGCGCTGGGCCGCTTCAGCGATGGCGAGATCTATTTTCAGGTGCTCGAGAACGTGCGCGGCGCGGACGTGTTTGTCGTGCAGCCCTGCTGCAACCCGGTGGACCAGCATCTGGTTGAGTTGCTGATGATGATCGACGCGTTCAAGCGGGCGTCGGCATGGCGGATTACGGCGGTGGTGCCGTACTACTGCTACGCGCGGCAGGACCGGAAAGACAAGCCGCGCGTCCCGATATCCGCGAAGCTCGTGGCCGACCTGCTGGAAACAGCCGGCGCCAGCCGCGCGCTGACCATGGACCTGCATGCGCCCCAGATTCAGGGGTATTTCAACGTGCCGGTGGATCACCTTTACGCGACGCCGGTGATGGTGGATTACTTCTCGAAGAAGCAGAAGCAGTACACGGTGGTCTCCCCCGACGCGGGCGGCGTGGAGCGCGCTCGCTTCTTCGGCAAGAAGATCAACGCGCCGTTGGCCATCATGGATAAGCGCCGCGTGGAAATGAACGTCGCCGAAGTGATGAACGTCATCGGTGACGTGCGCGGCAAGCCCGCGCTGGTGATCGACGACATGATCGACACCGCCGGCACGCTGGTGAAGACCACCGAGGCGCTGCTGGAACACGGCGCCACGGAAGTTTCCGCCTGTTGCACCCACGCGGTGCTTTCCGGGCCGGCCGTCGAGAGGATTTCGAAATCGGCGCTCACGGAAGTCGTCGTGACGAACACCGTCCCGCTCAGTGCGGCGGCGCAGGCTTGCGGCAAGATCCGCGCGCTCAGTGTTGCGGACCTGTTCGCGCGCGGAATTCAGTCAATTCACGAGGAGAGTTCGATCAGCGAGCTGTTCATCTAGCTGTTTGTCTTGGTCGAGCGAGAAAGAGGGAGTCATGCAGCAGATTCTGATTGATGGAAAAGTTCGGGAGGATCGCGGGAAAAACGCCATGCGGCGCCTGCGGAGCGCCGGCACGATTCCCGGAACGCTCTACGGTGGCAAGGGCGAAGCCGTCGCCCTGGAATTGCAAGCCCAGCAGCTCGCGCCCCTGTTCCGCACGGAATCGGGCCACAACGCCCTGCTCAATGTGAAGCTCGCGGGGCAAGCCGAGCAGCTCGCGGTGCTCAAGGATTGGCAGATCGACCCGCTGCACGGCAGCCTCCTGCACGTGGACCTGCTGCGTGTGGCCAGGGACGTGCGCATGCGCGTCCGGGTTCCCGTGCATACCCACGGCGAGCCCGTCGGCGTGAAGCAGCAGGGCGGCGTTCTTGAGGTCATTTCGCGCGACGTGGAAATCGAATGCCTCCCGATGGACATTCCCGAGGAGTTCCGCATGGATGTGTCTCAGATGGGCCTGGGCAAGCAGTTGCGCTTCTCCGACCTGCCCCTCGACCCACAGAAGATGAAGCTGGTAAGCGAGGCGCGCACCGTCATCGCGCACGTCGTGACGCCGAAGAAGGAAGAGGAGGTCACGCCGGACGCCGCAGCGGCGGCCGTGGCAACGCCGGCGGAGCCGGAAGTCATCAAGAAGGGCAAGAAGGAAGAAGAGGGGGAAGAGGGCGCGGCTCCGGCCGAGAAGCCGGAGAAAGCCGAAAAGTCCGAGAAGAAGAAGTAGGGATCGTGCCGCGCGCGGCATGAGGCACGAGGTGGCCGTGCGGCTTTCCCGCCGGAACTATTTCCTGTGCTTCGGAATCGCTCATGTGGCTCATCGTCGGACTTGGCAACCCCGGATACGAATACGCCTGGACGCCCCACAACCTGGGTTTCCTGGTCGTTGACCTTCTTGCGGAACGCGCCCGAATTCGCGTCGAGCGGCCGGAGTCTAAGTCGTACGTAGGCCTGGGGCGCTTCGGGGAAGAGAGCGTGGCGCTGGCCAAGCCGCAGACGTACATGAACCTCAGCGGTTTGGCGGTCGGCGAACTTGCGGAGCGGTATCAGGTGCCTGCCGGGCGCGTCGTAATCGTGGTGGACGAGGTGGCGCTGCCCTGGGGCAGCTTGCGCGTCAGGGAGCGTGGCAGTGCCGGCGGCCACAACGGTCTGAAGTCGGTGATCGGCGCCCTGGGCTCGGATGAGTTTGTGCGTGTGCGCCTGGGGATTCAGCCGGACCATCCGGTTGGCGACCTCGCGGCGTATGTGTTGCATCGCATGGCCAAGCGGGAACGCGAGGCCGCCGTCGAGCTGGTCGGACGCGCTGCGGACGCCGTCGAGTGCGTGGTGACCGAGGGCGTGCGCAGGGCCATGAACCAGTTCAACCGGCGCGCGTCGGATTCGGGTCCCGCGACAACCGGCTGATCCGCTGCTGAATTTCGAAGATCGAAGAAGGAACGGAGACAAGAGCATGGAAGAGAGACTGTACGACCTGATGTTCATCTGCCGTCCGGCCACGCCGGAAGAGGAGATCGACAAGATCATCAGCACGCTCGAACACACCGCCGGCGAGCGCGGTGGCAAGGTGGAGAAAAAGGAAAAATGGGGAGCGCGGCGCATGGCCTATCGCGTGCGGCGCCACCGCGAGGGCTACTACGTTTTGATGGTGCTCCGCTCCACGCAGGGCGACCTGGTGCACGAACTCGAGCGCAGGCTGAAGGTGAATGACGCGGTCATCAAGTACATGACCGTGCGCCTGGATGAGGATATGAAACGCCAGAAGCGGCTGGCTGCGCGGCGCGAGAAGCGGGCGTCACGCAGGCCGCGTGCGGCGCGTCCCCACGGCCACGCGGGCGGCGAGCAGACGGCCGCAGTGCAGCAGAAGGACTAGCGGAAAGGAATCGAGGAGGATCCCTTGACGGACGAGATGAAGGAAGCGCAGACGCAGCAGCCCGCCGCGCCGGCCCACGAAGGCGCACCCGCGGCGACGGAATCCAAGCCGGTCGAGCACCGGCCGGCGGAGCAGCATCGCCCTGCCGGCGACCGGCCCCGCGGCGAAGGCCGCGGCCCGGACGGACGGGGTGGCGAAAGCCGCGGCCCGCGTGAGGGAGGCCGCGAAGGCGGCAAGCGTGGTCGCCGCGGCTTCTATCGGAAGAAGAAGGTGTGCCGTTTCTGTGTCGATCGCGTCGACTTTATCGACTACAAGAAGCCGGAGCAGCTCACCACCTTCATCCAGGAGCGTGGCAAGATCGTTCCGCGCCGCATCACTGGCACGTGCGCCCGCCACCAGCGGTGGCTGGCAGAGGCCATCAAGCGCGCCCGCAATATCGCGCTGATGCCGTTCGGCGGCGCGCGTTAGACAGATCGCGCTGGACAGGGTTCAGATCAGAGACTCGAGCGAGGGAAGGCGTCATGCAGATCATTTTGCAGGAAGATGTGGACAAGCTGGGACACCGCGGGCAGATCGTGGAGGTTGCGGAGGGCTACGCGCGCAACTACTTGCTGCCCCGCAAGCTCGCGCTGCCCGTCAGCCAGGGAAACCTGAAGCAGCTCGAGCAAATCAAGCGCGCGCTGGCCAAGCGCGAGGCTACTGAGCGCGAAGGCGCCCAGAAGCAGGCTGACCTGCTCGGCACGCTTACCGTCGAATTCGCGCGCAAGGCTGGCGAGAACGACCACATGTTCGGCTCCGTCACCACCTCGGATATCGCCGAGTCTCTCGCAGCCCAGGGCTACAGCGTGGACAAGCGCAAGCTCCAGCTCGAGCAGCCCATCAAAGCGCTCGGCGAATACCAGGTGCCCGCCAAACTCCACCGTGAAGTGACCGCGCACATCCGGGTCATCGTCCGCAAGGAAGAGTAGCGCTCCTTACAAGCCGGATTCGGCCGGCCGTTGATCGTCGAAAACGAACGGCGGTCGCACAGCATCCGTGGGCGCGGCGCTTCAGTGCCGCGCCTTTCTTGTTTTTCGCCCCGCGTCAATCGAAATCACGCCGAAATTCACAAGCGTGCACAGAAATCCTACGCGCGCAGAATTGACTCTCCGTTCGCGCGCGTTGAAAATCCATCCACGTTTGCGCGGGGGCCCGCCAGGTTCGTTCGAGCGACGCGGCCGGCTAGGTGCGAATCCTAAAATGGGGACGCTCCTGCCGGATTGTTTTTCGATCTTTGATTTCCGCCGCCCGAAAAACAAGCGCCCTTGCCAAATGCGCCTTCGTAGGCGAATATAAGGCGAATATACGGAAAGGCTCTGCCCTGACAAATGGCTTCTGAAGTCGCAATCGAACGGCCCCTGCCCTCCAGCATCGAGGCCGAACGCGGCATCCTCGGGGCCGTACTCCTCGATAACCAGAGCCTGCACGCTGCGCTCGAAACGCTTCGCACTGAGGATTTTTTCAGCGACCACCATCGCCGCATCTTCGACGGCATGATCGAGCTGGCGGAAGACAGCAAGGCCATCGATCTGCTCACGCTCACCGACGAGCTTCGCCGCAAGGGTGAACTGGAGTCGGCCGGCGGCGCCGCTTATCTCGCCTCACTCGTCGATGGAGTTCCGCGCATTTCGAACGTTGCTCACTATGCGCGCATCGTCAAGGAAAAGTCCCTGCTGCGCCACCTGGTCCATACGGCGCACGCCATCGAGCAGCGCGCCCTCGAAGCCGAGCTCGACGCCGACGAAATGCTTGATACCGCCGAGTCGGACATTTTCCGTCTCGCCGAAGACCGTATCCGCCAGGGCTTCGTGACCATCAAGGAGCTGGTCACGAAGAATTACGAGCGCCTCGAGAAACTCGTCAGCGAGGGCCGCACCGTCACCGGCCTCAGCACCGGCTATCACGCGCTCGACGAGATGACCTCGGGCTTCCAGGGTTCCGACCTGATCATTGTGGCTGCGCGTCCGTCGATGGGGAAGACGGCCCTGGCGCTGAACTTTGCGGAAAATGCCGCCGCGGACGGCAAGCGTGTGGCCGTGTTCAGCTTGGAAATGTCCAAGGAAGCGCTGCTGATGCGCCTGCTCGCCTCGCACGCGCGCATTGACGCCCACAAGTTCCGCACCGGCCACCTGAACGCGGAAGACCGCGACAAGATGAGCACCAGCTTGAACGAGCTGGCCGCCTCTCCCATGTGGATCGATGACTCATCCTCATCCACCGTGGTGGAGATGGGCGCAAAGGCACGCCGCCTGAAGAACGACAAAGGCCTCGACCTGGTGATCGTGGACTATCTCCAGTTGATGACCGCACGGGGCCGGTTCTCCAACCGCAACGAAGAAGTCTCCAGCATCTCCCGCGGCCTGAAGGCGCTTGCCAAGGAGCTCGGCGTTCCCGTGGTGGTCCTCAGCCAGTTGACCCGCGCTCCCGAGCGCGACGAGCGCCGCCCGCAGCTAGCCGACCTCCGCGAATCCGGCGCCATCGAGCAGGACGCAGACCTGGTCCTGTTCATCAACCGTCCCGGCTTCTACAAGCCCGACGCCCCGGACGAGGAGCGCAACCGCGCCGAGTTGATCATCGCCAAGCAGCGCAACGGCCCCACCGGCGTCCTGAAGTTCGTCTTCCTGCACACCTACACGCGTTTCGAGCAGGCCTCGAACGCAGTGATGGACGACGACGAAATGTAGCGCCCATCGCCGGGTATCCCTTGCCGAGCCTCCCCCCCAAAAAGCGCTTGACATCATCATACTGTGTGCC
>Ga0335080_10007317_pt1 | contig 11444 bp, 9 predicted proteins | sample Lox_Sample_34_FD_206720 | JGI IMG/M metagenome (GOLD analysis project Ga0335080, IMG submission 206720) | Soil microbial communities from Loxahatchee National Wildlife Refuge, Florida, United States - Lox_Sample_3.4 | ecosystem: Environmental > Terrestrial > Soil > Wetlands | place: USA: Florida...
CGGATCGGCCTCCCGCTCTGACCGCGAATCAGAACTTTCCGCGCCACTTGTGGCCAGAAGGCTTCGAGCCAGCAGACCCCTCTGTATAGGAAATCGGAAACGGCAGGGAAAACACGACAGGGAAGGGAAGAAAATTCTCGGGTGCCAGGCCAGGCGACCGAGGCCTGGAGCCTAAAGGAGCTTTGCCGCCTCAAATTGACGGCTTACAAACGCATTGTTGGGTAGCTTCTGGCTCCACTTTTGCCATAGTTCGAATCGACGATGCTCCATAGCGGAAGCGAGGCCGGGTAGATGGGCGCGACGATAAGCGTTTGCCGCCGAACTGCAAATGGTTGAAACATGGATAGCATCATCGAGATTGAATTCCGGATCGGATTCGGGCGGGTCCATCTTGGTCAGCAGTTCTTTGTAGATCTCGATCGCTCGCGCCAAACTCCCGCTTTCGGCTTCATGATCGGCAAGCGCCCGAAGCGCATCCCCCGTTTCTGAACCGAGGTCAATCTTGTCTGTCGGATAGAGTTTGAGCTGTTTCATCTGCTCAAGGGCCGTCTTTAATCGCTGCACGGCCTCGTTGCTATGGCCCAGCTTCCGCAGGGCATAACTGGAACCAGCCCGTAAATTGATCTCGTACCTGCGCAGATGCACGTCGTTTTGCACCTCAGTCAGGTGCCGAAGGGCGTGATCATAGATGTCCAGTGCTCGTCGCGGATCCGAGTGAAGCAGGATGCCGCCCAGAGTAATTGCCGCCATTGCCAGAACGCCTCTGGACGCATGATCGTTGGCATCGCGATGCACAATAGCATCGGCGCCATCAAAAGCTTGTTGCAGGGGCTGGAGCGCATCTTGCGCACGGCCCAGGCTGACTGCGTTGTCTTCGCCCAGGATTCTGCCTTCATAGATCAGCGCATGTTGGAAATTCAACGTCTGGCCTATTTTCGTCGGCCAATCCGGACCCGTGTCCAGCAGTTTCACGGACTCCTGTATCGTGGTCAGAGCCTCGTCCAGGCTGCCGCGTACTTGTAGCACATCTGCAGCAACCCAGAGGAAATTTCCGCGATTGGCCGGACGATTGAAGAGCGTAGCAATCTCGCCGCCGCGGCGGCACAGCTGGAGAGCTTTCTCGTCATCGCCATCCGACCGGAATTGGTCGGCCACATTCAGATAAGTGTTAAGGATTCCTGTGGCTTCTGCGTCGTCCCCTTTTCCCGCATGATACTTTTCGAGCCAGTCCGCTGACTTGGTTGCAAGCGCATGGGCCTCGTCATCGTGGTGAGCGAAACGGGCCAGAATCATCTGATCGTGCGCAATCTGCGCGGCCCGCAGCATGGCGATCCGGTTTGCGGGCTGTTTGCTAAGAACCGATCGGATGAGGCTATCCGCCAGCCTAAGGTTCTTCTCGGCCTCCTCCGTTTGTCCCAACGTTGATCCGACGGGAACCCCTTGCACGCGTGCGACCCGCATGTAAGCACTGCCGACATCGAGGGCAAGGGCCGGGTCCCCGCTAGCATCTGCCGTGAGCCGGCGGAGGTATTCCAGTGAGGTATCAACGATCAACTGCCTCGTCTTCGTGCTACCGGGTAAGTCACGAACTTGTATATCGATGTCAAAAAGCTTGTTTGCCAGCTGGCGCACCTCGGAAAACCGTCTCTGCGAGATCACACGTTCGCGATTAATCTCGAAAACTCCCCCGGCCAGACCAAGCAGAACCGCGACTGTCACAGCCACGGGAAGCCAATTTCTCCTCAGGAATTTTCGCGTACGGTATAGAACTGCATCCGGTCGAGCGCTGATCGCTTCGTGCTTCAGGTAGCGCTGGAAGTCGTCTGCCAACGCCGTCACCGAAGCGTATCGCTCGTACGGATTCTTCTTCAGAGTTTTGCCGACAATGGTGTCGAGATCGCCGCGAAGTTGGCGGCGGAGCCGGTCAGGTGTGGTGCTACGGCTGGCGGCGGCTGCCTCAGCTTCTGTCGTGGATTGCCGCCGAACGACATCCGACATGCGTGGCGGCTCCGTCTCGAGCACAGCCTTCACCAGGTCCGCGGGAGAATGGAGACCGGCGCCAGCAGGATGCCGGCCGGTCAAAAGGACGTAGAGCAATACGCCCAAGGTATATACATCCGTGGCAGTCGTGACCGGCTGGTTCTGCAGTTGCTCCGGCGCGGCAAACTGCGGAGTGAGCATGGAGCCACCTTCGTGGGTGAGCAGGGTCGCGGTCCCGGCCTGGCCTTCGCCCTCCATGAGTTTGGCGATTCCGAAGTCCAGCAGCTTTACGTCGCCGTTGCTCGTGACTAGCACATTCGAAGGCTTGATATCGCGATGCACAATCAGGTTGGCATGAGCATGTGCCACGGCCTCGAGCACGCCCAGAAAGAGGCGCACGCGTGAGTCCACATCGAGCCCCTGGTGATCGCAATACTGATCGATCGCCGTGCCATCGACGTATTCCAGGATGAGATAGGGCTGACCCGAAGAGGAGACGCCGGCATCGAGAAGTCCGGCAATGTGAGGGTGCGCGAGCCGGCCAAGAATGCTGCCTTCGCGCTTGAATCGTTCTCCCGTGGCGTGACCGGCGAGCGCGATATTCACGAATTTCACGGCAGCTTGCCGCTCGAACCTGCCGTCGCTGCGCTCCGCTAGCCACACGCTTCCCATTCCACCCTGACCGATCTGAGAGATCAGAGTGTACGGACCAAGGGTCTGGCCCACGAGTCCTGCAGAGTGCTCCAGCGCGAATCGCTCATTTTCCAGATAGCCTTCCTGCGCCAGGACGCGGTGCTCGTCGAGAAGGCCTTGCAACTGCGCAGCCAACGCGGGGTCCTGCTTGCCGAGCGAGGACAGCCACTGGGCACGCACATCGTTGGTCATCGCCAGCGCCTGATCCAGATAAGGACTTAGAGCCTTCCATTGGTCGGGGCTGAGCGTGGACATCGCGATTCCTCAGAGCGACAAATCTGTGCGAACATTTCGATGGAGATAAATCCGCGCTTTCTCCCAGTTCCGCTGCACCGTACGTTCTGACACGCCTCGCATAACGGCGATTTCTGCGAAGGAGAAGCCGCAGAAGAACTTCATGTCGATGATCTCGGCGAGGGCAGGCTCCACTTTGCCAAGCTCGTCCAGCGCTTCGCTGATTCGGAGAAGCTCTCGGTGATCCGCCGCGTTTTCCATTGCGGCGGTGTCCAGCGAAGTAATCTCGAACGAGCCGCCGTGTTTCTGAGCGTGCCGCTCTCGGGCATGGTCGATGATCACTCCGCGCATCACTCGAGCGGCATACCCCATGAATCGCGCCCGATCTGGAAACAGAGGGCCGTCGCGCCCGGCCATGTCCAGGTACGCCTCGTGAAGGAGGGTTGTGGCACTGAGGCTCACCTGGAAGCCGCGTCGTGCCAGTTCACGCCTGGCGAGCCGGTGCAACTCGGCATAAAGGGCAGAGAACAACGCTTCCGCGGCGGGCCTGTCTCCTCGTTCCGCCGCGACCATAAGCGAACAGATCGGCGATCCCACGTCGCCCTCCTGGAGCCGCACCCCAAGCGGCGATAGCTTCTCGCAGATCAATAGGATAGTCAAGCCGCACGTTAGACCGATCGGAAGACCGGAATCTGACGATTCAGCATGGGCAAAGAAAAGAGAGCGGTGAGTCTCTGGAAGTCGACGAGATAGGAAAGATCATTGCCCCAGTCTGGCAAAATGTGACGGGAACCCTCAACCCCACCGGAATCCAGATCGATTCGTCCAACCGCACCTACTGGGAGCGCTGCGAGGCGGATCGCGGCAACGCCGATTTTGGCCCTCTGGATCTATCCGGAAAATGGTTCCCGAAGCTTGGTCCATCCGGGCGACTGTAACTGCAGACCGCAACCACATCCATTGGCACGACCAGAGCTACTAGACTCGATCAACCCTCTACAAGGCCGGGAGCAAACAGACCGAAGTCACCCACTACCGTAATTTGCCATGACTGAAGCTTCGCCATGCGGGGAAGCCTGTATACCTTGCGGGACAAAGCCTTATTGGATAGCTCTTTTTCCATTGACCTGTCGGATCTCAGGAAAGATCTGACGCTGCTTACTGGCTCTGCTGGATAGGGCCAACCGCTCTTCGCGACTAGATTGGTGTTTCGGCGCAATGACACATGCTCAGGCCAATCAAGTCCAACGAGCTCTGGCCGAAGTTATAGCGCGAGGACTGGTTGCGGAACCAAGACTTCTGCAAGGAGCGGGCAATGTCGAGCTATCAGAATTCTGCCTTTCACGGTGAGTCGATCGGGAAGATTGCGCCTCAACGATCATACGGTTCGGGGTCAGGAAGCGGAGCTCGGCCCATGCCGTTGCAGCGCGTGCGACCCATGGCGAATGTAAGTCCGCTTCCGAATCAAATCTGGGGTCAATACAACAACTATCGCTCGAATGGCGTGGCGATTTCCGCCATTGTGCATTTGGGTTTGCTTGGTCTGATTTTGAGCGGCGTTCTTGTAGGTGATCGAGTCATACAGAAAGTTGCACCTCGCGAAACAGTGATGTTGATCGCTCCGTCTCCAGATACCTATGCTTTGCCGGCGTCAAAGAAAATCGTCAGCGGCGGAGGCGGAGGTGGAGACCATGATCGGATCCCCGCGCCGAAAGGGCGGATGCCAAAAGCGGCTCTGCAGCAGATTACGCCACCGGAGATTGTATTGCGCAATCAGAAACCTCGGTTGGCGGTCGAGCCGACCGTCGTCGTTCCGCCACAGGTTCACGTCGCGGACAACCGGATGCCCAACCTGGGAGTGAACTCGGCTCCCGTCATGCCTTCGGCGCCCCCATCGAATGGAGTTGGCTCGGGTGGAGGGATTGGTTCTGGCTCCGGTGGAGGAGCAGGCATCGGCCATGGGCCTGGCGTGGGTGCGGGAACCGGGGGCGGGATCGGCGGCGGTGTTTATCACGTGGGTGGAGGTATCTCTGCGCCCGAGGCCATCTCCGCACCGGATCCTGAATACACGGAAGAAGCGCGCAGGGCCAAGACCCAAGGGACGTGCATCCTTGGGTTGATTGTGGATACGGCGGGTCGTCCGCGGGACATCCGCGTGGTGCGAGGTCTGGGGTACGGGCTGGACGCAAAGGCAATCGCGGCGGTACAGCAATGGCGGTTTCATCCGTCGATGAAGGATGGAATGCCGGTTGACGTTCAGATCCGGGTTGAGGTCGCGTTCCGGCTGTACTAGCGCGATCCAGCATAAAAGCGATTTGACGCAGACGCGTTGAGAATCAGCGAAGATCCCACTCTCACCAGGCGATGATGTTTCCGGGCACGTACGTTTCCAGTCGGCGAATGGAGACTACGCTTTCGTCGTCTAACACACTGCATCATTGGTGATAGGGGTATTGTCAGCCGTACATCTGGCGCTGACCGAAAATCCGTTGCGTCGTGCGACTCCGCACAAATTCCGGCTCTCAGTGGGACTGTTCGGCTTCCAACTCTCCCGAGTAGTATCCGGCACGTGTCTGGACGCGCAAAGGGGCGGATCCGGCGAGGGCTTGCACCTGTATCGAGTGGTAAACGCCTGACGCGTGCGGGTTCGACGAGCGGTAGGTGATGACATATTGACTTCGGATGTCTCGCGCAATGGCTCTCGTGATCGATTCGATTTCGTCCAGACTCGATGGGAAATACGCCGTGCCTCCGGTTCGTTCGGCAAGCGTCGTCAGAGAGCGCCGATCATCCACTCTCTGTTGGTCTTGCTCGAGTGCGATGATGTAGAGCACGGGCCCGTTCTTCGATTGCAACTTGTGAAGAACTTGGTCGAAGGTTGCCTGGCTCGCGTTATCGCGGCCGTCGGTCACGGCCAAAAGAATTTTTTTCTGCAATTGGGAACTCTGATTCAGGTGATCAGCCGACGCAATCAAAGCATCGTAGAGGGCGGTGCTGCCGCGCGTCTCGATCCGCTGAAGAGCTGCCCTTAGCTTGCCGACGTCCTGGGTATAGTCCTGGTCGAGAAACGCATCGTCTCCAAAATTGACCACGAACACCCGATCGCCCTCCTGGCTCCCGTCTACGAGCTGCATGGCGGCTTCGTTGACCTTGGCACGTTTGGGCAACATGGAGCCGGAGTTGTCGATCAGAATGCCAAGACTGACGGGCACACGCTCCTTGCGGAAGGAAGTGACTGCCTGCAACTTACCATCTTCGTAGACGGCAAAGTTGTTGCCGGCGAGGTCGGTGATCAGCCGGTTTTGGTTGTCGACCACAGTCGCGCGTAGAACCACTTCTTCAATCGCTTTCTTAAAGACGAAACCGTTTTGGTCGTCGTCTCCGGCGGGCGCCTGGCTTGCTGCGCCGGCGGGAGCCTGCGGATCGGGACTGATCGATTCGAGTGGTGGGGAAGAGGAAGTTGAATTCTGAGCCGAAGCGAGAGCGGCAAGCGTGATCCAGCACACCAGGAATGCCGACTTGACGACAATGTTGCCGACAAAACAATGTGAGCCCGCCCTTACGATTGTGGTGGACGCCATGCCGCAGTTCTCCCTCTGGGTTTTCCAAAGGGACTAGATGAATTCCAGCGATGGAGGGTTGGCGGGAACTTGGCCGACAGGGCCGGGTTCCGCGGTCTCACCAATAGCTGAAGTTCAGATTGTCAAGCCAGATCGAATAGGGAGATTGCGCGTAGTTTCCGTCCTGCTGATAGTTGACGGTGATGCCGTACCACGTCGTCGGAGTGGGATCCTCGTAGTAGTTGAGAACCGAAGTTACACCGTTCAGCGTGATCGATTGGAACAGGAGGTGATTGTCGGAAGTGCGTTGCGCCTGGAGGACAAGATGATTCCAGGCATTGGGCAGGGGGTTGCAAGGGACGCCGGTCGGGTGCCACGTCTGGCCGGGATTGTCCCATATATCCCATTCGTTGCCACCGGCGATGCGGCATTCGTGTCCCCAGATGTACGAGTTGCCGCCTACGAACTGGTTAATATCGAACTCCAGCGCTTGAGAAATGCCGGGGTCCTGAACGTAGAAATAGACATCGTAAGTGAAGTTGTGGAGGTTGGGAACGATGGTGTGGTTGTAATCGGGCAGGCCTTGCGAAGAAAAATCCCCGATGAGGTGGTTGTTCCAGAGCACATCGGAGTAGACGGTCTGCCCGCCAATGTCCATGCGCGCTGAATTGCCGCTCATGGACGGCGACGCAACATTTTGGGTCATCACCCAGGTGGTTTGCGGGCCTGACGGCACGCACGAACTGCAAATCGCGTATGACGTGGGTAAGAGAGCGTATCCGGTCCATCCCGACTGCTGATGAAGATTGGTAAAGACGCCAGAAGTCGAGCCGCCGCCCACTGTGATCGTAACGGGAGCTACGGCAGCGGCACCGCAGTTGTCCCATTCCTCCACTACTGTGTGATAAACGCCAGGACTGAGGGTGAGCAGTGTGTTCAGCTGAGCGCCTTGCACTTTGTATGCGAGGGCCCCAGGCGCAGTGTAGATTCCCATTGCGGCCACTCCGCTGGGGCAAGCAGAACTGGCCGATGCCACATACTGCACCGTCGAACTCACCGTGCTGTTCGTCTGCGGCGCGGTCACGGATACCTGTCCATTCTTGGGCCCCGAAACGTTGATCGTGATCGGGGTGTAGGCGCTACCTCCGCAGCCATCCCACTCTTGCACGACGGTGTGGTAGGTGCCGGGATTCAACGTCAGAAGCGTATTGAGAGCCGGGCCGGGAGAGTGGTAGGCCAGCACACCCGATGACGTATAAATGCCCATCGCGGAAACACCTTTGGCACAATTCGTGGTTGCGCTGGCAACATATTGGACTTGAGTGGCGACAGTTGCATTGTTCGCAGGGGCTGCGACTTGGACTTCAGCGGCGCCAGCGGAAACATGAATCGTGACCGGCGTCTTGCTGTCTCCCCCGCAATTGTCCCAAGCTTGCACGACGGTCTGATAGTCGCCGGGGCTGAAGACCAGCACGGTGTTGAGGCTGCCTCCCGTTGTGCTGTATGCCAGTGCGCCAGGAGAGGAATAGATCCCAATCGCGGAGATTCCTGCGGCACAGTTCGTGCTGGCTTTCGCGACATATTGAACTGTCGTGCTTACATTGCTTCCGTTGGCGGGGGCAGAGACCGTGACGCTAGCGAAGGACAGGGTTCCTGAAACGACGGCCAATAAGAGGGGAAACTTCCGCATGAGAATGCTCCGGTTGTAAGGTACTGCGCAACCGTACCTACAGTGTATGGGGATTGATTATCCCGGATTCTACGTAGATGTCGTCGTCCACTCAACCCCATCGGGGGAAAAACATAATCGGAAGGGCTAAGACTCCCGGCGATTCATTTCTCGGTCTTTGGCAGGGACCTACAGGGTTTCAACTAGATGTCCCCCCGCGATCCTGCATTCATGCATTTTTTGACATCTTCGGGCAGTAGCTTCGTCATCTTATTGCCGTTCAAGTTGAGGCAGAGTTCGCGAATCAGGGATCGGCAGGGATCGCGAGAGCAGATTGGCTTCCCGAGTTGCCGTGTCTGGAAGAGAAAGGATCGTACGCACGTGGAAATGAGCGCAGTTGCAGTGGTTCCAGCCAGAGAGGACTTCGCGGCGATGTGCGGAGTCCATCCGGAAATTCAAACGGTTTCCGGGAATCCGCTGGAGCTCTATTCGCCGCGGATGCCGATCCTCGGCAATGATCTCCTCGAGTCGTGGGCGGCTCGCGTCCGCAGGCTGGGACTGCGGAGCCTGTGGGTGACTCCCGGTGATCGCGATGGCAGCGTAGCCCCCTCAACGCTGGCTGGCTTTTTTCGAAACGGCGTCGAACGATTGCTTGTGATCCGGCTCAAGTCATACGCGGAGATGGATCTAGCCGATTTGCTCCGCTTTCATTTTGAGAAACAAAACCCGGTAACCGAAGCTCACGATGCCCGGGGCCAGCTGGGAGTTTGCCTCCTCGACCGTTCATTTCTGCAGACAACCGATGGAAAGGTGCAGTCTATCTGCCCTCCGACCGACTATGCGCGGATTCCGTATCCATTCAATGGATATGCCAAGCGCATTTTATCGGCGAGAGAAAGGCAGGAGTTGGTTGGGGATGCACTGACCGGGACGTGTGAGATGCGGCCTTCGGGGACACAAATTCGGGAGCAGGTGTGGGCTGGGGCCGGTGTTCAGGTGGCCGGGTCCGCACGAGTGATCGGTCCGGCCTATATCGGAGCGCGCACGAAGCTTGGTGATGGCGCAACCGTCGGGCCTTTTGCATCGGTGGAGCACGACTGCGTGGTGGATTGTGGAACTACGGTGGAGCATTCCACCGTCCTGCCGAATACCTACCTAGCACCGGGCCTTCTCATTCGGAACAGCCAGGTGGACGGCAGACACCTGGAACATCTGGGTTGGGGGGCGGTCGCGGACTTACAACCCGCCGGTTTGGGACGCAGGATCGAGCGGCGCCCATCGGGCCGGCAAGTATTCAGAGCGCCTACGAAAGAAACGTCTCCTGGTTCAGACAGTTGCTTCTCCCTCGGGAGGGATTTCACTACGTCGTCGACGCTTTCCCAGCCGGCGCTGCGGGTGCAGCTATGAAAAACGTAACTTGGACAGTCGTGCAGTTCCCGTCCGACCTGGGGCCTGACAACCGCCGCACTCTGCGCAAAGACTTGTTATCGGCGCTGCGGGTTTCGGGGGCGTCGGTCATTGCAGATCTTTCGCTTCGTCAATCTCTGGATCATGACGACATCGACTTGCTCCTCGAATGCGTGGCCCACGTGGCAGGACGCGATGCGAAGCTGGTTATCGTCGCGAGCTCTCGGGTCCTTCGAGCACTCCTCGAAGTGTCCCGGATTGCTTCGGTCGTACCGGTCTGCGGTTCGACGGAGGAAGCATCTGCTCATCCGCAGGTGGACGCAGAGACCATCAGCGTTTCGACCAGTCTCGTCCCAACCGATCTCACGGAAACGATTGGAGTGCGTCAATGAATAGCAGCGCATCTGCAAGGGGCTTCTCAATTCTTGTGCTGGCGGGAGCATTTTTGATTTCGAGCGAGATGCCTCTGCTGGCAAATCCTGCCCAGTCGAGTCCTCCGCAGTCCAGCCAGTCCGACACCGCTGGGCAGAAAAAGGACGATACGTTGCCGGATGCGCCGCAATCCCAGCCTGCGCAGGCGGCAACGGGCCAGCAGTCCGCACCTGCTCCCTCCGGAACGGCAGGAGCCAAGGCCGCCCAGGTGCAAGGAGCACCAGTGGCCCAGCCCACGGGCGCTGCCGTTGCCCCCGCTCGTCAGCGCGGCCATCGTTCGCTCCTGATCAAGGTGGGATTGCTGGCAGGAGCCGGAGTCGCCGTTGGTGCAGCGGTTGCTCTGTCCGCGAGAAGCCCATCGAGACCGCCGGGTTCTTCAGCCGCGATCCACCCCTGAACCCGAGGTTCTCGCGATGACTCTCGACCATAGAGAAACGGAAGCGCCATGCACTCGCCCGTTCCTGATCACTTTTTCGGGAATCGACGGAGCGGGGAAGACCACGCAAATCGAGCGTGTGACTTCCTACCTGAAGAACCGCGGTCTTCGGGTGTTACGACTGAGTTTCTGGGACCATGTGGCCGTCTGGTCACAAATGCGAACCGGAGTCGGCGATTGCGCGGTCGAAGCCGGCGATGCCCAGATTTCGGAACGTTCCTTCACTCCAAAGAACAATAAACACATCCGCAAATGGTATCTGACGGCGGCCCGATCGGGATTCTACGTGCTGGATGTTGCCCGACTGCGCCGGATACTTTCCAGGGCAAAAGGCTTTGATGTCGTGATCTTTGACCGCTACGTCTACGACCAAATTGCAAATATCTATTCGCAGTCCTTCGCAGCGCGAGCGTACGCGAGAATCCTTTTGTATGAGACACCCGCCCCCGACCTGGCCTTCATTCTTGACGCGTCGCCGGACGCGGCTTTCGCGAGGAAACCGGAATACCCTCTGGAATTCATGCATCGGAATCGTCAACGGTTTCTGCAACTGCGAGAACTTGTACCGCAGTTCATCGTCGTTCCCGACGCCGCTGTCGAGGAAGTGTGGAGTGAAATCAGCTTTCACCTCGACCAGTCACGGCTGGCACAGCGCATCCTTAAGGAAGAAACGGGAGTCAGCGCGGCCCGGCGCAGTAGTCCGGTAGCGGAGTTCCTGTAGGCTGCGAATCTACCCAACAGCAGAAGTCCAGGCGGTCATCCAAGGCTCGAGTGCTTACCGAAAGCGAGGCCTGGAATGGAGCCCGGAGTTTCTGAAAATCGTTTCGCCCTGGTCGTTCCCACACTCAATGAAGAGGGAAACATCGGCAAGATACTGCCCGAGCTCACAGAAGCACTGAGTTCAGCACCATGTGAATATGAGATCGTTGTCGTCGATGACGGAAGCACCGATGGCACCGTGGAACAGGTTCGCGATTGGGCAAAGCGAGATCCTCGCATTCGTCTCCTGGCGCGGGCGGGAGAGCGGGGTTTA
>Ga0335080_10007318_pt1 | contig 11444 bp, 11 predicted proteins | sample Lox_Sample_34_FD_206720 | JGI IMG/M metagenome (GOLD analysis project Ga0335080, IMG submission 206720) | Soil microbial communities from Loxahatchee National Wildlife Refuge, Florida, United States - Lox_Sample_3.4 | ecosystem: Environmental > Terrestrial > Soil > Wetlands | place: USA...
CGGGTGGCCCGGCATGGCTGAATGGTGGTCGATCGAAGTTTTCTCCGGCGACAAGCTCCCGGCGAGCGGGTGGCGGTACGCCTACGAGGACGAGCTCACCGAAGCGGCGATCACGCACGGCGCGCTTTACTACGAATGGCACGACACGCAGCACGGCGTGATCTTCGAGGTGCTGTTCTCCACCGATGAGCAGTGGGAGGCGTTCCGCGCGCTGCCCGCGGTCCGCGCGGCGCTCGACGGCGTGCCCGACCCGGACAACGGCCTGCTCATCTACCGCGGCAGGGGCGGCGCGGCGGGCTCGCCAAAGCCACGCAAGCCGAAGCCAGCGCCCGGCGCGGCGGCCCTCGAGCTAGAGGAGCCGCGGGAGCGCCTGCGGATCATGCGGCGGCGCCGCAAGGCGATCGACGAGCTCCTGCGCGAGCCGCGCGATCCGGGCGCCGACCCGGAGCGCATCGCCCCGGATCCGCTGGATCCGTCGCGGATCCTGCCGGACCGCAGCGAGCCGGCGTGGCGTGACGTGGCGGCGTCGGACGGTTAGGCCAGCCAAACAAGCGCGGCTTTACCCACGCCGGGGGTGAACCATGCCCGCGGACGGTGCAGGATGGAGGAATGAGGGAAACCAGAGTCATGACCGAGGATCTGCGGGCCGCCGTCGAGCGCAGCGGGTACTATCCCGGTCTGGTGACCGACGCGGTCGCTTCCGCCCTGGGCCTGGAACCGGTCACCGCCTTTTTCGTGCACCACGACGCGATCTTCGATCCTGGGATGGAGGTGCGCAGGCACATGACGGTGCTGGCGCTCACCCCGACCAGGCTGGTCTACTCGCACACCGACGAGCATCCGGCCGAGGAGCCCGACGGCCGGCCGCGGGCCGAGACGAGCACCGAGGCGGTCAGGTTCTCCCGGGTGTCGTCGGTATCGCTGACCAGGGTGGTGCCCGATCCGGCCTCGTACGTGCCAGGGGTGACGATGCCGTCCGAGGTGATGCTGACGATCGGCTGGAACGTGCTGTCGCACCTGGAGCTCGAGCCTGCGCACTGCGGCGACGAGAGCTGCGAGGCCGACCACGGGTACCTCGGCACGATCACCGCCGACGACCTGACGCTCCGCGTCAGCGAGGCGGCCGACGGCGAGGAGGCCGTACGCCAGCTGCTCTCCTTCGCCGCCGCGCTGTCCGACGCCACCGCCCTGAGCGGCACCTGACGCTTATGACGCCACGCGAGCCAAGAACCAGCCCGATCGTGCCGTCATATGGCGAGAGCAGCCTCGCCGACCTGTCCGCCTCCATCCTCGCCTCGATGACCGGCGACCACGACCGCAACGTGCTCGGCCTGCCAGGGTCGGGCCGCGTCTGCCTGCTGGTCGTGGACGGGCTCGGTTGGGAGCTGCTGCGCGGGCACCAGGCCGCCGCGCCGTTCCTTTCCGAGCTGGCGTTCAACTCCAGGCCGCTGACCGCCGGCTTCCCCGCCACGACCGCGACCAGCCTGGGCTCGATCGGCACCGCCCTGCCGCCCGCCGCGCACGGCGTGCTCGGCTACCAGGTGGCGGTCCCCGGCTCGAACAGGCTGCTCAACGCCCTGCACTGGCCGAAGGACGTCGACCCGCTGGCCTGGCAGCCCAAGCCGACGCTGTTCGAACGGGCCGCCGCGGCCGGCGTCGCCCCCGTCCACGTCGCGCCGGGCGCCTTCGCCGAGAGCGGGCTGACGCGCGCCGTGCTGCGCGGGGCGGAGTACCGCGCGGCGAGCACGATGGGTGCGCTGGCCGCCGAGTCGGTGGCCGCCCTGGAAAGCTCAGAACGCGTGCTGGTCACCGCGTATCACGGCGACCTGGACGCCATAGGCCACGGGTTCGGGGTGTCCTCGCCCGCGTGGACGTACCAGCTCGCGCACGTGGACCGGCTGGCGGAGCAGATCGCCCAGGCGCTGCCGTTCGGGGCCGTGCTGTACGTGACGGCCGACCACGGGATGGTGAACGTCGCCGCTGAGGACAAGGTGGACGCCGACCTCGTGCCGGAGCTGCGGGCGGGCGTCGCGCTGCTCGGCGGCGAGCCGCGGGCCCGGCACGTGTACGCCAGGCCAGGCGCGGCCGACGACGTGCTGGCCATCTGGCGGGAGGTCCTCGGCGAGCACGCCTGGGTGGCGTCACGGGAAGAGGCGATCAGCCACGGCTGGTTCGGGCCGCCCGACTATTCGGTGATCGACAGGATCGGCGACGTGGTCGCGGCGGCCGCGGGCACGACCGCGATCGTCGCCTCGCACGCCGAGCCGCACGAGAGCGGGTTCACCGGCCAGCACGGCTCGCTGACCGCGGCCGAGCAGCTGGTCCCGATGCTCACGTACGCGGCGCCGTGACCGGCACGCCCGACGGCGGCGCCCTCATCACCGTCGCCGAGCTCGCCGAGCTGACGGGGCCCGCGGCGATGCCGACGCTGGTCGACGTCCGCTGGCGGCTAGGCGGCCCGCCGGGCATCGACCTGTACCGGGCCGGGCACATCCCCGGCGCGGTGTTCACCGACCTGGACCGCGACCTCGCGGCCCCGCCGGGTCCCGGCGGCAGGCACCCGATGCCCGCCACGGCGGACTTCGAGGCCGCGATGCGCCGGGCCGGCGTCCGGGACAACCAGCCGGTCGTCGTCTACGACGACGCCGACTCCACAGCGGCGGCCCGCGCGTGGTGGCTGCTGCGGTACTTCGGCCACCGGCAGGTACGGGTGCTCGACGGCGGCTTCGCGGCCTGGACGGCGGCTGGTCACCCGGTGCAGGAGGGCCTGCCGGCATCCGCCCCCGCCGCCGGTGATTTCACCGCGTCTCCCGGGCACCTGGCCCTCCTCGACGCGGACGGCGCCGCGGCGCTGGCCCGCACCGGCGTGCTGCTCGACGCGAGGGCGGGGGCCAGGTACCGCGGCGAGACCGAGCCGGTCGACCCGGTGGCCGGCCACATCCCCGGCGCGGGCAGCGCCCCGACCGCGGAGAACGTGCACAAGGACGGCACCTTCCTGCCCCCCGCCGACCTCGCCCGCCGCTTCGCCGCGCTCGGCGCCGCCGACCGGACCGCCGTCGGCGCGTACTGCGGCTCCGGCGTCACCGCCGCCCACGAGGTCCTCGCCCTCACCCTGGCGGGCATCCCCGCGGCCCTCTACACCGGCTCCTGGTCCGAATGGATCACCGACCCCTCCCACCCGGTCGCCACCGGCCCAGACCCGGACTAACCCTGTCCCGGCCGCTTTGTCCCTGTTTTCTGCTGTCCTGACGACAGAAAACAGGAACAAATCTCCAGACCGTGATGGGCTCGCCTGCCATTCCAGCCACGGCCAGCACCCTCCGAGACCTGGCCGGCCCCGGTTTGGCGGTGTGGCCCACAGCGCCAATAGATTCGCACCCGTGGGCCACACCGCCAATGCGGATCCCGCTCCTTGATTGATAACAGCAAGAAGCGGCGCACCGAGGGTCTGTCGTGCCAGCGCGGTCATCGCCGGCTAGGCGACCGCGCCCGATCGCGCGCCGCGCAGGGCGCGCCTTTCCTCCCCGGTAACGCCTCCCCAGATCCCGAAGCCAAGGCCATGCCGCTGGGCGAAGTCCAGGCATGGTGTCCGCACCGGGCAGGACTGGCAGACCCGCTTGGCCTGGTCAGTCTGCAGCAGAGCCGGGCCGGCCGTGCCCTCGGGGAAGAAGAGCTCGGGATCGCCGTCACGGCACGCGGCGCCGTCACGCCAGTCGATGAAGTCGTCCGCGGCATCCGCCAGGTGCCTCATCGTTGCCCCCCTTGGTCAGGGCCGCCGGACGCGGCAGGCGAGGCTGTAAAGACGAAGTGCGATCGCTCCGACGCTGGTGACAATGGCAAGCACACCGGCCTGAGCCACTTCACTGGCCATCGATTTGAACATGGCTGGCATTCCATTCGCGCAATCGACAGACCAAGAAAGAGGCAGAAAAAGACCGTCAGCCGGTGATGACGAGATCGTCAATGACATCGTAGACGCCGCTGGCCATCCAGGCGGCGTCCATCACCGCGTCGTGCTCGGCCCAGGTGCGGACGTGCCCGGTAAGCGTGACCGTGTTGTCGGAGGTGTCGACCACGACATCGCTGTCGTCCACGATCAGCGCGTTGCGGTCCAGCGCGTCCTGCACCATCAGCGTGACGTCGCCCGGGTCGGCGTCGAAGTTGATCGCGATCTCGTCCTTGACGTTGCGGACGCCGGTCAGCCCGCTGACCGCGGTCTCGGCCGCGGTGCGCTCCGACCCGAAGTGCACGGTGCCGGACAGCGTCAGGTTGCCGTCGCGCGCGGTCGCCTCGACGCCGAGCGGTACTGTCACGTCCCAGTTCAGGGCGTTGTTGGCGGCGGTAGTGAGCGCTGCGTCGTCGCGGTAGTCGCTGTCTGGGAGCTGGACCATCAGGTGGTTGTGCACGCTCTTCACCCCCTCGACGCGCTGCGCGGCGGCCGCGGCCTCCAGGTACTGCGGGTAGCTCGGCACGGTGCCGTTGAGCGCGACCTCTCCGTTGAGGTTCTTCACGGTGATGTCCGTCGGGTCCACCAGCGGGTCGAAGTCCAGCTCTGCCTCGACAGCCTTGAAGATGTCTTTCGTGCTGCTCATGCTGTTTTCCTTTTCTGCGGAGCGGAGCGGTGAATTACCGCTTATGAGAAAAGTCCATCAGGCAATCCGCCGCCGGCAAAGACGATGGCGTCTCTTGCCGTATTGCCTCGGCCTATAGAACAAAGCACGCGAATCCGGCTCACGCGGTGGATCGCCATATTTCCCTGACGATCACCTGCAGCGCCGCCGCGCACGGAATGGAGAGCAGCGCGGCCACGAACGCCCCGAACGCCCCGCCTACCCAGTCCCCGAGCGACGTGCCGAACAGCACCGCCAGCAGCACCAGCAGCGGGTTGATCTTGACGGTCCGGCCCATGATCACGGGGTTCAGGACGTGGTTCTCCAGCTGCTGGTAGGCGACGAACACGGCCGCTGTCACGATGCCGTCGGTCAGCGAGTGCGCGGTCGCGAACAGCACGGTCGGGATGCCCGCGAGCGCGCCGCCGATCATCGGCAGGAAGTCCACGAGCGCGACCCACAGCGCCCACAGCAGCGGGAACGGCACGCCGAGGATGGCGAGCGTGACGAAGATGACCAGGCCGCAGATGACGGACGTGAGCAGGTCGCCGACCACGTACCCGGTAACCGACTGGTTGATCTCCCGCGCCATCCGCGACCACCGGTCAGCCCGCGCCGGCGACAGCCACCCGAGCAGACCCGTCCAGATCTTCGGCCCCTCGAGCAGCAGGAGCAGGGACAGCGCGAAGATCGTCAGGAGCGTCCCGAGCACCGACACCGCGCCCTTGCCGAAGCTCAGCGCCGGCCTTGCCAGGCTCGTGCCGAGGGTCTGCAGCTTCGGCGCGTTCTGCGCCACCCACTGCTGCAGGTGGAAGTGGCGCACGAGCTGGCCGATCCAGCCGTGCCCGTCCGCCGCGTCCTGCACGTACGACGGCAGCCGCGCCGACAGGTGGGTCACCCCGTTGACCAGCGGGTGCCCGAACAGGACGGCGAGCCCGATGAACACCAGGGTCGCCCACCCGATGACGATCGTGACGGCCCAGCCGCGCCGGCGGACGCGGCGCTGCACCGAGTTCACCATGGGGTTGAGGATCACCGCGACGAAGCCGGCGACCAGGATCATCAGCAGGACGTCCCGCATCCGGTAGGCGAGCTTGCCCGCCAGGTAGATGGCGACCACCACACCGCAGGTGGTGAGGATCGCCGGAAGCGGAATGCCCCGCGCCGCCGCGGCGGACCACAGCCGCGCCTGTCGCGAGGAGGGGCCAGCCGGCCTCGGCGCCTCAGGCGGCCCGGGCTCGCCCGTTTCCACGGCGGTAGTGTCCATGGCTTGAGTCCAGCCGTGCGCGGCGCCCGCGGCTAATAGCTCGCGCCTATGGCTGCATTGCGCGCGTGTGTTGGGCTTTCCCGTTGCCGTCACCTTGGCTTGACAGGGAGAACCACAGAAAGGAATGCCCCGCTATGTTCAAGTCAACATCGACTTCAATGATCTGGATCGGCATCGCGGCGATCATCGCCGGGATCATCGCGCTGGCCTGGCCGGGGGTGACGATTCTCGCGCTGGTCATCCTGTTCGCGGTCTACGCGTTCAGCGATGCCATCCTGCAGGGTTCGCGAGCGTTCAACAGCGATAGCGCGGGACCGGTTGTCGGCCATCTGCTGCTCGGCCTGATCGACATAGCGGCCGGCGTGGTCGCGATCGTCTGGCCCGAGCCCACCGCGCTGGTGCTGGTGATTGTCATCGCCGTCTGGGCGGTCATCGGGGGCATCGCCGAGTTCGCCTTCGCATTCGCCGCGGGGGAGACCGCGGGCACCCGCGCCTTGTTCCTGCTCGGCGGCCTGGTGTCCATCGCCTTCGGCGTCGTGCTGTTCGCCCGCCCCGGCGTCGGCGCGTACACCCTCGCGCTGCTGTTCGGCCTGTTCGCGCTCATCTACGGAATCTCGCAGATCGCCGGCGGCATCCAGCTGCGCAACGCGGGAAAGGACGCGCGGGAGCTCCTGCACAGCGCCGCCTGACGAGGAGCGAACCGCTGGCAGTCACCCCGCTTCCGTTCGGATTGATAAAGATTTTCATCCCGAACGGGCGCGGGGTGACTCCGCATCCGAAGCCGTCGCCGACCCCAGCACGGACGAGCCGAGCCAGTGGCTTGCCCGCAGCGCGAGCTCTATGTCGCCGCGGTTGTCGCCCACCGGCCGGCCGATGCTCTCCTGTGCCTTGCGGACCCGGTACTGGACCGTGTTCTTGTGCAGCATCAGCTGCTCGGCGGTCGTCTTGTAGCTGCCCCCGCTGTGCAGGAAGACCAGCAGGGTCTCGCGGAGCCGGGCGTGGTGCTCGTCGTCGGTAGCCAGGCCCGCCAGCGTGCTGACTACCCAGGGCCGCAGCAGTTCCCTGGACGTGAGCATCATCGCCACGGGCGCGACCTGGCTGAACGTTACCGCTCGTGGCGCCGGACATCCTGAGGCGAGCGCGACCGCCTGGGCGGCGATGGCCTGCTGGTGGGTGACGCGGAACCCCTTGGTGCCCTTCGCCGCGCCGCCGAAGGCGAAATGGATGTCGTCGTCCACCTCCGCCTTGTCCGCCGCGGCGGCGTCGAACCCGTCCCGGCCCCCCCAGCGGCAGCCAGGCCCAGGCGCTCGATTCGTCGCGGGGCAGGAACAGCGGATCGCCGTGGCAGGCCGCTTGTCCGGCGACGCGGCCGATCGCGCGCTCAAGCCGGGTGATCTCCTCCGTGGTCCCCGCCGCGTCGCCCGCCCAGCACACCACTCCCACGTGGTACTGGCGCAGCCGGTAGCCGAGGGTGACCTCCGCCGCGCTCACGTCGATCCGCTCGCCCGACAGCAGGACGCGGATCCGGGCGGCCCGCGCGGCGCTGCGGTTCCGCAGCCAGATCTCTCTCTCCTGCCCGTATGCCTCGACCATCTGCTCGGATATGTGGTCGATGTAACCGGCCACCATCCTGGACATGCTCAACATGGCGGCGCTGACCGTCTCGGCGTCAGCCGCGTGCTGAGCCAGTTCCTTGAGCACCCAGTCGGCGAAGCACGCGTGCCCGACCCGGTAGGCGCGCAGCAGCGCGGTCAGCGGCGTGCCGCGCTGCGCCAGCCGGCGCGCGTACTCCACGGCCGCGGCGGGGGCTGGCACGGCGCTCAGGTCGATCCTGTGCTGCATGATCTGCAGGCAGGTGTCCACGTTGCTGTCGACGCTGGAAGCGAGCAGGGCGAGCACCGGCTTGTCGTCGCGCAGCTGCGGGATCTCCCGGACGATCGTCTCGTAGACATCCTCGCGCACCACGGCGACTCGGCGGGTGACTGCCGCCGCGACCTCGCTCATCAGTTCGGCGACCGCGGGGCGATCCAGGTCCACCTGCGGATTCTCGCACACTCCGGCGAGGTTGCGAAGCGGCAGCGACACCGGCCGGCTCGCGGTCCGGCCGCGGTGGATTAACCCGCCGCGCGGGGCCAGCGAGAGTCCGGACAGCCGGCGCTGGATCTCGGCGGTGACGGCGTCGGGCGACTGGTCGGCGTCCACCGTGACCAGGATGCCTCTTTCCTGGTAGTAGGCGATGAGCGGGCCTGTCGTCTCGGTGAACACCTGGAGCCGGTGCTGGATCACGTCCGCCGTGTCGTCGGCCCGTCCCTCCTGGCCGGCGCGTGCCAGCAGCCGCCGCGTGAGCACCGCCTCAGGCGCGGACAGGGAGACCACCGCCTGCAGCGTGACGTCGAGCCGGGCTCCGAGTTCCGCCGCGGCGGTGGCCTGGGCGAGGGTCCGCGGGAAGCCGTCCAGGATGTATCCGCCGCGGGCGGCCGCCTCGACTACCACCGGAATCAGCAGGCCGAACACGATCTGATCGGGGACGAGATCGCCCCGCGCCTGGCAGGCCGCGATCTCGCGGCCGCGCCCGGTACCGGCCTGGGCTTCGGCCCGCAGCAGGTCACCGGCGGCGATGTGCCGCACGCCGAGCCAGGCCGCCAGCCGCTCGCCCTGGGTGCCCTTGCCCGCGCCGGGGGGAGCGAGCAGCAGCATCCTCACCGCGCGATCAGCCCGTCCGGGGGAACGATCTCCCGCTTGACGATCTTGCCGGTCGGGCCTTTCGGCAACGCGTCGACGATCCACACATGGCGCGGGTACTTGTAGGCGGCCACCTGGCCCTTGACGTAGTCGCGCAGCTCCTCAGGGGTGACGGAGGCCCCCGGTTTGAGTGCCACCGCGGCGCCGACTTCCTCGCCAAGGGACGGGTGCGGCAAGCCGATCACGGCGGCCTCGGCGACCGCTGGGTGCTCGTAGAGCACTTCCTCGATCTCCCGCGGGTAGACGTTGTAGCCGCCGCGGATGACCAGGTCCTTCTTCCTGTCCACGATGAAGAAGTAGCCGTCCTCGTCGACGCGGGCCAGGTCTCCGGTGTGGAACCAGCCGTCGCTGATCGCCTCGGCGGTGGCCTCAGGACGTTGCCAGTAGCCCTTCATCACGTTGGGTCCGCTGATGACGATCTCGCCCACCTCACCCTGCGGGACCTCGTCGCCGGACCCGTCGACGGCCCGCATCCGCACGTCGCGGATGGGCGTGCCGATGGAGCCGGGCTTGCGCTCGCGGTGGGGGTGGTTGAACGAGGCGACCGGCGAGGTTTCCGACAGGCCGTATCCCTCGAGCACCGGGACGCCGAACGCCTCCTCGAACCCGCGCAGCACCTCGACCGGCAGCGCGGCGCCGCCGGAGATGCACATCCGCAGCGAGGAGGTGTCGTAGTCCGCGCGGTCAGGCGCGTGCAGCAACGCTACGTACATGGTCGGCACGCCTTCGAAGACGGTGACCCGGTGGCCGGCGATGATCCCTAGGGCGTGCCCGGCGTCGAACCGCGGCAGCAGGGTCAGGCACGCGCCCGCCGCCACCGCTACGTTGAGCGCGACGGTCTGCCCGAACACGTGGAACATAGGAAGCCCGCCGAATATGACGTCGTCCGGTCCCGCGCGGACGATGTCCGCGCGGGACACCTCGGTGTTACTGGTGAGGTTGCCGTGGGTCAGCTCGGCACCTTTCGGCCGCCCCGTCGTACCGGACGTGTAGAGGATCACCGCCGTGTCCTCGTCGTCGGCATCCGCCACCTCGTAGTCGGGCGCGGCCGCGGCCAGCAGGTCGGGGAAGCTGCCCGAGTCCACGACGATGGGCTCCGCGCCGGCCTGCCCGGCGCCGTCGCGTGCCTCGTCAGCGAACGTGTGCCAGGCGAAAACCAGCCCGGCCCCGGAGTCGCCGAGGTAATAGGCCACCTCCCGCGCCTTGAGCAGCGGGTTCATCGGGACGACGACGCCGCCGGCGCGGAGCACGCCGTAGTACACGACGGGGACCTCGGCAACGTTGGGCATCATGAGCCCCACCCGGTCGCCCGGTTTGAGGCCGCGCTCGTGCAGCAGCCCGGCGACCCGCGCGCTCGCCTCGTCCAGTTCCCGGTACGTCAGCCCGGCGTCGTCCACCCGGACGGCCATCCGGTCGGCGTAGGCACGCGTGGTGTTCGTGAGATTCGATGCGAGGTTCGTCACGGTCCTGTCTCCTTCCAGTGCGCGGCGAGGTGTCTAGGTGAAGGCCCCGATGCCGGTGATGGCGCGGCCGACGATGAGCGTCTGCATGGTCTCGGTGCCCTCGAAGGTGTGAATGGCCTCTAGGTCCACCATGTGCCGCATGACCTGGTAGTCCAGCAGTATGCCGTTGCCGCCGAGCATGTCGCGGGCGTCGGCCGCTATCGCGCGCGCCTTGCGGGTGTTGTGCATCTTGGCCAGCCCCGCCACGGTAGGCGTCAGCCGGCCGGCCTCGGCCAGCCGCCCGATCTGCATGCAGTAGAGCTGCATGGCGGTCAGGTCCGCCAGCATCGACACCAGCCGCTGCTGGATGATCTGGAAGCTGGCTAGCGGCTCGCCGAACTGCCGCCGCTGCAGCGCGTACCGCAGCGCGGTCTCGTAGGCGGCGGTGGCGTGGCCGAGTGCCGCCCAGGCGCAGGTGCTCCGGGTGGTGGCCAGGACCCGGCTGGTGTCCTTGAACGACCGCGCCCCCGGCAGCCGGTTGGCGCCCGGCACCCGCACATTGTCCAGCGTGATGTCGGCCTGCCACACCGAGCGCAGCGACACCTTCCCCTCGATGACCCGCGCCTGGAACCCGGCTGCTCCCTTCTCCACCACGAAGGCGCCGACCTGGCCGTCTTCCGTGTCGCGGGCCCACACGACGACAAGGTCGGCCACGGTGCCCAGGCCGATCCACCGCTTCCTGCCGTTCAGCACCCATCCGTCCCCGTCGGGGCGGGCAGAGGTTTCCAGCGCGATCGAGTCCGATCCGTGGTCAGGCTCGGTCAGCGCGAAGGCGCCCAGCTTGTCCATCCGCGCCATGTCGGGCAGCCACCGCGCCTTCTGTTCCTCCGAGCCGCACATCGCGATCGACTGCATGGCCAGCCCCGCGTGCACGCCGAGGACCACGCCGAGGCTGCCGTCCCCGCGGTGCAGCTCCATGGTCACCAGCCCGCACGCCAGCGGGCTCATCCCCGCGCACTCGTATCCCTTGATGTCCTCGCCGACAACGCCGAGTTCGGGCAGCCTGCGGACGAGCTGCCACGGGATCTCGGCCCGTTCCCAGTACGGCCCGATGACCGGCACGACCTCCTCGTCGACGAACCGCCGGACGGCGACGAAGTGCGCCCATTGCTCGTCGGTGAACTGCTCCCGGACGGAAAAGAAGTCCGTGCCGAGGGATTCCCCCAGCTGCGTGCTCGCGACCTGTGTCATTCCTGGCTCCCCTCGCCGGCGGTGCCGGCATCGAGGAACGCCTCCACGGCTGGCGCCAGGCGCTCCGCGTCCGCGGCCAGCTCAAGGTGGCCGCCGTGATAGATGTGCAGCTGGCTGCCTGGTATCAGCCGG
>Ga0335080_10007319_pt1 | contig 11443 bp, 8 predicted proteins | sample Lox_Sample_34_FD_206720 | JGI IMG/M metagenome (GOLD analysis project Ga0335080, IMG submission 206720) | Soil microbial communities from Loxahatchee National Wildlife Refuge, Florida, United States - Lox_Sample_3.4 | ecosystem: Environmental > Terrestrial > Soil > Wetlands | place: USA: Florida...
GGCCGCGCGGCGTGGGGAAGAGCGGAGGAGCGAGTCGGCATGCACAAGAGAATAGCGCAAACGCCAAGGTGTTTCACTGCCCGAAGTGACAAACGCGCTAAAGCAAAATGATTTCTGGCCGGGAATGGAAGCGCCGGAAGAGGCACGCCCCATTCTATCTCAGGCAAGAGATGTAGGGACGGCCTCTCAGTGGCACAGGCTTCAGTCTGTGCAGTCGATCCGTCAGTGATAAAACACCGCCCAGGACGGAGTGCCTGTGCCACCCGCGCTTGGGAGCGCAGCCATCAAGGCGGCAAAGATACTGACTGGCTCGGGCAAGGCGGGAAGGGGCGTCGCGCAACCGCCTTTGCCTGCTGGAAGCAGGCGCTACCTGAGTGCTCCCGCAATGGCTAACAACTCTGCTTCGGTCAGGATGCGCGGGGAGTGCTTGGCGGCCTCGAAGATGCGGTTCACCAGATCGTCCGAAGCCGGGATGTTGTGGCGCGAGAGCCAGTGCAATACATTGGACTTGCCGCTCATCGGCCCGATCTCTACGATTTGTTCCAGGCCGAAGAGATGCGCCGGCACGCCGCTGTAAACGGCGTCCGCAAGCTCCTGATCGCCCTTCTTCATTGCCTTGATGATGGCCGCGGCATGGACTCCCGTCGCCGTGCGGAAGGCATCTTTGCCGAATACGGGATAATTCGGGGGAATGACGGTGTGGGTGGCCTTGGCCACTTTGTCGCAATATTCCTTCAGGTGGCTCAGATCGTTTTCGATCAGCCCCATCAACCGGAAATTGACGAGCAGCAATTCCATGGGCGTATTGCCCACGCGCTCCCCAAGCGACAGCGCGACGCCGTGCACCTGGTTCGCGCCCGCGGCCACGGCGGCCATGGAATTCGCGATGTCCAGACCCCGGTCGCGGTGCCCGTGCCAATCCACGCGAATCTTCTCGCCGCTCGGCTTCACCACATTTTCGATGACGTAGCGCACCAGATTGAACGTTCCCGGGGGCGTTCCATGCCCCACGGTATCGCAGAGCACGACCGCCCGCGCGCCGCTGCGAATCGCGGTGGAATAGAGGCGCTTCACTGTTTCCGGGTCGGTGCGAATCGTGTCTTCGGTGACGTACATCGAAGGCAGTCCCTGCGCAACGGCAAACTTCACCGCCGCTTCGGTGGTGCGTTCCAGATGGTCCACAGTCCAGTCTTCCACCAGCCTGCGGATCGGGCTCGATCCCAGAAATGTTGCGGCCTCGATGGCGATGCCGACGCGCTGTGAAATATCCGCGATGGGCCGGATGTCCGCTTCCACGGTGCGCGCGGCGCAATTCGGGCGGATGTGCATGCGGTTCGTGGCAATTTCCCGAGCCAGCGCTTCCACATGCTGCACGGCGCGCGGCCCCGCGCCGGGCAAACCGATATTCACCGAATCGATGCCCAGCGATTCCATCAGGTGCAGGATTTCGATTTTTTCTTCGATGGTGGGGTCTTGGATGGAGGGATTCTGCAAGCCGTCGCGCAGTGTTTCGTCATTGAGCATCACGCGCGTGCCGGGCGCGATGGCCATCGGACCGTTGGCATTCCAGTCGTGCATCCATTCGGAGCGATTCATGGTCGCGCGATCTCCCGGTTCGGTCTAATAACGCAGCGTGTAACTATTGGGCGGTTGCTTCGGGTCGGGGCGGAACAACACTTTACAAAACTCGCAGCGGTAAATCTCGGCGCCCTTCCCGACGATGGTTTCGACTTCGGGCGTGAGTTCGTACCAGCGCTTCAGGTGGCCGGCGCAGAGTTTTCCTTTTTCGTTGCGTTCGTCGCACGAGCGCTGCTTGGGCTTGCGCACCTTTATTTTCGGGCCCGGTGTTGGCTCGAGAGGTTGCGCGACTTCGGGCGTTTCTTCAGCCAAGGTACGCTCCTCGACTCCTACTTCAATCCGTGATCGCGAAAGACGGTCTTCAGGGCCGCCCGTGCATGGCGCAACCGTTGGCCCCAACTGCGGCCAAATTCAAACGTCAAAAACGAATCGCCGGCTTTTTCCACGTCCGCTCCGTAGCGGTACCACCAGGGCTTTTCCATCCACGGCAGCCGGTCCTCATCAATGTATTTTACGTGGACCATTTCCTGAAAGCCCGCCTTGCCGTGCGTGCGTCCCCAGCCGCTCAACCCACAGCCGCCGTGCGGCGCCTCGGCGATGGCAAAGCCGCTGATAAGGTCGTTTACCATCACCACACCGACACGCAATTCGCGGGCGATCCTGCGTCCGCCCTCGAGATCAGCCGTCCAGATGCTGGCGGATAGCGCAAATTCCGAATCGTTCGTTTGTTGCACGGCCTCTTGCGCATCGCGCACCACGCGAATCGCCATGATGGGCCCGAACGTCTCATCCTGGAAGAGCTTCATGGAGGACTCGACGCCCGTGATCACCGTCGGCTCGAAGAAATTTGGCCCCAAATCCGGTCGTGGACGCCCGCCGCACAAAACCTTCGCACCGTGCTGCACGGCGTCGGCAATGAGTTCACTCATCCGCTGCACATGCTGCGGACGAATCAGCGGACCGATTTCTGTGTTCGGATCCGTCCCGGGTCCCAGACGAAGTTTCTTCGTTTTCTCAACGCACTTCTGGATAAAGTGTTCGCTGATAGATTCCTCAACGAACAGGCGCTCCACGGAGAGGCAAACCTGCCCGCAATTCGAATAGCTTCCCCAGACCGCGGCGCTCGATGCGATCTCCAGATTGGCATCCTTCAGCACCAGCATGGCGTCCTTGCCGCCAAGTTCCAACACGCTGGGAATCAGCAGGGGCGCGCAGGCTTCGGCAACGTGGCGGCCGGTGAACACGCTGCCGGTGAAAAACACCTTGTCGGGACGCGCATCGATCAGCGCCTGGCCGACCTCTCCCCCACCCTGCACAATCGTCACGAGATTTTCCGGAAAGCCGGCGTCGCGGAACAACTGGCCGATCAGTTCGCCGCATTCGGGCGTGAAGTCACTGGTCTTGCAGAGCACGCCGTTGCCCGCCGCCACCGCCGCCGTAATCTGGCTCATGGGAATCGCCAGGGGGTAATTCCACGAACTAATGATCGCCACCACGCCCAGCGGTTCGTAAATCAACTTTCCGGATTTGGCTTTCGCCGCCAGGCTGTGATGCGGCACACCTTCGGATTTCAGCAACGACGGCGTGTAATCGGCAAAATACTTGGCGGAATCCAGCGAGACAAACACATCCGCGAATTTCGCCTCCGCCCGCGGCTTTCCGGACTCGCGCACGACGGCATCGGCAAGCAGGTTCTTCCGCTCCAAAATGATCGATTGCAACACGTGCAGCCGCGCGCAGCGCTCGTCTACCGAACGTTTGGCCCACTCGAGCTGCGCAGCGCGCGCCTTGGCCAAAAGCTGCGGCACCGCCAGCGGCGAGGTGCGCTCGTAGGACTTCAACACCTTCCCGGTCGCCGGATCAATCGAAGGAAGCGTATCCAACATCGCAGGAATGGCAGCCATGGAAACGATTCTACACTCCCCTGCGGACAGAGAATAGTCTGCCGCCGTCCCTACAATTCACTCAGACAACCGGTAGGCCTCGTCGTGGTCTACTTTCACCATGAAAAGCCCTTGCGGCGGAACGGTCGGGCCCGATTTCGAACGGTCTTTAATCTCATAGAGGCGGTCAATGTCTTCCGGCTTAAGCTTGCCGCGGCCCACTTCCAGCAGCGTGCCGACCATTTTGCGAACCATGTAACGCAGGAAGGACCGCCCGTGCACGGTGAACCAAAGCTCTTCGCCGTCCTCGGTGCGTTTCAGTTCCGTCGCGAAGATTTCCCGCTGCATGTTGCGCTCTTTGTCGTCGTCTTCGGAACCCGTGGAAGCGGCGAACGAAGTGAAATCGTGCAGGCCAACAAAGCGCGCCGCAGCATCCTTCATTACCGCTTCATCGAGCGGAAACGGATAGTGGAGCACATAGCGCCACAAAAACGGCGGCACCACCTTGCCGCGGTACATCCGGTAGCGGTAGATCTTCCCCTTCGCGGACCAGCGCGCGCTGAAATCCGGCCCGGTCTCTTCCACGTCCACGATCCGGATCGACGACGGCAGCAGCGCATTCAGCGCGCGCTGAAATTCCAGCGCCGAAAGCGGCGACTGCGTGCGGAAACTTCCCACCTGCCCGAGCGCGTGCACGCCGGCGTCGGTCCTCCCGGCCCCCAGCAACTGCACGTTCTCCTGCGTCAGCCGCCGCAGCACGGACACAATTTCACCCTGCACGGTTGGCTTGTTCTTCTGGATCTGCCAGCCGTGGAAATCCGTGCCGTCGTACGCAATCGTGAGTTTGAAATAACGCATGCGGGAAAGATGCGGACGCTAGCGGGCGGACCTCGCAAAGCGGCTGCCGGGCTTCACCGCCGCCGTTCCCTGCCTGCAGAGCGGGCAATCGTCGGGTTCGAAACTATCAATTTGCAGCTCCAGCAGCGCGTTCGATTCCACCGGAAACTCGATCTTCCCGCCGCTGCGATCGATCAGCGCGCCCACGGCCACCACGCGCCCGCCGGCCTCTTCCACCACGCTGATGGCCTCCAGCGTCGAGCCGCCCGTTGTCCACACGTCCTCCACCACCAGGACGTGCATGTCCGGCTGCAAGGTGAACCCGCGCCGCAGGCACATCGTGCCGCTCGCATCGCGCTCCACGAACATCGCCGGGACCCCGCCGCCCACCGTGTCCGCCTGGGCCGGCAGCGCCCGCGCCACTTCCTGGCCGACAATCACGCCGCCAAGGGCGGGCGAAACCACGGCATCAATCCGCGCATCCGAAAACAGAGCGGCGAGCGCCTGCCCGAGTTTTTCCGCGAAGCGCGGATACTGGAGCACCAGCGCGCACTGGACATATGTTCCGCTGTGCAGCCCGCTCGAGAGCTCAAAATGGCCGTGGCGGATGGCTCCGGCCTTTTCAAACATCCTCAGGAGTTCTTCGCGTGTGAGCATAGGAGCACTAACGTCCGGCGACTCTTAAACGTCGAAACTTCAGTAGCCTAGGCCTGCGGGCAACTCGTTGTCAAGGAAAGCCGCCGCCTGATAGACTGCCAACTCGGCGTACTTGGGTGGTGGTTCTCGGCGTCGCCCGGCCTGGGTGGTTCTCCGGCTTCTCCATGAAACAATTTGCCCCCAGAAAGCGTTCTAGTAGGAGAAGCCACGTCACGCAACAGGTTCATTTGCAGGTATTTGAAGTTTCAAGGTGAGGACAATTATGACGAAGCCCTTCGGTAGATCCCTACTTGCCGCACTTCTGGCGGGAATCCTGGCGGGAGCCCCTGCCACGCCGGTCCTGGCCCAGCAGCCGGATCAGGCGCCGCAAGCCAAAACGAGTTTACAGGGCGGGCTGCCCATCTCCTTGGGCCTCAGCCAGTATCATTTCACTAAGTCACCCAGCCCCTGGCCGGACATCACGGCTCCCTTCCGCGCCCAGTACGTGAATCCCGGCACGCTGAGCAATTCGCCGCGCCTCGAGCAGTTGATCCACGACGGGAAAATGAACTTGAGCCTCCAGGATGCGATTGCGCTTGCGCTCGAAAACAGCATGGACATCGTCGTGCAGCGGTACAATCCGTGGATGGCCGACGCCAGCATCCTGAAAACCAAGGCCGGCGGCTTCGGCTATGGTGTACCCAACAGCCTTTCGGCAGGTTCCACGGCCAATTTGCCGACGTTGTATTTCGATCCGTACCTGACCCAGAGCGTTTCTTTCAATGACGCCATCTTTCCGGTGAATAACCCCCTTACTTCCGGCACCGGCACGGCAACCGCGGAGTCCCTTGCCTCACACGCGGACACCTATAACACCGCCTTTTCGCAGGGGTTTTCTACGGGAACGACGCTCAACGTTTTCTGGGATAACACGCGTTCCTCGTCTTCCTCCACCTTCAACCTCTTTAACCCGTACGTGCAATCCACGGTTGGCGTGAGCTTCTCGCAGCAACTCCTCCAGGGATTCGGGAAAGAGGTCACCCGGCGGAACATTCTGATCGCCGAGAACAACCGCAAGATCGCGGATCTCGCGTTCGCCCAGCAAGCCATCACGACCGTCACCAACACCATCACCGCGTATTGGGAATTGGTCTACGCCCGCGCAAACGTAAAGGTGCAGGAACAAGCGGTGACCGTTTCGAAAAAGCTCTACGAGGACAACAAGAAGCAGCTGGAGATCGGTACCATGGCTCCGCTGGACGTGACCCAGGCGGAATCCGAACTGGCGAGCGACCAGACCAACCTGATCGTCGCGCAAACCAGCCAGCTCCAGGACGAACTGGCGTTGAAAAACTATATCGCCAAGGATCCCACGGCCTCCAATCTGATCGACGTCGAGATCGTGCCGACGGACAAACCGGAATCCCCGGAATCGATCCACACGGAGGCCTTTCCCGAGGCGGTGAAGGAAGCATTCGCCAGCCGGCCGGATGTGCAGGAACAAATCTTTAACCTGAAAAACGGGGAAATCGACGTGAAGGCCACGAAGAACGCCTTATTGCCGATCGCCACGCTCAACGGCTCGTACACCAGCACGGGGCTGGCAGGAAATTCCCTTATCGCGACGACGAGCAACATCGCCGGACAACAGATCGTGGGGGCCGATGGCCTGCCGGTTACCGTCGTGGGACCCGATGGCACCTTAATCCCGGTCTATGAACCGGCCACCCAGAGCACCGTCACCGGCATCAACAAGCAGGGATTAGGAGACGGCCTGAGCCAGGTGTTCCACAACCGCTTCCCGAACTATACCGTCGGGTTCAACTTCCAGATTCCGATCCGCAACCGCTCCGCGCAGGCCGACAGCATCCACGCGCAGCTCACGCAGCGCCAACTGGAAGCGCAAATGCAACAAATCAAGAACAGCGCGGTTCTCGACGTTCGCAACACCTCCATCGCCGTCGAGCAGGGCCGCGCCCAGGTGCAGTCCTCCAGCAAGGCGCGGGAACTTCAGCAGCAAACGTTTGAGGCGGAGCAGAAGAAGTATCAGCTCGGAGCCTCCACCGTCTACAACGTCATTCTGGTCCAGCGCGATTTGATCACCGCCCAGGGCGCGGAACTTCGCGCCCTGGCGAATCTCGCCGAAGCCAAGGCCAATTACGAGCGCGCATTGGGCCGCACCTTGCAGGTGAACAGCGTCACTATCGCGGGCGCGAAAAAGGGAGAACTCGATCGCGACACCCTGATTCCCGGCACCCGGAATGGCCAGGTCATTGGCACCGACGAACTCTTCAAGTCCCTCGACGACAAGTACAAATCCGGCAGCAAGTAATTTCCCGGCTTCCGGCCGATTGCCCCGGCATCCTGCCCCTGGAGGTTTCCTGCGGGCTCACCACGGGTGCGTGTGAAAGACCTTTTTGCGAATCTCCGCGCGGCACAACAAAGAGAGCACAATCCCGGCCGCGCACACGATTCCCAGGAAGTAGGAAACGTCCACAAATGCCAGCAGCCGCGACTGCACGCCCACCGCATCCTGAAACAACTGCAGCGCTCCCCATTCCGGACGTGTGCTGCCGCCGGCGTTTTTCGCCACCGTGACCGCAAGCGTGTTCAGGAATCGCGTGGTCGTCGCGTCCAGGCGGTTTGCGGTGTCCAGCAGTCGCGAGGAATGAAACGTCAGGCGCCGGTCGAGCAGCACGGTCGCCGCAGTTACGCCCAGCGTATTCCCCATTTGGCGGACAAAATAATAGGTGGCATCCGCTTCACTCAACCGGGGCAACTCGATTTGCCCGACGGCCACGTTCGACACGCTAAACCACATCGGCCCGCTTACGAATCCCTCGGCGAATTTCACCAAGGCCAGGGCATGCGTCGGCGTTTCCGGGGTCCATAAATCGATGCTCGCAAAATAAATCACACACAGCAGGGTGAAGCTGGTGGTTGCGGTGAAGAATCCACCCCACCTTGGAAGAAGCACCCGCACGCACAAAAGCCCGCCGCAGAAAAGACCCGTGCTGTAGCATCCGAGAATCTCTCCGGTTTGCGTGGCGCTGAAGCTCTGCACGTTGCGCAGGTACTGCGGCAGGATGAACAGCGTGGTGCCCATCACCGCCCCGAGCACCATCACGAGTCCGAACGACGCGCGCAAGGATCGCGATTCGAGTACCCGGCGGAGGTGCAACACCGGCTCGTCGTTCCGCGGATGCAACTCCCAGACCAGGAAAAGAACCAGGCACAGGATGCCGACGGTCAGCCCGGCCACAATCCAGTGCGACTCCAGCCACAAATCCTGCTCGCCCCGGCTCAAGACGCCCTGCAACGAAAACATGCTCACGATCAGCAGCCCCGTGCCCCAGTAGTCGAAGCGTTTTACCTGCACCGGCTCGAACAGGTGCCCATGCGGCATGTATTTCCAAATAACGTAGGTGCCAGCCAGCAGAAACGGAAAATCGATGAGAAACGCGTAGTTCCAGTGCCAGGTGTCGTCCAGCCAGCCCATGGTCCCGGGATAGAAGATCTGCATCCCCAGCAAGATCGCGAGTCCGGCGGCCAGCGGCTTTCTTCCGGAAACACCCGGGAAAAAAGCGGCCGCGAGCACCACATAGCGCACCAGAAACGAGCCCCCGCCAAACCCCATGATGACGCGGGACACCAGCAGCAACGGCAGGCTGTGCGCACTCAGAAAACATCCGATGGCTCCCGTCGCGTAAAGCGCGATGCTCACCAGAAAATGCCGCCGCGCGCCCAGCACCCTTCGCATACCCGCGCTCAGCGCCATCGAACTGATGAATCCGGAGTTGTACAGCGTCAACACCCAGCTGATCTGGTCGGAATTGGCCGCCACGTTTCCCTGCATGTCCGGCAAGATCACGTTTACCGAAAGGCGGTTGCTGATTTCCACCGCGGTCACCAGGCTCACCGCCAGCAACACGACCCAGCGGCGCCGCACGCTCACGTCCTCCACCGTGCGCGCCACTTTTTCCCCGCTCACCGGCATGGGCATGGGCAGCGAGGAATATTGCGGCCGTGTGTCGCTCATGCAGAATCTCCGCGCATCCCTACCTTGTATAGATCGTCGCTTCCACGTTCATTCCCGGCCGCAGCACCACCTTGGACTTCTGGTGCGCGTTCACGAGAATTTTAACGGGGATGCGCTGCACCACCTTCACGAAATTGCCGGTGGCGTTTTGCGGGGGCAGCAGGGCTTGCCGCGAGCCCGTGGCCCCGGCGATAGAGTCCACCACGCCGTCGAATTCGTCCGGATACGTGTCCACGGTGAAACGCACCCGTTGTCCCGGCCGCACATGCGCCATCTGCGTCTCCTTGAAATTGGCGGTGACGTAGACCTGATCGAGCGGCACGATGGTAAACAGCAGCTGTCCGGGTGAAACGTACTGGCCCACATCGACCGAGCGCTGCGTCACCTGCCCGCTCACCGGCGCCACGATCGTTGTGTAGTTCAAATTAACTTCGGCTTGCTCGAGTTGCGCTTTGGCGCGCTCCGCCGCCGCGAGAGCCGATTTGTAGACCGCCTCGGTGATGGGCACCTGCTGCTCGCGCGCTTTGGTTTCGAGGAACGCCGATTGCGACCGCGCCAGCCGGGCCTCGGAGGATCGCGTGTTCGCCCGCGCGATGTCCACGTTTTGCTGGGCCGCGGCGAGTTGCTGCTGCGCCGCCTCCAGTTCGCTTTTCGCCACCCGGGCGGCGGCCTCCACCGCGTCGAATTGGAACTTCGAGACATCTCCGGTCTTAACCAGCGGCGTGTAACGCGCCAGGTCGGCCTGCGCGCGTTCGTTCGTGGCGGTCTTTGCCGCAACATTGGCCTGCGCCTGGAGCAGGTTCGCAGTCGCCGACTGCTCCAGCACTTTCTGCGCGCTGGCATAGTCCGCGGCGTCGGACTCCTTTTGCGCCGAAGCTCCACCCGTGCTGTAGGTGGTGGTTTGCTGCGTCAGCCCGATCTGCAATTGCGCCGAGCGCACCTGCGCCTCCGCCACTCCGAGATTGGCTTTGGCCTGATCCACTTCCGCCTGATATTCCCGCGGATCGATTTGCACCAGGACGTCACCGGCCTTCACGGGAGTGTTGTCGTCAATCAAGAGCTTCACCACGTAGCCCGGCACCTGTGGCGCCATCGCCGTGATGTGGCAATCCACCTGGGCGTCATCGGTGGAGACATGGCCCGTGAGGTAATACCAGAGCGTTGCGGCGGCCAGCACGAAAATCGCGCCGCCCGCCAGCATCGTGTTCGTGGAAAAGGGCAAGCGATCCCGCAAAGACATCGGTTGCGGAGACGCGCCCGGCGGAGCGGATGTCTCCGCCGGCGGGGGTGCAGCAGGCATTTGCGGCGGTGTCGCGGACGGAGGAGTCCCCATGATCTCTTCATTCCCTCATTTGCTATAGGTATTTTCGATTTCGCCCATGGCGTGCGCCAGCGCCGCGCGCGCCTGGTTGAAGCGGTACAACGCGGCGATCTGGTTGTCGCTCGCACGGGCCAGCGCGTCCTGCGCCGTGATCACTTCCACGTTGGTAGTAACCCCAGCCGCGAATCTCCGCTGTGCCTGCGCCACTTCCTGATTCGCCAGGTCGAATCCCTGATTGGCCACGTCCACCGCGGTTCGTGCCGCCGTCAATTCGTCCAGCGAGGACTTCACCTCGCGCACGATCTGCGCTTCCAATTGCCGGCGCTCCTCCGAGACTTCTTTCTCTTGCAATTTTCCCCGCTCGATTTCGGCGTGAATGCGCCCGCCGGTGAACAGGGGGAAGTCGAGCGAAAGCTGGTAGTGGTATGCGGGAATTCCATCGCTGAAATGTTCGCCCTGATACATCCAGAATCCGGAGAAGTTGAGCTCCGGATAGCGCTCCTCCGCGAACGATTTGCGCTGCAGCGCGCTGATTCTCTGCTCGGAGGCGACCGCGCGCATCTCCGGCCGCACGCGGAGCGCGCGGCTGAGCATTTCCTCCCGGTCCATGTCCGGCAAGTCGAAGAAATCCATGTGGTCGGTCACGTCCACTTCCTGTTCCTTCGGCAAATCCAGGAGCTCCGCCAGGAAATAGCGCGTCGTGCGCGTCGCCGTGTCCGCATCGATCAGGTTTTGCCGCTCGTTCTGGAGCTCCACGTTGGCCCGCACCGTGTCAATATTCAGACCCACGCCGGTGCGCTGGAGTTGCTCGGCCTGTTCGAAGAGCCTGCGGGCCAGGGCGACGCGCGCCTCCGCCGCGTCGCGCGTGGCCATGGCGCGAAGCACCAGCAAATATTGATCGACGACCGCGAGCACGACGTCTTCTCGCGTGGCTTCCTCCGTTGCCGTGGCCTGCCGGACGCCCTCCCGCCCTGCCTGATAACCCCGGATGGTGGGCAAGCTGAAAACCGTTTGGGAAAAAGCTGGACCGGCTTCGGCGTATTGGTATGGTCCGGCCGGTTTACGCGGCGGGTTGGCCTCGACCGTGTGCAAATTGTATTGCGCCAGTGCAGCTGCGGCGCCAAGGGACGCTTGCGGCAGCAGGAACGA
>Ga0335080_10007322_pt1 | contig 11443 bp, 8 predicted proteins | sample Lox_Sample_34_FD_206720 | JGI IMG/M metagenome (GOLD analysis project Ga0335080, IMG submission 206720) | Soil microbial communities from Loxahatchee National Wildlife Refuge, Florida, United States - Lox_Sample_3.4 | ecosystem: Environmental > Terrestrial > Soil > Wetlands | place: USA: Florida...
GGCTTCGGCCCGGTTAAGGGCAATATCCTGGACGGGTACTTCCCGCCCGATCCGGCGCCGGTCCTTATCGATGCTGTGACGATCACCGCAGGCACCCAGACGCCAAAGACCGATTGGGTGGGCGCTGCGCCAGGCTACACGGGACTTAACATGGCCAAATTTGTGGTTCCGGCAGGTTCTCCGTCCAAACTGCCGATCACGGTGACCATAAACGGCGTGAAGAGCAACACGGTCACGCTGGCCGTCCAGTAAGAGAGGCGTTCCGCAGTTCCGGTCTTCGCGATCAGAACTTGCTGAGTGTGCCCATGATCAGAGCCACCAGGTTCCAGGCGATCACAACGGCGAACATGATGTTGATGCGGGCCAACAGCTTCTGACGGCCCATTCGCCAGCAGTACACGCCGAGCAGAATGGCGACCAGCTTGACGGCGAGCAGTCCTCCGATGGGGCTTGGGCTATAGTGGAAGGCCCAGCGGACCAGTGGGTTGGCCTCGCGGATCCCGTTAACGAGAAACGCGATGGTCGTCAGGAAATCAAGAACCTGCAAGTAGGAGAACTGCCACAAGAGCTGGTTGACTGGACTGGCCGCTTGAGCGGGTGATTCGGGCGCCTGGGGCATCCGACCCAAAATATCAGGGGAAAACCTGAGGCGTAAACGGTACCAAAGTCCTAGGACCTTTCGCACCTATGTAGAACCCGGCTACAGGTCAAAGCCTTGACCCCGGTCCGGCACGACCACATCGACGCCGTAACGTTGCCGAATTGCGGCGGCAAAAGCGACTTGCTGATCCTGCTCGCCGTGCACTAAAAAGACCCGCTTTAGTCCCGAAGCGATCGGCTTGAGCCACGCCAGCATTTCTTCGCGATCCGCGTGGCCACTGAGTGCATCCAGACGTTCGACCTCGGCCCGCAGGGCGACCGGCTCACCGAAGATAGGGACTTCGGCTTGCCCGGCTTCGATCTTGCGGCCCAGCGTATTCTCGGCTTGATAACCGGTCAATAGAACGGTATTGCGTGGATCGCCGATATTGTTCTTCAGATGGTGCAGGACCCGGCCCGCTTCGCACATCCCAGACGCGGATATCACCATAAAAGGACCGCGCAGATCGTTGAGGGCCTTGGACTGCTCCACGTCGCGAATATAGGTCAGACGTTTAAAGCCGAAGGGATCTTCGTGATCGTTGACGAATGCCTCGGCCTCCTCGTCGAAGAGCTCCGGATGATCGCGAAACACATCAGTCACGTTTACAGCCAACGGACTGTCAACAAAAATCGGGAAGCTCGGGATCTTGCCGGCGTTGATGAGCTGGTGTAGCAGCAAAACCAACTGTTGCGTTCGTCCGACTGCGAAAGCAGGCACTATCATCTTGCCGCCCCGCTGATGAGTGCGGTTCACGATATCGGCCAGCCGGCCGGAAACGGAGACGATGGGTTCGTGCACGCGATCGCCGTACGTGCTCTCCATAATCAGGTAATCCGCGCCGGGAAGATGCTCTGGATCCCGGATGATGGGCAGGCCGGTCCTTCCCAGGTCGCCGGTGAATCCGAGCCGCACTTTGCGGCCGCTGGATTCGAGATCGAGCAGCATGAACGTAGATCCCAGCATGTGGCCGGCTTCGAAGGACTGATACCGAAGCCCGGGCGCAATCGAAGTCGGGGTGTGCAATGGGATGGGCCGGAAGAGGGGAAAAGTCGCTTGGGCGTCTTCCACGGTGTAAAGCGGCTCGACCGGATGATCACCGGCGCGCAGTGGCATGTGGAGCGACTTGCGACGCAGGTAGCGCTTGTTCAGGAATTCGGCGTCTTTTTCCTGGATGGAGGCGGCGTCGGCGAGCATCGGACGGCAAAGGTCGGCGGTTCCGGGGCTGGTATAGATGGGGCCTTTGAAGCCGTTCTTCACCAAAAGCGGCAGGTTGCCGCTGTGATCGATGTGGGCGTGCGAGAGCAGGACGGCGGTAATGTCGGCGCAGGGGAACGGGAAATTCCGGTTCCGCTCCTCGGCTTCCTTACGGCGGCCTTGATACTGGCCGCAATCCAGAAGGACGCAGTTGCCCTCAATCGAGAGTTGGTGCATGGAGCCGGTGACGGTCTTTGCCGCGCCCCAGAAGGTAAGTTTCATCCATCCAAGCATAGCGTTTCCAAGTTTGGGGGACTCGCAAAACCGGGTGTTTCTCTTATGGAATCCTCAGGTGAATCGCTGATTGGTGGCGATGGAGACGGCTGTTAAATTCAGGGTGGATGCTGAGGAAGCTGATCGCTCTCGGTGTGTTCGCTGCTGCGCTAGCGCCGTCTGCTTATCTGGCCTGGAGATTCCAGGCTATGCCACATCTGGGCTTCTATCACGACGACAGCCTCTATTGGGTCTCTGCCAAGAGCCTGGCTGAGAGGGGCGAATATCGGATTGCGAGCTTGCCGGGGCAGCCCTTCCAAGCCAAATATCCGCCGCTCTACCCTGCCCTGCTGGCCGTTATCTGGAAGATCGATCCTCAGTTTCCTTCGAACATTCCGCTGGCAACCATGCTCGCGTGGTTGTTCCTGCCGCTCTACCTGGCCCTGGTTTGGGCGTTTCTCGGACGGTACGGCTTCTCGTTTCGCGATCGATGTATCTTAACGGCTTTTGCCGGACTCAACCCGGTCGCGGCGACGTTCAGTGTTTCGCTGATGCCCGAGCTGCTGTTCACGGCACTCCTGCTTGCCAGCATGTGGATGGCGGAAGCCGAGCAACGTGTAAGGTGGCTCGCTCTGGCCGCTGGTATCTGCGCCGGACTGGCGTATCTCGCCAAGTCTTCCGCCGCTCCTTTGCTGATCACTGCTCCGCTCTGCTTTTTGTGGCGCAGACAATTCGCGAAGGCGGGACTGTTTTTCGCCGGGATGGCGCCAGCCGTTTTGGGCTGGCAATGGTGGTCCTCGCAGCATGTGTCGCACTCCTGGGATCTGGTGACGCTCTACTACACCAATTACCTGGGATTCCAGATCTACAACGTTCCGCTGCGGGATCTGCCGCTGGTGTTCTGGCACAATCTCGACGGATTCATCATGGCGATCGGGAAGGTGTTGACGTTTGATGTCCAATGGGGCGCCAAGGCGTTAGAACGTATCGTTGCCGTGGGCGCCATTGCGGGCACGATTCGCCTGGGACGTCGAACGGGGCTACTTCAGTATCCGGCTGCGGCGCTTGGCATCTCTGGAATTCTGTTGGTGTGGCACTATGTGCCCGACCAACGCTTCGTTTTTCCGCTTTATCCACTGCTGTTGGCAGGACTTTGGACCGAGCTGTCGAACGTCTGCCAAACACTTCGGGCGGCCTGGCAGAAGAACAAAAGCGGCGAGCGTGTGGTGGCATTCGGGGGAGCGGCGGCACTGGCGGCGCTGGCGCTGTTCGTCGGTTTCACCAGCTTGAACGGTTTGTTCAGCTTCCTTCCCGACCTGTTTGCAAGCTATGGCGCGGCGTTCGCCGCCCGCGAACCGGCCTATCAATGGATCGCGAAACACGCGCCTGAGACGGCAAACGTCTTCGCCTACGATGATCCGATGCTGTATCTCTACACCGGACGGAAGTCGTGCAACCTGCCCATCCCGCCGAAGCTGTACTATCACGATGACGACGCGGGAATCGATCGCCTGCTGGCTTCGATTCCCGATTTTGCCCGCCAATACAGCCTTAGCTACGTACTACTCACGCCGGGAGATTTCTATCGCGACCTGCATGAGCCCGGTGCGGCACATCTGGCGAACGCAGTGCAACACAGCGGGGCGTTCGAGCAGGAGTTCCAGACCCCGTCGGCATCCGTTTACCGGTTCACCGCTCCAAGTCCGCTGCAGTCCCGCCTCGGCAATCCCCGCTAAAGTACAATCACAGCAATGCTGCTCCGCTTGCTGACCTCCACATTGATTTGCGCCGGCCTGATTTTTGCGCAGAAGAAGCCCATCACTATCGACACTTTGATGGAGGCCTCCCATGGCCGCCGCGGCGGGGGTGAGCCGATCTGGGCCAAGGACGGGGCGCGGTTCGTCTACACGCATGAGAAAAAGATCATGCTGTACGACGTGCGCTCGAAGTCCGAAAAAGAGCTGTTTTCGCTTGAGCCGCTCGAGAAGGCCGCAACGCCTGTCCCCGAAGCGGCACGCTTCGACTGGCAAAATCGCGGCGTGCATGAACACGACATCGCCTGGTCGGATTCCGGAAAGGATCTCCTGCTGAGCGTCAAGGGTGACCTGTTCCTGTTCCACTTGGACACGGGGAAATGGGATCAGCTTACCGCGACATCCGATGACGAAGCGGATCCGAAGTTATCGCCAGACGGCACCCAAGTTGCTTTTCGCCGCATGCACGACCTTTACACGCTCGAGATCGCGAGCCGTAAATTGACGCGCCTCACCGAGGACGGCGCCGCGACGCTGATGAACGGAGAACTTGATTGGGTCTACCCGGAGGAACTGGGACTGCCTTCCGCTTATTGGTGGTCGCCCGATTCAAAACAGATCGCTTATCTGCAATTCGATATCGCGCACGAAATGACTTATCCGCAAATTTCGCTCCTCGGGCTGCGCGGCGTTTATGAGCCTGAAAAATATCCGCAAGCCGGTACGCCTAACGCGGACGTGCATGTCGGCGTAGTGCCGGCCAAAGGCGGCAATACGCGCTGGATGGATCTTGGCGAAGTACGCGGATTTCTGATCGCACGGGTGCACTGGACTCCCGATTCATCGAAGCTGGCGATTCAGAAGATGAATCGTGTGCAGAACCAGCTCGATCTGTTGTTGGCTGACATATCCAGCGGCGCGTCGCGATCGATCCTGCACGAGTCGGATCCGTATTGGATCAACGTGAACGACTTCTTCCGATTCCTGTCTGACGGTCAGTTCCTTTGGGGCAGCGAGCGCGATGGATTCCGGCACCTGTACCTGTACAGCGCGGAGGGCAAACAGCGCAAGCGGCTGACCGAAGGCGCCTGGGAAGTGGAAAGCGTCACTGGGGTCAACGAGTCGCAGCAGACTGTGTACTACGTTTCTTCAGAGACGAGTCCCACGGAGCGTCAGCTTTATTCGGTCAAGCTGAGCGGGAAGGACCGCACGCGGATCAGTCAGGGCGCAGGCAACCATTCGATCTCCATGAGTCCGTCAACGGAATACTACATGGATACGTTTTCCAATTTGACGCAGCCTCCGGAGAAAACGCTGCGTACAGCGACCGGCGGGGAATGGGCCACGTATCGCGAGGCGGACCATAAGCTTACGGATGAGTACGAAGTGCTGCCGACTCAGATCGTGACGTTCAAAGGATCCGACGGCACGCTGTTTTACGCGCGATTAATCAAGCCGGCGAATTTCAAGGCCGGTGAGAAATATCCGATGGTGGTGATGGTTTACGGCGGCCCGGGTGCGCAGTCGGTACACAATGCTTGGTCCGGTGCATCCTGGGATCAGGTGCTGGCACACCGCGGATTCGTGATCTGGCAGATGGATAATCGCGGATCCACCGGGCGTGGGCACGCTTTTGAATCGCCGATTTATCATCGCATGGGAAAAACCGAACTGGCGGATCAACTCGAGGGGATCCACTATCTGATCGGGCAAGGCTTCGTCGATCCGAAACGCATTGGGATGTACGGCTGGAGCTACGGGGGCTACATGACGACGTACTCTCTGCTGAATGCACCCGACGTTTTCCGCGCAGGAATCGCGGGTGCGCCCGTTACAAATTGGCACAATTACGACACAATCTATACGGAACGCTATCTGGGGCTCCCAGCGGACGATGCCGAGGGCTATCGCGCCAGTTCAGCCGTCGAGTACGCATCCAAGCTTCAGGCGAAGCTGCTGATTGTGCATAACATCGAAGACGACAACGTTCTGTTCCAGAACACCATGCAGTTGGCCGACGCGCTGGAGCGGGCGAACAAGCTCTTCGACATGGTGATCTATCCGCAGAAGACCCACGGCGTTGGCGGACCGGTCCGGCGCGAACTGCTCGAGAAGACGACCGACTTCTTCGAAAACAATCTAAAATAATCGCGGGAGACTAGCGATGTCCGGCAGGCGCCGAGACATGAACCGCGGGAGCGCTTGCAGCTGGAGCACTGAAACCACCGCCACCGCGGACTGCGCCGCCACCAGAGAAGAATCCGCCTCCGGATGCACGACCCGATCCACCCGAGCGCGCTACAGAGCTGCCGCCACGCGGCGGGATAAAGCCGCTATGCCGGCCGGTATTCGAATTCGTCCGCGATACGTTCGGGCTTCTTACCACTCCGCCGCCACCGCCGCCGTAATAAACGGGCGCTTGCCAAACCGTGAAGGGGCTCCAGAATCCGTATCCGAATGGACTGAACATATAGCCGTCATACGGAACGAACGTGTACATTCCGAACATGGGATTGAACATCCAACCGCCCCATCCCATCGGGCTGTAGCCGTAGCCGCCGAATCCGAAGCCGCCCCATCCATAGCCGCTCAGCCCGCTGTTGATCGCGGTAGCCGATGAGATGTTGGCTTTGGCCAGGTAGCCGGAACGGCGATCGCTCCAGCGATACAACTCGTCTTCGGCCTTTGGATCGAAACTCTCGGCCATGAGTACGCCATTGAGCGACGTCTCTTTGCCCCGCTTCAGCGTAAGCTGACCCGATTCGCCCTTCACGATTGCTTCGCCGTCGTAAACCTTCAATAAACCTTGCTCGGCGTCGACACGATACAGACCGTGCTTGACCAACAGCATCGTGTTGCTTTTATAGACCAGCGTTACCGCATTGTCTTTCGGAAGATCTTCACATTCAACCAGCGCGGACCCGCTGAGTATCTCGACGCGAGTATCCGTGAGCTGAGTGGAAAGCATTCGAACCGAGCTGTTCTCGCTCATTCGCAAGAATACTCCGGGCGTCAACAATACTTCGGCCTTGCCCTCTTCGGTGCGGAACACCTGGTTCTGCTTGATGTTCGGGAATTGTCCCCCGTGCGGCTCAACCGGATTGCCGTCCAGCAGCGCTCGGCCTTCGACGTACTGCACGACTCCGGAGTGAGCCGAAATCATGTATTGAGCGAAAGCCGAACCCGTTACGAGAACCCCAATCGCGAGACCGGAAACTGAAGCGCGCATACCCAACTCCTGTCTTGTATCCTGCTCTTCTTTTGTACGCTTGTCAATGCGTTACAGTTACGCTCTTTTACAAACCAGCCATGGCTCTTTCTAGCCATGATTCTTGAGGTTCTTCTCAAAAAGATCAAGTATTCGTTTATATTCGTCTGCCCAGCTTGTTGGTTCCACGAAGCCGTGGTTCTCAACGGGGTACGGCGCGACACTCCAATTCTCCTTGCGCAGTTCGATCAATCGCTGGACCAGCCGCACGGTGTCCTGGAAATGGACGTTCGTGTCCACCATGCCGTGGCAAATCAGCAGCGCGCCCTTGAGTCCTTGAGCGAAATAGATCGGTGAGGACTCTCGATACGCGTCGGCATCTTTCTGCGGTGTATTCAAGATGTTCGCCGTGTAGCCGTGATTGTAATGCGCCCAGTCGGTCACGGGCCTGAGCGCGGCGCCTGCTGCAAAGACGTCGGGCTGAGTGAACATCGCCATCAAGGTGATGAATCCTCCATAGCTTCCGCCATAGACGCCAATGCGCTTTGGGTCGACACCCTGTTGCGAGGCGAGCCAATGCGCCGCATCCACCTGGTCATCCAAGTCCTTGCCGCCCATGTGGCGATAGATGCCGGTTCGCCAATCCCGTCCGTATCCCGCCGAGCCGCGATAGTCGACGTCCAGGACCAAGTAGCCGCGCTCCATCAGCAAGTGATGGAACATGTACTCGTGCGAATATGACGACCACCAGCGATGAACATTTTGGAGATAGCCCGCGCCGTGCACAAAGACAACGGCTGGTCCGCCTTTGTGGAAGTTCTGAGGACGATAGAGGCGGGCATGTAGCGTGGCGCCGTCTCGCGCGGGGAATGTCACGATCGGGACGTCCTGCCACGGGTATTCCCAGAAGTCGGGTGCCGGCGAATTGGTCAATTTCTTCGATGCCGCGCCTTGACGGGCTTCCTGGATGTACAGCTCCGGCGGCTTGTTGACGTAGGAATAAAGATCGGCGAACCATCGATCGTCTGGCGAGGGAACGCAGGAATGCCCGCCTGCCGCGGAAGTAAGACGCGTGCGCGGTCCACCGTCGGCGCTCATTTCGTAGACTTGATGCTCGCCGGGATCCACTTCGTTGGTCACCAGGAAGAATCGCGACTTGTCTTTGGAGAGGGTCGCGTTGAGCACTTCCCATTTGCCCGATGTCAACGCTTTCGGTTCGCCGCCCTCCCACGACACCGTGTAGAGATGCGAGTATCCGGTTCGCTCGGATTGAAAGTAAAGATCGTGGTCGCCCTTCATCCATCCGAGCGAGAAACTGCCTGGTCCATCCACCCAGGAGTCATCATGATCATGCTCGAGGATGCGGGTCTTTCCGGTGGTTTCGTCAAGCGCCATGATCCAACGGTCTTTGTTATCGGCGGCGCGCGCCAGCAGCGCGGCTTTCGTCCCGTCTTCGGACCAGACCGGCTGGAATAAGTGAACTTCGCGTTCCTTTTCGGGACGATGCGGCTCGACACCGCCGTTCGATCCGGAGTGGCCTTCGGATTTATTCGCCTCTTTGCTCTCTTCGGCGCCGGGCTCGGCCTTGATTCCAGGGTCTGCCCACTTCACTTCGCCGGTCGCCACGTTCAAAATCGCCAGGCGTATCCGATTCTGGTTGTCGCCGACCTTGTTCCGCGAGGGGATGTCCTCGGTGTATCCGGATTCGGTAACGAAATTCGGAACTATGGTGTTCTTGGTGCCGGTTCCGGGTTCGTTGATGGTCGCGATGACGTATTTTTCGTCCGGAGTCAGCGTGAGTGCCGCGACGGTTTGCCGATCCTGCAGGGTGAAAGGTTTTCTCGGGTGCTCGCGCTTCTTCTTAGCTTCCTCCTCTTCCTTTTTCGCGGCCTGTTCCTTGACGACCTCGATCAAATCCTTTTCTTCTTTCTTGACGAACTCCTGGCTGTCAGTGCCTTTCTTCTCTTCGCCGGATTCCGCGCGGTTGCGCCCACCGCCACCGAGACCACGGCCACCGCCACCCCCTCCAAAGGCCGGTCCGGCACCCGCAGCCGGTGGCGCGCCCGCCGTGCGGATATCGGTGAGTTCGACCATCGAGCCGGAATCGAGCGACATCACGTACAGGTTGTTCGCGCGCACGAACGCCACGTGCTTTTCGTCGCGGGTGAACGCCGGCTCGATTTCGGCGTCCTCGGTGTTGGTCAATTGTTTGGTTTCGGCGCTGGTTGCGTCGTAGAGGAAGAGATCGCCGTCGCGCGAGTAGACGGTCTTCTTGTGGTCCAAGGTCGACGAGCCAAAGGCCGGCGGGGCGGATTTAGCCTCAGCTTCTGAGAGCTTGCGCAGGCCCGAGCCATCACGGCCGACCACGTACGTGTCCGGATCGGCGAGCAAAGCATCGGTGGGTTGCTTCCATTGGAAATAGATTCGCTCGTCGTCGCCGGACCACCGGACTTGGCCCGGCTCCCAGCCGTACAAGGCGGGGCCGCGCATGATGTTGTCGATGGTGAGGGCGAATTTACCGGCGGGTGTGGCGTGAAACGCAAACACGACGGCAAGCAGGGGCAGCCTGGATTTCCACATACCCATACATGCTAGCCGGAATCAACGTGTCGTGTGGAATTGAATGTTGCCGAGCGAGGTGAGGCCGCCGTCGGCGACAATCGTCTCGCCGGTGAGCGGCCCCGCATCCGCGGCGAGATACAGGGCGAGCGCCGCGATTTCTTCTACAGTGGCTAAATGTTGCAGCGGCGTAATCGCTTCGCCCTGATCAAAAGCGGCCGCTGGCCAATTAGCAAATCTGGTGCGCACGAATCCGGGCGCGATCGCGTTCACACGGATCTGCGGGGCCAGCGCCCGGGCGAGCGACTTGGTCATGGTCAGCATGGCGCCTTTCGAGGCCGCGTAAGCTACCGAGCTGCCCATGCCGGTTAGTCCCGCGACCGAGGCGACATTGATAATCGAGGACCCGGTCTGTTCGCGAAGCAGCGGGACGGCTGCGCGAATGGCGTAGAAAGCTCCCCGCAGGTTTGTATCGAATGTCCGGTCCCAAATCTCATCCGTAAGATGATCGAGTTGGTCGTGCGGCACCCGCGTGCTCCAGCCGGCGTTGTTCACCAGGATGTCGAGCCGGCCAAAGTCCTGCTTCACTCGCTCGACCATTGCGCGGACGTCGGACTCCTGCGACACATCGGCGCCGATCGCCACGGCGTTCCCGCCTTCAGCCGTGATTCCCGCCACCACTTCCTCGGCCGCGTCCCGCGAGCGGCTGTAGTTGACTGCCACCTTGGCGCCTTCTCGTGCGTACAATTCCGCGATGGCGCGCCCGATGCCTGTGCCGGCACCGGTAACGATGGCCACACGCTTCTCGAGTTTCATGTACCCGATCTTAGCGCAGGCGAATTTGCGAGAAAGGTTATTTGCGAACGAAATGCAGCGTGGCTTCGGCGTTCTGGCCCTGAGCGGAGTTTTCCTTGATTTGAAGGGTCATATGCTTACCGTCGTCGGACAGCGTATGAGTCCAATGTCCGTGCACTTGGTCGCCCTTCACTTCGGCTGTCCAGTCGGTGTTCATCTGCTTTCCATCGAGGGTCGATTTCGCAGCCATCTGGAATGGGCCAATCTGGTTTTGCGCCGGCGTTCCGTCCAAGCTCACATGAACTCTGCTCGTCATAATTCCGAGATAGAGCAGCGGGACGATGCCATTATCAGGCTCGCGAAAGGTAGATTCCATGGTGAGGCCGGAGCCGTCCTGTTTGATTCGAGTTTCCAAATTCTTGGGAGCCTCTGGCGCGTCTTGATTCCTATCCAATACCCACTTACCAGAGAATCCTTCGTCTTTGGCGCCGGCCGGGATCGCGGCGGCCGCGAGCAACAGAACGCATAATATGCGTGCGTTAAGCAACAAGCTCGACCTCCTGCATGTGAGATGCAGCCCCGCGAGCAGTGTTTCAGCCGTTCAAAATTCTTTACTATTCCGGGATCACACTACTTCCCGTGCCGTCCGGCTCCGGATGCAAAACGTTCCGCGCCCGCTCTAGTTTCGCCGCTTTGAATGACGCTGAGTCCGCGCTGGAACTCGTTGCGAATCGCGTCGGCCTCTTCAAGCGACCACTGCTCGTACGACGATAGCCGGTCCGAGCGCATGCAGGTCTGAGGTAAGGCGGCCAGTTCGCCGGCCAGCCGCAAAGCAGCCTCCAGAGCCTGTCCATGTTCCACCACCCGATTGGCGAGCCCCATACGAAATGCCTCTTCGCCGGACACCCCACGCCCGGTGAGAATCAGATCAAGGGCATGGCTATGCCCGATTAATCGCGGAAGCCGGATCGTCCCCAGATCGATGAGGGGCACACCGAAGCGCCGGCAGAATACCCC
>Ga0335080_10007325_pt1 | contig 11440 bp, 9 predicted proteins | sample Lox_Sample_34_FD_206720 | JGI IMG/M metagenome (GOLD analysis project Ga0335080, IMG submission 206720) | Soil microbial communities from Loxahatchee National Wildlife Refuge, Florida, United States - Lox_Sample_3.4 | ecosystem: Environmental > Terrestrial > Soil > Wetlands | place: USA: Florida...
TGGTGGACACCGGCAGCCGCATGGATGAAGTCATTTTTGAAGAGTTCAAAGGCACGGGCAACATGGAGGTGCATCTCGACCGCGCGCTGGTGGACCGCCGCATTTTCCCATCCATCAATGTCGAGCGTTCCGGCACGCGCAAAGAGGAACTGCTTTACCACCCGGACGAGTTGAGCCGGATCGTGCTTCTGCGCCGCGCGCTGACCGGCGTACCGCCCGTGGAGGCGATGGAACTGCTGTTGGGCAAATTGAAAAAGACCAAGAGCAACATTGAGTTCCTCCTGAGCATGACGGTGAGTTGACCGTTGGGCGAAGGCCTTATTTCGACACTAATTTCCAAGCAGTCTGGGCGCGGGTTCCGTCAATCAACTGTTCGATGGTCCAAAGCTGGATGGGGCCGATAGTGCCATAATCCACCACGATCTTCCCGCTTTTACCCTTGGAAACGATGACCGTGCAAGCGCGATTTTCAAGTGGATCTGCGCGGTACTTGTCCCGGAAATCCTTGAAATCGCCCGTGTCCAGTGCATAGCAAAGGCGCGCAAAAGTCGGCAGATCAATTTGACCGGTGGCTTGTGATGGCTTGGGCTGGAACACAACAAATTCGGCCTGGCCGGAGCGATGGAAGGTCACGCGATAAATCGGACCGGTAGCGGCATTGGTCGTGCGCTCCAGGGAAATGGTTTCGTAGGGCAGGCTGGCCCGGAACGCTTCCACCCGGTCGGCGGGCAGATTTCCCAGGTACAGCGGTTTATAGACGGCGGGCACGTTGGAGACCATGTCGGGCGCAAAAAATACCAGCGGTTTTTGGTTGTCCGTGCCCGCTTTTCGGGAACAGGCGCTCAAAAACCAGGCCGTTACCAGCAAAGCGCCGAGGAACCCGATCCCGGCCGGGTTCACGCGGAGCATTCTACGATCATTCGTTTTCAATCTGACAATTGCCAGAGCAGAATTTTTGCCAATCGTTCCGGCGGATGGATGAGGCAGGACCAGTGATCCTGAACGGTCGAATGTTTCAAAAAGCCAATAAAAAAGCCAGTTTGATTGCGCTTGACGGTTTACGCCCAAAAACCTAATATATCCGTTCAAGAACGGTAAAGTTTGCTGGATAAGCCAGCCGCGAAGTCGGAGATGCTTTAATCTGCCGACTTTTTTGTTCGCCGGGCAGGAGGTGTGCCGAGCGTATGAATGCGGAATTTTTGACAGTTTTGGAATTCTGGGAGCGCGAAAAGGGCATCAATCGTGATGTCCTGGTCGGCGCTGTCCAGGAAGCGTTGTTGTCGGCGGCCAAAAAGGCCGTCGGCCCGGCGCGCGAATTGCGCGTGGAAATTGACCAGAAGAACGGGGACATCAAGGCGTTCGCCAAGCTCATCGTCTCCGACAAGATCATGTCCAAGCACGACCAGATTTCTGTCTTCGACGCGCGCCGCCTCAAACCCGGCGCTCAGATCGGCGACGAAATCGAAAAGGAAGTCACGCCGACCGGTTTCGGGCGCATTGCCACGCAATACGCCAAGCAGGCGCTCATGCAGAAAATCCGGCAGGCGGAAAAAGCGCTCATCTTCACCGAATTCAAGGACCGCGTCGGCGACATCGTCAGTGGTTCCGTGCGACGGTTTGAGCGTTCGGACGTGATTCTGGACCTGGGCAAATACGAGGCGTTGCTGCCGAACCGGGAGCGCGTGCCCACGGAGGAATACCAAGTCGGCGAGCGCATCCGCTGCTACGTCAAGGCAGTCGAACAAGGCCCGCACGGACCGGAAATTATTCTGTCCCGCGCCGACCCGCGCTTCGTCATCAAACTCTTTCAGCTCGAAGTTTCGGAGATCAACGACGGCACGATTGAAATCAAAGGCGTCGCCCGGGAACCGGGTTTTCGCACCAAGATGGCCGTTTATTCGCGCGACAACAAAGTGGACCCCGTCGGCGCGTGTGTCGGCATGCGCGGCCAGCGCGTGAAAAACATCGTCCGCGAACTTAACAACGAAAAAGTGGACGTGATTCCCTGGTCGCCGGATGTCCGGACGTTCATCACCAATGCGCTGGCGCCGGCCAAACTCAAAAGTTTTGAAGTGGATGAAGCCACCCGGCGCGTCAGAATCATGGTGGCGGAAGACCAATTGTCGCTGGCGATCGGCAAGCGGGGCCAGAACGCGCGCCTGACGGCCAAATTGACGGGTTGGGAAGTGGACATTGATGCCGAGCAGGTCGTCACGAAGGGTTTTGAGGAAAAGGTCGCCGAAGCTGTCGAGTCGCTTGCGGCCATTCCGGGGATTTCGCGGGACCAGGCCGATGCGCTGGTTCATGCCGGGCTGACGCGGCTCGAGGATTTGTTGTCGGCGGATGAAGGTGATTTGAGCAGTATTCCGCAAGTCGGCGAAAAGGCGGCGGAAATTTTGCAGGCGGCGCGGGCGGAAGCCGAGCGCAAGAAGATCCAGCTTAACGGGGATGACCCGGCAGCTGCGGCCGTCTGATGAATACTTGAGTTTTATGAAGCCGATCGAAACTGCGTTGGGAAACGCGCGTTAGCCATGACGGTTTTACGCTCATTCCGGTCGGCGACGGTGAAAATTTATGCCCGTTCGTATATACGACATCTCGAAGAAGCTTGGCCTGGAGAACAAAGCCATCCTCGCCAAAGCCAAGGTGCTGGGTATTGCTGCCGCCAAGGTTCCGTCCAGTTCGCTCGATAAAATCACCGCCGAATGGCTCGAAGAGGAGCTGTTCAAGGATCATCCCGAGATCGCTGCCAAATTCAAGGCGCCACCCGCCCCGGCTGTTGAAACGCCCAAGCCGCCGCCCGCCGAGGAAAAAATTGTCGTCATCACCGCGCCGCCGCCGCCACCGCCGCCACCGCCGGAAGTTAAACCGCCACCTCCACCAGTCATTGAGCCGCCCAAGCCGCCGCCACCGCCGCCCAAACCCGTCGGCCCGAAGATCGGCGATAAAGTCGGGTTTATTCAGTTACCGCACAAACCGGCGCCGAAAACCAGCGATAAGACTGGTACGACGAGATTCGTGTCCAAACCGGCCGCACCGGCGAGACCGGGCGGCAGACCCGCCGCGCCGGCGCCCCACAAAGAGGAGCGCAAAGCGCCGGCCCCCGCGCCACAGCCAAAGTTTGTGGCCCCGGCCAGCGCCGAGGTCATCGTCATCAAACCGCCGATTGTCGTACGCGAACTGGCCGCGCAGCTCAAGCAAAAGCCATTCAAGATCATCGCCGATTTGATGGAACTGGGCGTGTTCGCCAATGTGAACCAGGCGATTGATGAAAAAATCGCCCAGCAGCTTTGCGCCAAATACGGTTTCCGGTTCGAAGTGGAAAAGCGCGAGCGCGGCGGCGGCGTGGTGCATGCGCCGGTCAAGAAAGTCGAACTCGACGTGGAGGACAAACCGGAGCAGCTCAAATCGCGCGCGCCGGTCGTCACCATCATGGGCCACGTTGACCACGGGAAAACGACTCTGCTCGACGTCATCCGCCAATCGAACGTCGCGGCAGGTGAGGCGGGCGGCATTACGCAGCATATCGGCGCCTACACGATTTCCGTGCCGCACCCCGAACGCAAAAAAGAACTGGCGCAGATCACGTTTCTCGACACGCCCGGCCACGCGGCGTTCAGCTCGATGCGCGCGCGCGGCGCGAACGTTACCGACCTGGTGGTGCTGGTCGTGGCGGCCAATGACGGCGTAATGCCCCAGACGCTGGAAGCGCTCAACCACGCCCGCGCCGCCAAAGTCCCGATCCTGGTCGCCGTCAACAAAATGGACCACCCGAACGCGAACGCGATGAAGGTGCGTCAGCAATTGCAGGACAAAGGCCTGGTGCCGGATGACTGGGGCGGCGACACGATTTTCGCGGATGTTTCCGCGCTCACCAAACAGGGGGTGGACAAATTGCTGGAGATGATACTGCTCCAAGCCGAGTTGCTCGAACTGAAGGCGAATCCTGACCGCCGCGCCAAGGGCAACATCATCGAGTCCGGCGTCGAGCCGGGTGGCCCGACGGCGACTGTGCTGGTGCGCAAAGGCACGCTGCGGGTGGGCGACATTATTTTGTGCGGCGAGTTTTACGGCCGCGTCCGCGCCCTCATCAACGAGGAAGGCAATCGGCTCAAGGAAGCCGGGCCGTCGGTGGCCGTGAAGGTGCTGGGATTGAATGGTGTGCCGGAGGCGGGCCTGGAGTTCAGCGTGGTCGAGGATGAAAAGGCCGCGCGCGAATTGGCCGAACAACGCGCCCAGGAAATCAAGACGCAGGACCTGGAAAATCGCTCGAAGGTCACGCTGGAAAACCTGTTCGCCTCGCTGGCGGCGGCGCAGAGCAAGGTTCTCAAAGTGGTCGTCAAAGCCGACACGCAAGGCTCGGTGGAGGCCATTGTCGAAGCGCTCAAGAAAATCGAGGCGGAAAAAGTTTCGCTCGAAATCATCCACAGCGATGTCGGCACCATCACCGAAAACGACGTGGCCCTGGCGTCCGCGTCTGATGCCGTCATTCTGGGTTTTCACGCGCGGCTGGACAACACCGCCGCCGAAAAGGCGAAGCACGAAGGCGTGCAGATCAAGCTGTACGCGATCATTTATGAATTGATTGACCAGGTGAAGGAGGCCATGGCCGGGCTGCTTGAGCCGGTCGTGAAGGAAAACATCGTCGGCGCGGCAGAGGTGCGGCAGATTTTTGAGTTGTCCAAGGGCACGCCGGTCGCCGGTTGCATGGTGAGCAGCGGCCGCATTGTCAAAGGCAAGGTCCGCGTGCGGCGGCGCAAGGACGTCATTTACGAAGGCATCGCGCAATCGCTGCGCCGCTTCCAGGATGAAGTTAACGAAGTCCGCGCTGGCATGGAATGTGGTATCCGCATTGAAGGTTACAGCGAGTTTCAGGTCGGCGACATTATTGAATGTTACACGACCGAAAAAGTGGCGGCGAAATTATGAATTGAAATAGAAATTGCCGATTAAGATTATGATTAAGAGCCGGATTAAGGATTTACACCGTTGTCGTAATCATAATCGTAATCTTAATCTTTAAACTTAACCGACCATGCCCTCTCTGCGACTCCAACGTGTGCGCGAACTTTTGAAGCGCGAAATCGGCGAGGCCATCCGGCGTGAACTCCACGTCAGCGAATGCGGGTTGATTTCCGTCAACGATGTGGACGTGGCAGGGGACCTCAAATCGGCCACCGTCTTCATCAGCATCCTCGGCAATCCCGACCAGCAGAAGCGCGGCTTTCAGATGCTCAACGATCATCGGGTCCGCATCCAGGGACTGGTCGGCCGGGCGATTGTCCTCAAATATACGCCGAAGCTGAAATTCGCCTTTGACGATTCCATCGTGCGCGGCAACCGCGTGCTCCAAATCATCGAAGAGCTGGAAAAAGCCGCGCCGGAGCGTGGTACGGATTGAGGTGTGAACAGCTATCCAAAAATCATTGACCGCATCCTCGACGCCATCCGCGAGAGCAAAACTTTCTGCGTGGCCGGCCACATCCGGCCCGACGGCGACTGCGTCGGCTCGCAGCTCGGCCTGGTGCTGGCTTTGCGGAATGAAGGTAAAAAAGTCGTGTGCTGGAACGAGGATCCCGTCCCGCAGAAATACAAATTTATGGATGCCGACGGGCTGTTCCAACACCCGAAGCGCGGCTTGAAATTTGACTGCGTGGTGGCCACGGATTGCGCCAGCTTTGAACGGCTGGGCCGGGTCACCCGGTGCATCGCCCAACGGAAAACTTTCATCAACATTGACCACCACGAAAGCAACACGCGCTATGCCGACATCAACTGGGTCTCGGCGCGCGAGCCTTCCTGCGGTGAACTGATTTTCCGCCTGCTCAAAGTCGCCCGCTGGCCCATCACCAAACCGATCGCCGATTGCCTCTTCACCGCCATCTCGACCGACACCGGCTCGTTTCAATATGCCACGACGCGACCCGGCACGTTCCACGCCGGCGCGGAACTCGTCACGCGCGGCGCGAACCTCGCGAAAATCTGTGACGAAGTTTATCAATCCTACCCGCTCTCGCGGGTCCGGCTCTTGAAGCACATTTACAGCCGGTTCCGGCTGACGCACCGCGACCAGATTGCGTATTTCTGGTTGAAGAAGGCCGATTTCGCCCGCGCAGGTTCCGACGACGACCAGACCGAAGGTTTGATTGACCATATCCGCGCCATCGCGCCGGTGGTGGTCGCGTGCGTGTTCGAAGAAATCGAGCCGGAACTTACCCGGCTCAGCCTGCGCTCGAAAAGCGATGAGGTGAATGTGAATGAAATTGCCGCGCAATTCGGCGGCGGCGGCCATCCGGCGGCGGCCGGCGCGCGCATTCCCGGCAGACCGCTTTCCGTGCAGCGGAAAGTGATCGCCGCCGTCAAACGCGCGCTGAATTCGGCAAAATAATGTTCATGCAAGAATTTTCCCCGCTCGACGGCGCCCTCCTCATTGACAAACCCACTGGCCCGACTTCGCATGATGTGGTGGACGCCATCCGCCGGAAATTCGGCATCAAAAAAGTCGGTCACTGCGGCACGCTCGACCCCAATGCCACCGGCCTGCTGATCATCGTCCTCGGCCGCGGGACCAAGCTCTCGGAGAAACTCATGGGCGACGACAAGGTCTATGAAGGCGCCATTAAATTCGGCGTTGCCACCGACAGCTACGATGCCGACGGCGAGGTTCTGGAAACGAAACCGGTGCCGTCGCTGACCCTGGAGCAGTTGAATGAAGCCGCGGACGTGTTTATCGGCGACCGGATGCAGACGCCACCGATGGTTTCCGCGGTCAAAAAAAACGGCGTGCCGCTCTACAAACTCGCGCGCAAAGGCCTCGAAGTGGAGCGCGAACCGCGGCTCATTCACATTTACAAATTCCGCTTCGCGAATTACGAGCCACCGCTCGGCCAATTTCGCATCGCCTGCACCAAAGGCACTTACGTCCGCAGCCTGGCGCACGAACTCGGCCAGAAACTCGGCTGCGGCGCACACCTGGCTGCACTGCGGCGCATCGCCTCGGGAAAATTTGAGGTGACTGACGCAACGAAGCTGGATGACGTTCTGAAATTGACGACGGTCGAATTGGAGAACAAGGTGATTCCGTTTTTAAAACTGGTGGCCTGATCTTTGGTGGGGCGAGACTCCGTCGAGCCCAAGTCAAATTCGCACAAAATTAGGGCTCGAGAGACTCTCGTCCCACCGTTTAAAAAGTTGACGATGAAAATCATTCACGCCGCAAACGAGTTGAAGCCGGCCGGACGCAAGGTCTGCCTGGCCATCGGTTTTTTCGACGGCGTGCATCTCGGCCATCAGCAAATCATCCGGCAAACCATCACCGACGCGCGTCAGCATGATGCCATTGCGCTGGTGCTCACGTTTGACCGGCATCCGAACGCGGTCGTTGCGCCCGCCCGCGTGCCGCCGCTGATTTACCCGCTCTCGCAAAAGCTGAACGTCATTGAATCACTCGGGACCGACGTGTCGTTGTTGATTCATTTTGACGAGAAATTCAGCCGGCAAACCGGGGAGGAATTCATCCGCGGGCTGGCGCGCGACCTGGGAAAAATTCAAAGCCTGTGCGTCGGCAAGGATTTTGTATTCGGGCGCCAGCGGAGCGGCGACGTTACGCTGCTGGAAAAGCTGGGAGCCGAAACCAGTTTTACCGTTCATGGCCTGGCGGCGGTTTCGCTGGACGGCCGGACGGTCAGCAGCACGCGCATTCGCGAGGCGATCCGCGCCGGTGAACTGGACGCCGCGAGTCAGATGCTCGGACGGCCTTACGCGATTTCCGGGGCGGTGGTGAAGGGCGACCAAGTGGGCCGGCAACTGGGTTTCCCTACCGCGAACCTTGAGGTGGCGGGTTTGATTCTGCCGCCGAACGGGGTTTACGCCGGCCTGACCCGAGTGAAGAAGAAGTCCTATCGCGTTGCGCTCAACATCGGTTTCCGGCCAACGGTGGCGGCGGCGGTGCGGCAACTGCGCGTCGAAGCGCACCTGCTGGATTTCAGCGGCAATCTCTACGGCGAGGAATTGACGATTGGACTAGGCGCCAAACTGCGGGAAGAGAAGAAATTTGCTTCATCGGCGGAATTGGAGCGGCAGATTAGCCGTGATATCGCCACCTTGCGGGCCTCGGCATGATTAGATTTATTGTATCATATTTGGACATAAGGAGTTAAACCGTAGAAAACCCCCGCATTTGCTGCCTTTTTAGGCCTTCGTGGAGGTTACGGGCGGGTTACGATTATCCTTGAATTCCCGCTAGAACAGGGTAGGATGGCGGGGTGTCGGTCTTCTGGCGTTCTGGCGTTTGCTGTTCCTGGAGTTCAACGGGTAAGTGAACAGTTGTCAGAACCGACGACGACCGGTTCGCGGAGCAGAATGCCCTGTTTCCCTGAACTAAAACGAATTTTGCAGGTCTGATATTTATGGTGCACCGAAAGAACACGCCGCCATCCGGCGCGGCGCGCAAGCGCAAGCATGGTAGCGGACGCAATGCGGGAGCAAAGCTTGCTCCGGCACGGCGGCGTTTTGTCGTTTCCATCGCGCGGCGGGAAACGCCCAAACCCTTGGAAACCAATGGAAAAGCCAAATCGCATCCTGGCTATCTGCCTGCTGCCGGCACGCATAAACTTTCGCCCGGGGGCAAGGTGACCGCAGCGTCGGCACCTCTTCAACCCACCGCGGATTTGACCGAGACGGTCAAGACGCTGCTCCACCTCGCCCAGGAGCACGGCTACATCACTTACGACGACATCAACGACATCCTGCCGGACAATCTTAATCCGGAAGATCTGGACGCGCTGCTGACCAAACTGCGCAGCCTGGACGTGGAAATCGTCATGGACCAGGCAGAAGCCGAACGCACCCGGCAGCCCGAACCTGCCCAGCAGCAAGAAGAGGACGAGGACGCCCGCCTCGAAATTCTCGACGACCCGGTTCGCATGTACATGAACCAGATGGGCAAGGTCCCCCTCCTCACGCGCGAACAGGAAGTCGAAATCTGCAAGCGCATCGAAGAAGCCGAGATCGAGATGAAACGCATCGTTTACAGCCTCGGCTTCACCGCGAAGGAACACATTGCCATCGCCGAAAAATTGCTGTCCGAGCCGCCGAAGGAACGCTTCGACCGCGTGATTGTGGACAAGAAAATCGCCAATCGCGAAGGGCATCTGCGCGATTTGCGCAAGCTCATCAAAAAGGTCCACACGCTCGACCAGAAGGTGGACGCGAAATATTTTGCCTGGCAGAAGTCCCTGCAAAAAGGCCGCAAGGAAAAATTGCAGCGCGAACTGAAGAAACTCAGCCTCAAGCTGCAGGAAATGTTTCCCAAATTCTTCTACAAACAAAAGGTCGTCGAGGAGATGATCGTTGTGGCGGGCAACGTCCACGAAAAATTCCAGGCGAGCTTGCGGCACATCCAGGAGCTGGAAGCGCTGCGCACCACCGCCGAACGGCGGGCAGCGCTGGAGGCCGAGCGCGCCAAAATCCAGGTGCTCGAACAATTTGTCCGGATGCCGCGCGAGGAGTTCTTCAAGGTGTTCAGCGAGTTGAAGGCCGCCGCCGACCGCGGGTTGAAGGCCAAGACGCACATGGCCGAGGCCAACCTGCGCCTCGTCGTGTCCGTCGCCAAAAAATACACCAACCGCGGCCAGTCGTTCCTGGATTTGATCCAGGAAGGCAACATCGGGTTGATGAAAGGCGTCGAAAAATTCGAGTATCGCCGCGGCTATAAATTCTCCACCTACGCCATCTGGTGGATCCGCCAGGCCATTACCCGCAGCATTGCCGACCAGGCCCGCACCATCCGCATCCCGGTGCACATGATTGAAATCATGAACAAGCTCTGGCGGGCGCAGAAGCAGCTCACCCAGGAGCTGGGGCGCGAGCCGACGCCGGAGGAAATCGCCGACGAAATGCACATGCCGGTTGCGCGCATCCACGCGCTGCTCAAGATGGCGCAACAGCCCGTGTCCCTCCACGCGCCCGTCGGCGACGACGGTGACGTGAGCGTGGGCGATTTCATCGAAGACAAGACCGCGGAAAATCCGTCGGAAGTCACCAGTTACAGCCTGCTCCGCGAAAAATTGAGCGACGTGCTGACGACATTGACCGAGCGCGAACGTAAAATTCTCGAAATGCGGTTCGGCCTGCTCGACGGCTACGAACGCACGCTCGAAGAAATCGGCAAGATGTACAATGTCACCCGCGAACGCATTCGCCAGATCGAGGCCAAGGCGCTGCGCAAGTTGCGGCATCCGACGCGCGTCCGCCATCTCCAGGGCTTCCTCGACACGCCCGAGCCGGAAGTAAGCACGACTGCGTGAAAATCAATTTATGATCTATGATCTATGATTGATGATTTGGAGTGGCACCCGGCGCCTGGAAAAATCATAAATCAAAAATCGTAATTCATAAATGTGACATGAAGGTCACTTACTACGGCCACGCCTGTTTCGCCGCCGTTGTGGGCGGGAAAACCCTGCTGTTCGACCCGTTCATCTCAGGCAATCCGTTGGCAAAAGCCATTGACGTGAAATCGGTGCCGGCGGATTTTATCCTCGTCTCGCACGGCCACGACGACCATGTTGAGGACGCGGTCGCAATCGCCAAACGCACCAAGGCCCTGGTGATTGCCAACTTTGAGGTCGCCAACTGGCTCGAACAACAGGGCGCGCCCCGCGTGCACGCGTTGAATCATGGCGGCGGCTTTCAATTCGATTTCGGCCGCGCCAAATTCGTCAACGCCGTCCATTCCAGCACAATGCCCGACGGCACCAATGGCGGAAACGCCGGCGGCTTTGTTATCGAAACCGCGGAAGGGAACTTTTATTACTCCGGCGACACCGCGTTGACGTTGGACATGAAACTCATCGGCGAGTCCACCAGATTGAAATTTGCCGTCCTGTGCATCGGCGATAATTTCACGATGGGCCCGGACGACGCAGTGAAAGCCGCCGAATTTGTGCAATGCAACGAAATCCTCGGCGTGCATTACGACACGTTCCCGCCCATAAAAATTGACCCTGCGGCCGTGCAGGAAAAGTTCAAGGCCGCCGGGAAAAACTTGCATCTGCTGCGCATCGGCGAGACACGCGATTTTTAGGTGGCGGCGGCGCCCGCGCCGCCATTTGCCGGCGACGAGGCGTCGGTGCCACCGGCAGTCAGTTATTCGGATCCACAATGTGCAGGTCAATGCCCGGGGCGTGGTGCAGGAAAAATTGCAGCACATCCGGGCGGGTGAACTGCCACCAGCGTCGTTCCGTCGTGCCCAGCACGATGAGATGAACGCTGTGCTCACGGCAGAATTTTAACAGCGCTTCGCAAACATTCTCGCTTTCCAGGACAGTGACGCTGCCGCCGAGTTCGGTGGCCAACTGGACGTTCTGCATGAATTGCCGCTGCAAATCCGAGGGGATGCGTATCGGGTCCTCTTTTTTACGGCGCACATAAACTCCGA
>Ga0335080_10007326_pt1 | contig 11440 bp, 10 predicted proteins | sample Lox_Sample_34_FD_206720 | JGI IMG/M metagenome (GOLD analysis project Ga0335080, IMG submission 206720) | Soil microbial communities from Loxahatchee National Wildlife Refuge, Florida, United States - Lox_Sample_3.4 | ecosystem: Environmental > Terrestrial > Soil > Wetlands | place: USA...
CCTCACCGCCGTCAAGCCCATCCCCCAGGAACCCACTCCCTCAAGCCCCGATCTCGCTGCGCTCAAGACGCGGCAGCAAGCGGCGTGGTCGACCGGCGACTATGCCGTCATTGGCACGACGTTGCAGATCGTCGGCGAGGAGCTCTGCGAGGCGCTCGATCTGCGCCCCGGTCAGAGAGTGCTCGATGTCGCCGCCGGCAACGGCATGGCGAGCCTCGCCGCGGCGCGGCGCTGGTGCGATGTCACCTCGACGGACTATGTGCCGCGTCTGCTCGAGCGCGGGCGCGCTCGGGCGGCGGCGGAAGGCCTCATCATCGATTTCCGCGAAGCCGATGCCGAAGCGTTGCCGTTCGCCGATGCGAGCTTCGACACGGTCGTCTCGACCTTCGGCGTGATGTTCACGGCCAATCATCAGCGGGCCGCGGCTGAGCTCCGGCGCGTCTGCAGCGCCGATGGTCAGATCGGTCTCGCCAATTGGACGCCCGATGGGTTCATCGGCGAGCTCTTCAAAACGCTCGGCAAATACCTGCCGCCGACCGGCGCGCCCTCGCCGATGCGCTGGGGCACGCGCGATGGCCTTGCCGGCTTGTTCGGTCCGGCCGCCTCGATCTGGACCGAGACGCGCTACTTCAACTTCCGCTATCGCTCGCCGCAGCATTTCCTCGACGTGTTCAGGACGTTCTACGGGCCGTTGCTCAAGGCCTTCGCGGCGCTCGACGCCGAAGGCAGGGAGCGTTTGCACGCCGACCTGCTGGCGCTGATCGCGCGCCACAACCGCGCCACGGACGGCACGATGGTCGTGGCGAGCGAGTACCTCGAGGTGGTCGTCACGCGGCGTTGAGTCGCGCGTGGCTGTCGGGCCCGTCCCATTCCCGGTCAACATCAACGGAGGCAGTGAATATGAAACGAGTTTTGATCTACCTGTATGGCCTTGGAAGCTATGTCATCTCCATGCTCACATTGCTTTATGCCATCGGATTTCTGGGCAACATCTGGGTGCCCAGGTCGATCGATTCACCGCGCGATAGCACGCTCGGCTTCGCGTTTGCGGTCGATCTCGCACTGTTGCTGCTCTTTGCCCTGCAGCACAGTGTCATGGCGCGACCGGCTTTCAAGCAGTGGTGGACCCGCATCATTCCGGCCGCCGCCGAACGAAGCACCTATGTGTTGTTCTCGAGTGTCGCCCTGATGGTGCTGTTCGCATGCTGGCATCCGCTGGGCGGCACGGTGTGGGACGTCAGCTCGCCGCAGGCACGCATCGTGTGCCATGGCGTATTCGCGCTCGGCTGGGGCGTCTTGGTCGTGTCCACATTCCTGATCAACCACTTCGACTTGTTTGGCATGCGTCAAGTCACACTCCATCTTCTTGGTCGGCCGTACTCGCCGCTGCCTTTCCGCACGCCGTTCTTCTACCGCTACGTCCGGCATCCGATTTATGTCGGCTGGCTGCTGACGTTCTGGGCGACGCCGACGATGACGATCGCGCACCTTGTCTTTGCGGTGGGCACCACCGTGTACATCCTCGTTGCGATCGGTTTCGAAGAGCGTGACCTCGTCGCCGAGTTTCCCGAGTACGAAGCTTATCGCGCGAAGGTGCCGATGCTCATTCCCTCCGCGAGCGCGCACAGGGGCTGAATCCGCGAACCACGACACTCTCGGCAGTACCAACAAACCTTCACAGGAGTCGACATGATCGGTGTATTCGTGACATTTCGTTACAGTGACACGTACGACGAACCCGCCGTGCGGAAAATCGCCGAGACGGCGCGGGCGAAGTTCGAAGCGATGCCCGGACTGCGTTCCAAGGCCTTCACCCTGAATTCCGAGACCCGCGAGGCCAGAAACTTCTACGTGTGGAATTCGGAAGAGGCCGCCAGGGCGTTCTTCAGTGAGGAGCTTCTCGAGCGAGTGAGCGGCCTTTACGGCGCCCGTCCTGCCGTGGAGTTCGTGCAGATCGCGGCGCTGGTGGAGAATACGTAAGGCCTGACGCGACTCGCTTTGCCTGCGAGAGGCCGATTCGAACTGGATGATTTCACTGGTGCCGGCAGAGGGATTCGAACCCCCGACCTACTGATTACAAATCAGTTGCTCTACCAGCTGAGCTATGCCGGCGCGTGCCGGATTCTCGCACGAACGCCCGATCAGCGGAAATCGTTCTCCAGCACCACCCGATAACGCGCCTTGCCGGCGCGCAGGTGCTCGAGCGCGTCGTTGATCCGCGCCATGGGGAACATTTCCACTTGTGGAGAAATGCGGTGGCGGGCGCAGAACTCGAGCATCGCCGTGGCCGTGGCTGGACTGCCGAGCGGCGAGCCCGACACCGACTTGTGTCCGCCGATCAGGGCGAACGCGGGCACCGGCACCGGTTCGAGCACGGCGCCGACGAAGTGCAGGCGGCCGTTCGGCGCGAGCGCGCCGAGCAGGGCGTTCCAGTCGAGCGTCACGTTGACGGTGACGAGGATGAAATCGAGCGAACCGGCGAGCGAGCGCAGCGCCTTCCTGTCGCCGGTGGCGACGACGTTGTGCGCGCCGAAACCGCGCGCCTCGTCCGCCTTGCTGGCGCTCGAGGTGAACGCGGTCACTTCGCAGCCCCACGCGCGCAGGAACTTCACCGCCATGTGGCCGAGGCCGCCGATGCCGACCACGCCGACGCGGTCGGTCGGACGCACGCCGAAATCGACGATCGGCGCGAACACCGTCAGGCCGCCGCAGAACAGCGGCCCGGACGATGCGGGATCGAGCTTGTCCGGCAGCGGGATCGCCCACGACCAGTGGCAGCGCACGCGCTCGGCGAAGCCGCCGTGGCGGCCGACGATGGTCTGGTCCGCCGTCGCGCACAGATTCTGGTGCCCCGCCATGCACTGCTGGCAGTGCAGGCAGCTGCCGGAATACCAGCCCAGACCGACACGCTGACCGACGCGCAGACCCTTCGTGTGATCGCCGAGTGCCGTGACGGTGCCGATGATCTCGTGCCCGGCGACGAGCGGAAACGTCGAATTGCCCCACTCGTTGCCGAGCATGGAGAGATCGGAATGGCAGATGCCGCAATGGGAAACCGCGATCTCGACCTGCTCGTCACCGAGCACGCCGGGGTCGTAGTCGAAGGGCACGAGTGCGTCGTTCGGCGCGGGAGCGGCGTAGGCGCGGATGCGGGTCGTCATGGCAATTTCTCCGGAATCGGCTGGCCGACAGCCGAATCTACACAACCCATGTCAAAAGCACGTGACTGGCTGCTGGCGCAGATCGCCCTGTGCCGCGATGCGTGCGCGCCAGTTCACCGGGTTGTGTGAATCCTGGGCGTAGTCGATCCAGTACACGGGCAGTTCCTCGGTGCGCGCGATCAGCTCGGGACCGAAACCGAGCGCCGCGATCTCGTTGCGGCGCTTCTCGGCGTTGCCCTGGTCGTGAAACAGGCCGAGCGAGACCGTGTTCTGCTGGTCGCCGGCGGTGACGACGTAGTAGTCGCGCACGCCCTTCGAGGACAGCGCGCGCGCCAGCGCCAGCGCCTGTTCGCGGCTCGCCTGCGCGGGCAGGTACACCCAGTAGCCGCGCGTCTCGGTGGCATGGGCTTCGCGATACTGGATGCGGGCCACGAGCGGCGTCAGCGCATTGAGTGCCGCACGCATGTCGGCCTGGGTCTGGAACGGCCCGATGCTGGCGCAAGTGTCGTTGCGCAGGTCGGCCGCGGATTCCGGCGGGCTGGCGAGTTCGGCAGCGCTCGCCTCGCCCGGGTGTTCGCGTTCGGACAACAGCACGAGCCTGCTGACACCCGGGTCCGTCGCCGCGAACGCCTGCGCACTGGGGTGCGGCGCGAAGTACAGCCAGCAGCCGACGCCGATGTTGAGCGCGAGCAACAGCATAAACAGCATCCGCGCGAGCATTCAGGGCTCTGGACAGTCCGGGCCGGCGGAACAGCCGCCGTTTCGATCTCCGGATTCTAGCCGAGCGCGGTGCGCCGCGGCAGCTTCATCCGCCGGAGTCGGCGAGTCGCGCCAGTCCGCGCAGCACCAGATCCGGATCGACGCGATGCGGAAGTGCGATGAGTTCGGCGAGCTGCGCCGAACCGCCCCCCGTGAGCAGCAAGCGCGGCGTCGATCCAAAGCGCTGCGCGGCGCGGGCGGCGAAGCGCTCGACGATGGCCACCGCCGCGAGCCACGTGCCCGAGGCGATCGCATCGGCGGTGTTGTCTGCCGCCTCGACGATCGCGCCGCGCGCCGGCGCGCCGAGCCGCGCCGTCGCGCCGTGCAGTGCCGCCTGCATCAAGTCCGGGCTCGGCACGATCAAACCGCCGTGGTGCCGGCCGTCCGCGCCCAGCGCATCGAGGGTCAGTGCCGTGCCGCAGCTGGCGATCACCGTCGGCCCGGCAGCCTGCGCGTGCGCCGCGACGAGACCGAGGAAGCGATCGACACCGAGGCGCTCGGGCTGCGCATAGGCGCTGCGCACGCCGCAGGCTTCGGCGCGGCTGCGCACGAAACGCGGTTCCTGGCCGAAGCGTCCGCGCAGCTTCCGCGTGAGCGCGGCGTCGGCTTGCGGCGCGGCGACCGAGGCGATCCAGATGGATTCGGGGTCGGCGACATCGCGCCACAGCGCGGAGCGGTCCGGCGAACCGTGCCCGACCGCGCCCATCGGGCGCAACTCGGCACCGTTCCAGAGCGCAGTCTTCACGCGGGTGTTGCCGACATCGATCAGGAGCTTCATGCGCCGCGCACCGTGACTTCCGCGCTGTCGTACGTGGCGACGGCATCGCCATGACGCACGCGCAGCGCACCGCGCACATCGACACCGCCGGCGATACCGTCGTGGATCCGCCCGCCCGCCTGCACGCGCACCGGGCGTCCGGCCAGTGCATCGTGCTGTGCGTAGTCTGCCCGAAAGTCGGCAAAACCCTGCGTGGAGAACCGGTCGAGCGCGATGACCAGCTGCCGGATCAGCGCCGACAGGAGGCGGCTGCGCGACGGCGTCTGCCCTGCGCAGACGCTGGCAAGATCGATGTGCGGCTGGTCGATTCGCGCGTTCGCCGGCAGGCGCAGGTTGATGCCGATCCCGATCACGGCGAAACACGGGCCCAGAAACTCGCCACCGAGTTCGACCAGCACGCCGGCGACCTTGCGTCCGTCGATCAGCACGTCGTTCGGCCACTTCAGCAGCGCAGCGTCGACCCCGCACTCGCGCAACGCGGCGCTCACGGCAAGACCGGCGACGAGACTCAACCCGGACAAGGCCGCCATGCCCTGGGTGAAACGCCGCAGCACGGAGAAGTATACATTTCCACACAGCGGCGAACGCCAGGCCCGGCCGCGCCGCCCGCGCCCGCCGCTCTGCATCTCGGCGACGCAGATCGAAAGGTCAGCGGCACCCGCGCTCGCCTGGCGCAGCAGTTCGGAACTGGTCGAGTCGATCTGCCAGCAGACGGTCAGGTCACCGAGGCGCCGCCGCGTCGCCACATCGAGCCCGGCGCGAATGGCTTTCACGTCGAGCGGCTCGAAGGTCCAGCCCAACCGGTATCCGCGCCCGGCCACCGCCTCGATCGGCGCGCCCAGGTCACGCAGGGCTTCGATCTGCTTCCACACGGCCGCGCGGGTCACGCCGAGCTCGCGCGCGAGCGCGCTGCCGGACACGGCCGCGTGCGGCGACAGCGCCGCCAGCAGCGCCGCCGGCTGCACGCTCATGCCGGCCTCCCGGCGATTGCACGGGAAACGATGGGGCCTTGCTGCGCGGGCACGCGGCCGTACGAGTGTCCGCTGGCGGGCCGAAAAGTGTCCGCGGACACTCCGGATGGGCTGGCGGGAAGCGTTTTCCCGCAGTTTCTGCGCAATCTCTGCATGGCATGAATGCTGCTGTATCCGGGCCGTCCGGGCGGCGGGCCCGACGAGCAATTATTTAACATCGCCGCCGCTAACATGGACAATGGTCTGCGGGGAAAACCTCATGCTCAACCGCCTTGCCATCGCATCCGCAGCTGCCGCCGGGCTCCTGCTCAGTTCGGCTGCGCTCGCGGTGACGTCGACGCCGATGCCCGAAGAGGGCTTCGCCGTGGCCGGCAACGCGCATAGCAGTTCCATAGAACCTTACGCGCTCGCGCCCGTGCAGGATGACAGCGGCTCGTCCGGGGGCGGCGAGTCTGCTTCCGCGCAGAGTCCCGACGGTGACAAGACGCCGGCGGACCCCGCCAGCGCAAAACCGGTCCGCACGGACCACACCCGCGCGAGCGATGGCGCGGCAAGCCCGGCGCACAAGGCCCACGGCAACGCACGCTGGCAATCGCTGCTGCCGGGCGTCATGAAGTAGGCGGCTCAGCAAGGCCCGGCAGACCCGCGCGAAGCGCGGCCCTCGATCCGCGACCCCTTCATTGGCGCCACGCGACAGCGCCCGCTGTGCGTCGGCGATTCGGCGCGGTCTTGGCGTAAACTTTGCGTTTTCGCGCCTCGCAGGTGAATCGTGCCGCGACCCATGCGCTGGCTGCATCTCGCTGCCGCGTCGATCGCCCACTTTCTCACCTTCCCGCAGGAATGGGCACGGCTTTTCGTTGCGGCGTACATGCTCACGGCGCTGGCGACGCTGTTGCTGCTCGGCGACGCCATCGCTGCTCGACGACAGCGGCCTGCGCGCTAGCGAGATACCGTCCGCACCGACCACGCCGGCAAGGCGCGCTGGCGATCACTCCCGCCGCGGTGAAGCAAGGGCGGGCGCTCACAGGATCGCCGCAAACACGTCTCTCGTCCTTCGCGTGTACGGCACGACCCAGGCGGCTTCCGCTGGAACAACCGGGTTGGCGCTCTCATCCACGAATCTCTCGACCTGGCGTCTCAGCGCCGCGGCGGACAAGCCGTTTTCCTTCGCGCCGTCGTTGAGCTTCATGGAGGTCGCCGGATGTTTGTTGGTCGCACTCAGGTACACCGGCATCTGGGTGAAACGAAACCCTGGCTGATGAAAGACCCGGTTCGCGTCGACGTGCTGAAACACGCGGTCCAGATTGTCGTCCCGCTGCCGCAGAAACCGTCCTGACACCGCGTAGTTGTTGGTGTAGCAGCCATCTTCGAGACTCCGCGTTTGGATCCGGCCGACACATAGCACGTTGCCAAAAACGCAGCCATCGGTCGTTGCATAGTCAAACGCATCCAAGGCATGCCCGACATCGGGATGCAGCCAGTCGTCGTCGTCGACGAACAGGTAGAACGCGCTTTGGGCGAGTTTTCCACGCTCCGTCGTGTCGATCGAAGATACCGTGGCGCGCCTCACCGCAGCCAGATTCTGCTGGGCGATGTCCTTCATGGCGGCACGCACGTTGAAAAACGACATGCGGAATGTGCGATCCCAGATTTCCACTACGTCGGCGATGAAATTCTCCGCAATGCCCAACGCCGGCGGAATCAGGCGGCAATACGCACGGCTGGCCTCGATCAAATCGGCATACGCGGCATTGCGCCAGTCCGGACTCTGCCGCACCACGATGCGCAGACGCGGCCGAAAAAATGCCAGCCAGCGCCTCATAGCGGTGCCACCCGCAGCGCACGGCTGAATTCTTCGATCCAGGCCGCACGAAACGCGGCATAGGAGTAGTGCTGCGCGGTTTCGTGTCCGCGCCGGGCGATATCGGCACTGCGCCGATCATCGCTCACCGCCGCGATGACGTCGGCGACCACACGATCAATCCCGGGATAGGGCGCCACCAGGCAGTTCTCGCCCGCACGCATGTAGTCGCGGCCGCCGAAGCCGTCGTAGCCGATCACGGTGCAGCCCATCGCCATCGCCTCGAGCGGCACCAGACCGAATCCCTCCGCGGCGGACAGGGTGACGAAATAGCGCGTTCCCCCCAGAGCGTCGAACAGTTCCGCCTGCGGCAGGCCGGCAGCGGCGAGCGGCTCCTGGAGCAGGATCTGCGGCGCCTTTTCCCCGATGACATCGCGCAGGCGCTGCCATGAGACATCCCAGACCTCAGCCAAGCCCTTGCGGGAGATCAGCACGGAGTTGGCCGGCCGCTGGCTCCAGTCGTGCGCAGGATGACAGCGTTCGAGGTGAATGAACGGCGGGATCACGCGTGTCTCGATCGCATACACCGTGCGCAGGAAGTCCGCGACGAAGCGGCTGACAGCGACGTAGTGGTCGAAGCGGTCGAGCAGAGCGAATGTCGTGAACCCCTGCACGTAACATATTTTCAGGCCTGGCAGGCGCCAGCCGAACTGGTGCGAAGAGAAGCTCGGGTTGACGATCAGGATGTCGCGGTCGGTGATCTCGCGTTCCATCGCCGCGCACGTCACCACCGGCATGCGCAAATCGTAGTCGAGGATGCGGTTGTCGGCAGTCTCCGCACCCATCTGCACCGCGACGGCCGGAATACCGAAATCGCGCTCCAGGATGCGGCCGAGGTGATAAGCCATGTAGGTGCCGCCATTGGGCACATGCGCCCCAACGACGAAGGCACGGCGGTAGCGCGGTGCCGTGCTCATGACGACTCCTCGAAATCATCGGCGCGGATGCGGTCGTGCACTTCACTCGCCGGCGGCGTGCGTCGCGTCGGCGCCGGTACCGGCGGCTGAGCCTTCTTTGCCGCTACCGGCGCGACCGGTTCACGCAGATCGAAACCGCCCATCGCCGTCGTACCGTCGCGGCCATCGCGCGTGTAAACGCCCGCCCGCACGGCACCTGGCGGCGGCGTCAACATGAACTGCGCATTGCGCGCCTGAAAGCGCTGCGCCGCAAGCAGATTGTCCGCCGCACCGATCCAGTCCACGCTGACGTCGCCACCGAAATCACCGGCGGGGACGCGCACGACGATACGCGGGTCCCAGCGGTCGTTGCTGCGCGCAAAACGCAGCACGGCGGGTGGTTTTGCGAGGACAACAGCCGGGTCACCGAGCAGGTTGTACATTTCCACAAATATCGGATCGTCGATCTTCGCCTTGGTGGTGACAATGGCGTCGCCGATTGGCGTTTCCGGCTTGAGCAGGTTGTCGATCAGGGTCTTCGAATAGGCCGGATTCGGCCAGTTCGTCCACGACGCCGCGAATACCGCTATCGCGCCCTTGTCGGCCTCGCGCAGGAAGCGCTCGCCGATGGAATCGGAGCTCGGATGGTCGAACGGGGCGGAAAAGCACGTCATCGCCAGCACCATCGGATACCGGCCCGCGTTGCGCAAGGCGCTCACGTCATCGAGGCTGAACAGGTCGCCGATCGGACCGACGCGCCAGATGTACTGGCCGCCATGGCCGAGAAAATGCACCAGCAGGCCGCCAGCATCGAGATTCTCCTTCAGCGCGCGGCGCGCCTGCAGATAGCGCTTGCTGTCCTTCTCCCGCGCATCGCTGTACAGACTCTCCGCGGCAAACCCGCGACCCTGCAGGTCGGCGGCCATGCGATCGGATTCCTGCTTCAGGGACTCGATTTCGCTGGTGCTGACGAAGGTAACGTCGCGCCGCCAGTCGCCGGGTGCGGGACGGGTCAGATAGGAGATCGTCTTGTCGACGATCGCCTTGACTTCCTCCGGCTCGACCACCGGCAGGCGGCCTACCGCGAGCTGCGGATGCATGTCGCCATCCGTGAGCGCGACGAAGGGGTTGTCGGAGGCGAACTGCCCGTTCGACGAGGGCATCTGCCAGGTCGGAATCAAGTCGCGGTTCGGCAAGTCCGGGCTCCAGTCCGCGTACGAGACCGTCGGCATGACGACAAAGACCCCCGGCGACAGCATGTACTCGCGCGCCAGCTGTGCGCCGGGCGCATACAACTGCGGCGTCGGCCGGCTCGTGCGCAGGTCGTGATGGATGTCAAAGCTCGCGTCGCCGACCAGCAGCAGGTAGCGCGGTTTGACCGGCGAGTGCTCCATCGCATACGCGACGAAATCGCGGATGGCGCGCGGATGCACGATGCCGCCGCCGAACTCGTCATAGATCGCGTCGACGTCGATCACGGCGACCGAGAGCCCATGCCCGCGATGGTAGCGGGCGAGCGGCTGGATGGCGTCGATCAGGCGCGGGTGCGCCACGATCAGGTAATCGTAGCCGGAGCCGGCGTTTCGCAGCCGCGCATCGGCCACCGCGCGCACGAGCGCGGGTTGCATCGGACCCGTCGCCGGCACCGGGTACAACTCGACGCCGCTACCGGCCGGGGCGGCGCGGAAACCTCCGCGCGGGTCGGCGATCGCGCGACGATACGTGCCGTCGCTACCGAATAGTGCAGGCGCAGTCGCCGCAGCGCTCCGCAGCCCGATCGCCCCGGCACTCGTCGCGTGGAACGGCGCCGCACCGGCGTCCAGATTGCCGCCAGCGGGATAGGCGACCTCCATCCAGTTGAACATGACGACGTCGACGATGAAGTTGCCGTCCGCCAGATCGCGCCGCGGCACGCGCAGGTTGAGGGTGTTGTGCGCTGCCTTCAGCAGCGCCGGCGCGATGGCGAGCGTGCGCACATGTTCCGCGCGACCGTCCCAGTTGAACGTCTGCACGAGCCTGCCGTTGAGGCTGAACTCGACGACGTGATCGGCGGGCTTGGTCCCGCGTCCCTGCGGCGGCACGTTGGACTCGCCGCGGAAATCGAGCGTCAGCTCGATCGGTTCCTTGCGCCCTGCCTCCACGTCGGGCAGATCGAAGTCGAACGCGAACGGCTGGGGGTCGATCGGCGTGAGCTTCGCCCACTGCCAGACATCCGGCTCGTCACCCGGCTTCATCTCGTCGCCGTTGAGGCGGATCAGCAGGTTTTCCTGTTCGAAGTGCAGACGCCGGCGCAACGCCGCCGTGGCGGCGGCAGACGGCGGATCGAGCTCGCGCAGGCGCGCATGCGGACCCGGCGTCGCGGCCAGCTGATAGACGTTCACGCCCGAATACTGGTCGAACCAGCTCTGCGGACCGTGCAGCATGCGCCCGAGCCATTCGATGCGCGCTCCCGGAGCGAAATCCCCCCGGTTCCCGGCGACCACGCGGATCGGAACTTCCTGGTCGCGATTGAGCAGTGCCAGATCGGCGGCACGGCAGTCTGCCAGTCCGGGCTGTGCGGCGACGATGGCGGCGTAATCCAGCGCGTAGACGCCCGCCTCCTTCACTTCGATGTGCACGCGACCCGAGCAGGCGAAGACGGGCGACGCGGCCGGTATCAGCAGCAAAGTCGCGAGAAGGGCTGCGGCTTGCCGCAGGGTGCCAGACATCACGGGACGAATCGTGTCATGTTCGGGAACGCGGATTCTAAGCCAAGCCAGCAGTCAACGCGGTGGCTCTTCGCGCGCAAACGCCGCCGCCGCTGCCCAGGCCCCGGCGTAGGCTGCTGCGCAGCGCGCAAGCAGCGAATCTGCATTTTCCACCAATATACTTGTGCGCCCGGTGACAACGGGCACGCCCATCCAGTCAGCGGCCGCGCGAACCGCGCTTGGCGTCGCCCCGTCCGGGCCGAGGTCGTGCACCAGTTCGATGGCGTAGCGCGCGAGCCAGGCGCGCAGGGCCGGCATGTCGGCGTG
>Ga0335080_10007330_pt1 | contig 11436 bp, 7 predicted proteins | sample Lox_Sample_34_FD_206720 | JGI IMG/M metagenome (GOLD analysis project Ga0335080, IMG submission 206720) | Soil microbial communities from Loxahatchee National Wildlife Refuge, Florida, United States - Lox_Sample_3.4 | ecosystem: Environmental > Terrestrial > Soil > Wetlands | place: USA: Florida...
GCTGTCCTTTGCGCGACCGCTCAGCGCGCAGCAGAAGGAGCAGCTGCTGCAGGTGGCGGCCGAGACCCCCGTCACGAGCGTGCTGCGCGCCGGCATCGCCATCCAGTCGAGCGTGGTGGACTGACGTCACGGCGCGCCGCATGCCCGGTCGCGCGCACCTGCATCACTTCAGCCGCACCGCACCGATGTCGATGTCGGTGCGTTCACGCGTGGCGACATCCACCTCTGTGCGCCCGGAGTTCGTGAGCGTCCAGGGAAGTGGCAGGTTATCGGCCTGTACTGTCAGCACGTGGTGACCGGCGGCGACCGCGGGAAAATCGTAGCGGCCATTGGTATCGGTGCGTGTCGAGAAGCGCCCGTCGAGGATGACGGTGACGTTCGGCGCAACGGGTTCACCGGCGTCGAAGCGCCCGTTCTCGTTGGCATCGAGGTAGACGATGCCGGTCAGGCGGCCGGAGCCTGAGCCGGGGGCGCCGCCGAGAGGTACGAAATGCGCGCCGCGCGCCTGCTGGTAGCGCAGGGTGAGAAAGACGCCGCGCTCGCCCGTGGACGGCACCGGCGCGAGCGTCGGTGGGGTGAGGGGCGAGGTTACGACGAGCTGCGTCCAAGAGCCGACCCGGTTCTCGTAGTAGCTTCCCAGCAGCGACCAGTTGCGGCCCAGCTGCCAGCTGAGCGTGACATCCGCGGAGGTCGAGGGCGCTGCCCGCCCCTGCACGGCGGTCGCCCACTGGAGGGTCCCGTCGAGCGCAAGCCGCGCTGTCAGGTCGCCGCCGCCGTAGAGCGCCACCCGCACCAGGGTACTGTCTTCGGCGAATCCGGTGATTGCGCTGGTCTCGATGCGATCGACCGCCGCACTGGTGCTGAGACGCGTACCGGTGGGCATATTCCAGGTCTGCTGCAGCGTAAAGGTGGCATCGGAGGTCTGCGGGTCAGTGGCGTAATCGAGCTGTCCGCGTCCCGTGCCCCAGGAGTTGGCGTTGTCGAGGTACGCCTGCACCGACCAGGCCGTGTTGCTATCGCTGTAGCGCAGGTTGGCCACGCCGCCGATACCGGTATCACGCGAGAGCTGATAGCGCGCATCGCCAGTGAGGAAAGTGGTCGTGGGCGTATCCCCGGAGACCGACTTGACCTCGTCCACGCCGAAATCCGCTAGCCAGCGCCGGCCCTGATAGTCCACACGGTAGTAGCCGCCCTGCACGTCGCTCGTGATCAGCTGATTGCCCCAGGCAAGGTTGGGATCGATGCGGAAGACGCCGAAGCTTTGTGTGACGCCGGCGTGAGTGTGCGTCGCGTCGAACCACGCCCCGAGGGCATTCGCGTAGCCGTCGAGCGTGCCGTCGATCAGGTTGAGTTGCATGCGCGTACTGGCGTCCTCCTGCCACGCGGCCGTCACAATGCCCGTGTCCGAGGAGATACGTTGCGAGCTCGCCTGACCGGGAAAGAGTGCGGGGTTGACGGGCGCGTAATAGACGTCTACGTCGTGCGCCCCAGCATATTCGCCTCCCACCCACACATTTGGCGCCGGTGACCACTGCGCACCAAGGGTGGCGGTCGAGCCGCCGAGGGTGTCGAAGGTCGGGACCTTGATACCGTCAAAGATACCTGGCTCACCCGCACCGGCCACGATCTGCAGCCCCGAAGGCCCACGCCACTCCGTATCAAACCCCGCCATCGGGCCCTGGCCCAAAAGGATTCGCGGCTGGGCGCGCGCCAGATCGATGAGCGGCGCATAGATATCGCCGAGCGAGTTGTCCGTCTGCCATCCCCCGTCGAAGGGCATGCCGCGCTCATGCACGGAAAAGGAACTGGTACCGTAGGTGCCGTCCGGATTGCGCACCGGCGCCGCGCCGAATCGACCTGCGGCATCCGCGGACCACGCCCCATACGAGACCGTGTCCCATTGCGTGTTGAGGATAATGCCGTTCTCGTGCTCGGTCGGAGCGGGGTTGGCACCCTCCTGCTGCAGCACGCTTGCCACCGCATCGACACGAATGGATCGCGCCAGCCCTTGCGGGTCGCTCGTGCCATAGTCGCTCAGTGAGATGTCCGGGCTGAGAGTGCCACCGGCGATGTAGTGGTCCTCGTACGCGGGCGCCTCGGGCGGCACAGCAGACTGCGCGGCTGCCGGGCGCGGCAGCGCTGCTGTCAGGAAACCCAAACCCCACAGGCACGCTGCCAGGCGCAAAGCGTGCGCTGCGCGGCGCTTCATTTGAAGAGCTCGTTCAGCTGGGTGCTCTCGTTCCCCCACTCGAGTGTCCCCTGCACGGTGACGGGGAAGCTGAGCGTCGGATTCTCGTTATCGGCGGTGGAGGGCGTGAGGAATACCTCGCGCGCCTCGCCCGGAAGAATCGGCAGGTCGGACGGCGTGAAGTCGTACTTTTTGCCCGCGGCATCGGTGCCGGTGAGAAAGCCACTGATACGCGCGTGGGCGTTGCCGTCATTGTGTGCGCGCAGCGCCGGCACTTGCCTGCCGTTGAGCGTGACTACCGAGGGGCCGAAGATCTCGATCCGCGGCGCGGCATCGCCGACGATCACGTAGACAATGACGCCGATGCGGCCGACTACCGGCATGCGCACCGCGCCGCTCTGCGTCACGGCGGGCTCGTCACCTTCGATAAGGATGCCGAAGCGGCATTCGCCCGGCGGCGCATCCTTCGGCACCTGTACCTCGAAGCGATAGCGAATGGTGCCGCCGCCGGGCAGTGTCATTGTGGGTCGCTCGATGGCGACCCACGGGCGACAGCTGTCCGGCAGCAACTCATCGTGGAAGAGGACGCTGTAGTCCGCAGCGAGCGTGAAGTCCGCGGTGTGCACGCGGAACTTCGATGGGGCAACCGAGCGATTCGTCACCTCGAGCACCTGATGCACGGTGCCGCCCGGACGGCCGCGCAGCTCGAAGCGCGGCGGCGACACGAGCGCGGCGAAACCGTCGGCATGCGCCGCCGGAGCGGTGAGCACCGCGAACGTAAGGACCATGGTCAGCATCACGCGGCGCACGATCACTCCTCGTCCATCTCGAAACGGAAGTTGACGTGATACATCTGCAGCATGCGTCGGCCGTCCACATTGATAGTCAGTTGCACGTTGTCCTCGATGAAGGGCGTGGTGATCGGTCCGGCGTACACCAGGGCGCGGCTGCCGGCGCTCAGCCTGCCCGGCAGTAGCCGGCCCTGGGTGGTCCAGGTTGCGCTGATCGCTCCGGGCTGCTGCGCGGGCAGCACGAGATAGATGCGCCCGCTTCGCCGCAGCCAGGGAGACACGTTGAGCTTCACACGCAGTGCCAGCGTGCCCACCATCAGGTTGGCATTCGGGCCGCGCGGTGAAGGTTGGTCCCAGCGCAGGGCGAGCGCGGCGTTATTCGGGAGCGTCCCCGAGTCGTCGATGACGGTGGTTCTGGCGCTCGCCGGCAGGGCGAGGAGCCAGATTATGCAGTATGCCGGGAGGGACAGCGGACGCATGGCCATTGGCACGTGACGGCACTAGGGCGCCGTCAGCGTGTAGAGCACGCGGCCGGTGTAGGTACCGGCGGCGGGGACAGTGGTGTTCTTGTAGGAAAAGGTCCAGCAGCTCTCCGCCCACTGATTCTGTGCGATCGTGCCGATGGTCTGCACCGCGCCGGCGCTGAAGGTGCCGGCCGGGAAGGGCTCGCCGCCGGAATCGCCGTTACCGGCCGAAGTCCAGGAGATCTGTGAGAAGGCAATCGAGTCCCCGGCTCCATCCGTGAGTGACGCCGGCACGGTGGCGGTCACCGACACCGAGCCGGCGCCTGCGCCGGTGGTTCGATAGAAGCCGCCGATGTAGAGCTGTGCTGGCACACTGCAGAAGACGAAGTTGTCGTAGAAGCTGTGAGTCTGCGTACTGTCGGTGGTCATCGCCTGCGCCGTGCCGTTGCCGACCACATTGGAGGCGACGGTGACCGACTCCTTGTTGATCGTCGTGTTGTTCTGCGGCGTGCCGCCGCTGTCATACAAGCCCGTGAACGAGCCGACTCCGACCTGCAGAAAGACGGTCTTGGGAGCAGCGGGTGCGATGGCGACCGTAAAGGCGTGCACCGGACAGTAAGCGCCGGCCAGTACCGCCAGCCACAACGTCCGCCGCGAGTGGCGGCCCGTCAGGGAGGCGGCGTCCGCCCCGCGGGAGCGCTTAAGGGTATCGCGCCCGCGGGGGGACATAGTGCACCGGTCTCGCGTGGCCGACGCGTGCGTCTTACGGCATCGTCGCCGTATACACCACGCGGCCGTTGTTGGTGTTCACGCCGCCGTACGTACCCGCAGGCGGGGTGGTCGTATTCGCGTAAGCGTAGGTCCACTTCGCGTCCTGGACGATGACCTTGGTGGCCGGGGCGGTGATCACCACGTTAGCGCTCGTACCGTTGGTCAGCACCGGCGCCGGAAGGGCGGTCGCGGAGTTGAGGGTCGAGGACGTTGTCGTGATCTGCGTGAAGGCAATCGAGTCGCCCGCGCCGTCGCTGAGTGCGCCGGTAGCGGTGGCGTTCAGTGTCACATTGCCGCTGTTGCTGACCACGGCCGCAGTCTCGATGCCGTTGGCGAGGTCACCGCTCGCCGCGGTCGCTGCCACCGCCGTGCCGGTTCCCACCTGCGCCGAAGTCGGCGTGAAGTTGATCAGATCGATCGTGCCGTTGTTGGCGTAGGAGGGCGTGGCGCCGGTGTAGACCGAGCCCGTGCCGACACGCAGGTAGAGGAACTTCGGGATGACGACCTGGAAGTCGACGTGCGCCGTGGCGCCGGGGGATGCCGTAGCCGCGCCTGTCTGCACGTTCGACTCGGCGTCGCACAGGAGCGGCATTGCCGCAACCGCAGCGGTGAGGATGCCCTTTACGAACATTGAAGTGCGCATGATGCTGATTTCCTAAGCTATTGAAGAGACGCATGGTCCGAAGACCCTGGAGGCATCTTACGGAGCGCCTGCCGGGGCCAGCCGGGCTTATGTCACGCTTCAGGGCCGGCATTTCACGAGGCAAATCACACCTCGCACGAGAGGAGCGCGCAGCTGCCGCACCCTGGCGACAGCGTCCGCGCGGCTGGTCAGCCAGGCCGCGGCGAATGTGCGCTGCGTCTCAAAAAGTGGCCGCGGGCGAGGCCGGCCAGTAGAGTGCGGCGGTCGCCTGTGGCGCACTTCGCCGAACGCCGGGCGCGAGAAACCAACACGGGCGTAAGCGCGGCGAATTCTGCTCAAAAGGCGGATTTCCGGAGGACCTGGCATGCGAGGAATGAGGCGATTCGGTGCGGTTGCAGTCGCGGTGACTGCCGTTGCGGCGCTTGGCGCCGCAGCCGCGGCGGCCGGCACCGCTGTGAACACCACGACCACCACCGACGGCGCCGCTGCAGCGACGCTCTTCGGCTTCAACGCCGCAGACAGCGCGCGCGAGCGCTCGCTCGAGCAGCGCTTCGACGCTTCGCTCAGCGCCGCGGATCTGCGTGCGTGGCTCAGGACGCTTTCCTCCGCCGCCAATCACGTCGGCTCACCGCATGACAAGGCGAACGCGGAGTACGTACGCGATCTCTTCAAGCAGTGGGGCTGGGATGCAAGGATCGAGGAGTTCGAGGTGCTCTATCCGACGCTCAAGGCACACACGCTCGAGATGGTGGCGCCGAGTCACTTCGTCGCGAGCCTCACCGAGCCGCCCGTCGAGGGCGATCGCACCTCGGCGCGCGAGGACGCGCTGCGACCCTACAACGAGTACGGCGCCGACGGTGATGTGACCGGCGAGCTCGTCTATCTCAACTACGGGATGCCCGAGGACTACAAGGCGCTCGCGCGTCGCGGCGTCGATGTGAGGGGCAAGATCGTCATCACGCGCTACGGCGAAGGATGGCGGGGACTCAAGCCGAAGCTCGCGCAGGAGCACGGCGCCATCGGCTGCATCATCTACTCGGACCCCTACGACGATGGCTATGCCCGCGGGCCCGTGTATCCGCGCGGCGGCTGGCGGCCGCCGCCCGGCGTGCAGCGCGGCTCGGTGCTCGACATGACCATCTACCCCGGCGATCCGCTCACGCCGGGCGTGGGCGCAACCAAGGATGCGAAGCGTCTGCCACTCGCGGATGCACGCACCATTCTCAAGATCCCGGTCATCCCGATCTCCTACGCCGATGCGCAGCCGCTCCTTGAGGCGCTCTCAGGTCCCGTGGCACCGAAGAAGTGGCGCGGCTCACTTCCCATCACCTATCGGCTCGGGCCGGGACCTGCGTACGTCCATCTCGCGATCAGCTCGGACTGGAGCCTCAAGCCGCTCTACGACGTGATCGCGAGGATCCCCGGGAAGGGGAGCCCGGACGAGTGGGTGGTGCGCGGTAATCATCGCGATGCGTGGGTCTTTGGCGCCTGGGATCCGCTCTCCGGACAGGTGGCGATGCTCGCGGAAGCCAAGGCGATCGGTGCATTGCTCAAGAGCGGCTGGCGGCCGCAGCGCACGCTCATTTACGCGAGCTGGGACGGGGAGGAGCCGGGGCTGCTCGGCTCGACCGAGTGGGCCGAGGACCACGCCGCGGAGCTCAAGCGCAAGGCGGTGCTCTATCTGAATTCCGATACCAACGCGCGCGGCTTTCTCGCCCCCGAGGGCAGCCATTCGCTGCAGCATCTCCTCAATGACGTGGCGAGCGCCATCCGCGATCCCGAGGCGGGGGTCAGCACGCAGGCGCGGCTGCGTGGACACATGCTGGTCGAAGGCTTCGAGAAGGAGCCGACCGACGAGCGTGACCTGGCCGAGGAGAAGGCGCGCAATGCGCGCATCGCGGCGGCGGGCGGCGACCTGCCGATCGGAGCGCTCGGCTCGGGCTCGGATTACACCCCGTTTCTGCAGCACCTGGGGCTCGCCACGCTCAGCATCGAATACCGGGGCGAGGACGATCAGCAGGGTGTCTACCATTCGAAGTACGACTCCTTCGACCACTACCTGCGCTTCGGCGACCCGCACTTCGTCTACGGCATCGCCGAGGCCGAGACGGCCGGTCACGTGGTACTGCGCATGGCGGACGCAGCCGTGCTGCCGCTCGAGTTCACGGCATTCGCCGAGACCGTGTCGGATTACCTCGGGCAGCTTCGCAAGCTCATCGAGGAGAAGCGCTCGCACGCGACCGAGCTCGACCGGCTGCTCGATGACAAGGCCTTTGTGCTCAGCGAGGATCCGACGCGGGTGGTGCTGCCGCCGCAGCGCGAGGAGGCGGTGCCCGAGATCGACTTCGCGCCCCTCGCGAGCGTCATCGCACGGCTCAAGACGAGCGCGCGGGGCTACGATGCGGCCTACGGAAAGCTCGTTGCGGGCGAGCTCAAGCTAAGCGCTGCACAGCGCGGCGAGCTCAACCGGCTGCTCCAGGGCATGGAGCAAAAGCTCACCGACGTACGTGGCCTTCCGGGGCGCGACTGGTTCCGGCATCTCATCTATGCACCGGGCGTGCTGACCGGCTACGGCGTGAAGACGCTGCCGGGGGTGCGCGAGGCGATCGAAGGCGCTCGCTGGGCAGAAGCCAGCCAGTATGTGGCGATCACCGCGCAGGTGCTTGCCGCTTATTGTGACCAGCTCGATCAGGCCACGAGGCTCATCGAGCACGGCACGTAAGGCGTGCGGGGCGCGCTCACTTCGCGAAGAGCTGCGCGGCGATATTCTTGAAGGACTTGAACTCGAGCGCGTTGCCGGTCGGGTCGAGGATAAAGAGTGTTGACTGCTCGCCCGGCGTGCCGGCGAAGCGCGTGCACGGCTCGATGACCCACTCGACCTCGTCTTGCCGCAGCCGCTCCGCGAGCTTCGCCCATTCCGCAGCCTCGAGCACCACGCCGCAATGGGGCACCGGCACGCCGTGGCCATCGACCGCGTTGAAAAGAGAGGACAGACGGCCGCTACGGCCGAGGTGCGGATTGAGGTGGCAGACGAACTGGTGACCATAGAGATCGAAGTCGACCCAGCCGTCGGCGCTTCGTCCCTCGGGGCAGCCGAGCGTGCCGGCGTAGAAGCGACGGGCCTCCTCGATGTCCCGGACCTGGACTGCGACGTGAAACGGGGTGAGCGCCATGGGCGATCTCGGTGCACTCGTCTTCAACGCCGAAGCATAACAGCAGCGACGGCCGGGAACGGGATGACATAATGCGCTGCGGCGGCCGCGCTATCAAAAGGACACTCACCGCGGCCGCGACCGGGAACGCGCAGTCTCAAATTGATTATTGTTGACGCGACATTCCCAAGCAGCGTACGGTTCGCACCAACCAATACCAAGCCGCGCCTGCGCGTGAGGATGATGCGCCGGACCGCGCGTCGTCGTCGCGATGTCTGTCGCGATGTCAGAACAACGCTAATCGTCGCGAGGGGAGACCATGAAACTGTCGACTCATCTTAAGGTAGCCTCGTCTGCTCTTCTTGCGCTGCTCCTCGGGGGCAGTGCGCTATCGGGCCTGTCGGCGCCGGCAAAACCATCTGCCGCAGCCGCCCACAACGTGATCGTGATCCTGCGCGATCAGCGCGCGGATCTGCCGCCGGCGCGCGGCATGCGCGCGGCGCGCATGGCAGCGCTCGCCTCGGCTCAGTCGTCGGTCGTTGCGCACCTCAAGGCCTCCGGGGCGGCGAAGATCCGCGGCTTCGCCATGATCAACGCGGTCGCTGCCACAGTGTCGGACGCGGAAGCCGAGCAGCTCGCTGCCCGCCCCGACGTGCAGGTTGTCGTGCCCGACCGGGTGATCAAGATTGCCAGACGCAACGACGTCGGGCCGCCCGGAAAGAACGGCAGCAGCGGCGGCGGTGGGGGCGGCGGCAACAAGGCGGCGCTTTGCAACACGCTCGAGCCCGAGGCGCTGCAGCTCATGAACGTCGCCTTCCTCGATCCCTCGAAGCCGCAGGCGCAGCGCGTCGTCGACGGCAACGGTGAGTTCGTGACCGGCAAGGGCGTCAAGGTCGCCTGGATTGCCGACGGCATGGATCCGACGCTGCCGGGTTTCACGCGTACCGACGGCACGCCGGTGTTCATTGACTACCAGAATTTCAACGGTGACCCGGCGGGCACGCCCACTGGCGGAGCGGAGGCCTTCGGCGATGCGAGCTCGATCGCCGCGCAGGACACGCCGAACGGCAAGGTCCTCACCTTCGACATCAGCCAGTTCGTCAACGCCGCGCACCCCTTGCCCTCGCCGTGCAACATCCGCATCCGCGGCGTGGCCCCGGGCGCATCGCTGGTCGGACTCAACGTCTTTTCCGAGATTAACACCACGACGAACTCGAACTTCGTGCAGGCGATCGAGTACGCGGTGTTCCACGACGACGTGGACGTGATCAATGAGTCCTTCGGCGGCAACCCCTTCCCGGACAACGACAACGATCCGATCGCGCTCGCCGATCAGGCGGCGGTGGCGGCCGGCGTCACGGTGGTCGTCAGCACGGGCGATGCCGGCACCAACGGCACCATGGGTACGCCCTCGACGGACGCGCTCATGGTCTCCTCGGGCGCGACCACGCAGTTCCGCAGTTACGCGCAGACCGGATATGGAGCCGCACCCTTCGCCAGCAACGGCTGGATCAGCGGCAACATCTCCTCCTTCAGCTCGGGTGGCTTCAGCATGAGCGGCCCGCGCGTCCCGGACACGATCGCGCCGGGCGATCTCGGGTGGGCGCTGTGCTCGACGAACACTGCGATCTACACCGAGTGCACCAACTACGAGACGCCGGCGGCGCCGGCGCCCGTACAGCAGTTCGGCGGCACGAGCGAATCATCGCCCCTCACCGCGGGCGCGGCCGCGCTCGTCATCCAGGCGTATCGCAGCACGCACGGCGGCAAGAATCCGTCGCCGGCCCTGGTCAAGAAGATTCTCATGAGCTCGGCGACCGACCTCGGTGCACCGCCGACTGAGCAGGGTGCGGGCTTCATCAACGCTTACCGCGCGGTGAACACCGCTCTCGCGGTTTGGGATGAGAACGGACATCCGAGCGTGAGCGGCGGCGGGCTGCTCAACAGCCCGACGAGCGTCAGCATCGACGACCACCCGCGCTCGAGCGAGAGCGTGACGGTCGCGATCACTAACACGGGCAAGTCGAGCCAGAAGCTCTCGCCGACGCTCCAGGGGCTCGGTGCGCCGTTTGCCGGCCAGACCCTGACGCTCAACCTTGACGCGGCGAACGATCCGACGTTCCCCAACGTTACCGGCTCGCCGCGCGCGTACATCACGCGGACCTTCACCGTGCCGGCCGGGGCGCAGCACCTCGATGCGGCGATCGCCTGGCAGTCGCCGTTCTTCGCGGCGCCACCGATCGCCTACCTCGGGCTCCTCGACCCGAGGGGGCGTGACGCGGCCTACTCGATCCCGCAGGGCGCCGGCAGCGGCTACGGGCACGTCGACATCGTGAATCCGATGCCAGGCACCTGGACGGCGATCATCTGGACGCGCGTCGCGGGACTTGCCTCGGCCTACACCGGCCCGGTGCAGTTCAGCTGGGCGGTCGAGCGCTACGTGAAGTTCGGCTCGGTGTCGCCGGCGAGCTTCATCCTGGCGCCGGGCGCGACGCAGTACGTCACGGCGCGCTTCAGCATGCCGTCGCAGGCCGGCGACCAAAGCGTTGCCATCCGCCTGGGTGACGGTGATGACAGCCTGTCGGAGATCCCGATTGCGCTGCGCACGCTGATTCCGATCAGCCACGGCAGCGGCTCCTTCAGTGGCACGCTTACCGGCGGTAATGGCCGGCCGTCCACGGGGCCGACGCAGACTTTTGCGTTCGACGTGCCGCCGGGCGTCAACAACATGGCCCTCAACCTGCAGATCAGTGATCCGCTGTACCTGCTCGAAGGCCTGTTGGTCGATCCCAACGGCATGCAACTCAGCGTCGAGCCGAATGTCGATGCCAACGCCAACTCGACGGGTGCCATGCAGCTGAGCCGGGCCAACCCGATGCCGGGACGGTGGCGGTTCATCCTGCTGGTCGACTACTACACGTCGGGCAATCAGACGACCTTGCCGTTCAGCGCGCAGATCGGCTTCAACACGGCGCAGGTATCGGCGAGCGGGCTGCCGAACAGTGCGGGCACGACGCTCTCAGCGAGCGGCGCGCCGGTGGTCGTGCCGGTGACGATCACCAACAACGGCGGCCTGGCGCAGGCGTACTTCGCCGACGCGCGACAGCACAACTACACGTCGCTCCAGTTCGGGACGTTCCTCGAGACCGACTTCTGCTCGGAGACGCAGCTGCCGGGTGCGTGCTTCGGCACCTACCTGCCGACCCAGGTGCGCAGCGCCGAGTTCCTGGCGCAGTCGACCGTTCCAATCACGATGGATGTCGAAAACGACGTCGGCTATATCGTGGGCGGCACGGGTGCGCCGGATGTCTACTCGCGGCCGATCGGCGGGGGCACGGTCGCGGCTTCCGTGACGGAGCCCGAGGTGCCGTGGAGCCTGTGGCTGCTGTTCCCCTCGGAGATCGGACCCTACGGGCCGAGCGGCGCG
>Ga0335080_10007332_pt1 | contig 11435 bp, 11 predicted proteins | sample Lox_Sample_34_FD_206720 | JGI IMG/M metagenome (GOLD analysis project Ga0335080, IMG submission 206720) | Soil microbial communities from Loxahatchee National Wildlife Refuge, Florida, United States - Lox_Sample_3.4 | ecosystem: Environmental > Terrestrial > Soil > Wetlands | place: USA...
AACAATTGATCAGCCGCGAGTGAAGTCCCACCATCTGCACGCCGGCGGGCCCCGGGGCCTGGCCGCTGAGCGAGGTGGAGCAGATTTCCACCCCCCAGACCCAGGCGTAATCTCCCTTGATGTAGAATATGATCTCGTTGCCGGCCGTGTCGACGAACGCGACGTGCTCGTTGTTCCAGTTCCTGACGACGAACGGCGCGCTGTCGGACGTCCCGCTGACCATCTCCTCGAATCCGTTTCCCGGGTACGCCCCGCCGTGAATCCAGAGCGTGTCTCCCCCCTTCAGGCCGGCCCGCGAGAGCCCTGTGCGGATGTCCCAGGGTCGCGCGATCGTCCCCGCGCCGGAGGCACTCCCGGTGGTCGCGACGTGATAGGACCCCGCGAGTGCCGCCGGCGCCAGGCAGATCGCGAGCGCCGCCGCGATGCGCGGAAGTATCGTGCCGGCCCCCGTCACTGCGCCCTCCCCCGGAGCGCCTCCGCCAGCGTCCGCACGAACGCCGCCGCGGCAAGGCGCCGCCCCGTCTGGTTGAAATGCCCCCCGTCCCTGGTATAGGCGCCGACGAGCGAGTAGGCTTCACGCCCCCCCGCGTCGAATGAGCTCCGCGTGCCGTCGGGGTACGTCGACTCGAGCCGCGCGATATCGAAGAGGGGCTCGCCGGCGAACCGGGCGATGAGCATGTCGTTGAACTGCGACCGTTTCGCGTTGCCCTCGTCGGTCGCGTCCTGCCTGCCGAGCACTTTCCTGATTGCGCGCTTCCACCACGCCGAGCGCTCCGTCAGGGGAACGGTCGCGTGCACGATGATGATCCCCGGGTGGCTCCGCTTGAGAGACGTGACAGTCCGCTCGTACTCCCCGAACATCGTGTCGACGTCCCGGCCCGGCCTGACGTCCACGTAGCAGAATTTCAACACCGCGAGGTCGAGCGAGTCCCGTGACAGCCGGTCCACGATTCCGGCGAACGCCGCGCACTTCGATGCCGGGTCCCCGTTGCGGCCCACCATCGCATCGGCGCACCACGGACCCGCGGGCAGGGGGGCGGCAGACAGGTGCTCCAGGCGCACGGGGGAACCGGCGGCGGCGCTCAGCTCGCGGACCCCTTCCATGATGTCCGCGCCGACCGACTGGTGGCCGAAGAAGACGCGGTGTGCCGCGATGACGTCCAGGTCCCTGCGGACCGCTGCTTCATCCATACCTGGTTCTCCGTGTTTGCCTGCGCATGATGCGAGCATCATGGCGAGGATCACCGCGCTCCTTCCGCATGTCGCCGGCATGGCATGCTCCATTTGTAATTGAGCCCATCAGCACGTACATTACCCCGTTCGCGCCCCGTCATTACACACGTCCGCCCCGCTGTTCCATGGTGAAAAAGGATCTTCTCCGCAGGTATGAGCTGACCCGCGGGAGCACGCTCCGCAGGATCATCGCATGCTACCGCGCCCCGGGCCTCCATGCGGTCGTCATATTCAGGTTCGGCCACTGGCTCATGGGGAGATCCCTCCCGCTGCGGATTCTCCTCAAACCCCTGTACATGCTGCTGAACCACCGGATGATGTCGAAATGGGGCATACAGATCGACATGGAGACGCGCATCGGCGAAGGCTTCCTCATATTCCATTACGGGGGCATATTTGTCGGCTCGGAAGCCGTCATCGGGGACAACGTCAGCATCTCCCACAACGTCACGATCGGGATCGCCGGCGAGGGGAAGCGGCGGGGCACCCCGGTGATCGGCAACAACGTCTACATCGCCCCGGGCGCGAACGTTTCCGGCAGGATCACGATCGGCGACAACGCGAGGATCGGCGCCAACGCCGTGATCAGCCGCGACGTCCCCGCGAACGCACTGGTGCAGACCGGGCCCGTGCGGACTGTGACGTTCCCTTCCCTCTACGCCCGGACGGACCCCGGCCGCCTGCCCGGGGGCTGAGCCGCCGGCTCAGGCCGTCCGCTTGATCTTCCCCCCCTGCGTCTTCGGGAGCGAGGCGACGAACTCCACCGCGGCCGGGACCTTGAAATCCTCCAGGAACCTCCTGCAGTGGGCCTTCACCTCCTGCACCGTCAGCTCCCGCCCCTCCTTCAGCACGATTTCCGCCCTGATGGCCTGCCCGAGTATCGTGTCCGGCACGCCGATGACGCGCACCTCGTTCACCGCGTCCATCGTGTAGATCACGTCCTCGACTTCGATCGGGCTCACCTTTTCGCCGCGGCTCTTGATCAGCTCGTCGGACCTGGCCACGAAGTGGAAATACCCGTCTTCGTCCATCCGGAAAAGGTCGCGCGTCCGGAGGACTTTCTCCCCCGGGAGCGGACCGGGGATGAGCGCCTTGGCCGTTCCTTCCGGGTCGTTCCAGTATCCCACCATCAGCGTCGAGCCCCGCACGATCATTTCACCGACGTGTCCCGGAGGCAGCCGCACGCCGTCAGCGTCCTCCACCCAGAGCTCGATGTTCCGCATGCCGGTGCCGACGGACGTCGTCCGCGTGTCGATCTCGTCCGGCGGCAGGTACGTCGTCCTGAGGCATTCGGTGAGACCGTGCATGAGGAATATCTTCGTCGACGGAAACACCTTCCGCAGCCTCGGGACGAAGCTCGCGGGCATCGCGGCGGCGGCGTTCGTGATGTACCGGAGCGAAGAGAAATCCTCCTTTTCGAGCCCTTCCAGCCGGAGTATGATCGCCCAGATCGTCGGCGCGCCGGCGAGTCCCGTCACCTTCTCCTCCTTGATCCTCCTGATGATCTCGTACGGGTAGCCGAAGCCCTTCTCGAGCACGACGCGGCCGCCCGTCCAGAACGTCACGAGCAACTGGAGCAGGCCGTAGCTCGACGACAGGGGAAGCACACCGAGTATCACGTCGTCCCCGTCGTTCCCCAGGTATTCGGCGATCGCCTCCACCGCCGTGTTGAACGTCCTGTGGAGGTGCGTCACACCCTTCGGCCTGCCGGTCGAGCCCGACGTGTAGACGATCCCCGCCAGGTCGTTGTCGATCAGCCGCACGCCCGGCGACGGCCGGGCATCCTGCATGATTTGCGTGAACGGGACCCCCTCCTCCTTCTCTTCGCCCGCGCCGGTCCAGACGGTGATCGGCCGCGCAGTGCAGGCGGCGGACGCCTGCAGCACCTGGGCGCGCTTCTCGACCGAGCAGACCAGGAATCGCGCGTTGCAGTTTTCCAGTATGTAGGCGAGCCGCTCCGCCTGCGTGGCGGGGTTGATGACGACGATGCACCCGCCGGCTTCGAGCACGCCGAATATGGCAATGACGGTCTGGGGACTGCTGTCAATATAGATGGCGACCCGTTCCCCCTTCTTCAGCCCCCTGTCGGCCAGGAACCCCGCGAACGACGACGCGGCGGTCGCGAGCTCCCTGTACGTGGACCGGGCCGCCCCGCATACCAGCGCCACCTTGTCCGGCGTCAGTCGCGCGGACCGTGAGAGATACTCGTGGAGCAACATAGGCGCCTTCTCACCGGTGAAGTTTTGTCGTGATGAATGCGGCGATCTTGTTGATCGTGTCAAAGTTGTCGGCCACCAGTTCGCTGTCCTCGAACTTCACGCTGCACGTTTCCTCCAGAAAGCTGATCAGCTCGAGGATGCCGGTCGAATCGACGACGCCGGAGCCGAGCAGGGACTGGTCGTCCCCGAGCTGCGCCTTGTCGTCGAACAGGAAATTCTTCCGGATGAACTGATGGACCTTTGCGCGGATTTCCTCACTTGTCATGCTGTGCCCTGCAGTTGTTGGAACGGAACCCTGTCTACCAGCGTCGTGTACTCGACGTGTCCCCCCGGGGCGGCGCCGTCGCCGCGGATGAACTGGCGGTGGAGGAGCTGCGCCGAGAGGAGCCCGACCAGCGCCATGTTGTCGGCGTTGCTGAATGCCGGTTCGTCCGATGCACGGGCGGCGCGCGCGACGCATTTGGCGTACAGCCCCCGCACCGGGCCGGGATCGAACAGGCCGGCGTCGCGGACCGCCTCTTCCGCGAGCGCCTCCCGCACGTACTCCGGCGCCCCCTCTTCCACGAAACTGACCGCATCCGGCGCCCTGTACGGCTGCTTCGGCCGGTCGATGATCTTTGCCGGGATCCTCTCCCTGGCGACGCGCTTCAGTATGTACTTCTCGTTCAGCCCCGCCAGCTTGTAGTTCGGCGGAAGCGCGTTGCAGAACTCCATGACCTCGGAGTCGAGGAACGGGAAGCGTCCTTCGACCGAGTGCGCCATGAGCATCCTGTCCCCCTGCGACGAAATCAGGTACCCCGAGAGGAGCGTGACGACTTCCAGGTACTGCGCCCTGGAGAGCGTGTCCCAGCGGTTGAAATCCGGCGGGAGCCCGGCCAGGAGATCCCCGGCGGGGTGCGCCTCGAGCGCGCCGCGGACTTCGGCCGAGTAGAATCTCTTGAGCTGGGAGGTCGTCCTCCAGCGGGGATCGTGCGAGAAGCCCGGGCCCGCGGGACGGTCGAGCCCCTGCTTCCAGAACTCGAGCGCCATGCCCTTCGCCTTCTGCGGGGAGCGGGCGAGGTACGGGTAGAGCCTGTCGAAGAGCATCGGCCGGGCGGCGGAACCGGGCTCGCGCGACCAGAAATGCCGTATCTCGGCCTCCCGGAATATGTCGTAGCCCGCGAGCATTTCGTCGGCACCTTCCCCCGTCAGCACCGCCTTGATGCCGGAATCCCGGACCACGCGCGAGAGAAGATAGAGCGGCGCGGGCGCGGTCCGGAGAATCGGCCGCTCCGTGTGCCGGATGACTTCAGGGAACACGTTCGCGATATCCCGCCGCGAGACCACGAGTTCCTGGTGATCGCTGTCGATCGTCGCCGCCATCGCCCGCTGGTACTCCGTCTCGTCATACTCCGCGTCCTGGAAGCGGATGGAGTACGTGCGGAACACCCCCGCCTTCGCCTTTCTTCCCATCAGCGCCGTGAGCGAGCTGTCGAGCCCCCCCGAGAGGTAGCTCCCGACGGGCACGTCCGCGCGGAGCACCCGGAGCCGCGTGGCGGTTTCCAGCTTCTCCGCGAGCGCCTCCGTGGCCTCGTGGATCGTGAGCGGGTAGTCCGCGGGGGGCGTCACGGGATACGAAGGCCGCCAGAACACGACGTCCCGCTTCGCTCCCGACGCCTCGTACGTGCGGACCGATCCGGGGAGGATCTCCTCTATCCCCCGGAACAGGGACGTGGGCGCGAGCGACGCCCAGTACGTGAACGTCTGGTCGAGCCCGGCGGGATCGATTGCACGCGGGACTTCCGGGTCGGCGAACATCGCCTTCACCTCGCTCGAGAACCAGACGTGTCCGCCGGCTTCCCGCACGTAGAGCGGCCGCACGCCGATCCGGTCGCGCGAGAGGACGAGACGCCGCGCGCGGCTGTCCCAGAGGGCGAGGGCCCACTGCCCGTTGAACCGGCGGAAGCAGTCGTCTCCCCACGCTTCGTACGCGTGAACGATGACCTCCGTGTCGGACTGCGTCCTGAACCTGTGGCCGAGCGGCTCCAGGTCGCGGCGCAGCTCGATGTAGTTGAAGATCTCCCCGTTGAAGACGATCCAGAGCGACCCGTCCTCGTTGGCGAGGGGCTGCTGCCCCGACGTGAGATCGATGAGCGACAGGCGGGCATGCACCAGCCCCGCGTGCGCGTCCCTGTACAGGCCGTATTCATCCGGCCCGCGGTGCCTGATGGCGCGCACCATCGACGTCAGCAGCTCCCGCGAGGGGGGCTCATGACGGTCGCCGATGTTCACTTTCCCAGCAATTCCGCACATGGCAGTTCGCGCGTGTGATGAATCAGCGCCGCTTCGGGCGGGACGCGGCCTCTTTCAGCTTCGTGACCTCTTCGACGTCCTCCATCAGGAGCGCCGGGAGGTGGAGGGGGAGCGTGGTGCGTCGCTTTGTCTCGATGTCCCTGTACACACGCTCCACCTGCTCGGCCGTGAGGCCGACCGCGGGGGCGACATCCGCCGCGGAAACGCCGTTGTTGTGCCCGTAAAGGCAGAGGTCCATCTTCCCGTACGGGAGGGCGAAATAAAACTCTTCCTGCGTCTGGGGGAGCGAGAACGTGTCCGTGGTGGGCGTCCGGCTGCATATCTCGTCCGGCACGCCCATCGCGCGCGCGAGCTGGAAGACCTGCGTCTTGTACAGGTGCGCAATCGGCTTGAAATCCGCCAGGCCGTCCCCCCCTTTCACGAAGAACCCCTGGTCGTATTCGAGCCGGTTCGGCGTGCCGCACACCGCGTAGTTGAGCCGGTCGGCGTGGAAGTAGTCGAGCATCTTCCGCGTCCGCTGCTTGAAATTCGTCGCCGCGACGAGCTGCAGGTAGGCCTGCGCGGTCATGCGCACGCTTTTCGTCTCCCCCGCCGGCGTGCTCACGGTCAGCCTGGAGACGTTCAGCCGGTCCCCTTCGATGATCGACGGGAGCGTGATCTTGAATTTCCATCCGTCGCTGTAGTCCGGGACGATCATGCGGACCGCCTGCCGCTGGTAGCGGTAGCAGCCTGAAGCCTCCAGTATCGGCGCGATGTCCTCCGTGTGGGACGGGATGCCGAATTTGTCCGCGAGCTGCTTTCCCATGCGGAGCGAATCAGGGGACGAGTCACGCTCCGGCGAAAAGAGGACGAGGACGTTTTCCGGACCAAGCGCGCGGGCGCAGAGTGCGGCACACAGCGCGCTGTCGATCCCCCCCGAAACGGAGACGACGGCCCCCTTGCGGTGGAGCGTCCTGAGGACGGCCTCCCGGATGGCGGAGAGCACTGCCCCGATTTCGGCCTCGGGGTCCAGGCGCAGGACATCGGCGTTCAGCGGCATATCTGTGCTGGGACGGTGTGGTGGTGTGTGTGAGGCTGTAATGTACGGGATAACGGCCACAACCTCGTGTGACGCATGTCATGGAGTCAGCCGGGTATACTCCTGTCACGTAAGGAGATGCCGCGCGCGGCAGCGCGCGGCCCGGGGTGAAATCGGGTGTTACATTTGCTCCGGCGCGGATATCCCGAGCACGTCGCACCCGTTCCGCAGGACGATCCGGGATGCGTGACAGAGGGCCAGGCGCGACTTCGTCAGCTGCGTGTCGTCGGTCACGACCCGGCATTCGTGGTAGAACCTGTGAAACGCGGTGGCGGCCGCCTGGAGGTACTCCGCAAGCCGGTGCGGCTCGTATGAGAGCGCGCAGGATTCCACCTGCTCGGGGAACTCGAGGAGCAGCTTGATCAGGTCGATTTCCGCCGGGGATGCCAGGAGCGAGGGATCGAACGGGCTCTCCCCGGAGGCGCTGCTCTCCTCGTGCGCGTAGCGCAGTATGCTGCAGATCCGTGCGTGCGCGTACTGGAGATAGTACACAGGGTTCTCGTCGGAGTGCTTCCTGGCCAGGGCGAGGTCGAAGTTCAGGTGGCTGGAGATGGTCCGCATGAGGAAGAAATAGCGGACGACGTCGGCCCCGACGTCGGCGATCAGCTCGTCGAGCGTGATAAAGTTCGCCTTGCGCGTCGACATCTTGACGACCTCCCCCTCCTGGAGGATGGTCACAAACTGGTGGATGAGCACGACGACCCGCCGCTCGTCGAGGCCGAGCGCCTTCAGCGCCGCAAGGACGTCCGGGAACGTGGCGATGTGATCCGCGCCGAAGATGTCGATCATCAGGTCGAACCCGCGGCGGAATTTCTCCCGGTGGTAGGCGATATCCGGCAGCCGGTACGTCGGCTCCCCCGTGCTCTTGACGATGACCTTGTCCTTCTCCAGCCCCAGCGCCGATGTCCTGAACCAGACCGCCCCCTCCGCGTCGTAGGCGAGGTCTTTCGCCCTCAGCGCCGCGATGACTTCCGCGATGTTTCCCCGTTCGTACAGCCAGTTCTCGTTGTAGAAAGACGCGAAGACGATCCCGAGCGACGCGAGCGTCCTCTTGATGTCCGCGAATATCTCGCTCTCCGCCTGCTCCTTGAACTTCCCCTCCGCGCGCTCGGCCCGCAGCCCGTCGCCCCGGGCGTCCAGGAGGTGCCGGGCGATTTCACGGATATACTCCCCCTGGTAGTAGTCGTCCGGGAACTCTCCCCCCTCCCCGAGCAGCTCCAGGTAGCGGAGGCGGACGGAATCCCCCAGTATCCGCATCTGCCGCCCGGCGTTGTTGAAATAGTACTCCCGCTCAACGGCGTGCCCGGTCCACTCCAGCATGCGCGCGACCGTGTCGCCGAAGACCGCCCCGCGGCCGTGGCCGACGGTGAGGGGACCGGTGGGATTGGCGCTCACGAATTCCACCTGGACCTTCTTCCCCCCTCCGATGGACGTTCGCCCGAAGGCGCCGCCGGCACGGATCAGCTCCTGGAGCTGCCGGAGGTAGTAGTGCTCCGTGAACGTGAAGTTGAGGAACCCCGGCCCCGCGACTTCCACGCGCGCCACCAGCGCGGGGTCGGTCTCCAGCTTCCCGGCAATCGCCGCCGCCAGGTCGCGCCCCTTCTTGCCCGTCTGTTTCGCCAGGATCATCGCGATGTTCGTCGTCAGGTCGCCGTGTCCCGCCTGGCGCGGCTTCTCGAACGAGACCGCGCCCGTCGCGTGCGCCCCGACCGCGGCGAGCGCCGCGCCGACCCGTTCCCTGAGGTACGCTTTCATGCCCGCACTTTCTTCTTCGCCCGGGGCGCCGCCGGCGGCCTGCGCGCGCGCGCGGGGGGCGTATCCGCGACGGAGGCGATCTTCGCGTCCCCCCAGAGCTTTTCCAGGTTATAGAACGACCGCGTGTTCTTGTGGAATATGTGCACGACGACGTCGACGAAGTCGAGCAGAACCCATGTCGTGCTTCCCGACTCCCTGTGCCACGCGGCGACCCCCTTCTTCTCCATCCCCTCGTCGATCGCGTCCGCGATGGCGCGGACCTGGACGTCGGAATCCGCGGAGCACACCACGAAGAAGTCCGCCATGCTGGTGAGTCCGCGGAGGTCCATCGTGACCACGTCCGCCGCCTTGCGGGAAAGAGCCAGCCGGGCCACTGCCAGTGCGAGCGCCTGTGCTTTCAATGCGCGCGTCCTCTAATGTGATGATTTCAGTGAGCCGTAGTCCCGGCCGATAAGGACCGAGACGTCCACGTAATAGTCTTCGTTGATCTGCTCGATGATGTTCTCCTGCGCGACGCCGAGGGCGTATGCCACCTTCTCCGCGTTCTCCCTGTTCCCGGCCCGGTCGATCACCAGCGTCTGCTGCACGTCGAAGCTCCTGTAGTTGCGGTACTCCACGACGTCAAACCCGCGCGCCCGCAGAAACGCCGTCATCGCGGTGCCCGCGCCGGACGCGCCGCACCCGTTCAGCACGTCGAGCTGGATGGTGGACTGCCGGGGTGAGCCGCTGCGCACGGGATCAACGGGGGGATGGAACACTGTCCTGCTCAGGAACGACCAGGCGAGCACCAGGACAAGGAGGCCGAGTGCGCCGATGATGACGTCAAGGACTGCGGTGCGGAAATCCCTCCGGGGAGCGGCCGTGGAGCGCGGCTGCTTCATCCTGCCTGATCGCAAGCGACAAAGCCGGGAACACCCCCTGCGGGGGGGAATTCCCGGCTTTCACGACCCTGCGCACATCCGCCTATATCAGAGCGCCCCGAGAAACTGTTGATCAGAAGCCGTTCTCCCGGAACATCGGGTAGTAGAAGGGTGAATAATAGTAGGACCCGTAGGGCAACTGGCTGTACTGGAGACGCACCTGGAAATTCTCCCAGGGTTTGTAGTTGATCTGGGCGTCCCGCAGGTAGAGCCCGCTGAAATTGTTCGCGCCTTTGCCGCCGAACGACGAAGCGAACGAATTCGTCGGGGTGAAGCTCATGCTGACGTCCGCCCTGGCGTTCAGGTTGTCGGCGAACTGGTACATCATGGAGTTGGTGTACGTCCCCATCGTCATCCCCCCGCCGGCGAACGACATGTAGGAGAACTCCACGCTGTGGTTCATGGTGAACTTGCTCGGATCAAACCAGCCGAACAGGACCGTGGAAGGGGGGGCGGTGATGAGCGATCCGGAGGCCTCCGCCTCACGCGCCGGGTCCTGCTTGAACTGGGCCCGGGCGCTTCCCGCGGCGAGAGCCAGCACGCACACGAGCACGACGAACGACGATGCTTTCATGTTCATCTCCTCTCCGCTCCCGGCATGATACTGAAAACGCCGGCAATTGTCAACTCCGGCGGCCGGCCAGGAGCCGGCGGGCTTCTTCAAGTTGCGCCGGGGTGTTGATCCCCGCGACCTCCCGGGGGTCACCTGCAACAACAGCCGCCACGGGGAGTTCGTTCCTCCAGAAATGACGGAAGACGTCGGTCAGGTAGTATTCATGCTGCGCGTTATCCGTGGTAATGTGCCGGAGCCCTTCGAAGAGCTTCCCGGCGTCGAACACGTAAATGCCCGTGTTGATCTCCCTGATCGCGCGCTGCACGGGCGTCGCGTCCTTCTGCTCGACGATTCCCGTGACGGCCCCGCCGGGGCCGTCGCGCTGAATGCGCCCGTACCCCGTGGCGTCCTCGAGCACCGCCGTCAACACCGTCGCCGCGGCGCCCGCGGCGCGGTGCGCCTCGATCAGCGCGCGTGTCGTCCCCTCCGTGAGCATCGGCACGTCGCCCGAGAGGACGAGCAGGTCCCCCGTGAAATCGCGGAGCGGCGCCTCGGCCTGCATGACGGCATGCCCCGTACCGAGCTGGGGATTCTGCTCGACGCACGTTGCCGACGGGTGCGTCGTCGCCAGGTGGCCGATGACCGAGTCTTTCTGCCATCCCACGACGACCACGGTCCGCGCGGCATCGAGCCGCGCGGCCAGGTCGACCACCCACTCGACCATCGGCCGGTCGTTGATCGCGTACATGACCTTGGCCATCGAGGGGTTGTTCATGCGCGTCCCCTTCCCCGCCGCCATGATCACCACCGCAAGCTGCTTTCCCATAATCGCGTCAGACGTCCAGGAGTATGTTGTCGATCAGTCTGGTGGTCCCGAAACGCGCCGCGAGCGAGAGGAGAACCCTGCCGCCGGGCGCAAGCGTGCTCAGCGCCTCCAGCGTTTCGGGGTCGTTCACCGCCACATATTCGACCGCCGCGGAGGATCCGCGGGAGATTTCACTGATGACCGCCTCCGCGAGCGCCGCGCCGCTTCGCTCCCCCCGCTTCACCATCTCCCCGGCATGACGGAGCGACCGGTAGAGGACAGGCGCCTGTGCGCGCTCCGCCGGGGTCAGGTACGCGTTCCGCGAGCTGAGCGCGAGCCCGTCCTCCTCGCGCACGGTGGGGACAACCACGATTTCCACGCCGCAGTCCATGTCGGCCACCATGCGGCGGATCACCGCAGCCTGCTGCGCATCCTTCTGGCCGAATATGGCCGTGCCGGGACGCGTGATGTTCAGGAGCTTGGCGACCACCGTGGCAACGCCACGGAAATGTCCCGGGCGCGCCGCCCCTTCCAGGGGGAGCGCGAGCCGCTCGACCGTGACGTACGTCTGGAAGCTCGG
>Ga0335080_10007333_pt1 | contig 11432 bp, 13 predicted proteins | sample Lox_Sample_34_FD_206720 | JGI IMG/M metagenome (GOLD analysis project Ga0335080, IMG submission 206720) | Soil microbial communities from Loxahatchee National Wildlife Refuge, Florida, United States - Lox_Sample_3.4 | ecosystem: Environmental > Terrestrial > Soil > Wetlands | place: USA...
GCGTCCGAAGAAATCGCCAAACGCATGGACATTCCCGTCGCCAAGGTGCGCAAGATCCTGAAGATCGCGCAGGAGCCGATTTCACTCGAAACCCCGATCGGCGAGGAAGAAGATTCGCATCTGGGCGACTTCATCGAAGACAAGGCGGTGATCTCGCCGTCCGAAGCCGTGATCAACCTGAACCTCAAGGAACAGACCGGCTCCGTGCTGAAGACGCTCACGCCTCGCGAGGAGAAGGTCATCAAGATGCGTTTCGGCCTCGACGACGGCAGCGAACACACCCTGGAAGAAGTCGGCCAGTCGTTCGCCGTCACCCGCGAACGCATCCGCCAGATCGAGGCCAAGGCGCTGCGCAAGCTCCGCCACCCGTCGCGCTCGCGCAAGCTGCGCGCCTTCCTCGAGGGCCCCGCCCGCGAGTGGTTCTAGGTTTTCATTTTGTGCCGCCGGCTTCCAGCCGGCGCTCTTCCTGCTTTTAGCCCAGCCGTTCAGGGAGCTTCAGGTTCCCGCGGTTTATCGCTTCACGCTACAACGCACGTAGCACCCGCACCGCAGCCAGCATCCCCACCGCTTCCGTCACGGCGAGCAGAAAGGCCGTGGCCTGGAACGTCGCGCCCCACCCTTCCATGTTCACGCTGGAGACGTGGTCGGGCCCGAGCAGGAAGAAGTGAAAGGCCAGCCCGAACAGCAGCGAGCCGCCCATCGACACAAGCAGCAGCCACGCGCCCGCGCGCAGCCGCCCGCGCCACAGCAGGATTCCGGCCACCAGCGGAGCAATCGTGATCACCACGACGATGTAGGCTTTCTGCCACGGTTCGAGGGGAATCTCGTAGTGCAGATGCGCGGCGCCGTGCACCAGCGCGCCGGCGAAGTGCAGCAGCACCATTACCAGGGCGCGCGTAACGCTCCTATCGGTTGTCGACGAGAATCCCGCGGGGGCTCCGAACACGCTTCCATTCTCCATGTCGCGCCGGTCCTACGACGCCGCCGGCCGCGCCGCCGTGCCCAGTTCGCCGCGCTTTGCCAGGCGCTTGATGCAGTCCGCCGCGCGAAACGCCAGCGCCTGGATGGTCATCGTCGGCTGCCCCCGTCCGGACGTCACCAGGCTGCTGCCGTCGCACAGAAACAGATTCGGGACGTCGTGGGTGCGGTGGTCCGAATTGATCACCGACGTCTTCGGGTCGTTCCCCATGCGGCAGGTACCCAGCAGATGCACGCCAAACTGCTGCGGCCGCACCGGCTCGCTCCATTTGCGCAGCGCCCCGGTCGCTTCCAGAAGCTCCATACTCCGGTCGGCAAGATACTGCGTGGTTTTCAGGTCGTCGGGATGATCCTTATACGTAATGCGCGCGGCGGGCAGGCCCCACTCGTCCTTCGCCTCCGGGTCCAGGCTGACGCTGTTCGTCGGCACGGGCAGCGACATGCTGTGGCCGAAGACGTACGCCGTGCGCGTAAAGTTCCTCTCGATCTGTTTCTTGTACTCCGCGCCCCAGCGCGGCACATCCGGCGGCAGGCCATTGAGGGCAAAGCTGATCGGAAACATGTCGAATCGCATGTCCAGCCCGCCACCGCCGAAGAAACCGAGTTTCGGATCGATTTCGTAAAAGTCGTGCACCACGCGCGTCACGACCTGGCTTTTGTATTCGTTCAGCGGGTGCTCGTACTGGCCGAAACACGACACGCCGCCGTTGAACATCAGGTGCCGCCCCACCAACCCGCTCGAGTTCGCCAGACCCTCGGGAAAGCGCGCCGACTTCGAAAGCAACAGCAGCCGCGCCGTCTCCACTCCGTTCGCCGAGACGATCACCGCTTTGGCCCTCTGGAAGTTCTCGCGTTTCTTCGCGTCGAAATAAGCCACGCCTGTGGCGCGGCCTGAGGAATCCGTGCGCACCTCGCTCACGTAGCTGTTGGCGCGAATCTCGCAGCGGCCGGTGCGTTCCGCTTCTGGAATCACCGTGGCCAGCGTGCTCGACTTCGCGCCCATCTCGCAGCCGAATCCTTCGCAGTAGCCGCAGTGCACGCACGCCGCGCGGTTGCGGTAATTCCTGGAAAGAATCGCAATCGGCGCGGGAAACGGATGCCAGCCCAGCTTCTTTGCGCCGCGCTCCAGCAGAACACCCGACGACTTCACCGGCAGCGGCGGCATCGGATACGGTTTCGAGCGGGGCGGATCGAACGGGCTGACGCCGGCCTGGCCGGACACGCCGATTTCCCACTCGACCCTGGTGTAATACGGCTCGAGGTCCGCATAGGTGATGGGCCAGTCGGCCAGCGCCGCGCCGGCGATGTCCCCGCGTCTGCTGCGCTCGATGAAGTCGATTTCGTGGAAGCGCCAGTAGTTCGCGGTGAAGTGCACCGAGCCCCCGCCCACCACCCGCCCGTAAAGAATCGACGGCTGTACCTTCGCTTTCTCGTCTTCGCTGCTGCGGAATGTGTTCGGCTGGCGCTTCCAGTCGTTGGTCAGGGCGTTCTGAAAAATCGTCTGGAACTCGTTGTGTTTGAAGTCGTCCTCACGCAGGTACGGACCCTGCTCGAGCACCACCACATGGAATCCCGCCGTCGAGAGCTCTTTCGCCAGCACGCCGCCAGCGGAACCCGAACCCACAATGACGAAATCCACCTGGTCGTTCGGGCTGTACTTGCGCGTGGCCGGAGCCGGCGCTCCCGCAGGCGCGTGGGCGGTCTCCGGCGCCATTTTCGGATTCCCCATCTGCCCCGGCGCCCGGCTCACGGCTTCACCGCCGTCTTCGCGGCCTTCTTCGCCGCAGCCTGCTCGGCCGCGTACTCCGCGTCGTAGTAGCCGAAAGGGGGCGTGTGCGTGGGCGAGTGGTCGAAACCGATCGCCTTCCACCCCACCATGCCCTGGTTCCCGCCGTCCTCCGGGTTGCACAGGAACCCAATCACCGTCGCGAATTGAAAGAATCCGAACGCAGGCGCCTTTTCAATGGCTTTCAGGACTTCCGTCTGCTGCTCCACGGCCAGGCCGGCGAAATCCCCCGATGCCGGGAAGAGTTCCTTCCGCTTTGCATCGAGCGCCGCGAGCGACTCCGCGAACGGCTTCTGCTGGTCGGCCGCAAACGTGTGCAGTGCGCGGTCGATGAAGTACACCACGCCCGCCTCGCGGGCTCCCGGCGTGTCCGTGGCGGGGATAATCAGCGCGGTGATCGCGTCGACCTCCGCCGCCTGCGCCGGTGTCAGGAATTCGAGTTTTGGCGGCGCGCCCGAGGCCACAGCCGCCATGGTGTGTTGCGCGTGCTGCTGCGCCGCAAGCACGTCGGGCCAGGCAGCGGCCAGCCATGCAGCGCCCGCGCCCGTGAGCGTTTGCAGCAGAAAACTGCGCCGTGAGGAAGTTCCTATCTCCATCCGCGCCCCCGTTGAGAAATACCCCAAAACCGACGCCGCTGGTCCGGCCTACTTCTCGCTCTTCGCCGCGCCCCAGTCGACGCCGGTGCCGTAATGATAGACGAGCATCGCGCCACGGTCGGCGCCCATCGCCGCGAGAACCGCGACGAGCAGCAGTCCGATCGCGAACGCCATCCGCAATGCGCCCAGCGGGCGCCGCGGCAACACGAAAAGTCCCAGAACCGCCAGGATTCCGGAAAGAATGCTTGCGCTGACCATCAGATTCTCATGCAGTTCCTTCACTTCGTGCACCGCGCCCGTTGCCGGCACCGCCGCTTCCGCCGACCACCCGCTCATCACCGCCGGGACCGCCGCCAGGGCGCCTAGGGCCAGCACCGCGCAGCCGATGCGGTGCAGCATCTCGCGGCGCGCCACGCGCGCCGCAACCTCGAAGACGAGAGCCGCAAGCCACAACGCGATGGGGAAGTGAACGAACAGCGGGTGGTAGTTCAACATTCCCTTCAGCCCGGGGAACCACGCGCCCATCGATCGCTCCTTCGCTGCAGCCGCGCGCAGAGTAGCACAAGCGCGTCAATCGCGGACCTGCACGCCCTCGTTTCAGGCGCTTCGCCGTCCTAGTCCGCCACGGCCGGCAGGGGCCCAGCCGGCTCCTCCGGCGCCAGGTCTCGCGCGCGAATGGCGGCCAGCACGGCACACCCATAGATGAGCCCGAGAACGAAGAACGCCATCTGCACGCTTACGTGCTGCGCGAAGAAACCCAACGTCAGGCTCATCAGAACCTGCAGCACCGTCGACAGAATCGCGAACGCGGACTGCGTCCGGCCCATCAGCCGCCGCGGCACGATGGACATGATCCCCGTCTGCGAAAGAACGCCGGCAAAAGCGCGGCATGAGCCGAACACGGCGTTGACGGACACGGCCCCGGCCAGCGAACCCACGTAGGGAAAAAGGGGATGGCCCGCGGCCAGAACCACGAGCGCGGCGATCAGCAGTGTCGGCGCGGACAGCCACTCCGTGAACGGACCGGAGAACAGGCCACCGCTGACGGCCCCGAAGGCCCAGCCCGCCTCCAGCATCCCAAAGCCGCGCGCGTCGGAGTGAAGCACCTCCTGCGCCAGCATCGCCAGCAGCACGTTGGAACTGACGACGCCGCCCATCATGCACGCGTACGTCAGCCCCAGCGCCAGCACGCGCGGCTGGCCGCGCAGGTAGCGTGCGCCCTCGGCCAGATCGCGCAGAAAACCGGCTTCCGGCGCGGCCTCCGCTGCGGGGATACCGAGCGGATCATCGTGCGCGGCGGCCGCGACACTGGATGCTGCGGGAGCTTCCATTTCCGCGCGCTCGGCATCGTCCTGCTCCCGCAGCGATTGCGGCGCCACGCGCCCGCGGCGCAGCAGAAACAGGCACGTCGCCGCCGTAAAATACGTCAGCCCGTCGATCGTCAGGATGCCCGCAAGCCCCGCAGTCTTGTACACAAAGCCCACCAGGCTCCCGCCGCTCATCATTCCACCCTGAATGGCAATCAACACACCCGCGTTGGCCGTCGCATACTGGCCGCGCGGGATCACCTCCTGCGCGAGCGCGTTCACCGCGGACCAGTAGACGGCGAAGCCGACACCGAGCAAGAACGTCATGGCAAAAATGTGCCAGAGCTGCGCATGCCCCGCGCGCACCAGCACCGCCGTCGCCAGCACTGCCGTGCCGCGCGCGACGTCCAGGACGATGCCCAAGCGGCGCCGGTCCAGGCGATCGATCAGCACGCCCCCGACCAAGGGCACCACGAGCCCAGGCGACATCACCAGCACCGTCAGCAGGCTCACCTTTACCGGAGATTGGGTCTGTTCGAGCACGTACCAGGTGACGCCTGCAAAGTTCATGCCCGTGCCCAGCAGGGAGACAAACATGGCGATGAACAGAAAGACGAACGCCCGCCGGCCGAGCAGCAGCCGCCAGTCCGCGCGATGGCCCAGAGGAGACCGCATGGGAAGCTCGATGATACCAGCGCCGCGCCTCCCGCAGTTCGCCGGCAATTAATTTGGTTTGCCAAAGCAAAGTATTGTGCTACGGTGCCGGGTGATGAAGGTGGATGTGACGCAGCGGCTCCTGGCAGCGTATCCGCGCATTTTCTTTGCCTGCCATGCCCGCCACGTGCGCGACCCCAGGACCCGCCGGCGACTGAGCGCGCATCAGGCCAGCATCCTCGACCACCTGGACAGCGTGGAGGCGATTACGTTGATGGGCCTGGCTAAACACATGGGAGTGACGCCCGCCACGATGTCCCTGGCCATCGACCGCCTGGAGCGGCGCGGTTACGTCCTGCGGGAACGCGATACGGCCGACAAGCGCCGCCTGCGGCTGCGGCTCACGCGCGCGGGAGTGCGCATGCGCGAGGCGTCCTCCGTTCTCGAGCCGTCGCGCGTCCGCTCTCTTCTCACTGAACTTCCGCCGCACAGCCGCGAGACCGCGCTCCGCGGCCTCGAACGGTTGGCGCGCGCGGCGGACCAACTGATGATGAAGCAGCCCAGGGAGCTGTTCGGCCTGGAAGGAACGGCTGCAAATCCAATGCGCCGAAGAAAGGAGGCTCGATGAAGTGGATTCTGATTCTGCTTGGCTCGCTCGTGGGCCTCGTCGCGTCGATCGCGGCCATCGGCGCCTTGTTGCCCGTAAAGCACGTCGCGACTCTCTCCGCGGAGTATCACAAGCCGCCGGAGGCGGTCTGGGCCGCGATCACCGACCCCTCGAAGTTCGCTTCGTGGCGCCCAAACATGAATAGCGCAACGCTGGCGGACCCCGCGAACCCGCAGCACGGCTGGACCGAAACCTGGTCCCACGGCGAAGTCGTCCCCATCGCCGTGGAAGAGTGGACGCCGCCCCGGCGACTCACCACCCGCCTCGGCCCCGGCATGGCTTTCGGCGGCTCGTGGACCTTCGAACTGACAGCCGCCCCCGGTGGCACGCGCCTGCGCATCACGGAGAATGGCGAGGTCTACAACGTCATCTTCCGCTTTATGTCGAAGTTCGTTTTCGGCCACACGGCGTCCATTCGCGACTATCTCCAGGGCCTCGGAAAATCTTTCGGCGAAGAAACGCAGGTGGCCGGCTGATGGGCCAGCAACTGGAGACCCGCGCGTACGTCGCGGGAAAACTTCTCACCGGCGAAGCTCTGCTCGAAACCGACTACATTCTCTACCGGCAGTCCGGCCGGAAAAACACAAAGCTGCTGCGCGTGAAGGTCGCCTTCGCCGACGTCAAATCGCTGGCCGCCAAAGACGGCTGGCTGGTGGTCCGGCACGCAGCCGGCACCCTTGAACTGGAACTCGGCCCGCGTGCCGAAAAATGGATCGAGAAGATCCGCTCGCCGAAGAGCCGGCTCGACAAGCTGGGTGTTGTAAACGGGGCGCGCGTGGCGCTTACCGGCGCGCAAGATACGGAATTCCGACGGGAGCTCGCCGCTCGCGGCGCCGAGTGCGCGGAGGGAACCCCATCCAAAGACTCCGCGTTGATCTTCTTCGGCGCGGAATCCCGCCCCGACCTCGCGCGCGTGAAGACACTCTCCTCTCGCCTGGCCTCCAGCGGCGCCCTCTGGATCCTCTATCCCAAGGGCCAGAAGCACATCACCGAAAACGACGTAATCGCCGCCGGCCGTGCCGCCGGCCTCAAGGACGTCAAAGTCGTCGGCTTCTCCCCGACGCACACCGCGTTGAAATTCGTGATCCCGGTGGCGAATCGCTAGGCGGCCTCGTCCCGGTGGCTACGCCCGGCGGCTCGCCCGCGGACGCGGCCAGGTGTATTCTAGTTTTGCCGGGCGCACTCGAGGCCTTATGACTTCCCGCAACGAACAGAGCCATCTGGACCAGATTCAAGACCGCTTCACACGCACCGCGGAGGCGTTCTCCACCTTCGTCCTGCAAAAACGCGGCGCCGACGCCGACCGCCTGGCGGACATGGCGCGTCCGCGCGACACCGACCGCGTGCTCGACGCCGCCTGCGGCCCGGGGACGTACGCGCTGCGTTTCGCGCCGCGCGTTGGCGAAGTGGTCTGCCTGGACTACACGCCCGCCATGCTTGCAAAGGCGCGCGCAACTGCAGCCGCGAAGGGCATCGCAAACGTCACCTTCTCCCGCGGCGACCTGAGCGCCATTCCCTTTCCGGCGGGCTCGTTCGACATCGTCACCTGCGGCTTCGCCATCCACCACCTCTCCGAGCCCGCTGCCGCCGCACGCGAGTTTGCGCGCGTACTGCGGCCGCAGGGCGGCCGTCTGGCCCTGATGGACATCGTCGTCGCCGAGCCCGGCCGCCAGGAGGTCAACAACCGCATCGAGATCGTGCGCGACTCCTCGCACGTCAGCACCCACACGCAGCCGGAACTCCTGCGCTTGGTCGAGTCCACTGGACTGCGCGTCAGCACGGCGGAGCGCGTCGAGATGCCACGCTCCTTCAATCACTGGATGTACGTAGCCGGCAGCGAGCCCGGCGATCCCACTTACGTCGAAACCCGCCGCCTGATGGAAGCCACGCTGGAAGACGATTCGGCGGGCTTCCACCCGCAGCGCCCCGCCAGCCCCGGAACCGATTTCGTCTACACGCAGACGATCCTCTACGTCATCGCCGAAAAGCCCTGATCGTCCCATGGCCTTTCGCTTCGAAGTCCTGAAGACCGATCCTTCCGGTGCGCGCCTGGGGCGCCTGGAAACTCCTCACGGCGTCATCGACACGCCGTTCTTCATGCCCGTGGGCACGGCCGGCACGGTGAAAGGCGTCACGCAGGACCAGCTCGAGGCGCTCGGCGCGCAGATCGTCCTGGCCAACACCTATCATCTCTATCTCCGCCCTGGGTACGAGCGGGTGCGCGCCCTCGGCGGCCTGCACGGCTTCATGGCCTGGCCGCGTCCCCTCCTTACCGATTCCGGCGGCTACCAGGTCTTCAGCCTCTCCGATCTGCGCAAGGTCACCGACGACGGCGTCACCTTCCGCTCGCACCTCGACGGCTCGGAGCACTTCTTCTCGCCTGAGCGCGCACTCGAAATTGAAATCGCTCTCGGCGCGGACATGATCATGGTGCTCGACGAGTGCATCGCGCTCCCCGCGGAAGAGGCTGCCACGCGCGCCGCCGCTCTGCGGACGTTCGACTGGGCCCGCCGCTCGCGCGAGTTTTTTTCCTCGCAGGGCGACGCGCGGCGGCAAATGCTCTTCGCCATCGTGCAGGGCGGCGCCTCGGAGGCTCTCCGCCGTGAAAATGCGGAAGCGCTGGTCGCCCTCGACTTCCCCGCCTACGCCATCGGCGGCCTGGCCGTGGGCGAGCCGCACGCCACCACCTGCGCCATGACTGAAGCGGTCACAGAAATCCTCCCGCCAGACCGCCTCCGCTACCTGATGGGCGTCGGCAAACCCGAAGACATCGCCGACTACGTAATGCGCGGCGTGGACATGATGGACTGTGTGTTGCCTACGCGGAACGCGCGCAACGGCTGGCTCTTCACCAGCCAGGGCCGCCTCGTCATCCGCAGCGCCCGGTACGCCGACGATCCGCGCCCTCCCGACGAGGCCTGCCGCTGCCCCGTTTGCACGCGCCACTCGCGCGCCTACCTGCGCCACTTGTTCGTCTCCGGAGAAATGCTCGGCCCCATCCTCAACACGATTCACAACGTCCATTTCTATCTCGGGCGCATGCGCGACATCCGCGCCGCCATCGCCGAAGGCTCGCTCGCCGACCGCGCCGCCGAATGGAAGCGCGAAGGCGCCGGTCAGGACGCGCTGCTCGAAGACGCCCCCGGGCGGCCCTGAGCCGTTCCGACAACGGTCAAGCCTCTGACGCGCTAGGCCAGGCTCCGCCTGTAGAATCGCTGCGCCTTTGCACGGTTCCCGCACACTTTCATGTTGCACCAACGCCGGCTGCCGTTCTTGCTGCGATCCAGAAACAACCAACTGCAGGTAGGGGCGGCACATTCCCGCACCCTCTCCAGTTCCGGCGCGGTCAGCAGTTCCCCCGCCGACCGCAGGACTGGCCAAAGAACGCGCCCCAGCTCCCCGGCAGCGTCTTCGCCCCAATCCCATGCAAAGCGGCTGCCCGCGGGACGCACTCCAAGATGCGCGAAAGCAGTTCCCGCGGCGGTGTTGAAAGCGACCAAATCCTCCGCCGACGGGGCTCGTCCTTCCACGGACGCCTGGAAAACCCTGAAGAGAGACTCGCGCACCGTTCTGGCGCTCCGCAGCACGGCGCGTGCGGCCGCCTGACGGCGCGCCGCGGCGCGAACCAGTTGCGCCGCCTCTCCGGAGGTGAGGGCTCCCGCCTGGCGGCCCCATGCCACCAGGTCCGTGTAGCTCTCCAGACGCTCGCGGCGCCGTTCCGTCGCGCGCGCGTCCACCGTGTTCACGAAATCCAGGCAGAGGGCGCCTCCACTGATGTCGAATGCGGATTCCCCCGGGGCGGCCTTGCGGATGGTTCTGTTTTCCATGCCGGGTGCGAGTATAACCCCTGCCTCCCTAACTTCCAAAAGCGTCTTGACAGGTTATGGCCTCTTTGGCAGAATAACCGTCAAAGATACAATCACCGGTTATGTAGCCGCCGGGGGAGAGAGGACACCATGATCGCCCGTTTCTGGCGCGGCGCAACCAGGGCCGCCGACCGCGACACCTACCTGGAATACCTTCACCGCACAGGCGTCGCCGACATCCTCAAGCTGGAAGGCAACCGGGGCATCCGCCTCCTCCATCGTCTCGCCGGCGACCAGGCCGAGTTTCTTTTCGTTTCCTTCTGGGATTCGCTGGATGCCATCCACGCCTTCGCGGGTCCCGACATCCAATCCGCCGTCTATTACCCCGAGGATCGCAAGTACCTTCTCGAACTGACTCCCGAAGTCGTTCACTACGAGATGGAGACGTTCGACGCGCTCCACCGGCATCGGGCCGGTTAGGCTGTGTCTCACGCCGTCCAACCCGCACGTGCCAGGGGCCGCACGCTGTTGCTGCTCGGCGCCTTTGCCTCTGTCTACATCATCTGGGGCTCGACCTACGTCGGCATCCGGTTTGCCATCGAGACGATTCCTCCCTTTCTGATGATTGGCGCGCGCAACCTTCTGGCCGGCCTGCTGCTCTATGGCTGGATGCGCCTCCGCGGCCAGCCGGCGCCGGGCGTGGAGCAGTGGTCGGCGGCGCTTGTCAGCGGCTGCCTGCTGTTTCTCGTGGACCATGGCGCGCTGGCCTGGGCTGAGCAGCGTGTGCCTTCCGGGCTCGCCGCGCTGCTGTGCGCCACTCTTCCGTTCATCATGGTGGTCCTCGCCCTCCTTCTCGGCCAGGAACAGAAATTGTCCGCGCGCGCCCTGTGCGGCTTGTCCGCCGGACTCGGCGGTGTCGCCCTTCTCCTTGGTCCGGATCTACTGTTTCACGATGGCGTCACGGACCTCACCGGCTGCGCGGTGATCCTTGTCGGAGTCACCTCGTGGGCCGCGGGATCCGTCTACAGCCGCGGGGCTGGACTGCCCGCCTCTCCCGCGCTTTCGGCCGGAATGCAGATGATGGCGGGCGGGGGCGCCCTGCTCTCTGCCGGCTTGCTCTTCGGAGAAGCGCGGCGCTTCGACGTCGCCGCGATCTCGGCGCGGTCTGCTCTCTCCTTTATCTACCTGGTGGTGTTCGGATCGATCGTGGCTTTCACTTCCTTCGTCTGGCTGCTGCGCGTATGCCCGCCATCGCGCGTGTCTACCTACGCCTACGTGAATCCGGTGGTGGCGCTCCTGCTGGGCTGGGCGCTGGCCGGAGAGAAACTGACCATGCGCACGTGGCTGGCCGCGGCCATCATTCTGGCTGGGGTGGCGCTGGTGAACTCAGGCAAGTCTGCGCCGGCCGCCGCGACGTCTCTCCGGCCCTCATCCGGAACGCTTCCCCGCGCCAATCCGCTCTCTAGCGCTGTTGCGCACCGGCAAAACGACTAGCGAATATCGCACGCCTCCCGCGACACCTGCGCTTCGTCGCCCCGCCGCTTCCGATTTTTGCCTTGACAGAATGCGCAAAATTCGTGAGTCTAATCGTTTCGGACGTTGTCGCGATTCCGCGCTGAGCTACGTACGCTCTTCGAA
>Ga0335080_10007335_pt1 | contig 11431 bp, 8 predicted proteins | sample Lox_Sample_34_FD_206720 | JGI IMG/M metagenome (GOLD analysis project Ga0335080, IMG submission 206720) | Soil microbial communities from Loxahatchee National Wildlife Refuge, Florida, United States - Lox_Sample_3.4 | ecosystem: Environmental > Terrestrial > Soil > Wetlands | place: USA: Florida...
TTCCGTGGCAACACTACGGCGCTGGGGACGCAGTGGCGACGGCCCTCCTTGGGTGCGTCTTGGTGAGCGCCTCGTGCGGTACGACATGGCCGACCTAAGACGCTGGGTTGCGGCGCTCGGCAAAAAGCAGTAAGTGGGAAAGGCTAACCAGAGACAGGATTCACGTAAGAGAAAGCCCGCCTGCCAGCGGGCTGCGAAGGGACTCTACATTGCAAACCAAAGCTACCACTTCTGCGCGACCGTCCGCAACTCACATCGCTCGCCATCTTCAGCGGACATCGACATCGACTATCACTTCCGAACTGTCTGTGCCAATCACAATCGCTCCCCAACCAAAGCAGCTTCCATCGATCACGCTAAGCGAGCCTTTCCCACTGTTAGACGAGGGCCAGTACGTCGCACGCTGCACAGAAGCGACATTCGCTTGGGCGCGGCAGTGGAAAAAGTGGATTGCACGGCTTGTGCTTGAGCCGCTGCACTATCAGGGCCGATCCTATACCGGACGCCTCTGTTGTTTCCTTGGACTCGGCAGAGACGCTCAGAAGCCCCACGCTGGGCCGCAGAGCCGGTTTCGGCGCTTGCTGGTGGAAGTGAACGGTGAACAACCGACCGCCGCACATGCGGACATGGAGGTTTTTGTCAGTGTGCTGTTTGACATCGACGTTGTAACGGTGAAAACGGATAGGGACGGTAACCCGCGCCCGCCTGAGCACTGGTACAGCATCGTGCGCGAGATTCATCCCTCCAAGGCAAGCTCTTCAAGTACGCGAACCGTTCAACCGTCGAACCTTGTACCTTTCAACCCTTCAACACTCAGAACACAGCCAACACTTACAACCGACCAACACAGCAACACCGTAAACACTTACCCCCGGCAAAAGAAGGAAAAGCATATGCGCCGGGAGAAATGAATTTGGGTAGTGAGCGTTTCGACCAAAAGCACAGCTACCCCGAGGGCGGGGCCAGTCTCAAAACGCTGGCCCTACCCGGCAAGGATGAATGACGATCAAGTTGACCAAAACACGCGCCTGCGAGATTCGGGTGGGCGACCGGCTCGCCGTCGCTGGCCGTCCAGCCGTCAGCGAAGTGCTCCGGTCTAGCGGGCGTGTGCTCGTTCTCGCTGAGGGCCGCAGGTTCGAGTACCGGGATGCGGAGAGCATCGGAGTGGAGAGAGGCAGTCGAAGATAGGGCACGTGGGAACTTGGGCACAAACCGGGCACAGTCCGCATCGCGCCTTTGCAAGATGTTGATAGCAGCCGAGTTCAACGCGCTCAAAAAACGCAGCGGATTAGCAATCCGGCGCTTCGAGCCGTTCTGAAAGTGTGATGGCAGTTAAGACGCACATCCCGAAGAGGCTGCTAAGGACTCGCGAAGCCGCACAGTATCTCGGCATGAGTCCGGGGAAACTGCGTCGGCTTACCCAGTCCGGCGCGCTGCCGATCATCCAGCACGACGAGCACTCCCCTTGGCTCTACGATCTACATGATCTCGACACTCACATCGAAAACTCCAAGCATCGACTCTCCGATTTCTCTTGATAGCTGCATAGCGCTAGGCTAGTATCAGCTCTAACGGGAGCCACATGGGAGCCAAGAGAAAAAACCCGAACGCTGTGGCCCTTGGACGCAGAGGTGGAAAAGCACGAGCAGCGAAGCTCTCCGCTGACGAGCTTTCCGCCATCGGCAAAGAAGGCGCTGAGGCACGGTTCGAGCGCATGACCGCTGCCGAGCGCAAAGCCCTAGCCCGGAAAGCCATTGCGGCTCGCTGGGCTAAAGCCAAGAGAAAGGAGAAGGGATGAAACGCAAGTATGGCGACGGCAGCATCTACAAGCGGAACGGCTCGCCGACGTGGTGGATCAAGTTTTATCGTCACGGGCGACCATTCCGAGAATCCACGGGAACGACTAACGAAGGGAAGGCTATGGACAAGCTCAAGACTCGCTTGGCGCAGGTGCGAGTCGGTTCCTTCAACGGCCTACGCATCGAGCGCTTGAAGGTTGACGAGCTTGCCAAAGACTTTCTCCGTGATTACAAAATCAATTCACGCAAGAGTGCAGACGATGTGGACGCACGCTGGCGTCTGCATCTGAGGCCGTTCTTCAGCGGTATGCGCGCCGTGGATGTCACGACCGAAGAACTCGCACGGTATGTGGACAAACGTCAAGAGCAAGACGCAGCAGCGGCAACGATCAATCGAGAGTTGGCAGCGCTCAGGCGCATGTTTCGACTCGGAGCGCAAGCTACTCCGCCAAAGCTGATTCGCGTTCCGAAGTTCCCCATGCTGAAAGAGAACAACACACGCACAGGCTTCCTAACAGACGCGCAGCGCGCGAGTCTTGCCGCTGAATGCGCCAGCGTCGGGCTGTGGCTGCGTGCGATCTTTGAGGTTGGCTGCACGTATGGATGGCGGATCAGCGAGATTGTTGGGCTGCGCGTTCGGCACGTCGATATCGCCGCTCTCACGATTCGCCTTGATCCGGGCAGCACAAAAAATGGGCGCGGGCGCTGTGTGACGTTCGGCGCGCAATCCGCTCTCGCTCAGCTACTCGCCGCATGTGCGCACGGCAAGTCCGCTGAGGATTACCTGTTCACGCGGGGCGACGGCAAGCCAGTGCGAGTCTTTCGGACGACGTGGAAGAACGTGTGCGTTCACGCTGGCGTGCCCGGTCTGCTGTTCCACGATCTGCGGCGAACAGCTGCGCGTGATCTGCGGCGGGCGGGAGTCACGGAGAGTGTAACGATGGCAATCGGCGGCTGGCGAACGCGGAGCATGTTCGACCGCTACGCCATCGTCACCGAGAACGATCTCGCGGACGCGGTGCTAAAGCTGGAGACTGATCGGAAGCAGCGCGATGCCGCCGCTGCCGAGCAGCGGGAGCGAGAAAACGAACGGGCACAAAACAGGCACAATGACCACGTTGCCGTCCCACAGCCCGCTTCGCGGGCCCTGAACTAGCGTCAGCTAGGTGACATGCTCACAGGGGTTTAGCTGGTGCCGAGAGGGGGACTCGAACCCCCACAACCCTTTCGGGTTTGCGGATTTACGCTCAGGTTGTTGATAGTGCCGCTCTGCTGCGCCAATATCTCGCCGCCCAACAGGCCCATCACCGCAATCATAATCAGTAACACCGTTTTCATGCCGCCTCCCAAAACGTGGTTCCTGTTTCATTTGTTTAGATGTAAGCCGTTGCTCCACTGCTTCCCCGGCACCCCACCCGCGGTGTCGCGTTCGCATCCAATCGCCGAACCACGAGCTACACTGCATGGCCACCACTACTGACCAAAGCCTGCGCCGGACGGCGCACGAAATCTTCGAGCAGGTTGAGGACAACGCCCACGCGGAGCTGCGGCGGTCCACGCACGCCCTGGCGTTTTCGGGTTTGGCGGGCGGCTTTTCGATGGGTTTGACCGGGCTTGCGGTTGCCGCCGCGACGGTAGCCCTGGGCGACGCGCCAGCCAGCGGGTTCATCGCTTACATGGTCTACCCACTGGGATTTATCGCGGTCATTATCGGACGCGCGCAACTATTTACCGAGAACACGCTGTATCCCGTGGCGCTGATTCTGGATGAGCATCGGCATTTCGGCGATACAGCGCGGTTATGGAGCGTCGTCTTCGTCTGCAATATCGCGGGTGCGGTGGGATTTTCCGCTCTCGCGATGCGCACCTCAGCCCTCAATCCGCCGATACACGATGCGCTGGCGCAATTGGGGACCATGGCGGCACACGGTAGCCTGACGCACATCTTCTGGAGCGGCGTGATTGGTGGCTGGCTGATTGCGCTGGTGGCCTGGATGGTAACCGCCAGTCGTTGGACCATCGGCCAGATTGCTGTCGTCTGGCTGCTGACCTTCGTGGTCGGCCTCGGACATTTCGCCCATTGCATCGCCAGTACGGGAGAGATTATGTCGGCGGTTTTCGCCGGAAGCGTAGATTTCAGCCGTTATTTGCAATGGCTGGCGGTGGCGACAGCAGGAAACATCCTGGGTGGAGTTGTGATCGTCACGCTGCTGAACTTCGGGCAGGTGAAAGCGGGAGAGGGACCGAAGCATTGATCGCGCACAAACTTGTGCGTGTGCAACTGCATCCTACGCTGAAAAGAAGCAACGCCATTTGCGCTTCCGCGCCAGGGGAGAAGGACATGCCACCCAGCACGACAACGAAGGTCACAAGCGATCACGAAGAGATTCGCCAGTGGGCCGAAGCGCGTGGCGCCAAACCGGCAGCGGCCATTGGCGGCGAGAGCGGCGACGCTGCAGGCAGCATTCGCCTCGATGTCCCGGGCCAAAGCGGCGGCGCCCCTCTGGTGGAGATCGGCTGGGACGAGTGGTTCAACAAGCTCGACAAGCACAACCTCGCGCTGTTGTATCAGGAGCACACGGCCGGAGGAGAGAACAGCAGCTTTAACCAGATCATCGGCCGCGAAGCGGCGGAAGAGGCGCACAGCGCGGTCGGCGGCAAAGGACGCAGCGCCGCGGATCAACGCGCGAGGGAGACGACGAAAAAGGCATCGGATCCACACTCGCACGGCGAATCAGTCTCCGCTCGTCGCGAGAAAAAAGGCCGGGAGGGGACGTCCAGGAAGACGGTTTCAGACGGCGTTCGCGCTAAGCGCCGCGGTCGCGCCGTCCCGCGGAGCCGCGCCGGCGACAAACGTTTAGCCGGCTCCAGACATGCAGGCGCAAGCATCAAAGATTTTGCTGAGAATTGAGAGCTAGAAGCTAACAGCCGAGGCTGAAGGCCCCAATATGCTAGCGGTATCATTACGCAGCGACGAAGATCCGCCTGTTCCTACGCCGCCGGGGGAGGATCCGCCGCCTCCTGTGCAGGAGCCTCCCGACAAGCCCGTGCTGGAGCCCGATGCTCCGGTCCGCGAGCCCGGCCCACGTCCTCCGCAGCGGATGTGAATCAACAAGTAAGGACAGGCGGCCATCAAGGTCGCCTCTTTTTGTTGTACGGAATCCGTTGCTTGCCCAGGCGCACTCGTTAAGACGATTGGCGCTGGTCTGCTCGCGAGTCGCTAACTGGCGGGACTTATAATCGAGCCTGCGGAATGAGCTCTCCAGCCTACTCGGAAAAAATCAGCGGGGACATCAGCGCGGCGTGCGCAAACCCGCGTTCCCAAAAAAAATGGATCTGGATCGTGCTGCTGTGGGCCGTTGTGTATGTTCCCGGCCTGTGGACGCCGCCGCTGCTGGATGACGCCGACTCGGTCCATGCGGAAGCTGCGCGCGAGATGCTGGTGCGCCACGAATGGAGCACGCTGTATATCGATGGCGTTCGCTATCTGGAGAAGGCTCCGTTGCTGTACTGGGGCATGGCCGCCAGCTACAAGGTTTTTGGCGTGCATGACTGGGCGGCACGATTGCCGCTGATTCTCGGCCTGCTGGCGCTGCTGCTGGCGACATACTCGCTGGGCAGAAGGGCGTTCGGCGAGCCAGCCGGATTCTGGGGCGCCGTGGTGCTGGCCCTCTCGGTCGGGCCGTACCTGTTCACGCGGATCCTGATTCCCGACATGCTGATCGGGCTGTGGCTCACCTTGGGCCTCGACTTCTTCTTACGAACTCTTGACGAAAAGCCACCGTCGCGGCTCTCGTGTTGGGGATTTGCCGCGGCCGCTGCGCTGAACGTGCTGACCAAAGGGCTGATAGGGATCGTCTTTCCCGCGGCGATTGTCGGCATTTACCTGCTACTCACCGGCAATCTCAAACATCTGCTGCGGATGCGGCTGGTTTCCAGCGCTGTGGTGTTTCTCGCTATCGCTGCGCCTTGGCACATCGCTGCGGCAGTCGACAATCCGGCAGCCGGACAGGCGCGCGGGTTCCTGTGGTTCTACTTCGTCAATGAGCATTTCCTGCGCTACCTCGGTAAACGCGTGCCGCACGACTACGACACCGTGCCGTTGCTGATTTTCTGGGGATTGCTGTTCGTGTGGCTGTTTCCGTGGTCGGCGCTTTTGGTGCAGTCGCTGCGGCAAGTACCACACCGCTGGCGTGAATGGCGCGGCGCACTGAATCGGCGGGAGCAGGCGCTGCTGCTATGCGCAATCTGGTCCGCGGTGATTCTGCAGGAATACTACGCCGTGCCTGCCTTTCCCGCGCTGGCCCTGCTGATCGGAGCGTGGTTGCAGAGGGAGAACGATTCAGCCGCGGATTCGCCATTGCGCACGGGCGGGCGCATCGGAGCGCTGGCGCTGGCCATTATCGGCACGATCGTATTTGTCGCGGCCATGTTCCTGTTGTTGCAGAGCAAGAGCACGCCGGCGGATTCGGACCTCGCCGATCTGCTGCGCAAGAATCCCAGCGAATACGCGCTCTCCTTTGGCCACATCTTCGACCTGACGCCGCGCGCGCTCGGATTGTTCCGCGTCCCGCTGGCGATGTTCGCCCTCGCGCTCTGCTTGGGTTCGCTATTCAACTTCTTCTATCGCCGGCGCAATCGCGCGTTCGCAGGCAACTGCGCGTTGGCGGTCATGATGGTGTTCGTCCTGCTTGCCGTGCACCAGGGACTGGTGATGTTCTCGCCCATCCTCTCGTCGAAGAAGCTGGCTGACGCGGTGGCGCAGGAGTTTCGCCCGGGCGATGTCATCGTGTCGTATGGCACATATGAAGACGCGTCCACACTGAACTTTTATGTGCGGCAGCCGATCCACGTGGTTAACACTCGCACCGAAGGAGACATGTATTACGGCTCGCTATTTCCCGATGCGCCGAAGATCTTCGACAACGATGCGTCCTTCGCCGCGCTGTGGAGCGGCCCGCAGCGCGTCTTTCTGTGGGTGGAAGAAGATCACGTCCCCGCGCTGGTCCGGCAGAGTGGGAGTTATCAGCTCGCCCGCAGCGGCGGCAAGCTGGTCCTCATGAACAGAGTTTGGACTCGACAGAATTAGGTACTGGCAAAAACGCCGTGCCGGACTTCTGCTTGACGCAACTGGGGGTGTAGGTTGCTGTCGCACCGGCACGGCAGGTGATACTTGTTAATCGTAGTTGGAGGCCTCTGGTTGTGCAGCGATGGCCGTCACCCTCCACAGTGCCGTGCTGCACCCCGGTATGGTGAGCTGGGTCGCAGAGCGATGTACAGTGTTGAGAGCCGGCCGCATCGCTTGCTGACAAGGAAAACGGGTGTCGCCGAAGACCGACACTCCTGGCAACACCAGGACGAGGACCGGGCAACACCCGTTTCAAGCAAGGAGCAGCCAGACGGATCGCTAACGCCGGCGGCCTGACTTCTTGGCGGCCTTTTTCTTAGCGCCGCCTTTCTTTGCGGCTTTCTTCTTGGCCGGAGCTTTCTTGGCCGCCTTCTTCGCGCCACCCTTCTTGGCCGCTTTCTTCGCGGCTTTCTTGGCAGGCGCCTTCTTGGCTGCTTTCTTCACCGGAGCTTTCTTCGCGGCCTTCTTGGCAGGCGCTTTCTTCGCCGCTTTCTTGGCGGGCGGTTTCTTAGCGCCGCCACCGCCGCCACCTGTTGCACCAGCCGGTTCGCCGCCGCCGACCGGCTCGACGATCACATCCTCTTCCTCGATCACCGATACGGACTCAGGTTCTTCTTCCTCTTCTTCTTCCTCTTCGTATTCCTCGTCGTCGAGGGACTCGCCATAGGAACCGTCTCCGTAGTCGTCCATTTCGTCTTCTCTACGTGCGTAGAGCTTCTCATCGAATGCCATATGCTTGTCCTCCTAATGGTGCCGGACTCCGTATGACTGAACGGAGGCAGCTCGCAAAAGCAAAATCTGGTTTTATACCAAAGACGTATACCGCGCAACCGCGCGCGATTGTAGCACAGCGTCGGCGCGGCGCGAGGTGATGAATCGCTGAGATGGCCTTTGTAACAGAAGACTTGCGGGAAGGGAAGGGGACAAATGGGCGGTTAGCAGTTAGCACTTGGCAGTTGGCATTTGGCAAAACATGGTTGCCAGGGGAAATGTCCGAGTTGCCATTGCCAACTGCCAACTGCCAACTGCCAACTGCCAACTGCCAGCTATTTCTTGATCACCAGCACCTCCCCGGCGCGCAGGTTCGCCGACAGTTTGGGATTGTCGCGTTTCAGCGCCGCTACCGAGGTGTGGTTCGTTTCGGCTATGCTGCTGAGGGTCTCGCCCTTCCTAACTTTGTGATACTTCGCGCTTTGCGCGCCGTGGGAAGCCGCCTTGACCCGATGCGCGGTAGCGGTTTCGCTCCTGGCCTCCGGATCGTCGCTCTCCGACGACGCCGGCTTGTAGATCACCAGCGTCCGTCCAGGAGCCAGCGCGCTACTGTGCAAGTGGTTCCATTTGCGCAGCTTCTCGACAGGCACTTCGAAATCGTCGGCCACGGACGCCACGGTATCGCCTTTGCGGACCTTGTAATGCGTGGCCTTATGCGAGAACGCCAGCGTTGCGTGCCCGGGCGCGATGGGGATAATCAGCTTTGTGCCCGCCTTTACGTCGTCATCCGTAAGGTTGTTGGCCTCGGCGATAGCCGACGCCGGGACGTGATACTTGCGGGCGATGGCCGGCAGCGTGTCGCCGTATTCCACATGGTGATAGCGCCACCAGGTACGCTTATCGAGCGGAATGTCGGCAATGGCCGCCTCGTACTTCTCGCGCGATCCGGCGGGCAGCCGCAGGACGAACGGTTCGTCTTTAGGCGTGGTCATTCGCAGCAAGCTGGGATTGAGCTCCTGAAGGTAGTCGACCGACGTGTCGACGCACTCGGCGACCAGCCGCAGATCGACCGGATAGTTGATGGTGACCTGATCGGTCAGAGCAGCGGGCTCGGGCGAAACTCGCTGCAAGCCATACTGCTCCGGGTTCTTGGCCATGATGGTCACGGCCAGAATGATGGGAACGTAATTGCGTGTCTCCTGCGGCAGGACGCCGCGGCGATAGAGCTCCCAGAAATCGGCGTAGCCGGTGCGCTCGACGGCGTGCTGCACCGTGCTGGCCCCGGAGTTGTACGCGGCCATCGCCAGATACCAGTCGCCAAACTGGTTGTAGAGGTCCTTCAAATGCCGGGCGGCGGCGCGCGTCGCCATCTCGGGGTCCTGCCGGTCGTCCACCCACCAGTTCCGCTCCAGTCCATAGAGCTCGCCCGAGCCCGCCATAAATTGCCACATGCCGCGCGCGCCCGCCCGCGACAGCGCCAGCGGCTGGAAGCCCGACTCCGCCTGCGCCAGATAGATCAAATCCTGCGGCACGCCTTCTTCTTTCAGGATGCGCGCGATCATGTCGTGGTAACGGCCCGACCGCGCCCAGGCGTGCTCCAGGGTGGCGCGGCCGCGAGGACTGGAGAAGTAGTTGATGAACGATGCCACCTCGTCGTTCATCACCAGCGGAAGGTCGGACTTCGTGGCCTTGATCTCGGCTTCGGCCTTCGCCTTGATGTTGGGATCGACCGGGAAGGTCACGCTGTTGGCTTCGTCGATGGGCGCGGGCTCGGAACGCGGCTCGGTGAAGCCGTCGCCCTGCTTCAGCGCCGCCATCTCAAGGTCGTGCACGGCGTCAATGAGCTTGTCGAACTCCTGCTGGAGCCGGTCGTTGTTGCGCACATCGAGATTACTCGACAGCAGCTTGTTGAAGGCCTGGTCGAAATCGGCCTTGGCCGCTTCCAGGTGCCCCGCCTGATAGTCGGTCTGTCCGGCGGCGTAGAGCTTTTCGACCTCCGCAATCAGCGCCTCGACAGGGTCGGTTTGCGGTTTGGGCTTGGGGGTCTCCTGGATTTTGGGCGGTTGCTTGCTTTGCTGGGCGACGGCAGGGGCGATTTCGGGGGCGTTTGCCTGAACGGGAAGGATGGCCTGCTTCTTGGGGGCGTCTGTTTCGCAACCTGTAAGCAGGCTAAGAAAGATTGCGACCGGCACGATGAGGCGAAGCGTCGTCATTTGCAAACAATTTCTAAACCGTTTTCTCCTTCGCCGTCGGCTGCAGAGATGGTACTACGCGCCGAAATTCAGGGTCAACGAAACGGGACTAAATCAAGAATAACTACTGGCGCACGAAGGGTTTGACGGCCGCAGAGTGGAGCGGGGTTGCCGTCTTCGTGAGGTTCGGGAACATCGTTCGCTGGACGCTCGTACATGCGGCCAGAGGTTGCGATGCAAACTTTGCGGCAGGACATCGCTTACGCGCTGCGCCAGATGCGCCAGGCGCCCGTCTTTACCCTGACGGCTATGCTGACCCTCGCGCTCGGCATCGGCGCGACGACCGCCATCTTCTCGCTTATTCATACCGTCATGCTGAAGTCGTTGCCGGTGGTCGATCCCGCCAGCCTCTATCGCATCGGCGACGGCCACAATTGCTGCATCGAAGGCGGTCCGCAGGACGACTGGGGCATGTTCTCCTACCCGTTCTATGAGCGCATGAAGGAGACTACGCCGGAGTTCGAAGAGCTGGCGGCGTTTCAAGCGGGTGAATGGAACTTCAGCGTCCGCCGCGGCGAGAGCGACCACGAGGCCAAGCCGCTGATGAGCGAATACGTGAGCGGCAACTACTTCGCAACCCTGGGCGTTAACGCATTCGCCGGACGCACGATCCTGCCGTCCGACGATGCACCATCGGCCGTGCCCGTGGCCATGCTTAGCTACCGCGCGTGGCAGCAGCAGTACGGTTCCGACCCCCGGATCGTCGGCTCGACGCTCATTCTGAATGCCCATCCGTTTACGGTTATCGGCATCACGCCGCCGGGATTCTTTGGCGAAACCTTGAGAAGCGATCCACCGAACCTCTGGCTTCCCATCAACCAGGAGCCGCTGTTCAGCGGCGAGAATTCCTTCCTGCACAAGTTCACCGCCTGGCTGCGCGTGATCGGCCGCGTGCGCCCGGGCGCTTCGGTCAATGCGCTGCCCGCGAGGCTTACCGACCAGTTGCACCTTTGGCTGGTGAATGACAGCGGCATGCCGGCGGAATGGATGTCGGGCATCAAAGCCGGCCTCTCGAAGCAGGTCATTCGTGTGGTGCCGGCCGGCGCCGGAGTGGGCGAAATGAAGGAGGAGTACGGTGCGAGCCTGCGCATTCTGCTGGCCGTGTGCTGCCTGGTGCTGTTGATTGCCTGTGCGAACATCGCCAACCTGCTGCTGGCGCGGGGCGCCTCGCGCCGCACCCAGACGTCGGTCCGGCTTGCGTTGGGGGCCTCGCGCCGGCGGCTTATCCGGCAGTCGCTGACGGAGAGCGTTGTGCTGTCGATCCTCGGAGGAGTGGCGGGCCTGGCCGTGGCTTACGGGGGCGTAAAGTTCATGGTCGCAGCCGCCTTCCGCAGCTCCCATTACGTCCCGATCGACGCCACGCCGTCGCTGGCCATCCTAGCGTTTGCCTTCGGACTATCGCTCATCACCGGGGCAATTTTCGGCACGGCGCCCGCCTGGTTCGCGTCCCATGCCGACCCCGCCGACGCGTTGCGCGGGGCCAATCGCAGCACGGGCGACACGACAAGGTTCTCGCAGAAGGCCCTGGTCATCGTGCAGGC
>Ga0335080_10007336_pt1 | contig 11430 bp, 7 predicted proteins | sample Lox_Sample_34_FD_206720 | JGI IMG/M metagenome (GOLD analysis project Ga0335080, IMG submission 206720) | Soil microbial communities from Loxahatchee National Wildlife Refuge, Florida, United States - Lox_Sample_3.4 | ecosystem: Environmental > Terrestrial > Soil > Wetlands | place: USA: Florida...
GTACGGGTTGCGGCTGCGGTCGCTCGGCTTGGCGTGCGGGTCGAAGGTCAGGAACGCCGCGTTGACCTCGCCGGCATGGCACTTGCCGCAGGTCGCCGCCAGGTGCGCCGGGTTCACGCTCGAGTTCGGGTCGGACGGCTTCAGGTTGTGGTGCGGCGTGTGGCAGTCGGCGCACATCGCGACCGCCGTGTAGCCGAGCGCGCCGGCCTTGCCGTGGAAGCTGTCGTGGAACGACTCGTAGAGCGCCGCGTGGCAGTTGCCGCAGTCGCTCGGGAAGCGCTGGCGCATCTCGGGGCTGGTCGGCGCCTTGATCGCGTGCGCCTGGTGGCAAGTGGAGCACACCGGCCCACGGGACTCGCCCTTCTGCCACAGCGCGCCGTGCGCGCTGTCGGTCCACTCGCGCAGCACCCCGGCGTGGCACTTGCCGCAGGTCTCGGGGCTGTGGGCCGCGGCGGTCGCCGCATCCGGGGCCGCGTGTGGCCGGATCTCGTGTCCGCCGCCATGGCAGTCGGTGCAGGCCGGCGCGCTGACGAGCCCGGAGGCGAACAGCGCGCGGGCGTGCTCGCTCGACAGGTATCCCGTCATCATGCTCTTGTGGCACTGGCCGCACTGGCGCACCTGGTTGACCGGCGACACCGAGTTGTTCGGGTCGCGGCTCTTGAGCACCGCGTGCAGGCTGCCGTGACAGCCGGCGCAGTTGCCCGCGGTCGCGCCGTCCTTGCCGTGGACGCTGCCCTTGACCTTGTCAATCTCCTCCTGGTGACAGCTGGCGCACGCGGCGAGATCCACCTTGCCGAGGTTCTCGCGCGGATGGCGGATGCTGAGCGCGTCGGCATGGCAGTCGGTGCAGCCGAGCTTGCGGTGCGCGGAGGCCGACAGCGTCGCGGCCTGGACGGTCAGCGAATGGCCGGCATCGTCCTTCAGCGTCGCGTCGTCGTGGCAGCCGAGGCACTTCGAGTCGGGGATCGGCGTCGCGTCCGCGGCCGCGCTCCCGGCCGGCAGCGTGAGCGCGAGCGCCATCAGGATTCCACTGGCGACAACACTGAGACTTTGGCGCGTGCTGCGGCTGTCGGCGGTGGTGGCGTTCACGGGTCTACCCTCGCGATGCCCGTCGGGCGTCAGATTCGCCGCCGAGCCTAGCAATCGCGCCCGGCGCGCCGTCACTCGGTTTTCCGTAGACCAAGGCAAAGCGCGTTGCCGCTGCGCGCCCGTCTTGCTAGCGTGCACGACCACGCCCCGGGGGAGCCCACGATGCCCGATGCCAGCTGGACGCCCGACGCCGCGGGCTTCGCCCGCCTGTTCGCGGCGATCGATGCGCGGGATGCGGATGCGTTCGCGCGCTTCATCACCGAGGACGGCGAATTTCGCTTTGCGAACGCCGCGCCGCTCGTCGGCCGGGCGGCCATCCGCGAGGGCGTCGCCGGCTTCTTCGCCGCGATCGGCGGCTGCCGCCACCGGCTGATTCGGACCTGGACCGGCCACGGGACGGCGGCCTGCGAGGGCGAGGTCACCTACACGCGCCGCGACGGATCGACGCTGACGGTGCCGTTCGCGAACGTGTTCGAGCTCGGCGGCGGGCGCATCCGCTCGTACCGCATCTACATCGACAACACGCCGCTCTTCAGCGCCCCCGCCTGAACGTCCCCGGTCCGTGGCGCAGCTCCGCGAGCGGCACCAGCGCCTCGCCGAGCGCCTCGTCGTCGAGCTCGGCACGGATCTGGTGGCGCATCTGCTCGCGAAACGCATTCACCGACTCGAAGAACGCCGACATCATCTGCAGCCACATCAGCATGCCGCGGTCGGTCAGCGACCAGCCGCGCGCGTCGGCCCGGATCGCGCCGATCAGCCGAAACGCCGTGAGCTCGGGCAGCAGCGAGCGCTCGAAGCGGCGTCCGTAGCGGGCCCGTACCCAGTCACGCTCGAGCCGCAGCCCGAACAGGCGCACCAGCAGGTCGTACTGCATGCGCTCGCGCGCGCCGACGAGGCGGGCCCCGGTCACGCCGCTCTCGCCGCGCTCGATGCGCTCGACGTAACTCTTGAGCGAGAACGTCGTCGCGTAGACGGTGCCAGCGACGTAGCCGAAGGCGCCGCTGCCAAGGCCGACGTAGTCGCCGCTCTCGGCGATGTACTCGTCGATGCCGGGCGCACCGCGGCTGAAGCACCACGCCGAGGTCGCCGTGAAGGCCGGGCGCAGGCCGGTCAGGATCCGCCGGTAGAAGTCCGGCAGCCGCCGGCGCGCCGGCAGTCCCATGGTGCGCGCCATCTTGCGCTCCGCGGCCGGCGACTGCATCAGCGGGTAGAACGAGGCCTGGTTGGCCGCGCTTGCGATGACGGTCGCGACGTCGTCCTCGAGCATCTCGGCCGTCTGGTGCGGCAGGTTCCACATCATGTCGACGTTCAGCGTCCGGAAGCGCCCCGCGGCCGCCGCCAGCCGGTCGAGGATCTCGGCGCGGTCGCCGTACTTCTCGAGCCGCTGCATCTCGGCGAGCAGCTTGTCGTTGAAAGTCTGCACGCCGACCGACAGCCTGCCGACGCCGGCGCCAACCAAAAGGTCGAGCACCTCGTCGCGCAGGTCCTTCGGATTGGTCTCGACCGAGATGTCGCCGAGCGTCGGGTTGAGCTCGCGCACGAGGTTCAGCGTCGCGAACAGCTCCTCAGGAACGACGGTCGGCGTGCCGCCGCCGACGTAAACGCCGCTGAAGCGGAAACCGCGCTCGTGGTAGTGGCGGATCTCCTGGCGCAGCGCCGCGAAGTAGCGGTGCGCCTTGCCGTCCTCGAAGCGCACGCGATGGAACGAGCAGTACGGGCACAGCACCTCGCAGAACGGCACGTGCAGGTACAGGAACACGGGCTCCGACGGCGCGACGTCGATGCCGGCGCTCGGCGCAAGCCGCATCCTGCGGCGCGCCTCGTGGCGGAACACGCGGGCGACGAGCGACTCGAGCATCAGCGGCCTTTGTGCGGCCGCAGCCCGGGCATGCGGCCGAGGGGTCTACCCACGCGGCGCGGCCCGGACCTCGAAGCGGTCGCGCACCACGAAGTTGGCCGGCGCCGGCGCGTCGTAGTCCTCGAGCCGCACCATCTCCCCGCGCAGCACGTCGCCCTCGAGCGTGAAGCGCAGGTAGTGGAAGTTCGGGAAGGACGGACCGCTGTACCGGTCCTCCGCCTCGCGCACGACCTCGTACGGCCGCGCGCCGCCGCCACCGGAGACGAGGTAGGTGACCCCGCCCTGTTCGCGCCGCTCGTAGTTGTGGATGTGCCCGGCGCAGACGATGAAGCGCACGCGCCCCGCCGCCGCGGCGGCCTCGAGCCGCGCCGCGAGCGCGCGCTCGTTGGGGCGCGGATTGTGGCTGGTGTCGCCGCTTCGCTGCACGTCCGCGACCGGCGGGTGGTGCAGGTAGACCAACACGAAGTCGGTGCTGCGCGGCTGCCGCGCGAGCGTCTCGTCGAGCCAGGCACGCTGCGCCGAGCCGTCCTCGAGCGAGGCATCGCTGTCGAGCGCGATCGCGGTCAGGCGCGGGCCGACCGCGACCGCGTACCAGCGCCGCGTGCGCAGCGACGGGAACGCGGCCCACCAGTTCTCGAGACACTCGGCCTCGGCACACTGGTAGAACTCATGGTTGCCAAGCGCGGGGTAGACCGGGATGCGCGCCTCGCGCCAGGCGGAGGTCTCCTGCCGGAACACGTCGTAGTCGGCAACCGTGCCGCCGTGCCAGGGCACGTCGCCGTTGAGAAAGAGCGCCGCCGGCGCCTCGGCGGCGATGCGCGCGACGAGCGCCCGCCGCGCCGGCGCGATGCTGGCCTGCGTCTCGGAGGGCGCCGTGAAGCGCATGTCGCCGTAGGCGATGAAGGTCAGCGGCGCGTGCACCTCGACGCGATAGAAGCCCTTCGGCGTTCGCGTCGAAGGCCCCGCGCAGGCGGCGAGCGACAGGGCGAGCACGAGCGCGGCGAGCGGTCGGTTCATGGCGTCACCGCGGCGCGATAGACGCGCCGTCCCTGGAACCACGTGCCGAGCACGCGGGTGCCGGCGATCTCCTCGAAGCGCTGCGCGCCTGCGAGGGCGAGGATGTCCCGGTCGAGCTCGACGAAGTCCGCGGACTTGCCGACCTCGAGCGTGCCGATCTCGCGGTCGCGGCCCAGGAGGCGCGCGCCGTTGATCGTGTAGGCGGCCAGCACGTCCTCGATGGTGATCGTCTGCCCTGCGTTCAGCGCCGGCTCGCCCGGCAGGTGCCGGGTCAGCGCCCGCGCCATGTTGACGAACGGCCGCGGATCGCGCGTCTCGACCGGGGCGTCCGAGCCCGCAGTCAGGATCGCACCCGCATCGCGCGCGCCGCGGAACGGGTAGGCATTCGACTCGTAGTAGCTGCCGGGTGCATGCAGCGACTCGTAGCTGTTGCCCGAGACCTTCTGGATGAACGGGATCACCGTCAGATCGTACTCCGGATCGGCCTCCGCCCACGCATACGTGAAGGCCACGAACAGCTTGTCGCGGCCGATGCGCTTGAGATCGTCCGGGTGCACGAGCTGCAGGTGCGCAAGCGCGTCGCGCGTCGACGAATTGCCGTCGGCGGCGCGCGCCGCCTCGATCGCGTCGATCGCGGTGCGCGCCGCGCGGTCGCCGAGCACGTGGATGTGCAGGTTGAAGCCCGCGAGGTGGAAGCGGCGCGCGAACTCGAGGATCACGGCCCGCTCGTGCTGCAGCTGCCCGCGCGAGATCTGGCACTGGCCTGGGTGGAAGCCGCGCGCGCGCGTGAAGGCGTCGATCGCATCGCGTGTCGTGAAGCGCTCCGGTTCCGAGCGCACCGCGAGGCACGTCTCGCTCGCGGTGTCGACGTAGCCGAGCACCGTCGCATGGCCGGATGCGTCGGTGCCGAAGATCGGCTGCAGCAAGGGCTCGAGCAGCGCGCCGTTCGGCAGCGTCGGCGGCACCGCGTAGGGATTGCCCTCGAGCACGCCGTCGGCGAAGAGCTTCACGGTGTCGGCGGCGATCAGCGGGTTGCCGGCATATTTGGCGCGGCTCGCCTCGGCCTGCGCCACCATCGCCGCCCAGTCGATGTCGCCATCACCACGGCGAAAGCGCGCCGGGTCGTAGAACTGCGCGAGCGTCGTGCGCACCGTCAGCTGGTGGCGCGCGAGCAGCCGGTCGTAGACGGGCTGGCCGTCCGGTGCCGCCATCGCATCGAGCATCGCGGTGATGCCGACGCTGTTGAGCCGCTCGGGGATCCGCTCGGCGACCTTCAGCGTCGCCTCGAGCTCCGTGTAGAGCATGCTGTGCGGGTTGATCGTGTAACGCGCGTCCTCGTTGACGGCGCCGTTCGGCTCGCCCTGCGCGTCGACGCCGATCAGCTTCGAGTAGGCCGCGAAATCGGTCGCGAGCGTCGCCTTGGAGATGCCGACGATCGCGCCCTGGGCGTTTCGCGCCTGGGAGAGACCGAGGCTGTTGAACGCCGCATGGTGCGCATCGTTCCCGAGGAGCTCGATCTCGACCGTCGTCGACACCTGGTCGAGCGCCGCGCGCAACGTCGGCCGCTCGGCGTCCGGCTGGTTCCCGCCCGTGTAGTTCCACTCGTGCACGACGAGCCGCTTGCCGGGCGGGGTGCGGTATTTCTTGAGGCAGCCGGCGACGAACTCGGCGAGCGCTTTCAGCGGCATCGGGCGGCTGTCGAGATCGCAGACGTCGAGGTCGACGATGTCGAGCGGGTGGATGTGGGTGTCGGCAAGACCCGGAATGACGAGCCGACCGCCCGCGTCCTCGCGGCGGGTCCGCGGACCGAGGAAGGCGCTTGCGCCATCGTTGGTGCCGACGTAGACGATTCGCCCGCCACGCGCGGCGAGCGCTTCGGCCAGCGGCTTCCCCGGCGCGGTGTAGATGCGCCCACCCGTGACGACGAGGTCGGCGGGGGCTGCTCCGAAGGCAACGCACGGCAGCCAGAGCCCGACCACGATTCCGAACGCCCACCGATACTTACGTCGCACCGTCATCCCGGACCACCTCGAAGAATGATTCGCTCGCCGAGCGGCAAAGTTGCCGGCCGGCGATCTTCGCACCCGCCGTTGATGACGTGCCAGCGCGAGTGTCGCGCCGACGCCTCTGTGCAGCCGCATCAATCTCGGGTAATTTGCCAGCACGGCCGCGAGGACGAGCAGCCGAACAAAACCTGGGACGGTGCGATTGTAGCGTGCCCGCAACGAAGGGGTGGCACGCGAAGCAATATGGCGCGGCACGAACCGCGCCCGGTCGAAACATTGGCTCTGCAAGGGGATCGCAGCATGACCTGGACTTTCACGCGCCTCAGCATCGTCGCGGCCATTGGCACCACGCTGGCGACCGGCCCCGCCCTCGCCCAGACCACGGCGGGCGCGACGGCGGGAGGCGGACTCGAGGAGATCGTCGTCACCGCCACGCGGCGCGAGGAGCGCCTGCAGGACGTGCCGATCAGCGTCAGCGCCTTCAACCAGGAGAAGATCGACTCTCAGGGCCTTAAGAACATCGACGACCTGTCGCGGCTGTCGCCCGGCATCACGTTCTCGCGCAACGGCACGGGCTCGAACGCGAACTACAACGACGAGAACTCCGACATCTCGATCCGCGGCATCGACTCGGCCGCCGGTTCCTCGACGACCGGCGTCTACATGGATGACACGCCGATCCAGAGCCGCCACATCGGCTTCGGGGCGGTCAACGTCTTTCCCCAGCTCTTCGACGTCGACCGCGTCGAGGTGCTGCGCGGCCCGCAGGGCACGCTGTTCGGCGCCGGCGCCGAGGGCGGCGTGGTCCGGTTCATCACGCCGACCCCGAACCTCGTCGGTCAGACCGGCTACGTGCGCGCCGAATCCGCGTGGACGAGCGGCGGCGATCCGAGCTACGAGCTCGGCGGCGCGATGGGCACGGCGCTGATCGACAACGTGCTCGGCCTTCGGGTCAGCGCCTCGTATCGCCGCGACGGCGGCTGGGTGGATCGAGTGAACTACTCGCAGTCCGATCCGACCGTGCTGTTGCCGACGATCGCCTATGCGGGCACGACCGAGAAAGCCGCCAACTGGTCGGAGACGATGACGCTGCGGGCTGCGCTCAAGTGGAAGGTCAGCGACACCGTGACGATCTCGCCGTCGATCTACTACCAGCGGCTCCACATCAACGACACGGCGATCTACTGGCAGGCGCTCTCCGATCCCGCCAACGGCGTCTACCGCAACGGCAACGCGTTGACGAACCCGAGCACCGACCCCTGGTACCTCGGCGCGGTCAAGATCGACTGGGACGTGGGCAGCACCGCGCACCTCGTCTCGACGACCTCGTACTACTCGCGCGACCAGCACTCGACGTCCGATTACACGCAATACCTGCGCGCGACCTGGGCGCTGTTCGGGGTGCTGTACCCCCCTGGCTCGGAATTCGGGCAGCCGATCGCCTACCCGAACACCTACCCGCAGACGGGCGATGCGGGCTACGCGCCGTTCCACGACCAGCAGCACAACTTCTATCAGGAGTTCCGCCTTGCCTCGACCGACCCCAAGGCGCGCGTGACCTGGAACACCGGCATTTACTTCTCGCACACCAACGAAAACATCCCCGAGAGCATCTACGACAACAATCTCGACGCCGAGACCGGCGGCGGCGTCTGCGCGTGGGATGGGGCTGCGTGCCCGAACGGACTCATTTACTACGGGCCTGAGGACCGGATCATCGAAAAGCAGATCGCGGCGTTCGGGGAGCTCAGCTACAAGATCGTCGACACGCTGAAGGCGACCGTCGGCCTGCGCGTTTCGAAGATCGACGTCGACGGCACGACCGGAGGCACCGGCGCTTTCGTCGTGACGCCGCTGACGCCGCTCGTCGTGTCCGAAGCGAAGTCGTCGGAAAAGCCAGTGACGCCGAAGTTCGTGCTGGCCTATCAGCCCGACAAGGACAACATGTTCTACCTGAGCGCGGCCAAGGGCTACCGCGCGGGCGGCATCAACATCGAAGCCGCCGCCGCCTGCGACGGGGACCTTCTGACGCTCGGGCTCCCGCTCGGACCCGACGGTCGCCCGCACGTGCCCAGCAAGTATGACTCGGACTATCTGTGGAGCTACGAGATCGGCGCCAAGAACACGCTGTTCGACCGGACGCTGCAGATCAACTCGAGTCTGTTCGTCATCGACTGGAACAAGATCCAGCAGCAGGTCTACCTGCCGAGCTGCGGCGAGCAGTTCTTCGCAAATCTCGGCAAGGTCCAGAGCCGCGGCGGTGACATCGACATCACTTACAAGCCGGTGCAGGAGCTGACGCTCGGCCTCACGGTGGCGTATACGGACGCGCGCTTCACGCAGAACTCCTGCGCCGGCCTGCTCGTGTCGCAGGGCACGAGCTGCGTCGACCCGTCCGGCAGCGGCACCGTCGCACCGCCGATCGTCAGTGAAGGCGACCGCCTGCTCGGCGCGCCCTGGACGTTCCTCGCTTCGGCCGAGTACGCAGCGCCGCTCGCCGGGTTCGGCGGCCGAATCGTCTACCTGCGCTTCGACTACCAGCGCACGACCGCGCAGACGGCGCTGATTCCGGGCATAGACGACCGCAATGCGCTATTCGACGACTCGGTCCCGGGCCTGCCGTCAACCGCGGACCTTTCGGTGCGTGCTGGCCTGCGATTCAACGGACTCGACTTGTCGCTGTTCGCGTCGAATCTCACGAACCAGCACCCGCTGCTGTTCTCCTCACGCGACATCGCCGCCGATTGCGCCTCGGGCGCGCACTGCGACCCTAACGGTCCATTCAGCACCGACAACCTGTACTTCGGACGCGGCGTGCGGCCGCGCACGATCGGCATCACGGCGACGTATCGCTACTGACGGCCGGCCCCGGCGGCGGACGCACCCGCCCGCCGCCGGAGCCTCGCTGAGATGGCAGGGCCCTCAGGCACCGGGCTCGTCGCGCACGAGCTCTATTTCTGGCACGACGCCGGCAGCGGCGCGGGCTTCGCCGACGGCAACCCCTACGCGCAGCCCGACCGCCACCCCGAGTCTCCGGATTCGAAGCGGCGGTTCCTGTCGCTGCTCGACGTCAGCGGCCTGCTCGAGCGCCTGACGCGGATCGCCCCGCGCCCGGCGACGCGCGCCGAGATCGAGTACTTCCACACGCCGCGCTACGTGGACGAGGTCAAGCGCCTCTCGGCGGGCGCCGGCGGCGCGATCGGCGACAGCGCGACGATCGGGCACGGCAGCTACGAGATCGCACTGCTGTCGGCGGGCGGCTGCCTCGCCGCCGTCGACGCAGTCGTCGGCGGCCGGGTCGGAAACGCCTACGCGCTCGTGCGGCCACCGGGCCACCACGCCGAGCCCGACCAGGGACGCGGGTACTGCGTGTTCGGAAACGCCGTCATCGCCGTGCGCCACGCGCAGCGCGCGCACCGCGTCGGCCGGATCGCGGTCGTCGACTGGGACGTGCACCACGGGAACGGCACCGAGACCGCGTTCATCGACGACCCCTCGGTGCTGACGATCTCGGTGCACCAGGATCGCTGCTACCCGGTCGATGCCGGCGGCATCGACGTGGTCGGCCGCGGGCGCGCCGCCTACACGAACCTCAATGTGCCGCTGCCCGCGGGCAGCGGCCACGGCGCCTATGGTGCCGCCTTCGAGCGCGTGGTCGTCCCGGCGCTGTTGCGCTTTCGGCCCGAGTTCATCGTCGTCGCGAGCGGGCTCGACGCCAACGCGATGGACCCGCTCGGCCGGATGATGTGCACGAGCGCGACCTACCGCGAGCTCGCGCGGCTCGTGCTCGGCGCGGCCGACGAAACCGCCGGCGGCCGCGTCGTCGCGACCCACGAGGGCGGCTACTCGAACGCCTACGTGCCGTTCTGCGGCCTCGCGGTCGTCGAGACCTTTGCCGGGATCACGAGCAACGCGCAGGACCCCTACCTCGCCGAGCTCATGCAGATGGGCGGGCAGGCGCTGCTGCCGCACCAGGCCGCCGCCATCGAGGCCGCCGGCGCCGTCGCCGCGCGGGTGCCTGCGGGCTGACGCCCTAGAGTCCGGTGTGCAGCTCGTCGCGATGGCGGGCGTGCAGCACGAGCCCGTAGACGATCCCGACGACGAGCCAGCCGAGGCCGACCTTGGCGGCGAGCGCGCTCATCCCTGAGAACACCGCGCCGACGACGGCGATCCCGGCGAGCGGCGCGAACCAGTGGACGAAGAGGTGCCGCGAGCGGTCCTTGATCCCGAACCGCACCAGCACCGACACGTGCAACAGCACGAAGCCCGACAGGGCGCCGAAGTTCACGATCGTCGCGAGTTCGTCCATCATGTTGCGCATCGCGAGCGCGACGGCGAGCGAGATCGCGGCCGTCACCAGCATCCCGACGTAGGGCGTGTGGTAGCGCGCGTGCACGCGCGCGAGCACGTGCGGCAGCTGCCGGTCGCGTCCCATCGCGAACAGCACGCGCGCGACCCCGACCTGCATCGGCAGCGCGTTCGAGAAGCCGACGACCGCGGCGTAGGCCCAGGCGAGCGCAATCGCCGCCCAGGGCCCGATGGCCCAGCCGGCAAGCTCATAGGCCGCCGCGGCCGGATCCTTGATGTGGATGCCGGGCAGGAGGTTGCCGAGGATCCAGGTCACCAGCACGAAGAATCCGGCCGAGATCACCAGCACCGCGATGATCGCGCGGCCGACGAGGCGGCGGTCGTGGCCCTCGACCTCCTCCGACAGCGTCGAGATCGCGTCGAAGCCGAGGAACGACATCACGCAGATCGAGGTCGCGGTGAAGATCGCGCCGGCGTCGAAGCGCGCCTTGTCCCAGAACGGCTCGAGGCCGAGCCCGCCGTTGCCCTTGCCGGCCTTGAGCGCGACGACGCAGAGCGCCAGGTAGACGAGCAGCACGAACACCTGCGCCCCGACCGCGACGAAGTTGGCGCGCGTCGTGACCGTGACCCCGAACCAGTTGATGCCGAGCGTCACCGCGACCATCAGCACGATCCACACCGCGCGATCGACGCCCGGCACCAGAGTCTCCATCGCGACCGCGATCAGCACGTAGACGAACGACGGGATCAGCAGGTAGTCGAGCAGGATCATCCAGCCGGCGATGAAGCCGGGCAGCGTCCCGAGCGACTCGCGGGCGAAACCGTAGACCGAGCCGGCGCTCGGTATGGCCTCGGTCATCACGGCGTAGCTCTTGGCCGTGAAGTACATGCAGACGCCGCCCAGCACGTAGGCGAGCGCGATCAGCCCGCGCGAGGCATCCCAGACGAAGCCCAGCGTCGAGAGCGGCGCGATCGGCGCGATGTACGCGAGGCCGTAGACGATCAGGTCCCAGTAGTTCAGCGTGCGCTTCAGCGCGTGCGGCGTGCTCATTGCGTCCTCACGCCGGCCCGGGCATCCGCGGAAAGCGGTCCCGGTAGAGGTCTAGATTCATCGCGGCGCGGGGGTGGAACGCGACCTCGAACACCGCCTCG
>Ga0335080_10007338_pt1 | contig 11429 bp, 9 predicted proteins | sample Lox_Sample_34_FD_206720 | JGI IMG/M metagenome (GOLD analysis project Ga0335080, IMG submission 206720) | Soil microbial communities from Loxahatchee National Wildlife Refuge, Florida, United States - Lox_Sample_3.4 | ecosystem: Environmental > Terrestrial > Soil > Wetlands | place: USA: Florida...
GGTGCGCGGCCGCCTGGATCGACGCGAGCCCGGGGTTCGCGATCGGCGTCGGCGGCAGCCCGACGATGCTCGGGTTCCGCGTGTTGTACGGGTTCGTGCTCGCCAGCTCCGAAGCCGTCAGCGACTGGGTCGGCGGGATGTGCAGCCCGTAGCGCGTGGTCGCGTCGATGCCGAGGTTCATGCCAAGGTGGAGCCGGTTGTAGATGACGCGTGCGATCTTCGAGCGGTCCTCGGGGGCGACCGCTTCCTTCTCGACCATCGACGCGATCGTCAGCACGTCGTACGCGGTCAGGTTCTTCGAGCGCGCGTAGCGGAGGTTGACCTTCGCCCAGTTCGCCCGGAAGGCCCTGAGCTGCTCGGCCACGAGCTGCGCGGAGGTCGTGCGCGCGACGAAGTCGTAGGTCGCCGGGAAGAGGAAGCCTTCGAGCGGGTAGCTGTGGCGGCCGAAGCCGGGCTCCAGCCGCGGATGGCTGGTGGCGGTGAGATAGGTCCTCGCCCGGAGCCTCGTCGCCTTTCCGCGCTCGCGCTGGGCGATCCTCGAGACCACGTCGACCCGCTGGGCCATCTGCGCACGCGTGAAGCCTTCGGGGAAGACGACGCGGAACGGCTTCGGCGGCACGACCGCGGTCGTCGGCTGCTCGTTCTTGCCCCCGCCGAAGCTGCTGACGATGAACCAGGCCGCCGTGAAACCGGCGACCAGGACGACGAGCGCGGCCAGGCGGCGGCGGTAGACGACCCTGCGAGGCGTCTGGCGCGGCGGCCGCGGCCGCGGCGGCATCACTCCCGGGCGGCGCTCGACCACTCGAGGTAGCTCGACAACAGGTGTGCCGCCGCCCGCGCATCGTCCGGTTCGGACAGGGCCTGAGGCGTTCGCTTGCGACGCCGACTGAAGAGGCCGTACCGGCTTGGCCGGTGCGGCCGACTTATCTGACTGTCCCCTGGACCTGTCCGGGCGAGACGGGTTGTGAAGCGCTCGTCGAAGCTTTCGACCGGGACGTCGATCGCGCTGCGAAGCGCTTCGAGGAACGCCTCGGTCTCCAGGGCCTGGGCGCCGCGCTCGCCGCGCAGCGTCAGCGGCAGCCCGACGACCACGCGCTCTGCCGCCTCCGTTCGAATCAGCTCGGCGAGCCTCGCCAGCCCCGCCTCGCTCCTGGCCCTCTCGACGACGCCGAGCGGCCGCGCGATCGTGCCCGTGGGATCCGAGACGGCAACGCCGGTGCGCGCGGCTCCGTAGTCGATCGCGACCACCTTCACGCGTCGCTCCCCTGCGGCTCGCTCCCGTGGGGGAAACCAGGTTTCCCCCACGTGCCCCCTTCTTCTTCTAACCACGCCTGCTGAACCGCGCCGCGCATGTCGGCGCGGCCCACCAGGAATACCCAGCGGGAAACCTCCCGGTTTCCCGAGACCCTTCTCCAGCGTGAACACTTCGTGTTCACGCGAGCGCCCGGCGCAGAGCCTCCTCCGCCTTCGCCAGCGCGTCGTCCAGCTTCTCCGGCCTTTTCCCGCCGGCGCGCGCCATCGTCGCGCGTCCGCCGCCGCCGCCTCCGACCTCCGCCGCGGCCTCGCGGATCACCGCGACCGCGTCCAGCCGGCCTTCGAGGGACCGGTCGAAGTTGGCGACGAGGTGGACGCGCCCGTCCTCGCTCGCGCCCAGCACGACCGCCGCCGGAGCGCGCTCCTGCACGATCCGGTCGGACTCGGCCAGCAACGCGTCGGCGTCCACGCCGTTCGCGCGCCCAACGTAGACGTTCACGCCGCCGATCTCCTCCTCGCGGCTCGGCTCGATCCGCACCTCCCGCGGCTCCTCGCGCCGGCCGCCGCCCTTGCGCGCCTGCTCGAGCTCCTCGCGCAGCTCGTCCACCTCGCGCGAGCGCGAATGCAGAAGCGCGTACGCCTCCCCGGAGGTGACCGCCTCGATCCGGCGCGTGCCCGAGCCGATCGAGCTCTCGGAGAGGATCACGAACGGCCCGATCTCCGCCGTCGCGCGCACGTGGGTCCCGCCGCAGAGCTCCCGCGAGTAGCCGGCGACCTCGACGAGGCGCACCTCGTCGCCGTACTTCTCGCCGAAGAGCATCATCGCGCCGAGCTTGCGCGCCTCGTCGATCGGGACGATGAACGCCCGAACGGGCAGGTTCTCGAACACGCGCTCGTTCACCTGCCGCTCGACCTCGGCCCGCTCCGCGGGCGTCAGCGGCTGCGGGTGGGCGAAGTCGAAGCGGAGCTTGTCCGGCCGCACGGCCGACCCGGCCTGGCGCGCGTGCTCGCCGAGGACGTCCTGCAGCGCCTTGTGCAGAAGGTGGGTCGCGGTGTGGTTGGCCATCGTCGGGAAGCGAACCGACCAAGGGACGACCGCCCGCACGCGCATCCCCGGGCCGAAGCCCTCGCCCTGGAGCTCCAGCACCTGGTCATCGCCCGGAAGCCGGTGCGCGGCGACGAGCTCCCCGCGCGCGCCGGTCTCCTCGTTCTCGATGTGGCCGGAGTCGGAAACCTGCCCGCCGCCCTCCGGGTAGAAGGGCGACTGCTCGAGCTTCGCCTGGAAGCGGCCATCGCCGAGATCCTCGTAGGCGACGATCGCCGTCAGGACGTCGGTCTTCTCGTAGCCGACGAACTCGCTCCTCGGCGCATCGGTCGGGACGCGAACCTCGAGAGGCATCTGCGCCGTGACGGTGCGGGAGCGGGTTCGCTGCCGCTCCATCCGCTCGCGGAAGCCATCCTCGTCGACCGGGAGCCCGCGCTCCCGGGCGAGCTCCTGGGTCAGCTCGATCGGAAATCCGTACGTGTCGTGCAGGCGGAACGCCTCCTCGCCGTCGATCTCGCCGTCGGCCGCGGCCTCTTCGAAGAGCGTCAGCCCGCGCGCCAGCGTCCCGGCGAAGCGCTCCTCCTCCGCCGAGAGCACCCGCTCCACCAGCTCGCGCGCCCCTTCGAGCTCCGGGTACGCGCCGGCCATCTGCTCGACGACGACACCCGCCAGGCCGGCCAGAAACGGCGGCTCGAGCCCGATCCGGCCCGCCTGCTGCACCGCGCGCCGGATCACGCGCCTCATGACGTAGCCACGGCCTTCGTTGGACGGCTCGACGCCGTCGGCAGCGAGGAAGGTCATTCCGCGCCCGTGGTCGGCGAGAATCCGGTGCGCCTTCGTCGCCTGCTCGCTCTCGCCGTAAGCGACGCCCGACTCGGCCGCGATCCAGCGCATGATCTCCTGGTAGCCGTCGGTGTCGAAGACCGACGGGACCTGCTGCAGGATCCTCGCCCCGCGCTCGAGCCCGAGGCCGGTGTCGATGTTCTGCTTCGGCAGCGGCGTGAGCGAGCCGTCGGCGTGCAGCTCGAACTCCATGAAGACGAGGTTCCAGAACTCGAGGAAGCGCTCGCACTCGCAGCCCGGCGCGCACTCGGGCCGGCCGCAGCCGACGCCCTCGCCCCAGTCGTAGAAGATCTCCGAGTCGGGCCCGCACGGCCCCGGCCCGCCGACCGACCAGAAGTTGTCGGCCCGAGGCAGCCGCGTGATGCGCTCGGGAGGCATCCCCTTCCGCTCCCAGTGGGCGATCGCGACCTCGTCCTCGCCGAGCCGAAGCTCGGGGTCGCCGGCGAAGACGGTGCACCAGATCCGGTCCGGATCGAGCTTCATGCGCTCGAAGATGAACTCCCAGGCGAGGTCGATCGCGCCCTCCTTGAAGTACTGCCCGAACGAGAAGTTGCCGAGCATCTCGAAGAAGGTCAGGTGGAACGTGTCGAGCCCGACCTCTTCGATATCGGGCGTGCGGAAGACCTTCTGGACGGTCGTCAGGAGGGGCGCCGGCGGATTCTCGAGCCCGAGGAAGAAGGGCATCAGCGGCTGCATCCCGGCCGAGACGAGCAGGGTCGAGCGGTCGTCCGCGCGCGGGATCAGCGAGGCCGAGGGCCGGAACTCGTGGCCCTTGGACTCGAAGAACTCGCGGTAGCCCGCGCGCAGCTCGGCGGTCGTCTTCACGCAGGTGATTCTAGGTACGAGGTCAGCCGCCCCAAGGCGCCGATCGTGCCGGCGCCCACGACGGCGCCGTCCTCGTACAGCACCGCTGCCTGGCCGGGCGCGACGCCGTACGCGGGCTCGTCGAGCAGGAGCCGGAAGCCGTTGTCGGTTTCGATCGCCTGCGCGGCGAGCGCCGGAGAACGGTGGCGCAGCTTCGCCTCGACCCGGCGGGCCGGGACGTAGAGCCGGCCGCGGGCCTCGACCTCCGTGGTCGCGAGCGCCCTTCGCGGACCGGCGACGACGGTGTTCGTGCCCGGGTCGGCGCGCAGCGCGTAGAGCGGCTCGCCCGCCGCGACGCCGAGCCCGCGGCGCTGGCCCGGTGTGAAGCGCCAGAAACCGCCGTGGCGCCCGAGCTCTCTTCCGTCCTCGTCGACGACCGGGCCGTCCGACGGCTCGAGCCCATGGCGCGCGAGGAAGTCGCGGTAGTCGCCACCGGCCAGGAAGCACGCCTCCTGGCTCTCGGAGCGACCGGCCGCGGCCAGCCCGGCGCGCGCCGCCTCGGCCCGGGTCTCTTCCTTCGTCTGCTCTCCGAGTGGGAACCAGATCCGCTCGAGCAGCCGCGGGTCGAGCCGGCCGAGCATGTACGACTGGTCCTTGCCCGAGTCGTTCCCGCGGGCGAGCAGGAGCCGGTCACGGTGGCGGACGATGCGCGCGTAGTGCCCCGTCGCCAGGCGCTCGGCGCCCGCGCGCGCGGCGAAGTCGAGCAGCTCGGCGAAGCGGAAGCTGCCGTTGCAGCGGATGCAGGGGTTCGGGGTCTCGCCGGCGGCGTAGCCCCGGATGAACGGGCCGACAACGGCGCGGCGGAACTCCTCGCGCAGGTCGAGCGTCACGTGCGGCAGGCCGCGCGCATGGCAGGTCGCCCGCGCGGCGAGCACGGCTTCCGGCGAGCAGCAGGCGCGCTCGGCGTCGGGCCCCCGCGGGTCGAGCCAGAGGCGCAGCGTCACGCCGATCGCACCGCTCCCGGCGCGTAGCAGCGCAACCGCGCTGTCGACGCCGCCGCTCATGGCCACGGCCACGCGGCCCGGCTTCGGCGCGGCCGTGAAGGCCGGGCCGAGCGCGTTCGAGAGCGCGTCGACCACGAGCTCGTCGCCGCCGACCGCGGCGGCCTCGAGCAGGGTCAGGCCCTCGAGCGGGCGCTCGAGCCCATCTGCGTCCGCATCGACGATCCGGTCACCGTCCACCGTGAGCCGCACGAGCGCCCAGCGGCCGTCACGTGCTGAGTCTCCGGCGAGCTCGACCATGAGGCCAGGCTAGCGAGTGCCGGGGAGAGCGCGTGGCTCCCCCCGGCTGCCCCACCCTGCCGCTGTCCTGAGCTCGATGCGAACCTGGACTAGCCAGGTGGGTGCCGAGTCAACCTCCGGCGCCAGGCGCCTCGGGCCGAACGACGGCTCCCTCTGCATTTGTGTTGGTTCTACATTGGGAGCCCAGGCCACGAACAGGGTCGAGCTATCTGATCGTAGCTACCCGAGGCGTAGCTTTCCCGGGGCGACACTGTCTTGCTTCCAAAGGGAGGTGTGTCAGACGGCCGCACCGGCCAAGCCGGCACGGCCTCTAAGCGGCATCGCAAGCGATGCCTCGCGCCTCACTGCACGGGCGTTCCGGCGAAGACCCACTGGATCCGCTGGACGCCGTCGAGGCCGAGCTTCTGGGCGAGTGCGGGAGTCAGCTCGAACTTCCGGCCCGGAGCAACGGGCCGGCGCTCGATCACCTGCACCAGGAAGTGCGGGCTCTTCTTGTAGGCGACGTAGAGCTTGATCCCGCAAGGCAGGACCGAGTCGGTGACGCCGAGCGTGCCCGGCCGGATGACGACGCCGCAGTTGGTCACCCGGCCCGTCTTCTCGAGCGTCCCGCCGGCGAGGCTCGAACGCCACTGGCCGCCCTGGAGCGTCACCGGCTGGAGCAGGCTCTGCGTCTGCTGCTTGCCTCCGTGCGAGGTCAACGCCAGCGAGACGACCGCGGCCAGCAGGGCGACTCCCGCCAGGGCGATCTCGCGCTGGGCGATTACCGGGCTCATCGGAGCCGCTCCATCCGAAGCTCGTCGAGCGCAGTGCCGAAGGCCTCGCGGATCAGCGGGTCGAAGTCGACCGGCAGGTCGCCGGACGCGTTGGCGAACTGCCGCAGGCTCATGAGCAGCAGCGCCCGTTCCTCGTCCCGGGCGGGATCCTCGCCCTCCCGTTCGCTCGCGATGCGCTCGAGGTCCCAGACGTTCCACTCGCGCGGAGTGGAATCGCGGCGAACGAGCGGCACGACGACCTCCGGTTCCGGCTCCGGCTCCGGCGCCGGTGGCGGCGGCGGGGGCGGAGGCGGCGCGACTTTCAGGACCGGCTTTGCCTCGGGCACGACCACGGGCTCGGCTTCGGGCTCGGGCGGCGGCTCTGCTGAAGGCGTCTCGGCGACCGGCTCGGGCGGCAGCGGCTCCGGCGACGGCGTCTCGGCGACCGGCTCTTGTTCGTGCTCGTGCTCGGCAGGCGCGACGCGCCGGCCGGCGCCGGCACGGCCCTCGCTGCGTTCGACGACCGCGACCAAGAGCCAGGCCGAGAACATCACCACCGCGATCCAGACCCACCCGAGCCCCGCGAGGCCGACGGCCACGGCGACCAGCACGAGAAAGCCTGCCTCGAGCAGGAAGCGCGCAATCTTCATTCCGTGGAGCTTCACGTGCCGGTTTCTTTCGGCTTCTCCGGCTCGTCATCTCCGTGCGTTCGCGGGCCGAAGAGCTCCGCCACCTCCTGGGCGGCCCGGCTGGGCTCCGGCGCAGCCCGGCGCGGCAGGAGCTTCACATGCCTCGGCGGCGTCGCCTCCGGCGCCTCGGACTCGGGCTCGCGGCGGCGCAGGAGCGAGCGCACGCGGCGGCCGAACGACGGCTCGAGCGGGCCCTCGGCCGCGGCCGGGTCGGGCTCCTCGGCCGGCGACGGGAGCGGCTCGGGAGCGGGCTCGAGCATCGTCAGCTCCTCGGGCTCCGGCTCGGCCTCGGCCTCCGGCGCGTCGCGCTTGGGGGCCGGCTCGGGTGGCGCCACGACCGTACGCTCCTCGACCCGCGGCCCGAAGATCCGCCGCGGTCCCTCGTCCTCGTCCCAGGACTGGCGCGGCAGCAGGCTGGAAAGCGGCGAGCGGTCGATTCGCTCGGCGGTCAGCTCGGCCAGCGCGACGAGCAGCCAGGCCGCCGCCATGATGATCACGATGTAGAGCGGCCTCAGATCGGCGAGCCCGGCGCCCAGCGCAAGCAGCACGAGGAACCCAGCCTCGAGCGCGAACCGGACTCCGAGCCGGCGCGGAAGCACGCGGAGAGCCTAGCCGGTGTCGCTGCCGTTCTCGTCCGCCTCGGACTCGGCCTCCGGAGGTGAAGGCGGCGGTGGTCCAGGCGAGACGGGTGGCGAGACAGGCGGGTCGGCCGGCGCCTCGCCCGAAGGCTCCTCGGCCGGCGGCTCGGCCGCGCGAGGCCCGCGCAGCCGGCCCTCGGGCTCGCCGGGCCCGCGTGCCGTCTGAGCTGCGGCTGCGGCCGAGTCGACGATCGTCTGCGCCACCCGGCCCACGGACTCTTCGCCGAGACCGGCCGCGCCCAGGAGCTGCTCCGCGCCTTCCTGTGCGCGCGCGATGATCACGCCGGCCTGCGAACGCGCCCACTCGAGCGTCGACTCGACCTCGGCGCGGGCCGAGTTGGTCAGCTCGGTCGCCTGATGCCGCGCCTGCTCGAGCAGGCGGGCGGCCCGCGACTCGGCTTCCTTGATCTCCTGCGCGGCCTGCGCCTCGGCCTCCTGCACGGTCTGGCGCGCCTCCGCCTTGGCGGCGTTGATGAGCTCGGCCCGCTGGCGCTCGCTGTCGCTGCGATAGCTCTCGACCTTGGCCTCGCGCTCCTGGAGCTCGCGCTGGCGCCGCGAAACCTCCTCCTCGGTACGGCGAAACTGCGATGCCGAGGCGTTCTGCGCGTCGCGCTCGATGCTGTCGGCCATCTCGGCGGCGGCGCGGATCAGGTGCAGCGCGTCCATGCGGACGGCGTGGCCGCTCGGCTCGACCCCGCTCTGCCCGGCGGCCTGGAGGACCCGCAGCTGGACCTGGAGCTGGGTCGTGTGCCGCCGGAAGGCCTCGAAGGCCTCGCTCACCTTGTCCCGGTCGTACCCGTCGCTCGCGCTCGGCAGGTCCTCGACCCGCGGCAGCGAGGTCAACGCCGGTGTCTGCGGTGCTCGTTCCTGGCCCTCTGGCATGCGTGCTCGTCTCCCTGCTCGACGTGCGTTGAAGTATGCCTCCTGGATCGGCGGGTAAGGCCGTCCCCATGAATCCTTCTACGAAGGCGGTTGGGTGAAGCCGGCACAGCGTCTCGCACCCTGCTTCCCGAACGGGCGATCCGGCTGCACGTAGACCCACCCTTGCTCGTCGAACGTGAGTTGTGTTTGCGCGAGGCGGTGCGCGCGAAGATCGAGCACCGCCCAGTGGAGGGGCCGCGCATTCGCGCGCAACGTCGCCGCCTCATCCCGTCTGGCCGAAGCGGGGAGTTGAGGCATCACCAGCAGGCGCCCGCGGCCAATCGGCACGAGTGGCCATTGCCCCTCGTCGATGAGGAAGCTGTCGAGCCCTTGCCCCGAGTAGACGACCTTCGAGCCGGCGAAGACACACCCGTAGTCGAAGAGCCTGAGGCGACCGCGTGCGAGCAGGGCGAAGGTTGTCTGCGAGAGCCACGCGACGCCGTGCGCGTTGTCCAGGTCTCGAAGCGGCAGCAGCTCGCCGAACCGCTCTGGCGTTCGCTGGAGCTCCGGCCAGTCCAGCAGGAGCGCCGGCGGTGGTGGCTGCACCCGCCGCCCAAGCGCCAGCGTGAAGACCGGCGACCCAGGATAGGCCGCGAGTCTCAACGGGTACTCGCCCTCGCGCAGAGCGACATGCACGGGAGCGGAACCGTGGGGCCCGAGAACGCGGATGACGTTCAGGTCCCGCTTCCGGCGGCTCTCCATCCGGGACCAGTAGAGGAGCGGCGCGCGGTCTGGACCGGCCGTGCGCAGGAAGACCGCATCGTGCAGCCAGCCGGCGAGGATGGGAACGGAGTCGACCAGGCGCACGCTGCCGTTCGGCGAGAGGAGGTAGAGGAACTGCCGCCTTCGGGTTCGGACGAGGTAGGCGAGCTCGCGGCCGTCGGGAGACGCGGCGGCGACAGCGTCCTCGACCGACCGGTGGCGCCAGAGGAGCTGTCGCCGGCCGTCGAGCCTGTAGCTCCAGAGATCACGCCCGTCGTCGTGGAGGAGCATTCCGGCCCTGACCGCACCGACCGGCCAGCGAGCTCCGGCGAGGGGCCCGCCAGCCAGAGGGCGGCTCGCCGTTTGGCGGCCAGCCTGGCAGGCCGGGAGCACGAGCAAGGCGGCGAGGAGCACGATCCTCTTCACGAGCTGAGCTTCCTCTCGTTCGGTGAAGAAGGAGCTTAGGCTCGGTTCTCGTCCGATGCCAGGACCCGGATCCCGAGCTCGTCGAGCTGCTCCTCCTCGACCGGCGAGGGGGCTCCGCTCATCGGGTCGAAACCGGCCTGGTTCTTGGGAAACGCGATCGTGTCCCGGAGGTTCCGCTCCTCCGCGAGCACCATCAGCATCCGGTCGATGCCGAAGGCGATCCCGCCGTGCGGCGGCGCGCCCATGCTCAGCGCCTCGAGCAGGAAGCCGAACCGCTCGCGCTGCTGCTCGGGCGAGATCTGCAGGATGTCGAACACCTTGGCCTGCAGCTCGGGCTCGTGGATCCTGAGCGAGCCCCCGCCGAGCTCTTCGCCGTTGCCGACCAGGTCGTAGGCGACCGCCAGCGCGGCGCCGGGGTCGGAGTCGAGCAGCGCCTCCGATTCCGGCGTCGGCCGGGTGAACGGATGGTGCACGGCGCCCAACCGCTGCTCCTCCTCCGACCAGCCGAACATCGGGAAGTCGGTCACCCAGGTGAAGCGCCACTCGCCGGGCGGGATCAGGCCGAGCCACTCGCCGAGGTGCAGGCGCAGCGCTCCGAGCACGCGGGCGACGATCTCCGGCCGGTCGGCTCCGAACAGGACGGTCGAGGCCGGCGTCCCGCCGAGCGCCTGCAGCTCGGGCTCGGAGAGGAACTTGAGGATCGGCGAGCGCGCCTCGCCCTGCTCGTCGTAGACCACGTACGCGAGACCCTTCGCGCCCCAGCTCCTGGCAACCTCCTCGAGATCCTCCAGCTCGGCCCGCGAGAGCTCCTGGGGCACCGTCAGGCAGCGCACGGCCTCGGCCTCGCCGAACACCTTGAACCCGGAGCCGCGCGTGGCCTCGGTCAGGTCGCGGATCTCCATTCCGAAGCGGAGGTCGGGCTTGTCGGTGCCGTAGCGGAGCATCGCGTCGGCGTAGGAAATGCGCGGAAACGGAATCTCGACCTCGACGCCGAGGCACTCGACCCAGACCGCCTGGATCATCCGCTCCATCAGCTCGAGGATGAGCTCGACGTCGGGGAAGGCCATCTCGACGTCGAGCTGCGTCAGCTCCTGGACGCGGTCGGCACGGAGGTCCTCGTCCCGGAAGCAGCGCGCGATCTGGAAGTAGCGCTCGAAGCCGGCGATCACGAGCAGCTGCTTGAGGATCTGCGGCGATTGCGGCAGCGCGAAGAAGCGGCCGGGCTGGAGCCGCGAGGGGACGATGAAGTCGCGCGCGCCCTCCGGGGTCGGCTTGAACAGGATCGGCGTCTCGATCTCGAGAAAGCCGGCCTCCTCCATGATCCGGCGGATCGTCGAGACCATCCGCGCGCGCAGTCGCAGGTTGCGCTGCAGGCGCGGGCGGCGGAGGTCGATCCAGCGGTACCGGAGCCGGAGCGTCTCATCGACGCCCTCCTCGTCGAGCTGGAACGGGAGCGGTGGGCAGCGCGAGAGGATCTCCAGCTGGTCGACCTGGAGCTCGACCTCGCCGGTCGGGAGGCCGGGGTTCACGTTCTCGGCCGCGCGCGCGACGACCTCGCCCTCGGCGCGGAGGACGAACTCGTTCCGGATCTCGTGGGCCGCGGCCGCGGCTTCGGGGCTGCGCTCGGGGTTGATCACGAGCTGACCGATCCCGGTCGCGTCGCGCAGGTCGACGAAGACGAGGCCGCCGTGGTCGCGCCGCCGCGAAACCCAGCCGGCGAGCGTGTTCCGTCCGCCGACGTGCTCCTTGCGCAGCTCGCCCGCGCCGAGGTCCCGCCAGCTCATCGCCGGAGCCTCTCCGCGAGCTCTACGGTCGAAACCTCCTCGTCCGCCTCCCCCGGGCGGCGGATCTTGGAGCGCTCGGGGCCCCACTCGACGACCGCCTTCGCTCCGAGGCGGCGCGCCTGCGTGAGCTGGCCTTTGAGCGAACGGCCGGCATAGTCGGTCTCGGCGCTCAGGCCGGCACGGCGGAGCTCGGCCACGAGCGGCAGCACACGCGTCTTGTGGTCGCTCTCGAGCAACGTGACGAAGACGTCGACGCCGGGCTCGTCGGTC
>Ga0335080_10007339_pt1 | contig 11429 bp, 6 predicted proteins | sample Lox_Sample_34_FD_206720 | JGI IMG/M metagenome (GOLD analysis project Ga0335080, IMG submission 206720) | Soil microbial communities from Loxahatchee National Wildlife Refuge, Florida, United States - Lox_Sample_3.4 | ecosystem: Environmental > Terrestrial > Soil > Wetlands | place: USA: Florida...
GGCGTGGCCCGAAGTGCCGGCACCGCTCTACGCCGATGATCCTGGATTTCTTCGGGTGGCCGCCGACTTAGCGCGCACGTCGCGCGCTTATTTTCTGGCCGGCGTGGTGGCGCACCGGTCCGATGGCGCGATCTTCAATTCCGCGCTGTTGGTGGCGCCTTCGGGAGAAGTGGTGGGCAGATATGACAAAGTGCATTTGGTCCCGTTTGGAGAGTTCGTGCCTTGGCCATTTGGCTTCGCCAACAAGATTTCGACCGAGATCGGGGACTACAAAGCCGGCGATAAGGTGGTGGTGCTTCCCGCCGGCGATCACAGCATTGGCGCTTTTATCTGCTACGAGTCCGTCTTTCCGAATTTTGTCCGGCAATTTGCGGCCAACGGCGCAGAGATACTCGTCAACATTTCGAACGATAGCTGGTTCGGAAAAAGCGCGGCACGCTTGCAGCACCTCAACCTCGTGCGTATGCGAGCCGCCGAAAATCGGCGTTGGATTCTGCGCTCCACCAATGACGGTATTACGGCCACCATCGATCCCGCCGGCCGCCTGTTGGGCACGCTGCCGAATTACGTGGAATCGGCCTCGCACACCGGCTTCTCTTATATCAAGGAGACGACGTTCTACACACGCCACGGCGACTGGTTTGCCGTGGCCTGCGCGGTGAGCGGAATCTGCATGATTGCCTGGACGGTTTGGAGAAAAAGGCTTGCGTGAGTGTGGTGCGTCTACCTTTGATTCGACTTCAACACTTTCTTCCTGAGCCTTATCGATTGCGGCGTAACTTCCACGTATTCGTCGTCACGAATGAATTCGATGGCCTGCTCCAGGTTCAGAATTCGCGGCGGAACCAGCCGGATGGCTTCATCGGAGGTTGAGGCGCGCATGTTGGTCAGCTTCTTCTCTTTGACGATGTTGACGTCCAGGTCGTTATCGCGCGCGTTTTCTCCCACGATCATGCCCTCGTAGATTTCCATCCCGGGCGTGACGAAAATCTCGCCGCGTTCCTGAAGATTGAAGATCGCATATCCGGTGGCTTTGCCCGCGCGGTCGGCCACGAGTGATCCAGTCGGCCGCCGTGTGATGTCGCCCTGCCACTCGATGTAGCCGTGGAACAGGTGGTTCATAATGGCGGTGCCGCGCGTATCGGTGAGGATCTCGCTGCGCAGGCCGATGAGTCCGCGTGAAGGCACGTGGAACTCAATGCGCACGCGCCCGGAACCGTGGTTCACCATCTTGATCATCTTGCCTTTGCGTGAGCCGAGCTTTTCAATCACCACGCCCAGGAACGACTCAGGGCAGTCGATCACCAGCAGTTCAACCGGCTCCTGAACTTTGCCGTCGACTTCGCGCGTCAGAATCTCGGGCTTGCCCACCATCAGTTCGAATCCTTCGCGCCGCATCATTTCGATCAGAATGGCGAGTTGCAATTCGCCGCGGCCCATCACCTTGAATGCGTCCGGCCCGCCGGCTTCCTCAACGCGGATCGACACATTGGTTAGCAACTCTTTGTCCAGCCGGTCGCGCAAATTGCGCGAGGTCACGTAGGTGCCCTCGCGGCCCGCGAACGGTGACGTATTCACCGTGAAGGTCATGGCGATGGTCGGCTCATCGATCTGGATATGCATCAGCGGCTTGGGATCTTCCGCGCTCGTGACCGTCTCGCCGATGGTGATGCCTTCGACGCCGGCGATCGCCAGCAGTTCACCGGGGTGGCCCTCGGTCTCATCCACGCGCTTCAGGCCTTCGAACGAGTAGAGCTTGGTAATGCGCGTCTTCTGTAAGGAACCATCCAACTTAACGATCCCCACGTCGTCGCCGTACTTCAGCGTGCCCTCGAATACACGGCCGATGGCCAGCCGGCCCAGGTAATCGCTGTAATCGAGATTCCCCACCAGCATCTGCAGCGTGCCCGCGGGGTCGCCGGGCGCCCCGGGTATGTTCTTTAGAATGGATTCGAATAGCGGCCGCAAATTCTCAGAGCTGTCTTCCATCGACGCTTTGGCGATTCCCGCTCTGGCGTTGCAGTAGAGCACGGGAAAATCCAACTGGTCCTCGGTGGCGTCGAGATCGATGAATAGATCGTAGATTTCGTTGAGCACCTCCTGCACGCGCGCGTCAGGCCGGTCAATCTTGTTGATCACTACGATCTGCGGCAGCTTGGCCTCGAGCGCTTTCATCAGCACGTAACGCGTCTGCGGCAGCGGGCCTTCACTGGCATCCACCAGCAGCATGACGCCGTCCACCATCTTGATCGCTCGCTCCACCTCGCCGCCGAAATCGCTGTGGCCCGGTGTATCGACGATGTTGATCTTCACGCCGGCATAACGCACTCCGGTGATCTTGGCGAGAATGGTGATGCCGCGCTCGCGCTCCAGTTCGTTTGAATCCATCACTCGCTCCATGACGGCTTCGTTCTCGCGGAAGATGCCACTCTGTCTGAGCATGGCGTCCACCAGCGTGGTCTTGCCGTGATCGACGTGCGCGATGATGGCGATATTGCGAATTTTTTGATTGTTATTCTTCATGAATGACTTCGATAGGGTTAAGCCGCGCCGATGCGCGCGCGGGATAGAGGCCGGCCAGCACCGTGGCCAGCCACACAAGTGCGGACGCTGCCGCCAGGAAAGCCAACGGCGGATGAAACTGAATGGTCCAGCCGAAGCTTTGCTTGTTAATAACGTAAATTAGCACCAATGACAGAACAAAGCCGAGCGCTATGCCCAACAGATTCGCCGCGATGCCCAGGAATCCTGCTTCCAGCAGAATCATACGGCGTAGCTGCGCCGGAGCGGCGCCCAGGTATCGGAGCAGACCCAATTCGCGGCGCCGGTCGAGCACCATGGCGAGCAGCGAGTTCGCCGCGCCCAGCATGGCCACAGCAATGGCGACACCCTCCAGGGCATAGGTGATGGCGAAGGTGCGATCGAAAATCGTGACGGCATTCTGGCGCAGCGTGCGATTCGGAGCCACCACCACGCGATACTTGGCCAGACGCGCTTCCACCGCGTAGCGCAGATCCGTGGGATCGGCGCCCGGCCGCGCGTAAACGGCAAGATTGGTGGCTGGAAGATCCGGAAGATATTTCAAGAGTGTTGATCGGTCGAAAATCACAAAGCCGCGCTCGCTCGAATAATCGTAGTAGACGCCGGCCACGGTAACCTTGATCACCCGATCCCCTAACGCGAATCTCAGCTTGTCGTTGGCGTGAACGCCATGCTTGTTGGCGAACGGTTCGCTCACAATCACGCGATCCTGCCCGGCGAGAGAGCGCAGGACGGCGTCTCGATCCTGCCCCGGAAGGAAACGCAGCCTGCCGTAGCGCCGAACGATATCCGCATTCCCCGCACCGAGAGTAGCGCGCTGTCCCTCATATTCGAACTCCATCGCGTGAAAGATGTCGACGGACTCGACACCAGGAACCGCCGACACAAGCGGCGGCACGTCCGCGGAAAGTGCGGGATGTTCGCCCGCCCCGGCCCGCGCGGCGGGACGCACGTACAGATCCGCGCGCAACTGCGTGTTCAGCCACACGATCACGGTTTCGCGGAAACTCCCCACCATGATGCCGACGCTGGCCATCATGGCGATGGCGGTAGCCAGCGCGCCTACGATAACCGACGTTCGCGCTAGGGATGCGGCCAGTCCTCGGACAGCCAGCAGTCCTTCCGGTCCGAACCAGAACCGGGATGCGGCTCGAGCGCTGGCCGCAAGCGCTGTGACCACCGCAGGCGCCGCCAGCGCCATGGCCGCCACCGCCAAGAGCGTGGCCGCATAGCCGGCGATGGGCTTGCCATCAATCGGCCCGGCTTGCGAAACGGCTGCTGCGACCATGGCGACGAGAACCGCCCATAGCAGATTCCGTCGCGCGTGGCTTCTGGCATGGTGCTCATGCGTGCCGCGCCCCATAGCCTCCACCGGTGCAACCTGCATCGCCTCGCGCGCCGGCGCCAGAGCTGAAAGAAAAGCCACTGCCATCCCGGCGACGATAGCCGTTGCCACGGCAGATGGATTCAGCGCCACCGCCGCCGGTCGGCTGCTCACGTAGAGTGAGTTAACGGTCTCTGCAATCAAGCCGACAGCCCCTCCCGCCATGATTCTGCCGAGTGCGATGCCGGCCAGCGAGCCAGCCAGTCCGAACAGCAACGCTTCGCCTAGAAACAACCAGAATACCCAGCGCCGGCCCGCGCCGAGGGCACGGAGAACCCCGATTTCGGGCCGCCGCCGCACCACGCTCACTGAGATTGTGTTGTAGACCAGGAAGGCTCCCACGACCAGTGAAATGTAGCTGAGGACCCGCAAATTCCAGCGAAATGCGCGCAGCATGCGCTGGTTCTCCGCGCTTCGTGTGCCCGGCTTCTCCACACGGTATCCGGCCGGCAGCGCAGCCCTCACCTCCCGTTCGACGCGAGCAAAATCTTCATGCGACGAAACGAAGATTTCGATGCGGTCCACCTTGCCGTACTCATCAAGCGCCTGCTGCGCCTCCGCAATATCCAGCAACACGAATTCCGCGGCCTTGGCGTCCGCGACTCTCGCGACTTCAAAAGTCTGGGCTCGATCGCTCAGCGTGAGGGAGAGGTGATCGCCTTCTTTGATTCCGATCCTCCGGGCCAGTCCGCTGGAAACCACCACCGCCGAATAAGGGTTGTGTGGAATTCGGGTTGGCCCCCCCGCTTCTGTTCCCTGTGAGACAAAATCCACGCCATACACCGTAACCGATCCCACCTGCTCCACCAGACCTTGCGTCTCGATGACCGGGGCGAAGCGCGCATTCACCGGCAGCGCGCTCAATCGAGCCATCCACCGCTCATCCACTCCCCCGTTCGCCACAACTTCCAGGTCGGTTTTGCCCACCAGCGTTTCGAGCGACGAGCGGAAAGAGCCCGTGGCCGCGTCTCCGGCAAGGTCGATGGCGATCACCACTCCCACACCCAGCCCTACCGAGATAACCGTGAGCGCGGTACGGAGCAGGTCGCGCTGCAGCGGGCGGAGAATGAGCGTTCTGAATAACTGAAGCTGCCGCATGGAATCTAAGCCCGCTCAACGGTGGCGATTCGCCCATCGCGCAATTGGATTCGGGTTTGCGCAATGGCGGCCGCTTCCGCGCTGTGAGTGGCTACCAGCACTGTTGCACCGAAACGCCCGGCCGCGTCACTGAGCAGCGCCAGCACCTGTTCGCCGCTTGCGTTATCGAGATTGCCTGTAGGCTCATCGGCGATGAGGATTTCCGGCGAATGCACGAGAGCTCGCGCCATAGCCACGCGCTGCATCTGACCGCCCGAAAGCTGGTAGGGAAAGGAATCCACCTTATCCATCAGACCAACCCATTCCAGACGGTCGCGCGCGGCTTCGCGTGCTCTTGCCGACCCAGCGAGCAAGAGCGGAAGCTCGACATTTTCCGCCACGGTGAGCGCCGGAAGCAATTGAAAAAACTGAAACACAAATCCGATCCTCGTTCGTCGCAGCGCCGTCAGCTCGTCTTCGCGGAACGAACTGGTGTCGCGGCCATCTATCAGCACTTCGCCCGACGTCGGAAAATCCATGGCACCCGCGAGATTCAAGAGCGTGGTCTTCCCGCATCCGCTGCGCCCCACCAGCGCCGTAATCGTGCCGGCCTCGAGTACAAGCGACACCTCCCGGAGAGCTTCCAGCTTTTGTCCATTGGTTTGATATGTCTTCGAAGCCCGGCGCAATTCCAGGCGGGGCGGGTTCATCGATACCGACTATTATAGCGGTCGACGGATCTACGACATCGCCTGGCGCCGAACCCGCTGCGGCTTTTCTTTGCCACCGGTGCTCGCACCGCGAACGATTTTGTAAAAGAAGAGACCCACCGGTCCAAGCAACCCTGAGGGAAACGGCTCGCGGACCTTCTGCCATTCTTCGCCCCGCGGAAAGCGCTGGCCGTAGCGCGCATTCACCGCGGAATAATCGATGGGACCGTTCCCGAGAACGCGGTTGATCAGCAGATTGGTGACGTCGATGCGCAGCCGATTCACTCCCGGCCGTATTAACGGAGTCATGTCGAACCGGTAGGGCCGCATCCAAACCACACCCGCATTCCGGTCATTCAGCCACACCTCGGCCGTCTCACGCACTACGCCCAGGTCGAGTACCACCCCGACATCCGGCCCCGGTTTTACGGTGAATTGGAACTCGGCTTCATACGTGCCCCGGCCCGAAAAAAAACGTGCGTTCGAAATATCCGTCCATGATTTCAGGTCATCCAGAACCACGGCGGGCACAGTTGACTCGCCAAATTTCAGATGCCACTGCGCCGTTACGGGGATGGGCGCCGGGATGCCGCTCACCGTGATCTCCTCGCGCCCGCGCGAACGGTCTATGTAATACGTGCGGTTCTCGAACACGCGAGCCATCCAGCCATCATGCGTGGCCTCCAGATCGAGGTCCGTATCGGTGGTCACCGGTCCTCTGCTGTTCTCCGCGAATGCAATGACCATTGACGCGAATGGGCCCAGCGTGAAAGCTACGCGCGTACCGGCTTTGGTGTGCTCGAATGCAACGATCGGTGTCACGGCGCCGGTCTTGAGGTCCCAACACTCCGGTTGTTTCGCGCCGACACGAAAGGTTGCCTCCAGCCGCTGTGGACTGTCGCTCGTGTTTGCCAGGAAATAATAATCCCGGTCCGGCGTACGGCGATGCACGAATGACACGTGCTCGCTGGCTTCACGAAATGCGATGTCAGGCAAATGCCAACGGAGTGCGTTCAGGAAAGACGTCCGCTCGTCGCGTGAGAATATCGCTACGCCGTTGCCGAGCCGGTGCGACTGGAGGGCCGGACCCTCGGGCACTATGCCGAACAACTCGCGCACCAGCCGCTCCACCTCGGCTTGATTCTTCTCCCGGTCTTGCATGCCGTACGCGGTCTCAGGCAGTCGCTCCGTGGCGATGACAATTCCCCCTTGGTCGACGAAAGACCTGATCTTCCGCAGCGATTCCACGTCGATGCCGGTGAGGTGGGGCAACACCACAACTGAGTATTCGCCGTCTCCCGAGCGCAGCCGGCCCTCTTCAACCCTCATTTCCGCCAAAGCAAATGTGTCGATGCCATCGAAGGAATACCCGTTGGTGATGATGGTTTTCACCACGTTGGATTCATAATGCAGGGCGTTCGCCAGGCCGAATTCAGGGGGCGGTCCATTGGAGCTCAGCCGGTCACGGACCGCCCAGTTGAGCAGCAGCTCTCGGATCTCGGCTTCGGCCATGCAATCCTCGGCGGCGACATAAACCGCGACGTCCGCGACCGGTTTGCCCTGCTGGAGAACGTAACTCGCGCGGTTGACGTAGTCAGCGAAATGGGAGAAGTACGGCCAGAATGGTGAATTGTGATTCATCTGGGGACCGAAGTACGTCACCCACCCGGGTGAGCCGGCCGCAGCCGGCGAATACGGATACACCACACCGTACAGCGCGTTGATGCCGCTCAAAAAATGCAGATCCGAGCAGAGCTTCAACTGCTCGAGCGAATCGCCGAAGCGGTTGGGATTGCCCATCCAAGTCCACGCCTCAGCCAGCACCACAGGTTTTCCGGCCAGGTGCGCCCCCGAGCTTGCCCAGCGCGACGTGTTGAACTCCTTCCACTCGTAGTGCTCACCCGTCGGAACGTCCACCGCGCGAAAACTCGCCAGCGAAACCGGGGGCACGCCATAGGATTCCACTTGCGCGGTGACGCCCTTCCGATGCGCCCAGTCGGCCAAGGGCTGCACGAAGGCTTCAAAGGCCTGCTCCGAAAGCGTCCGCCAGAAATCGCAGCGCAGATGCTTCGAATCCGGATGCTTTTTGTCAAACAGTGCCGGCAGATGCGCCATCAGGTCGTATCCGCGCTTGCGCAGAAAAATCTGCGGAAAATCGTCTGTCCAATTCGCGCCGTACACTTCGAGCGAATCGCAGAAGATCGATCGAATGCCGTGCTCGGGAACTGCACCCAGCAGCTTGTCACCCACCGCAGCCAGGAATCGCTCGAGCGCGGCGGCGTTGTAGTGGTCCAGCACCAGACCTTCGGCGCCTAACGACGCTCGCTTGACCTGCATGCGCGTGGGACGTGAATAAAAGATCTGCACTTCGCCCGCGCCGGCGAGCGGAGTGATCGATGCGCCGCCTGGCTCCAACATCAGTCTCGTATAGCCACTCGCATCCACCTGGAATGCCGCGAGAATTTTTCGATTCTTGTCGACCTCCGGAAAGACGATTGGCGATGCGTCCGTTACCGGAAGCGTCGCCTGCCGCACCCACTTCGCGCTGTCCGCCACGCTCACGGACGGGCCGCCATACGGCCACCCGGTTCCAAGCACCATGTCCACCGTCAGCCCCAGTTTCTTCGCTGTCGCCACAACGGATTTGAGGACGTCGAGAAATTCCTGTGATAGATAAGGCTGATTGTGGATGCCGCGCGGCGCATCGTCCAGCGCGATCGGATATGTAGGGCAAATAAGAACACCGCCGATACGAGCGGCGGCCATCAGTTGCAGTTCGCGCTCGCACTCCTCAGCCGTCCACGCCGGCCCGAAAATGGTCCATTGCATGCGCATGCGGCTGGCGTTGGGAACGTCAGGGAACTCGCGCGTGCCGGGCTCATTGCCGGAGGCTGCGCAAAGGCGCATCGCCGGGGCGGCAACACTGAGGGCCAGAAAAGTTCGACGCGTGGGAGCGTCGCGTGGCGTATGTCTCATGCAGTTCGATTCTAACGGATCGAGGCCGCCTCATCGGTTGCCGATTTTCACGCGGAACATGGGCTTCGCCTTTTCCGCCGGGTCCATCGTAAACGTCTGCCCGTCCTTGGCCGGATCATAGTCACGCCACAACCAGGCGAGTTCTTCCGGTAGTTCGGCATTCCCGTGAGCCGCATTGTGTGAGCCGCCGCCCCAACTGAAATGGAAATCATACTCGCGCATCTTGAGCGAGTTAGCCATTTGAATGTTCTGCAGCGGCCAGCTCCCATGATCGTTTTCCAAATCTTCCGAGCCATCCTGCAGCCAGACTCGAATATTGTGCTTCGGCTCTTTGCGGATGAGAAACGGGTAGTCGTTGCCACCTAAGATGTTTTCGCGCGGATCAGCTTGATCGTGCCTCCATTGAATGCTGGTGAAACTGCCCACGTGCGAGAGCACGCGGCTGAATTGGTCATTCTGCTGCCACGCAGCATTGAAGGCGCAAATTCCGCCCGACGAGATGCCCGCGATCCCCCGGCTGTAGGCATCTCTACGAATGTTATATTTCGCCTGAACATCGGACAACAACTCATCGCGTAGAAAACGCGGGTAGCGGTCCGATACCGTGTCGTATTCGATACTGCGCATTTTCTTTTCACCGATTGTTCCAGGTTCGATGAACACCTGAATCATCACTGGGATTTTCTTCTCCGCAATCAGATTGTCTACGACCGTGAGCGTGCGGGATGCTCCGTCGCGCTGGATGAGCGCTTGTCCGTCCTGCCAGACCATAAGCGCCGCCGGCGCCTTCGGATCGTACTGCGCGGGAACATAGATCCAATAATTGCTCTGCATGCCTTCGTAAATCTTGCTGGTGTGGATGAACTTGTCGGAGAGAGTGCCCTGCGGCACGCCCGCCTTCGCGTAGGAGTCCGGGCCATACGCCGGCACATCAGACGATCCGCCCGTGCGCACGCCGTTGACCACGTAATAGAATCCGTGCACGGTGCCTGTCTGTAACTGCTCTGCGTGAAACCAGAGGTCGGATTTCTCCACGCGGGTCATTGGGCCGGAAGGCTGGCCGTCGATATAGAGCGCGGGTCGCGAGTCGGATTCGAACGCCCAAACGAAGTCGGGTCCTTCACCGGCAAACGCTGTGCCTTTTTTGATCGCTTCAACTCCGAGCGAATCGCGAATGGCGGCAGCGAGATCCTGCGGCTTCTTATGAGCCAGTTCCTTCAACTGCGGCGCGCTGAGCTTCTCGGCCGCGAGGACCGTGAGCGGAATCAAGAGGGCAACGAGCGAGGGTTGGAGCATGGTTCAGTATCATATGAATTCATGAGCGAACGGCTGTACTATCACGATTCCTACCTGCGCGAGTTTCACGCGCGCGTGCTCGACCGCTCCGAGGATCGGTGCATCTTATACCTCGACCGCACGGCCTTCTATCCGACCTCAGGCGGCCAACCGCACGATGTGGGCTCGATCGCAGGAGCCGCGGTTGTCGACGTCGTGGATGAAGAAGAGCGCATCGCGCACCGTACGGCATCTCCGGTTGACGCTGCCGAAGTCGATTGTCTCGTCGATTGGCAGCGCCGCTACGATCATATGCAGCAGCATAGCGGCCAGCATCTGCTCTCCGCTGTCTTCATCGAACAGTTCGGCATTGAAACCTGCAGCTTTCACCTGGGTGAGGAGATGTCGACCCTCGATCTCGAGGTCCCAGCGATAGGGATGGAGAAGGTGATTGCCGCGGAGCGGAGAGCGAACGAAGCGGTTTGGGAGAATCGCCCCATCGTGGTCACCTACGAGGATGCCGTTTCTGCCTCCGACCTGCGGAAGCCTACCGGCCGCGCCGGAACTCTGCGCGTAGTTTCTATCGAGGGGCTGGACCGCATCGCCTGCGGGGGAACACATGTTCGCTTAACCGGCGAGATCGGGCCCATCCTGATCCGCCGCCTCGAGAAAATTCGAAACACCGTGCGCGTGGAATTCTTATGCGGCGGCCGTGCCGTAAAGAGGGCGCGTGCGGATTACGACCTGCTCACACGCACTGCGCAGGCGTTTTCAACCTCGTTGGATGAAGTGCCTCAGGTCGCCGGCGCTCAACTCGAGGCCGTTCGCGAAGGCGAAAGGCTACGTCGCAAGCTGGAGGCGGAACTCGCGCGCTATCACGGCCGCGAAATGTACGAGGCGGCCCCGCAGGATGCTCATGGCGTTCGCCGGGTCGTGCGCCGCCTTCCGAAAGGGTCTATGGAGGAGTTGCGCGCGCTGGCACAAAGCTTCACGGCCCAGTCGAAGGCTGTATTCATCGGTATCGTGGAACAGCCGTCTGCCGTATTGTTCGCCGTTTCCGCCGATGCCGGCGTAGATGCGGGCAAGACCCTGCAGCCCATCGTTGCTCAAGCCGGGGGGCGTGGTGGCGGAAGCGTCCGCATGGCGCAGGGCAGCGTTCCCGCTGTCGACGCGCTGGATGCGGTTGTGCAGTCCCTGAGCCGGTAGCCGCTGTGCGCCTTTCCGATTTCGACTACCACCTCCCGCAAAATCTGATCGCACAGGAGCCACTGCCGGATCGCGCCGCCTCGCGCATGCTGGTGCTTCACCGCGCCGGCGAGAGGTGGGAAGACCGCTCGTTTCGCGACTTGCCCGAGTTCCTCCACCCCGGCGACTGCCTGGTATTGAACGACTCGAAGGTTTTTCCCTGCCGCCTATTCGGCCACCGCGCCGGCGTTTTCTCACTCCCCGTAGGCAATCGGAATCCT
>Ga0335080_10007340_pt1 | contig 11428 bp, 11 predicted proteins | sample Lox_Sample_34_FD_206720 | JGI IMG/M metagenome (GOLD analysis project Ga0335080, IMG submission 206720) | Soil microbial communities from Loxahatchee National Wildlife Refuge, Florida, United States - Lox_Sample_3.4 | ecosystem: Environmental > Terrestrial > Soil > Wetlands | place: USA...
ACAAGTTCCGCGAGGCGGAGGCGATCATCCCCTACCGCGAGCAGAACCACCGCGAGCACTTCCACCAGGGCGACACGATCCGCGCCGTGCTGAAGAAGCTCGAGGAGACGCCGAAGGGGCCGCGCCTCATCCTCTCGCGCGGCGACCCGCTGTTCGTGAAGGCGCTCTTCAAGCTCGAGGTGCCGGAGATCCAGCAGGGCATCGTGGACATCCGGGCCACCGCGCGCGAGGTGGGGAGCCGCACCAAGATCGCGGTCTTCAGCCGCGACGACGGGATCGACCCGGTGGGCGCCTGCGTGGGCCTCAAGGGCAGCCGCGTGCAGGCCGTGGTCAACGAGCTGGGCGGCGAGCGCATCGACATCGTGCCGTGGAGCCCGGACCCGGAGCGGTTCGCGCGGCTGGCCCTGGCGCCGGCGCGCGTGGCGCGCGTGTTCAGCGACCCCGACACCAAGACCATCCAGGCCATCGTGGACGAGGACCAGCTGAGCCTCGCCATCGGCCGCAACGGGCAGAACGTGCGGCTGGCCTCCGAGCTGACGGGGTGGAAGATCGACCTCTACTCGAGCCGCGAGTGGCTGGAGCGCGGCGGCGAGCGGCCGCTGTTCGCGCCGCTGCCCCCGGCGCCCAGCGAGGAAGGCGAGGACGTGGCGGCGGTGCCGCTGGCCGAGCTGGGCGGCATCACGCAGGACCTGCTGGCGGTGCTCGACGGCGCGGGCTACAAGACGTTCTCCGACATCCTCGATCTCGAGACCGAGGAAGTGAAGTCCATCCCCGGCATGACGCCGGAGATGGCCGAGCGGCTGTCGGCGCTCATCGACGAGCTGACCACGACCGACGAGTCGTCGGCGGCCGGTCAGGCCGCGCCCGCCGAGGCCGCCGCTCCGGAGGCGCCCGCGGCGGACGCGGGCGAGGGGCCGGCGCCCGAGGCGAAGCCGTCGGAGTGACGGACGCCGACCGGACGGCGCTCGGCCTGCTGGGCCTCGGCGCGCGGGCGCGGCGGCTCGCCATCGGCGTGGACGCGGCGCGCGACGCGCTGCGGCGCGGGACGGCGGAGGCGGTGGTGCTGCCGCGCGACGCCAGCGAGCGGGCGCGGGAGCGCCTCGCGCCGCTGGCCGGGCACCGGGACGTCGCGGTGCTGATCGGCCCGGAGGCGGATGCGTTGGGGAAGGCGTTGGGCCACCCGCCGGTGCACGGCGTGGCGGTGCTGGACCGGCAGTTGGCTCGTGGGCTCAAGACGTACCTGGCGGTGGAAGATCGAGGGGAGAAGGTCAGGAAATGAGTATGAGGGTGCACGATCTGGCGGCCGAGTTCGGCGTCGCCAGCGACGAGCTGATGAAGCTGCTCCGGGAGATGGACATCTTCGTCCGGAGCCACTTGAGCGCGCTCGAGGAGGACAAGGTGTCCCGCGTGCGCGCGCGCTGGGAGCGCGAGAAGCGCAAGGAGAAGCAGCCTTCGCCTTCCAAGGGCCGCCGCCGCGCCGCGGCGAAGCCCAAGGTCGAGGCGCCCGCGCCGAAGCCCGTCGAAGAAGAGCCGCGCCCGCGCCGCCGGCGCCGCACCGCCGCGGAAGTGGCGGCCCAGGAGGCGGAGGCCGCCGCCGTGGCCGCAGCCGAGGCCGCCGCCCGCGAGCCCGAGGTGGGCGCGCTGTTCACCGAGGAAGTGCCGGAAGAGCCGGCGCTCCACGTGACCGAGCTGTTCCCGCCCGAGCTGGCGCCGCCCGAAGTGGAGGGCGAGGAGGCCGAGGCGGACGTGCCGGTGTTCAACGCCCCGCCGCCGGCCGCCCCCGCGCCGGCCGCGGCCGCGCCGTCCGAAGGCGCCCCCGTCGCCGCGGCCCCGCCGCCGGCGCCGTCCGCCCCCCCGGCGCCGCCGCAGGGGCCCGTGTCCTACATGGGCACCGCCACGCCCGGCGCCTCGCGCGAGCGGTCCCACATCCCGACCCCGGTCGGCCGCCCGATGTCCGCCCGGCCCAAGCCGGTGGCGTCGGCCGTGCCCGGCGCCGGCGCGCCGCCGCCCCGTCCCGTGGCTTCGGCCGCGCCGGGGGGCGTCATCGAGGACCGCCGCCGCGACAAGAAGAAGCGCAAGAAGGGCAAGAAGTGGACGGTGGACCAGGAGGCCGTGGCCGAGAACGTGGCCCGCACCCTGGCCACGATCCGCGGGCCGAGCAAGAAGGGCGTGCGGCGCCGCGACGACGAGCCGAGCTTCCGCGACCTCGAGGCGCAGCGCGTCGCCGAGGAAAAGGAAAAGGAGAAGACGCTCGTCCACGTCAACGAGTTCATCTCGGTGGCGGAGCTGGCGGAGATCCTGAAGGTGCCGTCGTCGCAGATCGTGACGTTCGCGTTCAAGGAGCTGGGGATGATGGTCACGGTCAACCAGCGGCTGGACTTCGACCAGATCGAGCTGATCTGCTCGGAGTACGGCTTCCAGGCCGTGCGCGAGGAGGAGTACGCCGCCGCCGCCGCCGAGACGGAGCCGGTGGAGCCGGAGGAGAACCTCCAGACGCGGCCGCCGATCGTGACGGTGATGGGGCACGTGGACCACGGCAAGACGTCGCTCCTGGACTTCATCCGCAAGACGAACGTCATCGCGGGCGAGGCGGGCGGCATCACGCAGCACATCGGCGCGTACAACGTGCTGCTGCCGAACGGCCGCCGGGTCACGTTCCTCGACACGCCGGGTCACCAGGCCTTCACGGCGATGCGGGCCCGCGGCGCGCAGGTCACCGACCTGGTGGTGCTGGTGGTGGCGGCCGACGACCAGGTGATGCCGCAGACGATCGAAGCCATCAGCCACGCCAAGAACGCCGGCGTGCCGCTGGTGGTGGCGATCAACAAGATCGATCTCCCCACCGCCAACGTGGACAAGGTGAAGCGCGACCTGCTGCAGCAGGGGGTCGTGCTCGAGGACTTCGGCGGGCAGACGCTGGCCACGCCCATCTCGGCGAAGAAGGGCACCAACGTGGACAAGCTGCTGGAGCAGATCCTGCTCCAGTCCGACCTGCTGGACCTCAAGGCCAATCCGGACCGCGCGGCCGCCGGCACCGTGCTGGAGGCGTCGCTCGACCCGGGCAAGGGCCCGCTCGCCACGGTGCTGGTGACCGCCGGCACGCTGAGGACCGGCGACGCGTTCATCTGCGGCATGTACTCGGGCGTGGTGCGCGCGATGTTCGACGAGCGCGGCAACACGGTGAAGGAGGCCGGCCCGGCCACGCCGGTGCAGGTGCTCGGGTTCCAGGGCGTGCCCGAGGCGGGCGACTCGTTCGCCGTCGTGGCCGACAGCAGCCAGGCGCGCGACACGGCGCAGAAGCGGCAGCGGCTCGACCGCGAGGCGCAGCACCGGCGGGGCAGCCGGGCCGGCGTGTCGCTGGAGGAGTTCTTCCAGAAGAAGGACGAGGCGGCGGGCGCCGCGCTCCGCATCATCATCAAGGCGGACCAGGGCGGTCCGGCGGAGGCGCTGGCCGACGCGCTGTCGCAGCTCTCCACCTCGGAGGTGAAGGTCGAGGTGGTGCACCGCGGCGTCGGGGCCATCAACGAGTCCGACGTGCTGCTGGCGAAGGCGTCGCTCGCGATCATCATCGGCTTCCACGTGCGCCCGGACTCGAACGCGCGGGCGGCGGCCGAGCGCGAGCACGTGGACATCCGGCAGTACCGCATCATCTACGAGGCGGTGGACGACGTGAAGGCCGCCCTCGAGGGCCTGCTCAAGCCGGAGCAGAAGGAAGTCGTGCTCGGCGAGGCCGAGGTGCGGCAGCTGTTCAAGATCTCGGGCGTGGGCACCATCGCCGGCTGCTACGTGCGCAGCGGCACCATGCAGCGCGGCGTGAAGGCGCGGGTGGTGCGCGACGGCACCGTGGTGTTCACGGGCGGGTTCGCGTCGTTGCGCCGCTTCAAGGACGACGTGAAGGAGGTCAAGGACGGGCTCGAGTGCGGCATCGGCATCGAGAACTTCAACGACCTGAAGGTCGGGGACCTGATCGAGGCCTTCCGCGTGGAGAGCATCGCCCGCAGCCTCGAGACCGCGGGGCCGGCCCGGGCCGAGTAGCGCCGTGGTCGTCGCCGTCCGGTCGTGGGAGCTGCAGTTGGCCGGCTGCCAGTCCCTCAAGGACAAGCGCCGGATCGTGAAGAGCCTCAAGGACCGGCTGCACCGGCAGTTCAACGTGTCGGCGGCCGAGGTGGATCACCAGGACGCGTGGCAGCGCGCGGCGCTCGCCTGCGGCGTGGTGACGACCGACCGGCGGCACGCCGAAGAGGTGCTGGGCTCGTGCGACCGGCTCATCGCCGGCGAGCCGCTCGCCCACGTCGTTTCCAGCGAGATCTCGTACGCATGAACAAGACCCCGGGGCGCCGACCGCAGCGCGTGGCCGAAGCGATCCGCGAGGCCGTGGCGGAGTTCCTGACGGCCGAGGCGCGCGACCCGCGCATCGGCCTGGTGACGGTGACCGGCGTGCGCGTCACGCCCGACCTCAAGCGGGCGGTGGTGCAGGTGATGGTGCACGGCGACGAGGAGACCAAGGAGCGGAGCCGGCGGGCCCTGACCCACGCGGCGGGCGCGATGCGGCGCGTCATCGGCGAGCGGCTGCGCGTCAGGATCGTGCCCGAGGTGGTCTTCGAGCTGGACCAGGAGCTGGAGCGCGCCTCGCGCATCGACGCCCTGCTGGCGCAGCTCCGGCAGAGCGGGGAATCGGCCGGCTGAGGGACGCGGGCGCGGGAGCACAGGGGCGCGGAGGCACCGGGATGGACGGGCTCCTGCTGATGGACAAGCCGGCCGGACCGACGTCGCACGACGTGGTGGCGGCGGTGCGGCGGGCCCTCGGCGAGCGGCGGGTCGGGCACGCCGGAACGCTGGACCCGGCGGCGACCGGGCTCCTGGTGGTGCTGGCGGGCCGGGCGACTCGGCTGGCGCGGTTCGTCGCGCTGCTGGACAAGCGCTACCGCGGCACGGTGCGCTTCGGCTGGGAGACCGGCACCGACGACGCGACCGGCGAGCCGCTGGAGCGCGACGACGGGTGGCGCGGACGCAGCGACGCCGAGGTCGCGGGCGCGGTGGCCGCGGTGGCGGCCGGCCCGACGCAGGTGCCGCCGCGGGTGTCCGCGAAGAAGGTGGCGGGCGAGCGGGCCTACGCGCTGGCGCGGCGCGGCGAAGACGTGGCGCTCGCGCCGGTGCCGGTCGCGATCCACGAGATCGTGGTCGTCGCGCCGCTCGATCGCGGCACCGGCGAGCTGGTGATCGACGTGCGCTGCGGGGCGGGCACCTACGTGCGCGCCATCGCGCGCGACCTCGGGCGTGCCCTGAGCTCGCGGGCGCACCTGGCGTCGCTGCGGCGCGTGGGGATCGGGCCGTGGCGGGTCGAGGACGCGCTGCCGCTCGCGTCGCTGGAGCAGGGGCGCCCGGCGCTCCGCCCGCTGGACGAGGCGGTGCGGCACCTGCCCTCGCTGGACGTGGGCCCGGCCGACGCCGAGGCCATCGGGCACGGCCGCAAGCTCGGGGACGCGGCCCGGCTGGAGGGACCGGTGGCGGTGTTCGGCGCGGGACGGCTCCTGGCCGTGGCGGAGTGGCAGGAGGGCAGGTACGCCCCGCTGGTGGTGCTGGCGTCGTGAGGGGCCGGCCTGACGCGGCGAGCGTTCCTCGCGCGGCCCACGTGACGGGCCTCGGCCGCCCGGAGACCGCCAGGTCGTGAGCGGCGACGTGCTGACGGTGGGCACGTTCGACGGCGTGCACCTGGGGCACCAGGCCGTCCTGGCCGAGATCGCGCGGCGCGCGGCGGCGTCCGGCGGGCGGAGCGTGCTGGTGACGTTCGAGCCGCATCCGCTGGAAGTCGTCAACCCGCCCGCCGCGCCCCGGCTGCTCACGACGGCGGACGAGAAGCGGGCGGTGCTGGCGGAATCGCCGGTGGACCAGGTGGCGTTCCTCCCGTTCACGCCGCTCCTGGCCGAGCTCCCGCCGGAACGGTTCGTGCGGGAGGAGCTGGAGCGGCGCTACGACCTGGCCGAGCTGGTCATCGGGTACGACCACGGGTTCGGGCGCGGCCGCTCGGGCGGCGTGGACCTCCTGCGGCGCATCGGGCGCGAGGACGGCTTCGAGGTGGACGTGGTGCCGGCGGTCGTGATGGGCGGCATCCCGGTGTCGTCCACGCTGATCCGGCGCGCGGTGGCGGGCGGCGATCTGGAGACGGCGCGGACGTGCCTGGGCCGCTGGTACGCGGTCACCGGCGCAGTGGTGGGGGGGGGGGGGGGGGGCGGGGGCATCGGGGTGCCGACTGTGAACCTGGCGTCGCCGCATCCCAAGAAGCTGCTGCCGCCCGACGGCGTCTACGCGGCGCAGGTCGCGTGGCGCGGGGAGCGGCGCGGAGCGATGTTGAACCTCGGTCCGCGGCCCACCTTCGGCGAAACGGGCCGGATCCTCGAGGCGCACCTGTTCGGCTTCGAGGGCGACCTGGTGGGCGAGACCGTGATGGTGGAGTTCGTGCGGCGCCTGCGCGACGTGATGCGGTTCGCGTCGGTGGAGGCGCTGCGGGCCCAGCTCGCCCGCGACCGCGAAGCGGCGGTGCGTGCGTTGACGGAGGTCGGCGGGCCCGTTAACCTCTGACGTTTGCCTCTTGCCACGAGTAACGAATGCTTGATTCCATACGGGCTCGGCTGATCGTCATCGCGATACTGGCGGCGATCTCGGTGTTCAGCCTCTGGCCGCGCGACGTGAAGATCCGCACCCGCGGCAGCGACGGGTTGATGCACGACACGACCGAGCGGCGCGTCGCCCTCAAGGAGGGTCTCGACCTCCAGGGCGGGATCCACCTCGGTCTCGAGGTGGACCAGTCCAAAGGGAAGGTGGCCGACCCGGCCGACGCGATCCGCCGCGCGCTCACGGTGATCCGCACCCGCATCGACGAGTTCGGCGTGGCCGAGCCGCTGGTGCAGCAGCTCGGGACGAGCCGCATCATCGTCGAGCTGCCGGGCGAGAAGGACCCGAGCCGGGCGAAGGCCATCGTGCAGCGTTCCGCCTTCCTGCAGTTCGAGATGACCGACAAGGACGGCCTGTTCCTCGGCGCCCTGCCGGCGATGGACCGCGCGCTCAAGGCGGCCGGCGTGACCGAGCGGAGCGTGGGCCTCGCGGTGGCGGATTCGACCCATCGCGCGGCGGCGGGCGCCGCTGCGGGCGGCGCGGCCTCGGTGGAGCAGATCCTGGGCGGCGCCGGCCGGGACACCGGCAAGGCGGCCGGCCGCGACACGTCGAAGGGCGCCGCGGCCACCCCGCCCGACACGTCGGGCGTGCTGTACAGCCTGCTGCGCGGGGGCGCGATGCCGGGGGAGTTCCTGGTGCCGCAGGAGAAGGTGGCCATCGTGTCGGCGCTGCTGGAGAAGGTCGACTCGATGCACCTGCTGCCGCACGGGATCGTGATGCGCTGGGACGCGCAGCCGGTCTCGCAGGCGGCCCGCAGCTACCTGCCGCTCTACTCGCTGGTCCAGCGGCCGATCGTCACCGGCGAGGAGCTGACCGACGCGCGGGCCCAGCTCAGCCCGCTCAACAACCAGGCCGTGGTGAACTTCACCCTGTCGCGGCGCGGCGGCCGCACCTTCGAGCGGGAGACGGCGCAGCACATCGGCGACTACATGGCGATCGTGCTGGACAACCTGGTGCAGGGGCAGCCGCCGGTGATCCGCGGCCAGATCAGCACCAATGGCGAGATCGAGCTGGGCGGCAAGTCGCTGCAGGACGCGCAGGACCTGGCCCTGGTGCTCAAGGCCGGCGCGCTGCCGGCCCCGCTGCAGATCGTCGAAGAGCGGACCGTGGGACCGACCCTGGGGAAGGACTCGATCCACGACGCCAGCGTCGCGGCCATCGTCGGCATCGGCCTGGTGCTGTTCATCATGATCGGCTACTACCGGCTCGCCGGCGCCCTGGCCGTGGCGGCCCTGGTGCTGTACGTGCTGTTCACCGTCGGCGGTCTCGCCACCCTCGGCGCCACGCTCACGCTGCCCGGCGTCGCCGGCTTCGTGCTGTCGGTGGGCATCGCGGTGGACGCGAACGTGCTGATCTTCGAGCGCATCCGCGAGGAGTTGGCCCTGGGCAAATCGGTGCGCCTGGCGATCGACGCCGGGTACAAGATGGCGATGAACGCCATCGTGGACTCGAACGTGTCGACGATCCTGACGGCCGCGTTCCTGTTCTGGTTCGGCACCGGCCCGGTGAAGGGCTTCGCGGCGACCCTGATCATCGGCATCGCCGCCTCGATGATTTCCGCGATCTACGTGACGCGCACCTTCTACATGATCTATCTGGAGCGCCGGCCCGGGCTCCAGACCCTGAGCATCTAAATGACCAGATTCTTCGCCCACGCCAACTACGACTTCATCGGGCTCAGGCACTACGCCTACGGCCTCACCGCGGCCATCATCGTCCCCGGCCTGATCTGGATCCTGGCGGGCGGCCTGAACTACAGCATCGAGTTCACCGGCGGCACGCTGGTGCAGGTGCACATGGCGCAGCCCTCGACCTCGGGCGCGATCCGCACCGCGCTGGACCGCGAGGGCCTGCACAACGCCGAGATCCAGCAGTTCGGCACGCCGCAGGATTTCACCATCCGCACCCGGCTCTCGCCGACGGCGGCGGTGGACCAGCAGCAGGCCGAGCGCACGACGGCGATCGTGGACTCCGCGCTGACCCACAGTTTCGGCGCGGGCAACTTCCGGCACGACCGGGGCGAGGCGGTGGGCCCGAAGGTGGGCGGCGAGCTGCGGCAGAAGGCCCTGCTGGCGATCCTGCTGTCGTTCGCGGCCACGCTGGTCTACCTGGCGTTCCGGTTCGAGTTCAGGTTCGGCGTCGCGGCGACGCTGGCCACGGCGCACGACATCCTCACCACGCTGGCGTTCATCAAGTACATGAACCTGGAGGTCTCGCTGGTGGTGGTGGCCGCGATCCTCACGGTGGTGGGGTACTCGCTGAACGACACCATCATCATCTTCGACCGGGTGCGCGAGAACCTGCACAAGTACAAGCGCGACGACCTGGAGGGGATCCTGAACCGCAGCATCAACGAGACGCTGCCCCGGAGCGTCCTGACCCACGGCACCACGATGGCCACCACGCTGGCGCTGCTGATCTTCGCCGGCGAGGTGATCCGCCCGTTCGCCTGGGTGATGACGTTCGGTATCTTCACCGGGACGTTCTCGTCGATCTACATCGCCTCGCCCGTGCTGCTCGCCATCGAGCACCGCTGGCCGGGGAAGGACGCCCGCGGCGTGCGCGCCCGGGTGGCGGCCGCCGGCGTGAGCCGGCCGCCCGCGGCGCCGCGCGAGGCGGCGACCCAGCGCTAGGACCGGCCACGCGCACGGGAACGGCACGACGGCCCCAGGGCCCCGTGCCCGCGTGCGCCTGTGCCACCGTGCCGTCGTGGCTCTCGTAGATTCCCACTGCCACCTCGCGGATCCCGCGTTCGACGCCGACCGCGCCGCCGTCCTGGCGCGGGCGCGGGCGGCGGGCGTCGACGCGGTCGTCTGCGTGGCCGACGGGGTGGCCGCGGCGGAGCGGTGCCTCGAGCTGGCCCGGGCGCATCCCGCCGCCGGCGCGGAGGCGCCGCTCCTGGCGGCCAGCGCCGGCCTCCATCCGCACCAGGCGTCCGACTTCGGCACGGCGACGGCCGATGCGCTGGAGCGGCTGCTCGCCGATCCGCGGGTGGTCGCCGTGGGCGAGACCGGCCTCGACTATCACTACGACCGCTCGCCGCGCGAGGCGCAGCGCGAGGCGTTCGCCTGGCATCTGGCGGCGGCAGCGCGGAGCGGCAAGCCGGTCGTCGTGCACTCGCGCGAGGCCGACGACGACACGGCGCGCCTGCTGCGCGACGCGCCGGCGGGCCTTACCGGCGTGCTGCATTGCTTCTCCGCCGGGCGGGCGGTGCTGGAGGCGGCGCTCGCGCGCGGCCTGTGCGTGTCGTGGAGCGGGATGGTCACGTTCAAGAGCTGGGACCTGGCGTGGGCGCTGGCCGCGGTGCCGGACGAGCGGCTGCTGATCGAGACCGACGCTCCCTACCTGGCGCCGGTGCCGCACCGCGGCAAGCGGAACGAGCCCGCGTTCGTGGCCGACACCGCGGCGCGCCTGGCCGCGCTGCGGGGCACGACGCCGGAGCGGTTGGGGGAGTTGACGGCGGCCAACGCGCGCCGTCTGTTCCGTCTGGGGTGAGGACGGACGCACGGACGCACCGACGCACGGAGCGAAGCATGAGCGACATCAGGAGCATCGCGACGCGCCACGCGCCGCAGGCCATCGGCCCCTACAGCCAGGGCGTGGTGGCGGGCGGTTTCCTGTTCACATCGGGCCAGATCGCGCTCGATCCCGAGACGAACCAGGTGGTCGAGGGCGACGTCCGGGTGCAGACGGAGCGCGTGCTCCAGAACCTCGTCGGCGTCCTGTCGGAGGCGGGGACGAGCTTCCGCCACGTCGTGAAGACGACGGTGTTCCTCGCGAGCATGGACGACTTCGCGGCGATGAACGAGGTCTACGCGGTCGCGTTCGGCGACCACCGGCCGGCACGCTCGACGGTGGCGGTGAAGACGCTGCCCAAGAACGTGCTGGTGGAGATCGACCTCATCGCGCAGCTGTAGCGCGTCGCCGGCCGGCTCCCGCCGCGCCGGCTCCCGCCGCGCTGGCCTAGCGGCCGGCTTTTTCGGCGTGGGCGTACGCGGCGACCTCGAGGCGGCTGCGCAGCTCGAGCTTCCCGAGCACCCCGTGCACGTGGCTCTTCACGGTGTGGGTCGCCACGTGGAGCCGATCGGCGATTTCCTTGTTGCTGAGGCCGTCGGCGATGAGGTCGATGACCTCGCACTCCCTCCTGGTGAGGCGGGCCCTGCCTCTCGCGTCCGGACTCGGCCGGCCGCGCGACTGCGCGACGTGGTGGAACAGGAGGCCGCCCAGGGCGCGGGGCAGCGCGGGCGCGCCATCCACCACGCGCCGCACCGAGGCCACGAACGCGTCGGCCGTCGCGTCCTTGAGCGTGAAGCCCGCGACGCCGGCGCGGATGAACGCCACCAGGCCCTCGTGACTCGGCACGAAGTTCATCGCGACGACCTTCGCGTCGGGCCGGGTCCGCCGCAGCTCCTCGGCGATCGAGACGCTGTCGGCCAGCCCCGCCTCGAGCAGCACGACCTTGGGTCTCGCGCGCTCGAGCGCCGCCAGCGCTTCGTCCGCGCCGCGCGATACCCCCACCACCCGGAATCCCTCGGACCTGAGCACGTCCGCGATGCTGTCCCGCAGCAGGCGGTTGTCCTCGATGAGGTACACGGGCGTGGCGTGCCCGTCCTTCCGCGGGGAATCCGCGGTTGCGGGGTTCAGGAGATGGGGCGCCCCAGGGGCCATTTCCATCCTCGAGTGTCACGGTCGGAGCGCGGCGCCGCGGCGGGCGCGAAGCGGCCTCTCGTCCATACCGCACGGATCGTGCCGCCCG
>Ga0335080_10007341_pt1 | contig 11427 bp, 6 predicted proteins | sample Lox_Sample_34_FD_206720 | JGI IMG/M metagenome (GOLD analysis project Ga0335080, IMG submission 206720) | Soil microbial communities from Loxahatchee National Wildlife Refuge, Florida, United States - Lox_Sample_3.4 | ecosystem: Environmental > Terrestrial > Soil > Wetlands | place: USA: Florida...
CGAGCTTGAGCTTGCCCTTGTCGCAGAGCAGATTCACGCGCGGCTTGTATTCGTTGTCTTCGCGGAAATAGTTGTTCGACTGGAGCTCGAATCGGACCTTCTTGTGGCCGGTCATCTTATCGGTGGAGCGGAACTCAAGCCAGTTTCCACCGGCATTGACGCCATCCGATTCATCCTGATTGGGAGACATGGCTCCGGTCTGAGCGCATGCCAGCGCGGCCCAGGCAAAGAGCAGCGAAAAAAACAGGGCCAGTCTTCCGGCGAAGCCGGAACCCGATCTGCCTAAAATACGAGATTCTGCCAAGATTTCCTCCCGACGTTTTCAACTTCTAGTATAAGGAACCCGAAAACGACCGAAAAGTTGTATGTGGAGCACTCCTTCTGGGAGGTTTCCTCGTAAGGTGTAACCGGTCAAGCCGCTCCGCAATTGGTACGCCTGTGTGACAGAAGTCATATGCGAGGCCTAGCGAGTCTCCTAAGCTTGACCAGGCTAATCAGGGCGCGAGCCAGAGATTGCCTATCAGGGGGACCAGGTGTCCACGGCATCGCAGGGCAGGATCATCGTCTATAAAGAAGACTGGCGTCCGACGCCTGGACCGGCAATGACCAAGACAGCGACGGCAGAGGATCTGGCTCGGCGGGCGCGTACGCGCGCGCTCATCGTACCCCGCGAGCACGGAGCCTGGGGTTTGCTGTTCGTGCCTCTGTTCACGGGCATTGCGGCGAGTGTTGCGTCGGTGCAACGGGTTTGGCCGCTTTTGTTGTTCGGTGCGGCCGCGCTTTTCCTATTCTGGTTGCGGACGCCGGTTGAGAGTCTGCTGGGTTCCGGCGTAATTACAGCCCACACGGCGGGCGAGCGGCGCACGACGTTCCTAGCATCGTGTGTGTTGGCAGCCGGGTCGGTGGCGTGCCTTGCCGCCCTCCTGTGGAACGGACGGAATTCGCAATTGGTGCATATCGGGTTGATGGCGGCGGCGGCTCTGGCGGTTCAAACCGCGCTGCGGAGGGTGGGCCGGGAGATGCGGCTCATATCGCAGGTGGTGGGAGCGATTGCACTGACCGCGACTGCTCCGGCGGCTTACTATCTCGGAAGCGGACGTCTCGGAACTCCCGCACTTGCCTTGTGGATTGCGAACTGGTGCTTTGCCTGCGACCAGATTCATTTCGTCCAGTTGCGCATTCACGCGGGGCGGGCGAGCGGGTTCGGAGAAAAATTTGAAAAGGGCAAGTACTTTTTTGCAGGTCAGGCCTTGCTGCTGGCAGCCCTGGTGTGCGCGTCAGTTTGGCGATGGATACCACCGCTGGTCCTCCTCGCATTTGTTCCGGCGCTGATCCGTGGCACCGGATGGTTCTTCCGAAAGGCACAACCGCTGAGCGTCAAGCAACTCGGGTGGTCCGAGTTACAGCAGGGCATTGCCTTTGGAGTGCTGCTGGCGCTTGCGTTTCGTTTTCACTAGAAGGCTTCCCGATTTGGGCCTCGCCAACGGGGTGCCCGAGTCATAAAATGACGGGTCCGATTCCATGAGAGGTTCGCTCGCCATCAGCGTTGCACTGCTTGTCGGAGTAGCGGCCGGCCTGGCCGGCTACACTTTCATTTATGCCAAAGGGTATTCCTATTTAACGAACAACCCAGCGGCCTGCACGAACTGTCACGTGATGCAGGCGCAATACGACGCATGGATGAAATCCAGCCATCACTCGGTGGCGACCTGCAACGACTGTCACACACCTCATAACCTCGCGGGCAAATATGCCGTGAAGGCCAACAACGGCTTCTGGCATTCGTTTTACTTTACGACCGGCTGGTATCCGGACACGATCGAGATCACGAAGTTTGACCACAAAATCACGGAAGGCGCCTGCCGCCGCTGTCACGAAGAGATCACGTCGGCGATCGACGGCAATGTTGTACACGGGGAAGCGCAGGGTCTGGAATGCACGCGATGCCACAATTCGGTGGGGCATTCCGAATCCGCGTCCGCGAAATTAGATGTCATGTTTACACGGAGCCCTCATGAATACTCCCGCAAGTAATTTCGAGACCGGGCGGTCGCGCCGGCTGCTGATGGCAGTGGTGGCACTGGCGGCGGTAGCCACCGTAGCGGTAACAGCGCTGCTGATCAATATTTTTGAGCGCAAGCAGGAGGCGAAAAACCCGTTCTATCGCGTTGTCGAGTTGAACGACACGATCGACGACCCCGCAGTATGGGCGAAGGATTTCCCCATGCAATACGACCTGTATATGCGAACAGTCGATATGCAGCGCACGAAGTACGGCGGAAGCGAGGCCATGCCGCAATCGCCGAGCGAGGCCGACCCACGCTCGGTAGTGGCGCGTTCGAAGCTCGAACAAGATCCTCGGTTGAAGACCATCTGGTCGGGATATTCATTCTCGAAGGACTACCGCGAGCGCCGCGGGCACGCCTACATGCTCGACGACCAGACCTTTACCGAGCGGCAGCAGTTCAACCCTCCGGCCATGTGCATCAACTGCCATGCGTCGCTGGTGACTACGTTTCTGAAGCTCGGCGATGGCGACGTCGTGAAGGGCTTCAACGTGACCAGCGATACGCACATGACCTATAAGCAGATTCGCGAGCAGGTGAAGCATTCCGTGGCCTGCATCGATTGCCATAATCCAACGAACATGCAACTGCGGGTGACGCGGCCGGCGTTCATTGAAGGCATTCGCGCGCTGAAGGCCTCGCAGGGCATTCCGAACTATGACGTAAATACGATGGCGACCCGGCAGGAGATGCGGTCGTATGTGTGCGGGCAGTGCCATGTGACTTACTATTTTCAGCCTCCCAACAAGCGGCTCACCTTTCCTTGGGCAAAGGGGCTGAAGGTTGAGAACATCATCGCTTACGAAGACGAGCAGAAAATCAAGGAGTGGGATCATCCCGATAGCGGCGCGGCTCTGATCAAGGCGCGGCATCCGGAATTTGAAATGTGGAACCAGGGCGTGCATGCGCGCTCGGGAGTCGCGTGCGCTGACTGCCACATGCCGTACATGCGCCAGGGAGGGCTGAAGATCAGCGACCATCATGTAAACAGTCCGCTGCTCAAGGTGAACCGGTCGTGCCAGACGTGCCACCATTTTCCCGAAGAAGAATTGAAAGCCAGGGTGGAGGACATTCAGGACACGTTTTTCAATCTGCGGAACACGGCGCTGGATGCGTTGGTAGACCTGATCGGCGACATCAAGGCGGAGAAAGCGAAGGGGGCGACCGACGCGCAGCTGGCCGCCGCGCGCGATTACCAGCGCAAAGGGCAGTTCATGATTGACTTTGTGATGTCGGAGAATTCGATGGGATTCCACGCGCCGCAGGAGGCGACAAGGATTCTAGGAGATGCAATCAACCTATGCCGGCTCGGGCAGTTGAGCCTGCACGGAGGACCCGTGCCGAGCCACAACCCTTCCAACATTGCGACAGCGGCGGCGGGCGTGGCCGCGAAGGGCTTCTAGCTGGGGAATTCGGCGGGGGCAAGAGCGCTGCCGCATTCGAGTACAATAGTCGGCACACCGCCCGGATGGCGCAACTCCAAAGGAGCAAAAAACCATGAATTCAACGCCAGCACAGCCGCCCAGTCACCCAGCGTCCGATAAAACCGTTGTTCGCCCATTCCATGTGAATGTTCCCGAAACTGAATTGACAGAATTGCGCCAGCGCATCCACAACACAAGGTGGCCGGAACGAGAAACGGTGGCCGATGCGAGCCAAGGCGTACAGCTGGCGACGATGCAGGCGCTCGCGAGCTATTGGGCAAAAGAATACGATTGGCAGAAGGTTGAAACACGCCTCAACGCCCTCCCGCAGTTCATCACCGAGATCGACGGGCTGGACATTCATTTCATCCACGTCCGGTCGAAGCACGAAAACGCGTTGCCGTTGATTGTCACGCACGGCTGGCCCGGCTCGATCATCGAACAGATGAAGATCATCGATCCGCTGACCAATCCGACAGCTCATGGCGGAAGCGCATCGGACGCCTTCGATGTGGTGATTCCGTCGATGCCGGGCTACGGATACTCGGGCAAACCGGCAACGAACGGTTGGAGTCCCGACCGCATTGCGCGCGCCTGGGTCACGCTGATGAAGCGCCTCGGATACACGAAATTTGTGGCGCAAGGTGGGGATTGGGGCGCGGTGGTCGTCGACATGATGGGATTGCAGGCGGCTCCGGAGTTGCTCGCCATTCACACCAACATGCCGAGCATTTTTCCGGCTGAGATCGATCAGGCGGCTTTTTCCGGGGCGCCGGCGCCAGCCGGTCTGTCCGCCGAGGAACAAGTCGCTTTCGAGCGTTTACAGTTCGTCTATCAAAAGGGAATCGCCTACGGGTACCAAATGGGTTTGCGGCCGCAGACGCTGTATGGGATCGCGGATTCGCCTATCGGTTTGGCGGCATACTTCCTGGATCACGACGCGCGCAGTTACGAACTGATCTCACGGGTCTTTGCCGGAGAATCCGAGGGCCTTACGCGCGACGACATTCTCGACAACATTACGATCACCTGGTTGACGAACACAGCGCTTTCCGGCGCCCGTTTGTATTGGGAGTATTGGGGCAAAGGGTACTTCAATGCGAAAGGCGTCACCATCCCGGTTGCCGTGAGCGTGTTCCCCGACGAACTCTATCCAGCCCCACGGAGTTGGACCGAGAAGGCGTACCCGAAACTGATCCATTACAACCGCTTGCCAAAGGGCGGACACTTTGCCGCCTTTGAGCAGCCGCAACTGCTGTCAGAGGAAGTTCGCGCGGGGTTCCGGTCGCTGCGCTCCAAGATGGAAAAGGTCGCGGCCTGATTTTTGGGGTTTTTCCGGATCGGATGGCTAAGCTGCATCGGATTTAAAGGTCGGCCTGCCTTATCATAGTCAGGAGGTCAGATAGCCACGCGGGCGTGGCGGAATGGCATACGCAGCGGACTTAAGGAGAACTTGAGTGCTCGCCCGGAAACTGGCGATGCAGAACTGCTCAAAGTCGGGGAAACCTCATCGATGTGGCAATCCCGAGCCAAGCCCGGCGAGAAGACAGCCGGGAAGGTGTAGAGACTAGACGGGCGGCACCTAAGCCCCGGATCAACGGGGGATGGTGAAGGGATAGTCCAGACCGCAAACCGGACGCGGGAGGCTCTTGAAACGGCATCCGGGCGGCGCAAGCCGTAGCGGCATGAAAATCCGCAGAGCTTAAAAGGCTCGTGAGGGTTCGACTCCCTCCGCCCGCACCATTGGAACGGCCCCGCCTTTCGCAACACCCGGACAGATGCCGGTGGTGTGCGTTTCTTACCGTCGTTCGTCGTCTTCGTCCGGCGAGTGCGCTCCTCGCAGCGAGGGAGGAAGCGGCCTGTTGCCCATCATTCCCTTCCAAAGAATGCGGTTGAACACGAGTGGATCGACGCGGTCGGAGTCGGAGAAATCCAGTCCCCGGGTGACGCGCGCCCAGTATGTGGCATTGTGCGTAGACCTCGGCACTTTCATGCCCGCCTGGGGAGGGGGAAGAGGCAGTTGCGAAGCATAGAGGTAGGCCGAAGGCGTGGCGGTGAAACTCCACGGGTGCGGACTGGTTGTGAAGATGTCCGCCATCGGGCGGGCGAGCGCATCGTTTAGATTGAGAAACTGCCGGACGCCGAGAACCTCTTCCATTGTGCGGAGGAAGTTCACGGTGTTGTAGGAAGTCGAGACGACAGCGTGTTGCTTGACGTATGGGCCGGCCACAAAAGCGATGGTGCGGTGGGAATCGATGTGATCGGCGCCATCCTGGGCGTCGTCTTCGAGGACGAAGATCAGCGTATTCTGCGCGTAGATGCTGTTGGCGATTTTTTGAATCAGCAGGCCGACGGCGTAGTCGTTATCGGCCTGCATCAATTCCGGAGTGTTGACCATGTCGATTGCGGTGTCGAAATCTCCGGTGTGGTCGTGCATCAACCGCACCAGACTGAGGGCGGGAAGCCCGCCGGTGGCGTAATTCGCATCGAAGTCCCGCTCCCACTCCTTGAAGCGGTAATAATCGGGAAAATTGTTATCGAAGCCGCGATAGTACGGATCGGTATAAGGCCGCAGGGCAACGTCGGTGGGATAGGCGACGACCGTTTGAGTGGCGGCCGGATCGTGAATCACGGGGATCAAACACTGCGGCTCGCTGTAACAGGTCGTATCGACGAAGAAGCCGTAGTTGCGGACCGTGAGACCGGCGCGCATAGCGGCATTCCACAAATAGCCGGCATTCATTTCGTTGTTGGGTCCGTCGGGAGCGTTCGAGTTGGTCTGGCCCGCCATTAAATCGGGATCGTTCGGTATGGCCGGATTCGCAGCCTGTCGCTCGGCCACCGTGGGCAGCGCTACGTTCACATTTCGATTCAAGCCCTCCGATTCGATGTCGAACGCGCGAAATCCGTAGACCACCGGGTACTGATGCTCGACGATGTCGGGGGCTTGCGCCGAAGTGCTCCACAACCAACCGTCATAGCTGACCTCGGAGGAGGCATAAAAATGATCGAGCGCGACGAAGTTGCGCGCCAGGCTATGCTGATTTGGAGTGACCGCCTCACCCCATTGCACCAGGCTCGTGTCCTGCTCGCCAATTGGCGCGCCTTTCGCGTCGACCAGATCCCCAAGGACCTGATCATAGGTCCGGTTCTCCTTGAGTATGTAGATGACATGCTGGATGCCGCGATGGACGGCGGCCATGACCTGCATGTCGCCGCTGCTTTCGGTGCTGGAGAAGTGGTTGTTGCTGGCGACTTGCGCCGTCAGGCTCAGCAGCTGCGAGGAACCGGGCACGGGAAAGCTCTGAAGGCCCGCCCTGGTGAGCTGCGGGTTGTACTGGTTAGCGGGAAAGCAGTCGGGCTGAAAGATCGTCGGCCCATAACCATAGCACCAGCCGGGATTTGGGCCAGTCGGCGATTTGGCATTGGCGACGTACATCCATGTGCCGGCTGAATTGATGCTCACGGCATTGGGATACCACCCGGTCGGAATCACGCCGACGATCCGATCGCCGGAGTTGGAGCCCGTGAGTTGAACGACGGCAACATCATTCAAGTTGCCGTTCGTCACATAGAGTTTCGTTTCGTCGGGCGAGAGGGCCAGGCTGTTGGTGTTCGACCCGGTATAGACCGGGTTGGCGATGTCCTGATTCGAGCCCGAATAGTAAAACGAAGAGGGCAAGAGTCCCGCCGGAGCCAGCACGGGAATCGTCTCAATGATGGTGTTGACCGTCGCGTAGTGGGTGGGATCCGGATTAACGTCGATGACGTCGACGGTGTCGGTCTGGTCCTCGGCGACATAAAGGAGCGTTTGCGCCCGGTTCAGAACCATCTTGTTCGGCTGGCCCTTGACGGAAATGCGCGCCGTGACCTGTAACGCCTGCGAGGGATGATTCGACGGCGGACTCAGCGGAACCACATCGACTTCCCGGTCGCGGATACTCGAAACGTAGGCGACCGCATTCGGCTCCGTGCCCGCTACTACCACCCAAAACGGGTACTCGCCTCCGGGTAATCCCGGCGAGGGAGAGAGCAGATTTTTTCCCGGACGCAGATCCAAGTTGGTGACGGGATTTTGGGCCCCGGGATCGACATTCTCGAGCGTCCAGTTGCCATAGCCCCCGGTGAATATCGAAATGGAGTCATTGAAGTAATTCGCCGCGACCATGGTCTGCCCGGTCTGGGAAAGGGCGATACCAGCGGCGCAGGGATAGACGCCAAGACCGAGCCCAGCGGTTCCGTGTCCCAAAGCCAATGGAGCTGTACCCGAGCCATTGGTCAGATCCTCCGACCAGAGTTGCGCGCCGGCATTATAGGAGAAGATGTGCACGACATCCTGACTGCACCCGCCGACATAGAAATGCGCGTTATTGCCGTTGCCAGCCGGGTCCCAGGCGATCCCGAAATAGGAGAGTGGAACCTGCAGGACTTGCGTCTTGATGGGCGCGCCGCCCGAGATGTCATAGATGAACACATACTCGGTCGAGTCCGGTGGGTAGAAACTGGTGAGCGAGTCGCTGCTCTGATTGAACACGCGGTTGTAACCGCTGGTGAGCACCAACAATTTGCTGCCGTCTGGACTTATGGCGGTCGTCGCCGCGTGGGTTGCCAGCCACTCGGGATTGTCTTCGAGATCGGGATTGAGTTGCTGCAGTTGCGATCCGGTGGGCGCAAGCGGCGTGATGGTCTGGTTCACATTCGGAAGCAGTTGCGCCCACGGCGCCACGTCGTCGACCGTGATGCTCACTCGTCCCCAGGCATTACTGGTCCCATTGGCCGCGACGACCGTGTACGTCGCCGTGGACGTCACACTGGTTGGAGTTCCGCTAATCGTTCCTGTTCCGGCATCCAAACTCAGGCCTGCGGGCAGCGCTGGGCTCACCGTGTAGGAACCGGCGACTCCACTGGCCGGCGTGAAAGGAGAAATGGCCTTCCCCCTTGTGTACACGACCGTGCTGGGCACATAGGTGATGGTCGCGACGAGATTGTTTACGGTAATGGCCAGCGTAGCCGTCGTGTCGCCGAAGGCATTGCCGGCCGTGATCGTGTAGTTGGATGTGCCGCCCGGCACGGATGGAACGCCGGTAATCACGCCACTTTGCGGGTTCAAGGTCAGCCCCGCCGGAAGATCCGGATGCACGGAATAGGCTGTCGCCTCGCCTCCCTCATTGCTGGGGACGTTTCCCAGGATCGGCTTGCTCACTGTGTACGCCGCAGGATTGGCGCTATAAGTGAGATGCGATGGAGCCGCGTTTGCTACCGTGATGTTCAGCGTTGCGCTGGCGCTTCCGGCTCTGTTGTAGGCGGTCACCGTGTAGTCAGTCGAGACAGTCGCGACCGTGGGCGTGCCACTAATGACTCCGGAAGTCCCGTTGAGATCCAGCCCCCATGGCAGAGTCGGGGTCACGGAGTACGAGGTGACGGTCCCGCCGCTGCTCATGGGGCTATTTGGAGCGATGACCGTGCCGACGTTATAAATTGCCGAAGAGGCGGTATAGGCCAGATTCGAAGGCGCGGAGCCAGATGAAACGGAGACATCACCACAACTGCAGAGTGAGATTAAAGCGGCTGCCAGACAGACATAGGCCCACTGCATCGATCGCATCGAGAACTCCAGAGAATGACGTGAGAGGCCTCGGTAACCCATGAAGCCCCCGGCGGTATGAGCAGATGGCGAGCCAAAGTCGGCGCGGAGGATCCGTTGCGGAGACACGAATGGCGCTAGTGTTCGCTGTCATCCCGGCAAGTGCTTCTCAGAATTGCGGATACTTTGCCCGGGTGAAGAACTTCGGCTTGTTCCTCCGGGTATGAGCAAGTAGGCATTTGTCCACTGAAGCGGGGCCTTCCTCATCTTTATTTAATGAATGGATTTCCGAATGGAAAGGACTCGATCAAAGGGAAGACATTCCGCAGTCCTGTTTAGCTCTCTCTTTCGCCTGGCTGGAATACAGGGGATACAGGTCGGCAGCAGACGCCAAAATGCTGCCACAATCGGAACCATGGACTCTGCGCGAGCATCTCGTCGTGCCTGCGATTCGCGGCGGAGATGTCGCTTTCGCTGAGTGGCCTGATATCCGGTGCCTCGAACATTTCCTGGAGCTGCTCAATTTCGTCGATGATGCGTTCAACGTCCATGCCTCACAATATCCAACATTAGGGCGGAAACGGTCAACGGCAACAGGAAAAGAATAAGGCGCGCCAGCGAGTCGTTGCAGGAAGACCCTGCGCGGCCTAGGAATAGATTCCAGGCGCCTCATGTCCGAGCTTCTGCACGTACTCAACGTAGGACCCGGGATAAACAGTCGGATGACGGTCGGTGCCGCTCTCGCCGCCCAGTTCCAGCACTCGTGAGCCGAGACCGCGAAGGAACATGCGGTCATGCGATACGAAGATCATGGTGCCTTCAAAATCTTTCAGCGCGTCCACCAGCATCTCCTTGGTCGCCAGATCGAGGTGATTCGTCGGTTCGTCGAGCACCAGAAAGTTCGGCGGGTTGTAGAGCATGCGCGCGATGGCCAGCCGCGATTTCTCCCCGCCGGAGAGCGCGCGGATCTTCTTATCCACGTCTTCGCCGGAGAACTGGAATGCTCCCGCCAGGTTCCGCAGTGAACCGAGACTGTCATGGGGAAAATCCTGCTGCAACTGTTCGATGACGGTGAGATCAGGGTTGAGCACGTCGAGCGATTGCTGCGCGAAGTAGCCCATATACAGGCTGGCGCCGAGCCGAACGCTTCCGGCGTCCGGTGTGCTGGCCCCGGCGATCATCTTGAGCAGCGTGGTCTTGCCTGCGCCGTTTCTTCCCATGACGGCCCAGCGTTCTCCGCGGCGGATTGTGAGATTGAAGCCGTCGTAAATCACGCGCGGACCGTAGCTCTTGTGCAAGTTGTCGAGGACGGCCACCTGTTCGCCGGATCGGGGCGGCAGACGAAACTCAAACTTTACAACCTGGCGTTTTTTCGGCAGTTCTATTTTTTCGATCTTGTCCAGAGCCTTGATCCGGCTCTGCACCTGGGCCGCTTTGGCGGCGTGCGTCCGGAAGCGATCGATGAAGCGCTGCTCTTTGGCGAGCATGGCCTGTTGCCGGGCAAAGGCAGCCTGCTGATTGGCCTCTCGCACCGTCCGCTCGCGCTCGTAGAAATCGTAGTTGCCGGAATAGGTGATGATTTCGCCGCCATCAATCTCCGCGATCCTTGAGACCAGGCGATTCATGAACTCGCGGTCGTGTGAAGTCATCAGGAGCGCGCCGGGAAATGACTTGAGGAATTTCTCCAGCCAGATAATGGATTCGATGTCGAGGTGATTGGTCGGTTCGTCCATCAGCAATACGTCGGGCATCCCGAGCAGGACGCGCGCCAGCGCCACGCGCATCTTCCATCCGCCGGAGAGAGCGCCCACATCACCGTCAATTTGATCGTCTTTGAACCCCAGACCGTGGAGCACTTCCCGGGCCTGGGATTCGAGCGCGTAACCGCCTAAATGCTCGTACTCTTCCTGCACGTGACCGAAGCGTTCAAGAATCTCATCCATATCCTCTGCTTTCTCCGGATCGGACATGTCGTGCTGGAGAGCTTCGAGCTCGTGATGCAGATCGCCGACGCGACCGCTGCCTGCGATTGCCTCATCCAGCACCGAACGGCCCTGCATTTCCTCGACGTCTTGGCGGAAGTAGCCGATCGTCACTTTCCTGGGGACGGTGACCGTGCCATCGTCGGGAGTTTCCTCGCCGACCACCATACGGAAGAGCGTTGTCTTGCCCGCGCCATTGGGCCCGACGAGCCCGACTTTTTCGCCGGGATTCAACTGGAAGGAAGCGTCTACGAAGAGCAACTGCTTGCCATACTGCTTATTGATGTTTGAGAAAGAAATCATTATGGGGGAGCGACTCGCGCACCATACCTCTTCCAGTGTAGCGTGGACGGAAAATGGCCAGCCCATGC
>Ga0335080_10007342_pt1 | contig 11427 bp, 10 predicted proteins | sample Lox_Sample_34_FD_206720 | JGI IMG/M metagenome (GOLD analysis project Ga0335080, IMG submission 206720) | Soil microbial communities from Loxahatchee National Wildlife Refuge, Florida, United States - Lox_Sample_3.4 | ecosystem: Environmental > Terrestrial > Soil > Wetlands | place: USA...
GCCGGCTGGATTATTTATATATGGGCGCTGAAATATGAATATTAAAAAGCTGAAAGCTTATGTCCGGACTGCACCCTGGCGGCGGCGGCAGCGATCCGCTCCGGCACGGCCCAAAGGCAGCATGAGTGGAGAAAATATTATCGCTGCCATCATCCTCAGAGTAACCGAAACGAACACCAGTTACACCAGTTGGCACATCGGCCTTACGAATGACCCGGACAAAAGCAAGGCGTATTGGAACGAGATCGAAAAAGAAAATGTCGACAGCTGGAATCAATGGGAGGCCGTTTCTTTGTCTGATGCCCGGGACATTGAAAGCTATTTCGTCAACGAAAAACGAATGGATGGTGCAACGGATGAAGCCTTATCGCCCGGCAAACCCGTTTTCGTTTATATTTTTTAGGGCGGTTGGCACGTAATTTAGGGGCCGGGCGCAATCGGCCAGGACATTGTCCGGAACCCAATTCCCCGGAAAAAATGCTTGCCACAATGGATTTGGCTGCTAGTCTCTGCGGCTCATTATTGAATTTTTATGGCACGCATTTGTGAATTGACCGGCAAACGCCCGATGAAGGGCAGCATTATCTGGCGCAGTGGCAAGCCCAAGAAACAGGGCGGCATTGGCACGCACATTACTGCCATCACCAAGCGGAAGTTCATGCCGAACTTGCAGCGCGTGAAAGCCCTCCTGCCCGGCGGCGAAGTGCGTTACATCCGCGTCTCGGCCGCCGCCATCAAAAAAGGCCTCGTCACCAAGGCGCCCAAACGGAATTGGACCAAGCCGGAACCGGCCAAAGCTTAAACGAAAGTAGGGAATTGAAGATGAAGGATGGCGTGAAAATGCCATCCTTTTTTATTTTCCATCCTCCATTTTCAATCTTCCATCATTGTTTCTCCGGTTCAAGACTTGAACCGTTTCATCTGGGCGCGCTTGAGTTCGCGGTCGGATTCGCGCTTTTTCAAATCCTCGCGCCGGTCGAACTGCTGCTTGCCCTTGCCGACGGCCAGCCCGACCTTCACCTTCCCGTTCTTCCAATAAAATGCCAGCGGCACGAGCGCGTTGCCCTTCACCGCCGCCAGCCCGAACAGTTTCCGGATTTCCGATTTGTGCAGGAGCAATTTGCGTGGGGCCTTGGGCTGGTGATTTTGCAGATTACCGTGCGAGTATTCATCGATGTGCGCGTTATAAAGCCAGACCGCGTCCTTTTCCACCCGCGCGAAGGCGTCGGCAATCTGACCCTTGCCGGCGCGCAACGATTTGACCTCTGTGCCGTGCAACACGATGCCCGCCTCGAAGGTTTCGAGGATGTGATAATCACGCCGGGCTTTGTGGTTGGTCACGATGTCGGCCATGACCAATTTTAGATTTACGATAGACGATTTACGAGGCGAATTTGAAACGACGGGCGATTCGTAAATCGTAAATCGCAGATCGTAAAGGGAATCAGCGTTTCCTGCGCTTCTTGGGTTGCGGGCGAACCAACTCGACCGGTGCGGGCATTTCCCAGCCGATCTTGTCCTCCAGCAACTCGCGCAACGCGATGTCGGCCGCACCGAGATTCCCCGCGTCACTGATGAGCGGACGGGCCTGACCGCCGCCCCCGGAATTCAACTGTCTCACCCGGCGGGAAATGAGGTTGACCAGAATGTTCGGGTTGCCGACCTTTTCGGCGGCCTTTTTGCAAAGTTCAGCGTTCACAATTTGTTTTGATAAACAGAGCCGGGAATTCTAATCAAACCGGACGTGAATGCAATAAGAATAATCAGGTTTTTCTGTACGCCAGTAAAAGCCCGCGTATTGCGCCTTGCCCGCCCGCCGCCAAATTCCTTGCCGTCCGGGGCCGGTTCGAAACATGATGTTTTCATGCAGCGAATGTTCCTGCTCCTGACGGTGTGCCTGTTCGGCGCGCTTTGGGCCGGCAATGCCCAGATTCCCAAGCTCGCCGGCAAAGCCGCCCCCGGCGACGTGATGCTCGCCGACTATTTCCGCGCGGAAACCGCCGCGCTTTCGGAGCATTGCCTGGCCGACATCAACACGCTGGACGATTGGAAGGCGAAACGCGGCGAGTATCGCCGCCAATTGCAGGAGATGCTCGGACTCTGGCCGCTGCCGGAACGGACGGATTTGCACCCCATCGTCACCGGATGCATCACCAACGAAGAGTTCGTGGTGGAAAAGATTTATTTTCAGGCGTCGCCCTGCCTTTACTGCACCGCAAATCTATATCTGCCCGGAAACCTGAAATCGCCCGCGCCGGCGGTCCTTTACGAGTGCGGCCATTGGACGGCTAAAACCAACGGCATTTGTTACGGCAACAAGGGCATCTACCAGCGGGATGGCGCGTGGTACGCGCGCAACGGTTACGTCTGCCTGGTGCTCGACACCTTGCGCGATGGCGAGATTCCGGGCATTCATACCGGCACGCGCGACCACGGCTTGTGGTGGTGGAATTCGCGCGGTTACACGCCCGCCGGCGTCGAGGCGTGGTTCGGCATCCGCGCCCTGGATTATCTCTGCACCCGGCCGGAGGTGGACACCAACCGGTTCGGTATCACCGGCCATTCCGGCGGCGGCGCGTATACCTGGATGATCACCGCGCTGGATGATCGCATCAAGGTTGCCGCGCCCCTGGCCGGCATGGCCGACGCACAAAGCCACATCCTGGACGGCGTCATGGACAGCCACTGCGATTGCAATTTTTTCATCAACATTTATCGCTGGGATTTTCCGCAGGTCGCCGCGCTCGCCGCCCCGCGCCCGCTCCTGATTGGCGGCACGGATCGGGACCCCCTGTTCCGGCTGCCCAGCACCCTGCGCATCTGTGAAAAAGTCCGCCATATCTACGACCTCTACAACGCGAACGACAAGCTCGGCTTGATACTTGCGCCCGGGCCGCATGACGAAACGCCGGAAATGCAACTCGCCGTGATGCGCTGGTTCAACCGCTATCTCAAAGGCGAGGAGCCGCCGGTGGAAACCGCGGCCAAAAGGTTCTTCCCCCCCGAACAACTCAAGGTTTTGGCAACGCTGCCTGCCGATTCCATCAACACCAACATCGCCGAAACGTTTGTGCCCGCGGCCAAGCCGGAAAAGAAATCAGCCGCAGAAATCCGCTCCGCACTGCGCGAAAAGGTTTTTGCCGGCTGGCCGGATGAGGGAACAATGCCGGAACCGAAGCGGGTTTTTACCGTCGAACGCGACGGTATTCGTTTCAGCGCGTGGGATTTCACCAGCCAACACGACGTTCGCTTGCGGCTCTACCTGCTCGAAAATGCAACGGCAAAATCAGCGGAACGAGTCGAACTCAACGTGCTGGATCAATCCGGTTGGACCAACTGGCTGGCCGCCGTGAGCGTGAAATTCGGAGGCGAGCTGGCCGAGGAACTCGCAGCAACCGGTGGCGGCGCACTCCAGCGCGCCGCGGCTGACCAGCAGGTCAGCCCTGCCGGTTCGGTTGCGCTCGCATTTTTCGCGCCGCGCGGGATCGGGCTGACGGCGTGGTCGGGGGGCGAACCCCGTCTCACTAAAATCCGCCGCCGCTTCATGCTGCTCGGCCAGACACTGGACGGGATGCGGGTGTGGGATATTCGCTGCGCCGTACAGGCGTTACATTCCGCGCCTGGATTGGACGCGGCAAAAATCGAATTGCAAGCCGAAGGTTTCATGGCAGTCAACGCGCTTTACGCCGCGCTGTTCGAATCCGGTGTGCACAAACTGGATTTGGCAAATCTGCCGAAATCGCACCGGGAAGGGCCGGATTACCTGGGCGTACTCAAGATTACGAACATTCCGCAGGTGGCGGAAACGGTTGCCGCACAGGCCGAATTGAAAACCGGAACGCAGTAACCCCGGGAGCACTGGCGTCCCGCCGGCGGTTGTTGCGTGTGGCTGGCCGGCGAAACGCCGGCGCTCCCGGAAATGCCTGCGTCACGAAATCCGCAAATCACGCCGCTGCCGGTTTGATGCCCGTTTGAATTGCCGCGCGTTTGGCGTGTTTGCGCAGGTACCATTGGTGGGCTGATTCCAGGTAGAGATAAACCACCGGGGTGATGTAAAGCGTCAGGCATTGCGACACCACCAACCCGCCGACAACGGCGAGGCCCAGGGCTTTGCGGGATTCGCCGCCGGCGCCGAGACCCAGCGCGATGGGCAATGTGGCCATGAGCGCACACATCGTGGTCATCATGATCGGCCGGAAACGCAACAAACAGCCTTCGTGAATCGCCTCGGCGGCGATTTTCCCGCCCCGTTGCGCTTCGATGGCGAAATCAATCATCATGATGGCGTTTTTCTTCACGATGCCGACGAGCATGATGAGGCCGACAAGACCGTAAATGTTCAGGTCGAGGCGAAACAGCATCAAGGTAATCAGCGCACCAAATCCCGCCGCCGGCAGGCCGGAAAGAATTGTGATGGGATGAATGAAACTTTCGTAAAGCACACCCAGGATGATGTAAATGATGATGATGGCCAGGATGAGCAGAGCAAACATGCCTCCCTGGGACGACTGGAACACGGCGGCAGAACCCTGGAAACTGCCACTGATAGTCGCGGGCATGTGCAGATCGGTCTGAAGTTTTTGCACCAGCTGAACAGCCGTGCCGAGCGACTGGCCGGGCACGAGGTTGAAGGAAATGGTGACGGACGGCAACTGGCCGACGTGGGTAATGGTGGTCGGGCCGATGTCGCGCGTCAGTCTGGCGACGGCACTCAGCGGGACGAGTATGGGAAGATTATTGGTGCCGGTGAGCGAACTTGTGAGGTAAAGCTGCCCCAGTGCGGCCGGCTCGCGTTGAAATTGCGGTTCGACTTCGAAGACCACCCAATATTCGTTGATGGATGTGTAAATCGTGGAGGACTGGCGTTCGCCATAAGCATCGTAGAGTGCATTTTCAACCTGCTGCGCCGTCACGCCGAGCGCGGAGGCCTTGTCGCGGTCAATTTCTACCGTGACCTGCGGCTTGGCGATGAGCAGGTCGGTGGTGACATCCTGGAGAACATTGGTCTGCTCCGCCATTTTGGCCATCAGGATCGGCGACCAATGATAAAGCTCCTTGGTGTCGGTGTCCTGCAAACTGAATTGGTAAAGCGCCTTGGTAAGCTGGCCGCCGATGCGGATGAGCGGCGGATTTTGCATATAGACGTTGATGCCTGGTATCTGCGCCAGTTTCAGACGCAATTCCTGGATGATCTGGTTCGCACTCAATTTGCGTTCGGAGCGGTTCTTCAATCGCATGAACATGCGGCCATTGTTTGCGGTGGAGGACGGACCGCCGGCGCCAATAGCCGACATGAAACCATCAATGTTTGGATCGGCGGCAACAATGTTCGCCAGCGCCCGCTGATGTTCGCGCATCGCATCAAACGAAATGTCCTGCGCCGCCTCGGTGATGGCGAAAATCTGGCCGGTGTCTTCATCGGGGAAAAAGCCCTTGGGGACGATGACAAACAGGAACAGGGTTGCCACCAGCACAACCAGCGATACGATGAGGGTTGCCCGGCGGCGTTGCATCACCCATTGCAGGCTGTGATCGTAGGAATCGCGGAAACCATCAAAGAAACGTTCAAAGGCGTTGTAAACCCGTCCGTGTTTTTCCCCCCGCACGGAATGCACAAACCGGCTGCACATCATCGGTGTCAACGTCAGTGAAACGAAACCGGATACCAGCACCGCGACCACAATCGTCACGGCAAATTCGTGGAGCAAACGGCCCAGCAAACCGCTCATGAACAGCACTGGAATGAACACCGCCGAGAGCGACAGGGTCATCGAAATAATGGTAAAACCAATTTCCTTGGACCCCTTCAGCGCGGCTTCCATCGGCGGTTCGCCGTTTTCCATGTGGCGCACGATGTTTTCGAGCATGACAATGGCGTCATCCACCACGAACCCGACGCACAACGTCAACGCCATGAGCGAAAGGTTGTCGAGGCTGTAACCGAGCAGGGCCATGGCGGCAAAGGTGCCGATGAGGGACATGGGCAGCGCCAGGCTGGGAATGATTGTGGCGGACAGATTCCGCAGGAAAATGAAAATCACCATGACGACCAGCACCACCGTCAGGAGCAGGGTGTGCTCGACATCCGAAACCGACTGGCGGATGGATACCGAGCGGTCAAAAAGAATCTCAAGGTTTACGGCGGCGGGAATCCGTTCCCGGAAGCGGGGCAGCACCCGCTTGATGTTGTCCACCACCTCGACGGTGTTGGCGCCGGGCTGGCGTTGGATGGCCAGCACGATGGCGCGCGTGTTGTTGTACCAGCTGGCCACCTTGTCGTTTTGGACACTGTCGAGCACGCGACCCAATTCCTGCAGGCGCACCGGATTGCCGTTGTGGTAGGCGACAATCAGGGGCCGGAAATCCGCGGCGTTTTGGAGCTGGCCATTGGCCTGCAGGGTGTAAGCTTGGTTTTTGCCGTAAAGCGTGCCCAATGGCTGGTTGACATTGCCCTGCTCGACCGCTTGCTCGACCTGGTCAATGCCCAAACCGTAGGCTGCGAGTTTGTTTGGATCCACCTGGATGCGCACGGCGTATTGTTGCGAGCCAAACACGGAAACCTGTGCCACACCGCGAATCATCGAAATGCGCTGCGCCAGCAGGTTTTCCGCGTAATCGTCCACTTTCGAGAGCGGCAGCGTGGGTGAACTCATCGCCAGGTAAAGAATCGGGGCATCCGCCGGATTGACTTTTTGGTAGCTCGGCGGCGTCGGCATGTTCGGCGGCAATTGCCGGGCCGCCCGGGCGATGGCGGCCTGCACGTCCTGCGCTGCCGCGTCAATGTCGCGGTCGAGTGTGAACTGGATGGTGATTTGCGAAACACCCTGCGCGCTGATGGATGACATGGAATCAACCCCGGCGATGGTGGAGAACTGCTTTTCCAGCGGCGTTGCCACGGAGGAAGCCATGGTATCCGGGTTTGCACCGGGCAGACTGGCCGAAACCTGGATGGTGGGATAATCCACGCTTGGCAAATCGCTGACCGGCAGCAGGTGAAAACTGATCAGGCCGAACAACAGAATGCCCGACATGACCAGCGTGGTCATCACGGGCCGGCGAATGAATAGTTCGGGAACGCTCATGGCGCGTTGGTCAATGACTCGGCCATGGCGGACTGGATCGAACCTTTGACGCTCACTTTCGCGCCGGGCGCAAGGCGTAACTGGCCGTCGGTCACCACCGTTTCACCGGCTTGCAATCCGCTTTGCACCACGGTTCCGCCTTGATACGTGACGCCGGTCTTCACCAGCCGTTCCTCGACGGTTAGATCCGGTTTCACGACATAAACAAACTCGCCGTTTTGTCCCGTCTGCATCGCTTGGGACGGCACGACGATTGCGTTCGTCAATTCGGAAAGCGTCAGCGTCACCTGCACAAATTGCCCCGGCCACAACACGCTGTTTTCGTTCGGAAACGTCGCCTTGAGCTGGATCGTGCCGGTCGTCATGTCCACGGTGTTGTCAATAAACGTCAATTCGCCCTGCGGCGACGGTCCTTTCAGGTTTTGAAGCGCCGCCGACACCTTCAGCGTTTTATCGCGCATCTCGCTTTGGATTTCCGGCAGGTACTGCTCCGGCACGGCGAACACGACATAAATCGGATGGATCTGGTTGATGGTCAGCAATATGTCATCCGGGGCTTTGACCACGTTGCCTTCGTGAAATTGCAGGCTGCCCGTCTGGCCATCAAACGGCGCGTGGATCTCGGTGAAGCTTAAATTCAATTCATCCGATTGCACTGTCGCCGCGATCGTGTCCCGGCTGGCCTTGCTGGTGTCGTATTCATCCTGCGAAACTAATTTTTGGTCGAACAATTTTTGCTCGCGGGTGAACTGGATTTCCGCATTTTCCAATTGCGCCCGGTCGCGCGCCAGCACTGCTTGCATCGGCCGCGGATCAATCGTGAACAGCAGGTCGCCCTTTTTTACCTCCTGCCCTTCCTGAAAATGCACCCGGCTGATGAGCCCGCCCACTTGCGGACGGATCGTCACCGTCGAATACGGCATCACGTGGCCGACCGGCGGCGGATTGATTTGCACCGGCACGTTGGTGGCGGCCGCCGGCGCCACCAGCACCGGCGCACCGGTGCTGCCCGCACTTTTTCTGGCGCCGCCCGAACAGCCGGTGACCATTATCGCTGTGACCACCGCCAGCGTTGGAATCGAGGTCGAATTTCTCATGCCATTTTCACTTTTCGAAATTGGTTTGGTTGCGGCGGCGACCGGCAGGCTGGAAGGCGACGGCGAATTTATTCAGAAACTCCGCGTACTGTTTTTGAAACCGGGGATCGGAAACCGGCTGGCCCGTGATGAGCCGCGTCAACTGCGGGAACGCCATCGGAAACAGCGTCAGCGACCGCATCGCCAGCAAAAGGTGGCGCGGCTCAAATTCGCCGGTCAGAAAGCCGAGCGCCTGCTGTTGGCGGATGCGGCCCAGCGCCCGGATCGCCAGCGCCCGCCGGCTGGTTCCGCCGATCAACTGGTTGTCCGTTTCCTGCAACGCCTCCCATTCCAGCAGGCGGACCCAGTCCGCGTCCTTGCACGAAAGTTTGAACCAGAAGGGCAGGCTCTCTGCCGGGTCGCCCGACAGACCCTCGGCGGATGCCTGCCGTTCGGCGATTTTGCGGCGCAGCACTTCGTGAAACAAAAGCTCCTTGTTACCGAAATAGTGGTAGAGCATCCGCTTGTTGATGGCGGCCTGCCGCGCGATCGCGTCCACGCGTGCGCCGGCGAAACCATTGGCTGCGAACTCCTGCAAGGCGGCGGACAGAATGCGCTCGCGGGTACGTTTGGGATTCCGCCCCGCCAGGGCGCGCTTCGGTTTAACCGGTCTGGCCATGTCTTCCATTAAGTAACCATCAAGTTACTTGGAATGCAAGTCCGATGGTTTGTTCAAAACCGCGCCGGGTTCGGCTGGCGCCCGTTCGCCGTCCGTCCGGTTGGACGCCTTGATTTCCGCGATCATTTTCTTCGCCGCCTCCAGGGACAGGCCGTGCGAAACGGAAAGCCCAAAGCGGCGCTGCAGATATTCGTCCAGGCGAATCCACTGGCCTTCGTGTTTTACCTGGCCGGTCCAGGCGCAGATGGTGACAACCCGTTGCAGTTTTTCGAGTCGCCGCAGGATGAGGACGATGACGATGAGGACCATGACAACGGTTCCGATGAGCACCACAACCGTGACCTGGCTGGACATGGCGTCGGTCTCCGCGCGCTGTTGATTGATATTCAAAGAATATTCCTCTTCCTGCCCCATTTGGAACAACACGCGACTGATTTTGTCCATCGTGTTTTTGCCCTCCTCGGCCAACGTGATGGCCAGCGCACCGCGCACATTGCCCGCGCTATCGCCCATCGCGTCGGGATTGATGGCCAGCCGTTCGGCGATGAGGCTTTGCAAAGCCAATATGTTGGTTTGCTGTCCGGGTCGGGCCTGGACGAGGCTTTTCAATTGGTCAATGTCGTTGCGTACCGCCGTCATGGCCCGGCCATAAGAGTTCAGATAATCATTGCTGCCGGTCAACAGGTAACCGCGCCGCTCGGTTTCCGCATCCAGCAGGTGAAACTGGGTTTGCTGGACCAGGTTCAGAACCTTGTAGGTGTGCCCCACTTGAAAAAACGAATCCCGGAATTGTCCGCTCGTCTGATGCACGAGCCAGCTCATGACAATCAATGCCAGCAGCGGAAAAAACATTCCCACAAACAAAAGGACGTTGTTGGCTCGCGGGCCTGGTTTCATGGCGGATCTGCTGTTCAAATTATTGTAGCCGCCCTTTCCCTGTGCCACAAGGTGTTTGCCTCATAAACCCGGGCAATTTTCAGAAGCATTTCCTCGCCAAACGGCCGGCCGAGCAGTTGCAGGCCGATGGGCAGTTTCGGATTTTTGGTAAAACCGCACGGGACGCTGACGCCGCAGATGCCCGCCAGGTTGCATGCCAGCGTGAAAACGTCACACAGATACATTTGCAGCGGGTCGTCAAATTTCTCGCCAATTTTGAACGCCGCAGTCGGCGTGGTGGGCGTGACGATGGCGTCCACTTTCTCGAACGACTTCAAAAAATCGTTGCGGATGAGCGTGCGGACTTTTTGCGCGTGCAAATAATACGCGTCGTAGTAGCCGCTGCTCAAAACGTAGGTGCCAAGGATGATGCGCCGTTTCACCTCCGCGCCGAAACCCGCGCCACGCGTCCGGCGGTAAAGTTCAATCGGATCCGCGCCGTCCACCCGCGCCCCGTAGCGAATGCCGTCGAAGCGCGCCAGGTTCGCGGACGCTTCAGCCGGCGCGATGATGTAATAAGTCGCCGCCGCGAAATCGGTGTGCGGCAGCGAAATTTCCACTATCTCCGCGCCCAGCGTTTCCATTTGTTTCACGGCGGCGTCCACCGCGGCTTTCACTTCGGGATCCAACCCGCCAATCATGTATTCCTTGGGCAGGCCAAGCTTCAAACCTTTGATGTCGCCGGTCAGACTCGCGGCGTAATCCGGCACTGGTTGCGGTACGCTGGTGGAATCGCGCAAATCGTGTCCGCTGATGACGCCGAGCATCGTCGCCGCGTCGCGAACGTCCCTGGTGAACGGGCCGATTTGATCGAGTGACGAGGCGAAGGCGACCAGGCCGTAGCGCGACACACGGCCGTAAGTCGGTTTCAGACCGACGCAACCACACAAGGCCGCCGGCTGGCGGATCGATCCGCCGGTGTCCGAGCCGAGCGTGGCGATGGCCTCATCGGCCGCCACCGCCGCCGCCGAGCCGCCGGAAGAGCCGCCAGGGATGCGCGTGATGTCCCAGGGATTGCGCGTGACGCCAAACGCGGAATTTTCCGTCGAACTGCCCATGGCAAATTCGTCCATGTTCAGCCGGCCAAAAACAACCGCCCCCGCCGCCCTCAATTTTTCGACAACCGTCGCGTCGTAAGGCGAAATAAACCGGCCGAGGATTTTCGAGCCACAATTCAGCGGCTGATTTTTAACGGCGAGAACATCCTTGATGGCGACTGGAATTCCCAGCAGGGGTTTTTGTGAGTGGCTCATGCCAGCGGCGATTTCCCGGTCGGCGGCATCGGCTTGTGCGAGGGCCTCTTCGGCATTGTAACTGATGAAAGCGTGGATTTTCCCGTCCACGCGCGCTATCCGGTCGAGGCACGACTGCATGACCTCCCGCGCGGAGTTTTCACGTCGGGCGAGTTTCGCCGTCAGTTCGGAAATGGTGAGTTGGTTCAACATGATGCGGAGCGTTGCTGGAGTTGGTTGTTCCCGGCGGCGGTGATGGAAATTTGTTCGCCCGGCCAGGCGCGTAAGAGAAAATCGTTGAGAAAATACGCCGCGGGGGCAAAGGCAAAAGCGCCAACGACATCAATGAAATAGTGGTAACGCAGGTAAACGGTGGCGCAACACATCAAGCCGACATAAATGAGGGACGGGATAAACGCCTT
>Ga0335080_10007343_pt1 | contig 11426 bp, 9 predicted proteins | sample Lox_Sample_34_FD_206720 | JGI IMG/M metagenome (GOLD analysis project Ga0335080, IMG submission 206720) | Soil microbial communities from Loxahatchee National Wildlife Refuge, Florida, United States - Lox_Sample_3.4 | ecosystem: Environmental > Terrestrial > Soil > Wetlands | place: USA: Florida...
CGAAGTACGTGCCGTCGAACGAGAACGAGTCCTGGCCGAGCGCGGTGAAGAGCAGCTCGACGGCCTCCTCGTAGCGCTCGCGCGATTCGGGGTCGAGCGGGATCCCGGCCTTGGTCGGCATCCAGCCGTGGCCGCGGCCGACGCCGAACTCGTAGCGGCCCTCGAGGAGGATGTCGGTGACGGCGATCTGGTGGGCGAGCACGATCGGGTTGTGGAACGGCAGGACGTGGAGCAGCGTCCGGAAGTTGATCCGCTTCGTCCGCTGTGCCGCCGCCGCGAAGAACGCCGTCGGGTTCGCCGAGATCGAGAACTTCGGGAAGAAGAAGTGCTCGATGATCGCGTAGGCGTCGTAGCCGAGCCGATCGGCGTTCACGACCTGCTCGAGCGCCTCGGCGTACATCCTCTCCGGCGACTTTCCGGGCCAGCTCTGGATCTCCGAATAGATGCTGAACTTCACAGCGCCTCCGTTCTACGCCCCGCCGGGTTTCGAGGGCGCAATCCTGTCATCTGTTTGACATCTGATCAAGAGCGTGGGAAGTTGCGCCCGAGAATCGCCGTCATGAGCTCGCACCGCACCGGGGAACCCAGCGTCCAGTCGCGCCATCGCACGATGGCGGAGGCGGCCCTGGCCGAGCTGCGCGAGGCCATCGTCCTCGGCGAGATCGTGCCGGGGACGCCGCTTCGGCTCGAGGATCTGGCCGGCACGCTCGGGATGAGCATCTCGCCGATCCGGGAGGCCGTGCGCCAGCTCGAGGCGCTCGGGCTCGCCGAGCACGTCCCCCACCACGGTGCGAAGGTGACCGCGCTCGACGTCGACGAGCTGCGCGACCTGTTCGAGGTACGGCTGGCGCTCGAGACGATGGCCGTCCGGCGCGCCGCGGAGCGGTTCGGCGAGGAGGAGCGCGCCGGCGCCTCGACGCTGCTCGAGGAGTGCGTCGACGCCCGCGGCCGCGGTGACGTGCGCCGCGCGATGCGCGCGCACACCGACTTCCATTTCGCGCTCTACGAGGCGGCGGGCTCGCCCTGGCTCGTCCGCCTGATCCGGCCCGCCTGGGAGAGCTGCGAGCGCTACCGCGCCGCGCTGCTGGCCCAGCACGGCAGCCTGCAGGACCGGCATGCGGCACTCGACGGGGCGCTGCTCGACGCCTGCTCGAAGCACGATCCCGACCTCGCCGCCAAGGCCCTCTCGGAGCACCTCGAGCTGTTCGGCGACTTCTACTCGCACGAGCTCGGCGGCCGGGGCATCTTCGAGCCCTAGCGGCGGACGATCCCGCGCAGCTTCCCGAGCGCCTTCTCGGTGAGCGGCGGCTCGAGCAGCTCGTGGGCGACGAGGGTTCCCGAGCCTGCGCCGAGCCCTGGCCCGGGATGCGTCGAGGCGCCGATGTGGTACAGACCCTGGACGGGCGTGCGGTGGCCGGGCTGCTGGGGGAACGGGCGCCAGAGGAAGTTCTGGTCGAGCGAGAGCGCGCCCGAGTAGGGATCGCCGCCGGCGAGGTTGACGTTGGCCGCCTCGAGATCTGCGGGCGAGAGGACGACCCGGTTCAGAATCGACGACTCGAGGTTCGGCGCGTGGCGGGCGAGCCGCTCGACGATGCGGTCCGCGTAGCGCTCGCGCAGCGACTCGGTCCAGGAGCCGTCGCCCGTGTCGAGCACGCCCGCTGCGTCGCCCTTCACGTGCCGGGGCAGCTCCTGGAGCTGGATCCAGACGATCCACCTGCCGTCCGGGGCACGACTCGCATCCATCGTCATCGGCTGGCCGCAGACGATCGTGGCCTCGGCCGGGAGCAGCCCACGCTCTGCTTCGTTCACCGCACGTGAGACGCCGTCGAGCCCCGGGGTGACGTGGAGGATCGCGGTCTTGCCGAGCCGCTCGTCGCCGTCCCAGCCCGGCGGCTCCGAGAGCGCGAGGTGGATCTGCATCTCGCCGCGGCCGTAGCGGTACCGGCGGCCTGCCGTGAAGAGCTCCGCGGGAGGATCTTCGAGCAGCCGGCCGTAGAGCTGTGTCGGCGTGACGTTGCAGATCACGGCGCGCTCGGCCGTCACCGTCTCGCCGCCCGCGAGGCGGACGCCGACGGCGCGGCCGTTCGTCACGAGCACGCGCTCGACGTCGGCGCCCGTCTGGCAGACTCCGCCGAGATCGCGGATGAGCGTCACCAGCGCGTCCGCGAGCCGCGCGCCGCCGCCGCGCGGGATCGGCATCCCGCCCTCCTGGGTCGCGACCGCGATCACCTGCGCCATGAACCCGGACGAAGCGGCGTCGGGCCCGAGGCCCGTATGCAGCACCCACGGCGCGAGCAGGCCGTGCGCCCGCTCCGAGGCAAACGTCTCCGAGACCCAGTCGCGGCACGAAACGAGCAGCCCGCCGGTGAACTCGAGCAGCCCGCGGCGCCCGAGCCGGCGGTACGCCTTCAGGGCGAGCCCGGCGCCGGCGGGGGACCAGAGCTCCGTCCCCAGCAGGCCGAACGAGAGGTCCGCGTTCGCGAAGAACGAGCCTGCCGTCGCCCTCCAAGCCTCGCCGTCGCCTGCCGCATAGCTCTCGAGCTCGGCGGCGTTCGCATCGGTCGAGCGCAGCAGGAACGCGGCCGAGCCGTCCGGGTAGAGCGACCCGGTCGGGAACTCGGTGTTCAGGTACTCGAGGCCGCGGGCCGCGAGGTCGCCGCCGAGCTCGGCGTGGGCGGCGCCGCCCACCCAGAGCGGATGCCACGCGCTGAACACGTCGTGGAGGAAGCCCGGCTCGGTGAGCTCGGCGGTCTTGACGGCGCCGCCCAGGTAGTCGTTGCGCTCCAGCACGCAGACCCGCCAGCCGGCCTTCGCGAGGATCGCTCCCGCCGCCAGCGAGTTGATCCCGCTGCCGACGAGCACGGCGTCGTAGTCGGCCACCTCACCCCCCTTCCGCGACGAGCGCGCGGAACTCATCGTCGGTGACGAGCCCTCGTTTCTCGGTGCCGAGGCGCTTGACCGCCGACAGCAGCTCGCCGCGCCGCTCCTCGGGCACGTCGAGCTCGAGCTCCTCCGCCTTGATCCTGATCGAGTCGAGCCCGCTCTTCTTGCCGAGCACGATCCCACGCTCGGTGGCGACGAGCTCCGAGGAGTACGGCTCGATCGACGGCGGGTCGTGGAACTGGCTCGCGACCGCGCCGCTCTCGCGCCGGAAGAGCGTCTCGCCGGTGAGCGGCTTCCACGGCGCGAGCGCGTAGCCCGAGAGCTCGCGCACGCGCTCGGAGACCGCGCGGACGCGATCGAGGCGGAGGTTCGACTCGACGCCGTAGAGCGCACGCAGCGCGAGAGCCACCTCGCCGAGGTCTGCGTTCCCGGCGCGCTCGCCCATGCCGTTGATCGTCCCCTGCACCCACGTCGCTCCTGCGCGCACGGCGGCGACGGCGGCCGCGGTGGCGACCCCGAAGTCGTTGTGGCCGTGGAAGTGGACCGGGACGTCCGGACCGACCCACTCGACGGTCCGGCCGACCAGCTCGGCGACGGCCTCCGGCGAGGCGATCCCGAGCGTGTCCACGACGACGACCTCCTTCGCCCCGGCCTCGACCGCGCCGCGATAGACCTGCTCGTAGAAGCTGAGATCGGCGCGGGTGGAGTCGACGCCGAAGAACGCGGCACGGATCCCGTGCCCGTCGGCGAAGCGCATCGCGTCCCCGATCCGGCCGAGCATCGTCTCGCGGCTCACGCCGATCGCGTCGAGCTTGAGGTCGGAGATCGGCGACTCGATCACGGAGGCGCCGACTCCGAGCTCGACGAGCGCCTCGAGGTCGGCGGGGACCGCGCGCGAGAAGCCCCAGATCTCCGCCCGCAGGCCGGCCGCCGAGATCAGCTCGACCGCGTGCCGGTCGTCGTCGGAGACACGGGGGAAGCCCGCCTCGATCCGGTCGATCCCGAGCTCGTCGAGCGCACGGGCGATCTCGAGCTTCTGCTCGGGGCCGAGGACGACGCCCACCGTCTGCTCGCCGTCGCGCAGCGTGGTGTCGTACAGGCCGACCGAGCCGCCGAGGCGGAACGCATCGTTCAGCGCGCCGGTCCAGATCAGGTCGCTCATCGGAAGTCGTCCGGGAACCGGCAGAGCTTCTCGGGCCCCGTCGCGGTGATCAGGTAGTTGTCCTCGAGCCGGAGGCCGCCGCCGCCCTCCCAGTAGACCCCGGGCTCGATCGCGAGCACCATCCCCTCCTCGATCGTGCCGCCTCCCGCCTGGTGCGCGTAGGGCGGCTCGTGGGCGCGCGCGCCAACGCCGTGGCAGATCGGATGCGACGGCTGGCCGGGGTAGCCCGCCTCGGCGATCCCCTCGCGGACCAGGCGGTCGAGCTCGGCGAGGCTCGCGCCCGGCCGGCAGTGAGCGACCGCGGCGTCGTAGACCGCGAGGAGCTGATCGAGGAGCCGGTCGTACTCCGCGGTGAGCCCGCCGGGGCAGAGGTTCTTCGTGTGGTCGCACCAGTAGCCGTCGGCGCAGACCCAGATCTCGAACAGCGTCGGCTCGTGCTCCTGCACGGGCCGGTGCCCGGTCGGGGTGAAGGTGCGGATCCCCGGGCCCGACCACACGAGCGAGAACCCGTGGGCCAGCTCGACCTTGCCCTCGAAGCCGGTGCCCTCGCGGTGCACGTAGCCGTTCCAGAGCGCACCCGCCTCGCTCTCCCGCATCCCGGGGTGGAGGTGCTCGGCGACGTGCTCCATCGCGCCGGCGGCGATCTCGTTGGCGAGCCGCATGCGCTCGATCTCCTGCGCGGTCTTGATCGCGCGGGCAGCGCCGAGGACAGGCGTCGCATCGGCCGCGGCGGGGAACGCGTCGAACCACGCCCTCGTGAACGTCGTGGGCTCGCCCACCATCTGGTCGGCGGCCTGGGTGCCGAGCGAGAGCTCCAGACCTACGCGGTCGTACGGTGCGGCGGCCGCGAGCGCGAGCTCGAGCGTGCGCGCGGTCGGCGGGCGCGGATCCGTCGCGTCGTACCCCGTGAGGAAGCGCACATCCTGCGTCCACGCGCTGCGCGCCGCCGCGTCGGCGGCGACGTCGAGGCAGATCAGCGTCGAGTCGCCTTCACGGGGGAAGACGACCGCGTCGTAGCCCTTCATCCCCCAGAAGTTCGAGAGGTAGAGGACGTTGTCGGGCGCGCGGACGACGAGCGCGTCGAGCTCGTGCTCGGCCATGAGCGCCCGGACACGCGCGAGCTTCGCCTCGTCGCGAGGCCAGCTCAAAGCGGCACGCTTTCGGCACGAAATGGACGATGCGGAACGCGCTGAATGCCTCTAGGCTGACGCCTGAGCAGGGGGCGGGTCGGGACCCGGGTTACTCGCGTGTACCTGCGAGCGCTCACAGTCGGCCGGCGCTCACCAGCGCACCCGCGCAGGGGCCGGCTCTCCGTGGCCGTCCTGCCACGAGACGACCGGGTTCCGGAGCACGCCGATTCGCTCGATCTCGCACTCGATCACGTCGCCGGGCCTGAGGTAGAGCGACGCCGCGTCCTCCGAGAATCCCGCGACACCGCTCACGGTCCCGGTCGAGACGACGTCGCCGGCGCTGTACCCGAGCGCCGAGTAGTGCGACAGGATCTCGGGGATCGTCACGCTCATCCGCGACGAGTGCGAGACCTGCCGAGACTCGCCGTTCACGCGCAGCTCCATCGCGAGGTCGTGCGGGTCCGGGATCTCGTCCGGGGTCACGATCCAGGGCCCGAGCGGGCAGAACGTGTCGATCGCCTTGCAGAAGGAGAAGACTCCCGACCGCATCTCCCGCCGCTGGATGTCCCGCGCGGTGATGTCGTTGAAGATCACGTACCCGCCGATGTACTCGCCCGCCTCCTCCGGCCCGAACCACTTCCCCGCCTTCTTGATCACGACGGCGAGCTCGAGCTCGTAGTCGAGCTCCTCCGTCAAGTGCTCCGGATAGATCACCGGGTCGTCGGGCCCGACGATCGCGTCGACGTTCTGGAAGAAGACGATCCACGGCGCGATCTCGTGCGACCAGCCAACCTGCTTCGACTCCTCCTCGTGCTCGCGGAAGTTGCCGGCCGTGTGGAAGAACTTCTTGGGGATGATCGGCGCCCGCAGCCTGACGTCCTCGAGCGGATAGACATCGCCCGAGTCGCCGGCCCCGCCGCGCTCGAAGTAGGTGCGCAGGTCGGGGACGTCGAGGCGGTGGACCAGGTCGCCGCCCTCGATCCGTCCGACGAGCCCGTCCTCGAACGTGACGAGCTTCATCGCCTCAGCCCCGCTCCGACAGCCACGCCACGACCTCCTCGGCGTTGCGATTCGGTGGGAAGACCGGATAGAAGACCTTCACGACGCTGCCCCGCTCGGCGACGATGGTGACCCGCTTGTAGAGCGTCAGCCCCGCGGTCTCGAACGTCGGCAGCCCCAGCGCCTCGCGAAGCGCGAGCCCGTCGTCGCTGATGACCGGAAACGGCATGTGGTTGCGCTCCGCGAACTCGACCTGATCGTCGAGGCTCTGGGCCGACAGGCCGGCGACGTGCGCTCCGAGCCCCGCCAGCTCCGCAGCGTGATCGCGAAACGCACACGACTGCGGGGTGCAGCCGCGGGCGCCGGGAATCGAGTCCCAGCCGGGGAGCAGAGGCTCACCGGGCCGGCCCGAGCGCGGATAGACATACAGGACGAGCCGCCCGCGCGCGAGCTCCGCCAGGTCGACCGGCCCCTGCGAGGACGGGAGCACGAGAGCCGGGACCGCCGCTCCCTCCAGGCCGTCGCAGGCGCCGTCATCGACGGGTACCGGCAGGTCCGGCGGAAGCGAGTAGACGTCGACGCTCACGACGCTCCACAGAGGCGCATCGCGGACAGTGCATAGACATGCGCCGTCTTCACGAGCCCGTCGATCTCGAGGTTCTCGCCGTACTCCTCGTCGAGCAGCCCCGTCGAGGTGCCGTAGTTGAGGGTGGGGATCCCGTAGCGCGTGAGCGCCGAGGCGTCCGAGAACCACCGGGTCACGTCGCGCTCGGGCGCGGAGCCGAACACGTCCTCGTGGCTCGCGTCGATCGCCTGCACGAGCGGGTGATCCTCCTCGATCTCGGCCCCCGGCGCCGTGACGTAGATCTCGGCCTCGATCCCGTACTCGGGGAATCGCCCACGCAGCCTGCGCACCATCTCCATCACCTGCCGCCGCGCCTCCGCCATCGGCTTCGTCGGCGGCACGCGCACGTCCAGGAACAGGTCGGTGCGGTGCGGCGTGCGCGAGACGCGCCAGCCGAAGCCGCCGTTGATCGCGCCGACGTTCACGATCGCCTTCGCGCCGCGGTAGGCGTTCTCCGGGTCGTCCTCCCAGGTCGCGATCCACTCCAGCACCGCGTCGAGCACCTCGCGCATGCGGAGGATCGAGTTGCGCCCTCGCTTGCCCTCGGTGAAGGCCGTGTGGATGAAGTTGCCCTGGGTCGAGAGGCGCAGCCAGAGCGACCCGAAGTGGCCGAGCACGACCTTGCCCTCGGTGGGCTCGCCCAGGATGCACATGTCCGCGACGCCGCCGTGCGACACGAGGTAACGCGATCCGGCCGCATAGCCCCGGTACTGCGGGCCTTGCGCGTCGCCGTGCTGCGTCTTCTCGATCTCGCCGCAGACCGCCGCGATCATCACGTCGCCGCGCAGCCTCACCCCCGCGTCGTCGAGTGCACGCAGCGCCTCGACGTAGCAGGCGAGCGCGCCCTTCATGTTCGAGACGCCGAGCCCGTAGAGGCGCCCGTCCTTCACGAACGGCTCCGGCTGGAAGCCCGGCACGTGGGCCAGCCACGGCTCCTGCCCGGAGTACGACGTGTCCATGTGGCCGTTGAACATGAGCGTCGGCCCTCCGCCCGTGCCCTCGCGGATCCCGAGCACGTTCGCGCGCCCCTGCTCCACCTGCTGCCACTGGACCCCCAGGCCCATCTCCCTGAAGGTCTCCGCCATCACGGTCGCCAGCTCCTGCTCGGAGCCGGTGAAGCTCGGGACGGCGATCGCGCGGCTCGCCCACTCGACGAGCCGCTTCCGGTCGATTCGGACGTCCATCACGACCTGAAGTGCGGGAGGACCTGCTCACCGAAGAGGCGGATCTGGTCGTGCCGCTGCCCGCCCCAGAGCTCGAGCATGACGTGTGTGCAGCCCGCGTCACGGTACTCCTCGATCGCCTCGATGCAGTCGGCGGGGGTGCCCGCGATCGGCTTGCACTTCTCGAGGATCGCATCGGTCACCTTCGCCTTCGCTGCGAGACGGCCGCCCTGCTCCATCGCCTCCGCGACCGGGCGGATCTCGTCCTGCTCGAGCCCTGCGAGGTCGAGCAGCGTGTCCGCGGCGCCCTGGATGTTCTGCACCTTGTTTGCGAGGTACATCCCGGCGATCTCACGGGCGCCGTCGCGCCCCTCGTCGCGATCGGTCGCGTGGATCGACGCGACGACGGTGCAGCCGATGTCGATCTCCGCCGCGACGTTGTCGCGCGTGTAGCCGACGAACGCCGGAGTCGTGATCGACGGCGTGAGACAGCCGTCCGCGATCTCGCCCGCGAGCTGCTGCATCTTCGGTGCCGTCGCCGCGACGTACACCGGCGGCACCCCGCGCGGCGTGTGCGCCTCGGCCCGGAGGGCGGGCACGTCGGCGTTCCACGTCGTCCCTTCGTAGTGGAACGCCTCGCCCCCGAGAACGCCGCGCACGATCTCCACCGCGTCGCGCATCGGACCGAGCGTCTTGCTCGTCTGCATGCCGGCGTTGTTGAGGAAGATCTTCGAGGTCCCGAAGCCGATGATGAACCGGTCCGGGCCTGCGGCCTCCTGCACGACGCGCGCATCCATCGCGACCTGCACCGGATGGCGCGTGAACGGCGAGATGATCCCCCAGCCGATCGTCAGCCGCCTGGTCGCCCGCGCCATCAGCGCGGAGACCACGGTCGACGAGCGCGCCTCCATCCCGTGCTTGCGCCACCAGGGATACGCCTCGGCCAGCCAGACCGTGTCCATCCCCGCCTCGTCCATCACCCTGGCCGACTCGAGCATCTCGTCGAGCGGCTCCATCGTCAGCTGCATCACGCCGATCCGGAACGGAACGGCCAACGTTACTGCGCCGCCGCTTCGCTGACCTGTTTCTCGAGGGCCGTGAGGACGTTCTCGACCTGCTGGTTGATGATCGGCTGGAGCACGCGCTGGCCCATCGATCCCACGGGCCCCGCGATCTTGACGTCGGCCTCCCACTTCATCGAGGTGCCGCTGCCGTTCTCGCTGAGGGTGAAGGCGGTGTCCATGTTCATGATCGCGCCGACCCCGTTGCCCTTCGCCACGAGCCGCGCGAACTCGGGCTCGCGCTCCTCGGCCTTCTCGAAGTTCATCTTCATCTTGAGGCCGCCGAGCCCGAGCGGGACCTTGACGTTCGCGGTCCAGTGCGTGTCGTCGGCGACCTCGAAGCTCTCCACGCCCGGCATCAGCTTCGCCATCGACGCCGGGTCGTTCAGCACCTTCCACACCACGTCCCGCGGCGCGCTGAGCTCCTTCACCCCATCGACTTTCACCGACTAGTCACCTCCACGAGTGCCCTTGTTTGCCCGGCATCCTGCAACATCGACCAGACCCTGTGCGACGGGTTGCAGCTGTCGTAGACGATCGGCGCGCCCGCCGGGCGCAACGCGTCCTGGATCGCGGAGCAGACCGCGTGGATCCCACCGCCGCCGCCCTCGCCCATCCCCTTCGCGCCGAGCGGGGCCACCGGCGAGGGCGACTCGACGTAGCCGGTCTTGAGCGGCGGCATGTCCATCGTGTGGGGAACGTGGTAGTCGTAGAAGTTCGGCGTCAGCAGCGTGCCGTCCTCGTCGTAGACGAAGTCCTCGTGCAGCGCCGCGCCGATCGCGTGCGCGGTCGCGCCGTGCACCTGCCCCTCGACGATCTGCGGGTGGATGCGGACGCCGCAGTCGTCGACCGCCGCGTAGTCGACGATCTCCGTCCGGCCCGTCTCGGGGTCGATCTCGACGAGGCAGGCGTGGATCTGCGACGCGTAGGTGAGGGTGAGCTTGCCCATCTTCTTCTCGGTGTCGACGACCCCGAAGTAGGGCCTGTAGACGTAGCGGTGGTTGAGCGTCGGGTTGAAGTCGGGCGGCAGGAACGCGTTGTTCGCGTTCACGATCGCGCCGAGGGCCATGAACGGCAGCGCCGCCTCCTCGGGCCCGTCCTTGATCCTGGCCATCCCGTCGGCGAGCTCGATCGCCTCCTCCGGGGCCTGGAGCACGAACGCGGCGAGCTTGATCATCTCGTCGCGCAGGAGCTCCGCCGCACCCTTCACCGCACCGAGACCGGTGACCGCGAACTGGCTCGCGTAGGTGCCCGAGAAGCCCGCACTCGAGTTGAAGAACGAGTCGTGACCCGGCCGGACGTGCACCTGCTCGGGCGAGCAGCCGATGATGTCGGCCACGACCTGGGAGGCGGTCGTCTCGTGCCCCTGCCCCTGCGGCACGGTGCCGAGGGTGACGACGACCTCGCCGAAGATGTCGAGCTTGACCATCGCCGCCTCGTTGTTGCCCGAGAACTGGAGCTCCGGGTTGAGGAGCTGCGACTGGCCGAAGTTGTTCGTGCCGGAGTCGAGGGTCGAGCCGATGCCGAACCCGAGCAGCTTCCCGCGGGCGGCGGCATCCTTGCGGCGCTCCTCCAGCCGGTCGTAGCCGATCAGGTCGAGCGCGATGTCGAGCGAGCGCGCGTAGTCGCCGGAGTCGTAGACGCAGCCGTTCGGCGTCTCGTACGGCATCTGCTCGGCCTTGACGTAGTTCCGCTTGCGCACCTCGACCGGGTCGAGCCCGAGCTCGGCCGCGACGATGTCGACGATCCGCTCTGTCAGCCACAGGTGCTGCATCCGCGAGTAGCCGCGGTTCGGCGAGACGGGCGCCTTGTTCGTGCAGGCCTGCGTGAAGTCGACGCGGATGTTGCGCCAGGCGTAGCAGCCCGGGGTGACCTGCGCCCAGATGATGCAGCCGAGCGGCTCGTACCGCGGGAAGGCGCCGCAGTCGTCGACCGCCTTCACCTTGAAGCCGGTCATCTCGCCGTCGGCCTTCACGGCCACCTCGATGTCGAGGAAGGTGCGCTCGTTCCCGTGTGCGTTCGCCGTGTGCTGGTCGGTGCGCCACTCCGTCCACTGCACCGGCCGCCCCAGCTTCCGCGCGAGCAGGCAGAGGACGACGTAGTAGGGGTGGAGGCAGATCTTGTTGCCGAACGCGCCGCCGATGTCCTGGGTGACGAAGCGCAGCTTGTCGATCCCGGTGCGCAGCGCGGGAGCCATCCAGATCGCGCCGACACCGGGCATCTGGTGGTTGCAGTAGAGCGTCCACTGGCCGGTGCCCTTCTGGTACTCGACGAGCGCGCCGGAGCACTCGAGCGGCGTCGAGCTGAAGCGGTGGAAGTGGAGCCGCTTGATCTTCACGACGTGGTCTGCCTCGGCGAGAGCCTGGTCGACGTCGCCCCAGTCGAACACCCCCGACCAGACGA
>Ga0335080_10007345_pt1 | contig 11426 bp, 7 predicted proteins | sample Lox_Sample_34_FD_206720 | JGI IMG/M metagenome (GOLD analysis project Ga0335080, IMG submission 206720) | Soil microbial communities from Loxahatchee National Wildlife Refuge, Florida, United States - Lox_Sample_3.4 | ecosystem: Environmental > Terrestrial > Soil > Wetlands | place: USA: Florida...
GCTCGAGCCACTCCCGAGCGCCGCTGACCACAAAAGCGGCGAGATCGAGCGGATGCCCGAGCAGCTTGAGATCGAAGACGAACTGTGCCGGGCGTTGGGCGTCGCTGGGCAGCGCCATCATCGGCGTCGACAGCGGCCGCGCGCGCCGCAGGTAGACGGTGGCGATCGGCTCGTACCGCAGAGCGCCAGCCTGGTTGGCCCAGGCCGGATTGATCGCTGCGCACAAGCGGGCGGCTTCGACGGCGCTGCAGCCCAGGACCACGGCGTCGAAGGCGGTGTCGTCGACAGACCAGGTGCCATCGGGCCGAGGCGAGATCGCCTGCACGCGATGCCGCGGCCGCAGCACGGCGCCATGGTGCTCGAGCCATTGCAGTGCCGGCAGCGGAAAAAGCTGCGACAGACCGGCGCAGGGCAGCAACAGGTCGGAGCTTCCGCGTCCACCGAACAATGCGTCAGCCAGCACGCGCAGGAACACGCTGGCGTCGGCCTGCGCTGACGGCGTGTTCAATGCGGCGATGCATAGCGGATCGATCAGGTCCGAGCGCACACGTGCGGGCAGGCCAGCGCAAAGCTGCTCGACGGTGTCGACGCCGGGGTTGCGCATGCCATGCCGCACCCAGTCGAAGGTCTGCCGCAGCAGCGCCAGGCGCTCACGCCAGCTCCAGCCGCGCGCGCGGGCCACCGCCCAGGCGAATGCCAGGTAGACGTTGCCCGGCGGCAGGCGCAGCCCGCTGCCGTCCGGGTGGAGCAACTCGAGCGGGCGTCGTTGCAGGACACGCGCCGGGTCGACGCCCACCAGTCGCATCAGGCGCAGCGTCTCGCGATAGGCCCCGATCAGGATGTGCTGGCCGTTGTCGAGCTCGATCCCGTCGTGGCGCACGCTGCGCGCGCGTCCGCCGGCGTGATTGGCCATCTCGAAGAGGGTCACCGCGCAGCCGTTGGCGCACGCCTGCACGGCGGCGGCCAGCCCGGCCCAACCGGCGCCGACGACGGCCACGCGCTTGCGCGCGGTCACCTCAATGGCCTTGCCACTGCGTGCGGGCCGCGATCCAGAGCTTGCGCAACGGCGTCAGCGAGGTGCGCTGGTGCAGGACCCGGAAGTCGTCGTCCTCGATCTCCTGCAGCAGCGTGCGGTAGATGTTGGCCATCATCAGTCCCGGCCGCTGCGACTCGCGATCGACATCGGGTAGCAGCGCCAGCGCCTCGTCGTAGGTGGCCTGTGCGCGTTGCGCCTGGAAGCGCATCAGCGCGGTGAAGCGCTCGCTGTAGCCCCAGGGTGCCTGCCGCTGCAGGATCTCGGAGGCCTTGACGCTGAAGCGCTGCATCTCGTCCATCGGCAGGTAGATGCGCCCGCGGCGCGCGTCGTCGCCGACGTCGCGGATGATGTTGGTCAGTTGCAGCGCGAGGCCCAGCGTGTGCGCGTAGCGGACCGTCTGTTCGCTGCTGCGGCCGAAGATGTTGGCGGCGACCTCGCCGACGACGCCAGCCACCAGGTGGCAATAGCGCTTGAGCGTCGTGAAGTCGAGGTAGCGCGTCTGGTCGAGGTCCATCTGGCAACCCTCGATCACCGACATCAGGTGCGACTGAACGATGCCGTGCATGCCCGCCTGCGCCAGCAGCGCCCGTGTCACCGGGTGGTTCGGCCGGCCCGCGAAGGCACTTGCCACTTCGCCGCGCCACCAGTTCAACTTGGTTGCTGCAACGCCGGGATCGGTGACTTCATCGACGACGTCGTCGACCTCGCGGCAGAACGCGTAGAACGCGGTGATCGCCGCCCGCTTGGCCTGCGGAAGAAACATGAAGGCGTAGTAGAACGACGAGCCGCTCCCTGAGGCCTTCTGCTGGACGTATTGCTCAGGAGTCACGCCAGTCGCTCGGGGTTGAACCAGCCAGCGCTGTAGCGCAAGGCGCGCCACGCCAGCAGCGGCGCGTCGACGGCGCTCAATCGTGGCCGCCGGGCGATGGTTGCGCAGTCCATGCGCGCGATTCTCTCAAGGATGCGCCATCCACCGTGCACCACGAGGCGCAGTTCCCACCCCGCGCGTCCTGGCACGCGCAGGGGCAGCGCGGCCCCTTCGGCCATCAGGATCGCGGCCCACTGGACCAGGTCGCGCACCAGCGCGCGCAGCGGCACGGTGTCGGCGAGTGCCGTCGGGTCACCGATATCGACGCCATGGTGCATCGCGTCCGCTTGCGGCAGATAGTTGCGCCGCCGCGGCAGGTCGATGCTGAGGTCCTGCCAGAAGTTGATCAGCTGCAGGGACGAGCACACCGCATCGGCCTGGCGCAGCGACTGGGCGTCGTCGATGCCGTACAGGTGCAGCAGCAGCCGGCCGACCGGATTGGCCGAGCGGCGGCAGTAGTCGAGCAGCGCTACGCGGTCGGGGTAGGTGGGGTTGCGCACGTCCTGCTCGAACGCGTCGAGCAGATCGTGCAGCGGCGCAGCCGGCAGGCGGTGGTCGCGCAGGGCCACGGCCAGCGCACTGAATACGCCATCCCACGTCCCTGGCGAGGATGTCGTCGTCGTGCCCGAAACGGTGGCTGCCAGCGCTCGCCGGTATCGCGCCAGCTCGTCCAGCCGGGCGGCTGGCGTCGCATCGCCTTCGTCGGCGATGTCGTCCGCGGTGCGGGCAAAGGTATAGATGGCCCGCACCGGCTGCCTCAGCGCGGGCGGGCACAGCAGTGATGCCACCGGAAAGTTCTCGTAGTGCCCGACGCCCACCCGGCGAATTGTCCATGTCGGTTGAAACCGAGCCCGTTTGACAGCCGCCGGGACCGTCAATACATTACTGACCGGTCAGTCAGTAAGCGGGGAGTTGCGAGTCAGCCCCGCGGCAACCTCCGCCTGCACACGGTCAAGCCCCATGAAGCGCTCAGTCATCGCCTTGCTGTCGCCGCTCACCGCGCTCCTCCTGGTCGCGTGCTCGCGCACCGCGCCACCCGAGGAGCCGATCCGTGCGGTGCGAACCATCACGCTGGCCTCGGGCGATGTGGGCGGGGCCCACGACTACGCCGCCGAAGTGCGCTCGCGGATCGAGTCCCGACTCGGATTTCGTGTCGGCGGCAAGCTGCTCTCCCGCTCGGCCAATCTCGGCGATGCCGTGCGGACCGGTCAGGCGCTGGCGCAGCTCGATCCGGGCGACCTGAAGCTCGGCCAAGAGGCGGCTCAGGCCGCGCTCAGCGCCGCCAAGGCCAACTACGAGTTCAGCGAAGCCGAGTTCAAGCGCTACAAGGAATTGCGCGACCAGGGCTTCATCAGCGGGCTCGAGCTCGAGCGCAGGGAGGCTGCACTCGCGGCGGCGCGCGCGCAGTACGAGCAGGCCCGCGCGCAGGCGAGCGTGCAGGGCAACCAGACCCGCTATGCCACGTTGACGGCCGATGCGGCCGGCGTCATCACCGGTGTCGACGCCGAGCCGGGGACGGTGGTGGCCGCCGGCGCCTCGGTGGTCAGGCTGGCCCACGACGGGCCGCGCGACGTGGTGTTCAGCGTGCCCGAAGACCGTGTGGCCGACATGCGCGCACTGGCGGGAAAGGCCGACGCACTACAGGTTCATATCTGGAACGACGGCGCCACGCCGATCACTGCCACCGTGCGCGAGGTCGCCGCTGCGGCCGACCCGGCGACGCGCACCTTCGTCGTCAAGGCTGACATCGGTCGCGCCAACGTCCGCCTCGGGCAGACGGCGACGGTCAAGGTCGAGATGCCCCGAGTGGCTGGCCAGATCAAGGTGCCGCTGGCCGCAGTATTCGAGGTGCAAGGCGCACCCGCGGTGTGGGTGGTCGACCGCGCGAGCATGACGGTCAGGCCGCAGCCGGTGAAAGTGGCCGGCGCCGAGGGCAACGACGTGGTGATCGCTGCCGGCGTGTCGCCGGGCGAGACGCTGGTGGTCGCGGGTGTGCACGTTCTGAGCCCAGGACAGAAGGTGCGGCTCTACGCAGAGCGCGGCTCCGCGGCGGGCAACGGCGCCGCGCCAGCCACCCGCAGCGTCGCTTCGCGCTGACCCCCGGGGCCTCCGATGTCCGGCGTCGTCGACGCGATCAAGCCATCGCGCTTCAACATCTCGAGCTGGGCGCTCGAGCATCCGGCGCTGACGCGGTACTTGCTGATCGTGCTGATGCTGCTGGGCTTCGCCTCGTACTTCCAACTCGGCCAGGACGAGGATCCGCCGTTCACCTTTCGTGCGATGGTGGTGCAGGCGTTCTGGCCCGGCGCCAGCGCGCAGCAGATGGCGGAGCAGGTCACCGACAAGATCGAGCGCACCCTGCAGGAGGCGCCGCACGCCGACATCATCCGCAGCTACACCAAGCCCGGCGAGTCGCTCACCATCCTGCAGCTGAAGGACAGCGCGCCACCGAAGGAGGTATCCAACACCTGGTACCAGGTGCGCAAGCGCGTCGCCGACATGCGCGGCACCCTGCCGCAGGGCGTGATCGGACCGGTGTTCAACGACGATTTCGGCGACGTCTACGGATCCATCTTCGCGCTGTCGGCCGACGGCTTCGGCGACGAGGAGCTGCGCGTCTTCGCGGAGGACATCCGCTCGGCGCTGCTGCGAGTGCCCGACGTCGCCAAGGTCGAGCTGTTCGGCGTGCAGCCGGAGAAGCTGTTCATCGAGATCTCGCACAAGCGTCTGGCGCAACTCGGCTTGGACATGAACCAGGTGATCGCGCAACTCGGCGCGCAGAACGCCGTCGAAGGCGCGGGCGTGCTCAACGCCGGCTCGCAAAACCTCCAGGTGCGGGTAGCCGGCGCGTTCGATTCTGTGGAGGAACTGCGGCGCTTTCCGATCCGGGCGACCAATGCGAGTACCGGGGTGGCGAGCAGCCTGCGCCTGTCGGACATCGCCGACATCCGCCGCGCGACGATCGACCCGCCCGCGGCGAAGGTGCGCCACCAGGGCAAGGCGGTGATCGCGCTCGGCGTGTCGATGGCCAAAGGCGGCGACATCATCGCGCTCGGCGATGCGCTGCGTGCCAAGGCCGACGAGGTGCGGCGCGACCTGCCGGCCGGCATCGAGCTGACGCAGGTGCAGGACCAGCCGCGCGCGGTATCACGCTCGGTCAACGAATTCGTGCGCGTGCTGATCGAGGCGATCGTCGTCGTGCTCGCGGTCAGCTTCATCAGCCTCGGCCTGCACACCAGGCCGCTGCGCATCGACATCTGGCCCGGGCTGGTGGTCGGCATCACGATCCCGCTGGTGCTGGCGATCACCTTCGTCACCATGTACTACTGGGGCGTCGGCCTGCACAAGATCTCGCTCGGCTCGCTGATCATCGCGCTCGGCCTGCTGGTCGACGACGCCATCATTGCGGTGGAGATGATGGTGCGCAAGCTCGAGGAGGGCTACGACAAGAAGCGCGCCGCCTCGTTTGCCTACGAGATCACGTCGATGCCGATGCTGACCGGCACGCTCATCACCGCGGCAGGCTTCCTGCCGATTGGCCTGGCCAAGTCGGTGACCGGCGAGTACACGTTCGCGATTTTCGCGGTCACGTCGGCGGCGCTGCTCATCTCGTGGGTGGTGTCGGTGTACTTCGTGCCGTTCCTCGGTGCGGCGTTGTTGCGCACGAAGAGCCGCGCGGGCAGCGGCGAGGCACACGAGTTGTTCGACACGCCGTTCTACTCGGGCTTCCGCGCGCTGGTCGACTGGTGCGTCCGGCACCGCTGGATCACCATCGCCGCCACGGTATTGACGTTCGTGCTGGGCATGGCCGGCATGGGCAAGGTGCAGCAGCAGTTCTTCCCCGACTCGAGTCGTCCGGAGATCCTGGTCGACCTGTGGCTGCCCGAGGGCGCTACCATCCAGGAGACCGAGGTCATCGCGCGCCGCTTCGAACAGCGCATGATGAAGGAGCCCGGCATCGAGACGGTGACGGTGTGGATCGGCTCTGGCGTACCCCGCTTCTACCTGCCGCTGGACCAGATCTTTCCGCAGACCAACGTCAGCCAGAGCATCCTGCTGGCGCGCAACCTCGAGCAGCGCGAAGTGCTGCGCAAGCGGCTGCCGGCGCTGCTGGCCGACGAGTTCCCCGAGGTGCGCGGGCGCGTCAAGCTGCTGCCCAACGGACCGCCGGTGCCATACCCGGTGCAGTTCCGCGTGATGGGTCCCGACGTGCGGCAGGTCAGGGCCTGGGCCGACGAGGCGCGCGCGATCCTCGCCACCGACCCGGCGATGCGCGGTGTCAACGACAACTGGAACGAATCGGTCAAGTCGCTGAAGCTCGAGATCGACCAGGACAAGGCGCGCGCGATCGGCGTCACCAGCCAGTCGGTGGCGCAGTCGTCGCGCACCATCCTGTCGGGCACCACGATCGGCCAATACCGCGAGGGCGACAAGCTGGTCGACATTGTGCTGCGCCAGCCGCTGGAAGAGCGCAACGCGATCACCGACCTCGGCAGCGCCAACCTACCCACCGCCAACGGCCGCTCGGTGCCGCTGACGCAGGTGGCGCGCATCGGCTTCGGCTTCGAACCCGGCGTGCTGTGGCGCGAGGGTCGCAAGTTCGCCGTCACCGTGCAAGGCGACGTGGTCGACGGCATCCAGGGCCCGACCGTCACCCAACGCATCTGGCCCAGGCTGCAGGAGCTGCAAGCGCGCATGCCCCCGGAGTACTCGATCCAGATCGCCGGCGCCGTGGAGGAAAGCCGCAAGGGCCAGGGCTCGATCGTCGTCGGCGTGCCGTTGATGCTGTTCATCATGCTGACGCTGCTCATGCTCCAGTTGCAGAGCCTCTCGCGCTCGCTGCTGGTGTTCCTCACTGCGCCGCTGGGCATGGCCGGCGTGGCCGGCGCGCTGCTGCTGCTGGACCGGCCGTTCGGCTTCGTCGCGCTGCTCGGTGTGATCGCGCTGATGGGCATGATCATGCGCAACTCGGTGATCCTGATCGACCAGATCGAGCAGGACCGTGCCAAGGGCGTCGACGCCTGGACCGCGATCGTCGAGGCCGCGGTGCGGCGCTTCCGGCCGATCGTGCTGACAGCGGCGGCCGCGGTGCTGGCGATGATCCCGCTGTCGCGCAGCGTGTTCTGGGGGCCGATGGCGGTGGCGATCATGGGTGGCCTGATCGTGGCCACGGCGTTGACGCTGCTCTCGCTGCCGGCGATGTACGCGGCCTGGTTCCGCGTGAAGCGCGAACGGTAGAATCTGCCCTCAAGTCACCTTGAAGGGGTCGCCGCAGGCGACCCCGCGTTCCTTCTAACATTCTGCGCGGGTGGCGAAATTGGTAGACGCACCAGGTTTAGGTCCTGACGCCCTTACCGGCGTGCCGGTTCGAGTCCGGCCCCGCGCACCAGAACCCTCCAGCAACTGAAGGCCAACATGGCAGTGCAGATCGAAACCCTTGAAAAACTCGAACGCCGGATCACGTTGACAGTGCCGGCGCAGGAGATCAACGACGAAGTCGAATCGCGCCTGAAGAAGCTCTCGCGCACCGTGCGCGCGGACGGCTTCCGACCCGGCAAGGTGCCGCTGTCGGTGGTGGCGCAGCGCTACGGCGCGTCCGTGCAGTACGAGGTGATGAACGACAAGATCGGCAGCGCGTTCGAGCAGGCCGCCAACGAGGCCAAGCTGCGCGTGGCCGGCATGCCGCGCATCACGCCGAAGGACGGTGCGCCCGAGGGCAGCGTGTCGTTCGACGCCACCTTCGAGGTCTACCCCGAGGTCAAGCTCGGCGAGCTTGGCGGGGCCGAGGTGGAGCGTGTGCGCTGCGATGTCGATGACGCGGCGATCGACCGCACGATCGACATCCTGCGCAAACAGCGACGCACGTTTGCCCAACGCCCGGCCGCGGAAGGTGCGGCGGAAGGTGACCGTGTGACGATCGACTTCGAAGGCAAGATCGACGGCGAGGGCTTCGCCGGCGGCAAGGCCGACGGCTTCGCCTTCGTCATCGGCGAGGGTCAGATGCTCGAGCAGTTCGACAAGGCCGTGCGCGGCATGCAGGTCGGCCAGTCGAAGACCTTTGCGCTGCAGTTTCCGGCCGACTACGGCAGCAAGGACGTCGCCGGCAAGGAAGCCGACTTCATGGTCACCATGAAGAAGATCGAGGCGCAGCATCTGCCCGAGGTCAACGAAGCCTTCATCAAGGCGCTCGGCATCGCCGCGGGCAGCAGCGAGGCGCTGCGCGCCGATGTGCGCAAGAACCTCGAGCGCGAGGTCAAGTTCCGGGTGCTCGGTCGCAACAAGGCGGCGGCGATGGATGGCCTCGTCAAGATCGCCGAACTGGAAGTGCCGAAGTCGCTGGTCGCGGCCGAAGTCGACCGCATGACCGCAGCCGCGCGCGAAGATTTGAAGCAGCGCGGCGTCAAGGATGCCGACAAGGCGCCGATCCCGGGCGAGATCTTCCAGGCGCAGGCCGAGCGCCGTGTGCGGCTCGGCCTGGTGGTGGCCGAACTGGTGCGTCAGCACAATCTGCAGGCCAAGCCCGAGCAATTGCAGAAGCACATCGAGGAGCTGTCGCAGAGCTACGAGAAACCGGGCGAGGTGATGCGCTGGTACCTGTCGGACCGCAAGCGCATGGCCGAGGTCGAGGCCGTGGTGGTGGAGTCGAACGTGACGCAATACGTGATGGATCACGCGAAGGTGGCCGACAAGACGCTGGCGTTCACCGAGCTGATGGAGACGCAGCAATGAGCTTCCAGGAGACCACCGGGCTCGGCATGGTGCCCATCGTCATCGAGCAGTCCGGGCGCGGCGAGCGGGCCTACGACATCTACAGCCGGCTGCTGCGCGAACGCATTGTCTTCCTGGTCGGCGGCATCAACGACGCCACCGCCAACCTGGTGGTGGCACAGCTGCTGTTCCTGGAAAGCGAGAATCCGGACAAGGACATCTCGCTGTACATCAACTCGCCGGGCGGCAGTGTCAGCGCGGGCCTGTCGATCTACGACACGATGCAGTTCATCAAGCCCGACGTCTCGACGCTATGCCTGGGCATGGCGGCGAGCATGGGCTCGTTCCTGCTGATGGCCGGCGCGACGGGCAAGCGCGCCGCGCTGCCGAACTCGCGCGTCATGATTCACCAGCCCTCCGGCGGTGCGCAGGGCCAGGCGGCCGACATCGAGATCCAGGCGCGCGAGATCCTCAAAACACGCGAGCAACTCAACCGCATTTACGCCGAACGCACCGGACAGTCGGTGGAGAAGATCGCGGCCGACATGGAACGCGACTACTGGATGTCACCCAGCGAAGCCAAGGATTACGGCCTGATCGACCAGGTGCTCGACAAGCGTGCGTAATCCACAACACCACACGGCCCCACGACGGCCGTGGTGGTGCGCGAACGAGGGTGGCGCGGGCTTGGCATATCATTCATTCAACCCGGCATCGCGGCTGATCGCACCGTAGACACCTCATGGCCGACAAGAAGGGCGCCACTGGCGAGAAGGTTCTCTACTGCAGCTTCTGCGGCAAGAGCCAGCACGAGGTGAAGAAGCTCATCGCCGGCCCGTCGGTATTCATCTGCGACGAGTGCATCGAGCTCTGCAACGACATCATCCGCGACGAGGCGCCGGCCGAGAGCAGCGCCGCGCGCGCTGCCAAGTCGGAGCTGCCGACGCCGGTGGAGATCAAGGGCATCCTCGACCAGTACGTGATCGGCCAGGAGGTTGCCAAGCGCACGCTTTCGGTGGCGGTCTACAACCACTACAAGCGGCTCAAGCACCTCGGCGGCAAGGATGACGTCGAGCTGACCAAGAGCAACATCCTGCTGATCGGGCCCACCGGCTCGGGCAAGACACTGTTGGCACAGACCCTGGCGCGGCTACTCAACGTGCCGTTCGTGATCGCCGACGCCACCACGCTCACCGAGGCGGGCTACGTCGGCGAGGACGTCGAGAACATCATCCAGAAGCTGCTGCAGAACTGCAACTACGACGTCGAGCGCGCGCAGCGCGGCATCGTCTACATCGACGAGATCGACAAGATCAGCCGCAAGTCCGACAACCCCAGCATCACGCGCGACGTGTCGGGCGAGGGCGTGCAGCAGGCGCTGCTCAAGCTGATCGAAGGCACGATGGCGTCGGTGCCGCCGCAGGGCGGCCGCAAGCACCCGAACCAGGACTTCCTGCAGATCGACACCACCAACATCCTGTTCATCTGCGGCGGCGCGTTCGACGGGTTGGAGAAGGTGATCCAGAACCGCACCGAGCGCTCGGGCATCGGCTTCGGCGCCACCGTGCACAGCAAGAGCGAGAAGCGCGCCGCCGACGTGTTCCGCGACACCGAGCCCGAAGACCTCATCAAGTTCGGGCTCATCCCCGAGCTGGTAGGCCGCCTGCCCGTGGTGGCCACGCTCGGCGAGCTGACCGAGGACGCGCTGGTGCGCATCCTCACCGAGCCGAAGAACGCGTTGACCAAGCAGTACCAGAAGCTGTTCGGCATGGACGGCGTCGAGCTCGAGATCCGTCCGTCGGCGCTGGCGGCAATCGCGCGCAAGGCGCTCGATCGCAAGACCGGCGCGCGCGGCCTGCGCTCGATCATGGAACACGTGCTCATCGACACCATGTTCGATCTGCCCACGCTCGACGGCGTGGCCAAGGTGGTGGTCGACGAACACAACGTCGAAGACGGCAGCAAGCCCCTGTTGGTGTATCGGGAACAGGCCAAGGCCAGTGCCTGAACATGGCACGGAACCGCGGGCGCGACCTCAAGTCCGACCCCACCCTGTCGAACCTTGCATTCGTGGTCTCCGACCTCATGTCGGCCTGAGAAAGAGAGGTCCCTAGATGTCCGGACACCCGATTCTTCCGCCCGATCCCATCACGCTGCCGCTGCTGCCGCTGCGCGACGTGGTCGTGTTCCCGCACATGGTGATTCCGCTGTTCGTCGGCCGCCCGAAGTCGATCAAAGCGCTCGAAGCGGCGATGGAAGGCGGCCGCCAGATCATGCTGGTGGCGCAGAAGGCCGCCGGCAAGGACGAGCCGCGCCCGGAAGACATGTTCGCGGTCGGCTGCGTGTCGAGCATCCTGCAGATGCTCAAGCTGCCCGACGGCACGGTGAAGGTGTTGGTCGAGGGCTTGCAGCGTGCCGAGACGCGGCACATCGCCGACACCGGCGAGCACTTCGTCGCCGAGGTGTCGCCGATCCAGCCCACGGGCGAAACCACGCCTGAAGTCGAGGCGCTGCGCCGCGCGGTGACGCAGCAGTTCGACCAGTACGTCAAGCTCAACAAGAAGATCCCGCCCGAGATCCTCACCTCGATCGCCGGCATCGACGATCCGGGCCGCCTGGCCGACACCATCGCCGCGCACCTGCCGCTCAAGCTCGAAGCCAAGCAGTCGGTGCTCGACCTCGACTCGGTCGCCAAGCGCCTCGAGAAGCTGCTCGAGTTGCTCGAGCACGAAGTCGACATCCTGCAGGTCGAAAAGCGCATCCGCGGCCGCGTCAAGCGGCAGATGGAGAAGAGCCAGCGCGAGTACTACCTGA
>Ga0335080_10007346_pt1 | contig 11426 bp, 12 predicted proteins | sample Lox_Sample_34_FD_206720 | JGI IMG/M metagenome (GOLD analysis project Ga0335080, IMG submission 206720) | Soil microbial communities from Loxahatchee National Wildlife Refuge, Florida, United States - Lox_Sample_3.4 | ecosystem: Environmental > Terrestrial > Soil > Wetlands | place: USA...
AAGCGGCTGTGGCTGGAGATGGGCTCTCCGGAATACCTCAGTCCGCGGCAGGTCGGCGCGCTGCACGCGGCCTCCCGCTGCTTGGCTCGCAGACTGCATCTGGAAGCCGATGGTGATGACATCCGCAGCTTTAAGCTGACGCTGCCCCCGCTTAGCGTCGCTTGCATCAGCCTGGAGATGCAGGACTAATCAGGCACCTCAACCGGCTGGCCGGTTCGGCGGCGCGGCGGGCGCCTGCGTCGCCGTCGCGGCCAAAGGCGCAGGTTGCGAACCATGATCACCCCGGCAAACACGATGAACGACCCGAGCAGCTGAAGCGCGTCCAGCCGTTCATCGAGCAAGAGCCAGCCGGTGAACACGGCCACTAGCGGATTGACATACGCGTAGGTGCCGACGCGCGAGGGAGTCTCGTGGAGCAACAGATACGTGTAGGCGACGAACCCTAGCGTGGAGCTGAATATCGCGAGGAAGGCGATCGCGAGCAGCCCGGATGGCGCCCAATCCCAGCGTGACGCATCGCCGCTCATGAACCCCAGCGCGGCGAGCAACGCACCGCCGAACAGCAGATAGCAGGCCGTAAAGGCCAGCGGGTCGCACTCGGTGTGTGACTCACGAATGACCATGGTGGCCAGCGCCCAGGAGAGTGAGGCGAGTAACACGAGAAGCTGCCAGCCGACGTGGGCGTGCGGGCCAAACCCCTTGGCGCAGACGAGCACCGCAACGCCGATAAACCCGAGTGTCAGCCCAAGCCAGGTGCGCGTGCTTACCGGCGTGGCGCGGCGCCCGTACATGCCGAGCCAGGCAATCCAGAATGCGGAGCTCGAACTGATCAGCGCGGCCTGATTGGAGGCAACGTGCTGCAAGGCGTGCACGGCAAGCCCGTTGCTCACAGCGATTCCGAGAACGGCGGCGGCTGCAGCCGAGCCCCAGTCGCGCAGCGTACCGGGCATCCGAAGGCCGCGCCAGCGTGCTATGGCCGCAAGGAAGATACCCGCGAGCAGGAAGCGCGCGCCGGCTGCAAGGAAGGGGGGCAGCGCAAGGGCCATGATGCGGTTGACGGCATAAGTGACGCCCCAGACGAGGTAAATTACGGTGAAGGCGAGCTGGATCTTCGCGCGGCTTCGGGTTACCAGCAGCGATCCGATCACTTCCGGGGGCGCCTTGCGGCTCACGGGGACTCGAAGTCTGCGGTGATGGCTTCGATCAGCGTGGGGCCGCGCCGCAGGAGGGCCTGACGCGGTTCGCGGTTGAGCGCGTCCGGATCGTGCACCCGGACCGCCGCCGCGCCGCGCGCGCCGGGGAGGGCCGCGAAGTCCGGATTGCGGCCCGCGACTTCAATGGGGACGATTCCCGCGGCCTGCAGGTCATCGCGGATCTGTCTGAGGGGCCGCATTGTTCCAAACCAGGATCGGCAGCGTGAGGTCGAGTTCCACGGCGCTCATCAGCTCCTGAGGGGCCGCGCCGATGGCGGCCGGACGGGCAAATCCCAATGCCCCGTACCCGCAGGGGTGAAACCCCAGCCCCGGGCGTTCAGCAGGGAACGCGTGGATGCCCAGGTAGGCAATCTGCGTCATATCTGTAAACACCGCACCGTTGGAGGGTAACGGGGCGCAGCGCCTGCAGCCCCGCGAGGCGCGCTCGCCCAGGACGATCTAACTCCTGCTCAATGCGGCCGGCAGTGTTACGCGGTCTTGGGAGGGATCGTGCCGTTCGGCGTGAGGTGATCTATGGCTGCCGGCAGGTGCTGCGCCAGCTTCTGCGTCAGTTCCTGCGGGGTCATGCCGGTCTTTGCGGCGATCTGGCTGATTACACCCCCGAAAGCGGCGGTCACCTGTTCGGCTGAAATGGGCTGGTTCGGCCCGGTGGAGACCCAGGATCGCACCGTGTTGCCAAGTCCCTGCTGTTCCAGTTGTGTGACGACACCCTGGACACCACCGTGTTGCTGAATGAACGAGCTCAGTACGGTGGTCACGCCGGCACCGACTGCACCGCCCAACAAGCCGTCAAGTAGGCTCATGATTATTCCCTTCCCCGTGTGATCCGATTTCGAGCTGAGCGATTGTGCGGCAAGTTGCGCATGCCGCTCAAGGCGTAAGCGATGCTGCGTCAGGCCCGCAACCTCTCAGGCCAGGGGGAGTTCGCACTGGCTGGTTTATATATTATAATGACAACATTATAAAAACCCGCCCGGGTCGGGGCCGCCCGGTGGGCGGCGCCGGGGCTGACATCAGGATGCGCAAGTCATGAGAAAGGTGAAAACGCTCGGTCTTCTGGGCACGGGAGTCATCGGTGGCGGATGGGCGGCGCGGGCGCTGCACTTCGGCATCGACGTGATCGCGGCCGATGTGAAGCCCGAAATGGAGGCCTGGATCCGTGGTGCCGTGGATAACGCGGAGGGCGCACTCGCACGGCTGACTCTGGCGCCGCTTCCCGCCAAGGGGAAGCTGTCATTCACGACCGATCTGAACGCGATGGCGGCGCAGGCGGATTTCATTCAGGAGAACATCCCGGAGCAGCTGGAGCTGAAGCAGCGCGTGCTGGCCCAGGTGAGCCGGCACGCCCCGGCGGACGTGATCATCGCCTCCAGCACTTCAGGGCTCATGCCGAGCGACCTGCAGCGCGACATGGCGCATCCGGAGCGCTTCCTGGTCGCCCATCCGTTCAATCCGGTTTACCTGCTGCCGCTCGTCGAGCTCGTCGGCGGCCGTCAAACCTCCGGCCCGACGCTTGCGGCCGCTGCCCGCTTCTTTACTTACATCGGCATGCACGCGCTGCAGGTGCGCCGCGAGGTCCCGGGGCACCTGACTGACCGCCTGCAGGAAGCGCTGTGGCGCGAAATCCTGCACATGGTCAATGAGGACGTCGCGACCACGGGGGAGCTCGATGAGTCCATCATCTACGGCCCGGGCCTGCGTTGGGCCGCGATGGGCACCAATCTCATTTATCACCTCGCCGGCGGCGAGACTGGCATGCGACACATGCTGCGCCAGTTCGGGCCTGCGCTTAAGTGGCCTTGGACCAAGCTGGAAGCCCCGGAGCTCACCGAGTCGCTCATTGACAAGATGGTCGCCGGCACGCAGGCACAAGCGAACGGCCGTTCAATCCGGGAGCTCGAGCGGTTGCGGGACGGGTATCTCGTTGCGATCCAGCAGGTTCTCAAACAGTTCAATATCGGCGCCGGAGCGACGCTGCGTGCTCTTGAGGAGCGACTGTACGAGGACGCTGCCGGCGCAGCGGGCCAAAGAATCCGCGGCGCGCTGGAGGACGGTGAGCTTTTGCGCCTGATGGAAGTGGAGGTGCGGCCCGAGTGGATCGACTACAACGGGCACATGACGGATTCCCGTTATCTGCAGGTGTTTGGTGACGCAACCGACGCGTTGTTGCGCTATGCGGGTGTGGACGATGCCTATCGCAGTTCCGGGCGTGCGCTCTTTACCGTGGAATCACACGTCAGGCACGTCGCGGAGGCGCGCGCGCTCGAGGCGCTGTATGTGACTACGCAGGTTCTGGCCCTTGATGAGAAGCGGCTGCGGCTGTTTCACAGCCTTCACCGCCGCCGCGACGACGCCCTGGTCGCGACCGCTGAGCAGCTCTATTTGCACGTGAGCGCTGGCAAGGCGGCGGCTCTGGATGCCGAAGTGCACGCGAGCCTGGAGCGGGTCCGCAGTGCGCACGCGCGGTTGCCGGTACCACCGCAGTCCGGCCGCGTCGGGATCACCACGGCGCGCTGAGCCTCAAACTGCATGCCCAAGATCGTCGACCACGAGCAGCGCCGCAACGAGATCGCCCTCGTTGCCTGCCGCGTGGTTGCCGAGCATGGCTTCGACCAGGCCACCATCGTGCGGATCGCCCGCCAGGCGGGTTACACGACCGGGATGGTGGCGCACTACTTCGACACCAAGCAGGACATCGTTATCGCGGCCTTGCGGCTCATACTGCGTCGCATCGAAGAGCGCCTCAATCCGGACACGGGCAGCAGCGCAGCGGATCTGCTCACGTTGCTGATCGAAGCTTTGCCGGTGGACGAAACGCGCTACATCGAATGCGCGTTCTGGATTGCCTTCTGGGGCCAGGTGCCGGCCGACAGGCGTTTGAGGAATGTCAACGCATCACTGCACCAGGAGTACCTGCGGCTGTTCGAGCGGTGCCTCGCGCGTGGGTGGCCTGACTGGTCCGGCTGGCCGAGCCCGATCCGCGAGCACACGCTGCGGTCGATCGTGACCTTCATCAACGGCATTACGGCCAGTACGGTGGCAAGCCGCGCCGATTGGCCCGCTGAACGACAGATAGACCAGCTGCGGCTACAGCTCGAGCTGTTGTACGGCTGGGCCTCCAGTGGTGCCCGGGCGCCGTCTCTCAAGGCACGAAGCTTCAGTCGTTAGGGGAATTACGATGGACTTTGCACTGACCGAGGAACAGGAACTCATCGTAAAAACCACGCGCGAGTTCGTGCGCACCGAGCTCGTCCCCCATGAGCAGGAGGTCGAGGACACCGGGGTTTTGCGCGACGAGCTGTATCGTGAGTTGAAGGCCAAAGCGATCGACGCCGGACTCTACGCGGCCAACATGCCCGCCGAAGTCGGGGGTGCCGGCCTGGATGCAGTCAGCTGGGTGCTCTACGAGAAGGAGCTTGGCTACACCGGCTATGCGCTGCAGTACTGCTGTGTTGCGCGCCCTTCGAACATCTTACTGGCCTGCGCAGGCGAGCAGCGCGAGCGCTATCTGCTGCCGACGGTTCGTGGTGAACGTGTTGACTGTCTGGCGATGACCGAACCGGGAGCGGGCTCTGACATGCGCGGCATGAAGACCACGGCGGTCGCCAAGGGCGGCGATTTCATCGTCAACGGCACCAAGCATTTCATCAGCCATGCGGATCACGCCGATTACGTCATTCTCTTCGCGGCCAGTGGCGAGGAAGACTCGCCCCGTGGCAAGAGAAAACTGATCACGGCGTTCCTCGTCGACAAGGGGACCCCCGGCTTCGAGGTCCGCCCCGGTTACCGCAACGTTTCCCACCGCGGCTACAACAACTGCATACTGCAATTCAGTGATTGCCGCATACCGAGGAGTGCGGTCCTTGGCGAGGTCCACCAGGGTTTCGAGGTCGCCAATACCTGGCTCGGAGCGACCCGACTGCAGGTCGCAGCCACCTGTCTCGGGCGTGCGGAGCGGGCGCTGGAGGCCGCCAAGGAATGGGCGGTGCAGCGCGTCCAATTCGGTCAGCAGATCGGCAAGTTCCAGGGGGTGAGCTTCAAACTGGCCGACATGGCGGTGGAGCTGCGTGCGGCGGAGCTGCTAACCCTGGAGGCCGCCTGGAAGCTCCAGCAGAAGAGCGCGACGGACATGGATATGGCCATAGCAAAGCTCAAGGCGTCGGAAATGCTGCAGATGGTGGCGGACGAGGCGCTGCAGATTCATGGGGGCATGGGGCTGATGAGCGAGCTGCCGCTGGAGAGAATCTGGCGCGACGCGCGCATCGAGCGCATCTGGGACGGCACGAGCGAAGTGCAGCGGCACATCATCTCGCGCGCTCTGCTGCGTCCGCTCGGGGGCTGAGGGCGCGCAGCGGCTACTTGCCCCTCCACCGCGGCGCGCGCTTCTCCGCAAAGGCGCGGGCGCCCTCCTTGAGGTCCTCGGACCGGATTACCTTCTGCACCGCATCGAGGCTGTCGTGCAGCTCAAACGCCGGTCCTTCCGCGACTACTTCTGTGTGACGCAGCAGCTGCTTGATGGCCGGAAAGAGCAGCGGCGGTCCCGCGGCGAGCTGCCGCGCAATCTCCCGCGCCTTCGCCAGGCCCTGTCCTTTGGGGACTACATGATTGGCGAGTCCCCAGTGCTTGGCTTCCGTCGCGTCCATCCAGCGCCCCGTCATGAGGAACTCCACCGCCACGTGATACGGGATCCGGCGCCGCAGCTTGATCGTGCCTGCATCGGCGAGTACGCCAACGTTGATCTCCGGCAACGCAAACTTCGCGTGCTCCTCCATGACGATGATGTCCGTGCCAAGGACGATTTCGAAGCCGCCCCCACAGGCAATTCCGTTGACCGCCGCAATGAGGGGCTTGTTCAGGTTGCGCGGATAGTTCAGACCGCCGAAGCCGCCGACACCCCAGTCAGAATCCGATTCCTCACCGGCGGCGGCGGCCTTCAGGTCCCATCCGGGACTGAAGAACCGATCTCCGCGGCCGGTGACAATTGCGACCCTCAAGGCCGGGTCGTCACGAAACGAGGTGAACACCTCATTCAGGCGGCGGCTCGCCGCAAGATCGATGGCGTTCGCCTTCGGCCGATCGATCGTCACCTCGAGAATCGGCCCGTCCGTGCTGGTAAGGATTCCGTCAGACATCTTCAGTTCTCCTCGCGCAGACGAATGAGAGCATCGACTGCCACGGCGCCGCGCCCCTGCGGGCGCACGATAACAGGGTTCAGATCGAGTTCGGTGAGTCGCTCAAGGTTTGCAGCCGCGTAGCGCACGCAGGCGAGTACCGTCTGGACGAGAGCGGTGACGTCGCCCGCGGGCCTGCCGCGGAAGCCGCGCAGCAGCTGCATGACGCGCAGGCGCTGCAATGCCGCCTCGATTGTCGTTGCGCTAAAGGGGGGCAGCAGGCTCACGCTGTCGCGCAGCAGCTCGGTAAGTACTCCACCCGCGCCGAGCACCAGCAGTTGCCCGAATTGCGGATCGACGGTCACGCCGACGAGGACCTCCGCGACGCCATCGCTTACCATCTCCTCGATCAGCAGCGTCCCGCAGAGGCGTGCGAGCCGCTGTGCCGCGGCGACCGCGTCCTGCGCGCTGCGTACGTTGAGGATCACGCCGCCCACCTCTGATTTGTGCTCCAGGGTCGCGTCGGCGGCCTTGATGACCACCGGGAAGCCAAGAGCCGCTGCGGCATCGGCCGCATCGCGTATGGACACCAGCGCCGAGCGCGGCACCGGCACGCCAAATGCCGCGAGGACGCTCTTGGCCTCGTGCTCGGCCAGTGCGTGTGCAGGGCGGCTCGAGCGCTGCGGAATCGAAAGTTCTACACGCGCCCCCTGCGCCCAGGTTTCACCGACGCGGCCTGCGAGGTCGAGCGCCTCCAGGGCTTCGCGCTGGCCTTGCAGGGGCACGATGCCGGCGCGCAGGCACAGGGCACGGGTGGCGGGGCTCAGGGATTCAGGAAGCGAGGAGACGACCGCGCCGCGGGTGTGCGCACCCGGAAGAGCTGCCGCGAATTCCCGCACGACGTTGACGTAGGCGGTGTCGTCCGCGGCGCTCTCCGGCGGGCAGTCGAGCATGAAGGCCACCGCATCGTAGCCGGCGCGCTGTACGAGCTCGAACATGGCCCGCTGGCGGGCCTGGTCGAACCAGATATGCGTGTGAAAGTCGAACGGATTCGAGATGTGTACGCGCTCGCTGAGGATCTCGCGCAGTTTGAGCTGCGCCTCGACCGGAATGGGCGCGAAGTTCAGGCCAAGGTTGCGCGCAGCGTCAGCGGTCATGGCCATGTCGCCCCCGGAGGCGCCCATCGCGAGTACCCGCCGTCCGGAAAGGGGGCCGCCGAGGTGAAAGATCTTCAGCGTCTCGCAGAGGGTTGCAAGCGACTCACAGCGGGCTATGCCGGACTGCGCGCAGAAGGTATCGAAGGCCCCATCGGCGCCAGCTAGCGCCCCGGTGTGGGTGCGCACGGTCTCCGCGGCCGCGGCAGTACGGCCGGTCTTGATCAGAGCGATCGGTTTGCCAGCCGCGCGGGCGCGTGCGCTCGCCGCGGCGAAGCGGGTGACGTCCTTGATGCCCTCGAGATAGAGGCCGAACGCAGTAACGCGCTCATCCTCAGCCAGCAGGTCCAGCAGATCCTCCGCGGCGAGACGCGTCTGATTGCCCACCGTCAGCACCGCGCCGAGGGGCAGGGAGCGATCATTGAAAAGAAGGTTGAGCGCAATCGTGCCGCTTTGGCAGATGAGTACTACGCCGCGATCAACGCGGCCACCCACCAGCTGGTCGGGCCAAAGCGCAACCCCGTCGAAGAAATTGATGAAGCCGTAGCAGTTGGGACCCAGAAAGGGCAGATCCGCGGCGCCGCTCTCCAGCTCGCGCGTGAGCCGCGCGCCCTCGGCGGTCGCCGTCTCGGAGAAACCGGCAGCGAAGCACACGAAGCCGCCGGCGTCACGGCGGGCGAGGGCACGGGCGATGCCCGGGACATCGCGGTTGGGGGCGGCGATGAAGGCCGCATCGGGGGCGGCCGGCAGCTCCTCCACGCTGCGGAAATAGTGCTGCTCGCGCGTTGAGGGCCGGCTCGGGTGGATCCGCCAGATCTCCCCCGAGAAGCCGATCACGCGGCTTGCGGCGTGCACCGCATCTGCCCACGCGCCGCCGATCAGTGCCACGCTGCGGGCGGCCAGCAGCCGTTTCAGCCGCGCGGCGCTCATGGCGCGCGGGCGGGACGCAGCTCCATGCGTCGTGAGCCCGGAACGCCTGCCTCCATGCACGCGCCTGCGGTCTGCAGGGCCTCAAGCGCCGCGCGCACTTCCGGCGGAAAGGCGGCGGTGGAGACCTTGCCCTCGTGCTGGCGCACGTGCAGCAGCATGACCTCCGCCCCGGCTGCGACGTCCGGGTTGCCGGCGCGCAGCAACTCCAGCGAAACATGGACGCGCTTGGAGTCGGTGCCCAGAATCCGTAGCGTCACGATGGCCGTGTCCGCCTGCTTGACCTCGTGCAGGTAGTGCAGGTGCATCTCCACCGTATAGAGAGTGCCTCCGGTGCGCTGCCGGTAGGCGGCATCCAGACCGACGCGGTCCATGAGTGCATCGATGGCCTCACTGAAGATCACCGCGTAGTAGGCGTCGCGCAGGTGACCGTTGTAGTCGATCCACTCGGGGCGGACCGGCGTCTCAAAGATGCGTATGCCGGGCACGTCAGTGCAACTGCAGGCGCTCGCGTGTCTGCGCCGGAGTGAGGATGCGTGCGCCCATCGCCTCGATGATGGTGCGCGCCTTCTCGACCAGTTGTGCGTTGCTGGCGTATACGCCACGGCTCAGATACAGGTTGTCCTCGAGCCCGACCCGTACGTTGCCGCCGAGCAGGATCGACTGCGCGACCCAGGGCATCTGCATGCGACTGATCGCGAAGGAACTCCACACGCAGTTCGCGGGCAGCGTGTTCACCATCGCCAGCAGATGCCCCACGTCGGCCGGCACGCCGTAGGGAATTCCCGTGCACAGCTGAATCATGGCCGGGTCGGGGATGAGGCCCTCCTTGATCATCTGCCTCACGAACCAGAGATTACCCGTGTCGAACACTTCCAACTCGACCTTCACCTTGAGGTCGCGCAGGATGGCGGCGCCCTCGCGGCAGTAGTCCGGGGTGGAGATGTAGGCGCGATTGCCATCCCCGAAGTTCAGCGTGCCGCAGTCCAGGGTGGCTATGTCGGGGCGATACCGGCCCTCGGCACACAGGTCAATCACGTGGCGCATGCGCTCCTGCTGGGTCACGAAGTCGGAGCCTTCAGCCGGGGTGTCCTGCAAGCCGTTCTTGCCGATACATATATATCCGCCCATGCCGCAGGTGAGATTCACGAGTACGTCCACCTTGCTCTCGCGGATGCGCTTGACCACCTCGCGGTAGTGTTTGGTGGCCATGCTGAAGGCGCCAGTCTCGGGGTCGCGCACGTGGATGTGCACGACCGCCGCGCCAGCGCGCGCCGCCTCGATGGCAGAATTGGCGATCTGCTCGGGCGTCACCGGACAGTGCGGGCTCTTGGTAACCTTGGTGTCGTCGCCGGTGACGGCGCAGGTAATGATGACGTCCGAGTTCATGGAGGCCTCGCGGGTGGATCGCCGGACATGATAATATTATGGCGATAATAATATAACGCCGTGGCGCCGGGCAGCAAGCCGGCAGAAATTAGGAGTGCCGCATGCAGACGCAAATGTTGATCGCAGGTGAGCTCGTCAGGGGCGAGGGGGACGCGGAGACGATCCTCGATTCTGCCAGCGGGGCCTCGATCGCCTCGGTACCGGCAGCCTCTGCCGCGCAGGTGGAGGCGGCAGTTGCGGCGGCGGATAAGGCGTTCACGGGCTGGGCGCGAACTCCGCCCCGGGAGCGGGCGACCCTGATGCTGCGGATCGCGGACCGCATCGAGGCGGACGCCGCCGAATACGCAGCGCTCGAGTCACGCAACACCGGCAAGCCCCTTAACGCGGTGCTGAACGATGAGCTGCCCTCGATCGCCGACACCTTCCGCTATTTTGCCGGCGTGTGCCGCGCCCCCCAGGGACTTGCCGCTGGGGAATATCTGGCCGGGCATACCAGCATGATCCGGCGCGATCCGGTCGGCGTCGTGGCCTCGATTGCTCCCTGGAACTATCCGCTCATGATGCTTGCCTGGAAGATCGCGCCGGCAATCGCCGCCGGCAACACTCTGGTGCTGAAGCCATCCGAACAGACCCCGCTCACTGCCCTGAAGCTCGGCGCCCTCCTGGCCGAAGTGCTGCCGCCGGGGGTGGTCAATATCGTCTGCGGCCGCGGGGAGCCGGTCGGGCGGCTGCTGACCAGCCACCCGCGCGTACGCATGGTATCGCTCACCGGCTCCATCGCCACCGGACAGAAGATCCTGGCGGCGGCGGCCGACAACCTGAAGCGAACGCATCTGGAACTCGGTGGCAAGGCGCCCGTGGTCGTGTTCGACGACGCCGACGTGGAGGCGCTGGTAGCCGGTGTCCGCACCTTTGGCTTCTACAACGCCGGCCAGGACTGCACTGCCGCCTGTCGGCTGTACGTCGGCAGGCGCATCTATGAGCGCGTAGTGGCAGATCTCACCAGCGCGGCGCGCAGCATCAAGGTGGGGACGCAGCAGGAAGCGGGGGTGGAGATGGGCCCGCTGATCTCGGCGAGCCACCGCGAGCGGGTCACAGCGATGGTGGCGCGCGCCGCGGCCACCAAGCACGCGCAAGTGACCACCGGCGGCAAGGTGCGGGAGGGCACTGGCTTTTTCTTCGAGCCCACGATCATCGCCGGTGCACGTCAGGATGATGAGATCGTGCAGCGCGAGGTGTTCGGCCCGGTGGTGTCGATTACTCCCTTCAGCGACACCGCCGAGGCGGTGCGCTGGGCGAATGACTCCGAGTATGGTCTTGCCTCTTCGGTGTGGACTCGCGACATCTCGCGCGCCATGGACGTGGCGGCGCAGCTGCAGTACGGGTGCACCTGGATCAACACCCACTTTGCGACCGTGAACGAGATGCCCCACGGGGGCTTCAAGCGTTCCGGCTATGGCAAGGACATGTCGGTGTATGCCCTCGAGGACTACACCGTCGTGCGCCACGTGATGGTGAAGCTGTAGACGTGCGCCGCATGAGGCGTGCCGCGACGCTCGCAGTTGTCTGCGTAGTTGCCGCGCTGCTCGGTTGCGGTCAGCGCACACCGGGTTCGGGCGCTGCGGCCGCAG
>Ga0335080_10007348_pt1 | contig 11424 bp, 11 predicted proteins | sample Lox_Sample_34_FD_206720 | JGI IMG/M metagenome (GOLD analysis project Ga0335080, IMG submission 206720) | Soil microbial communities from Loxahatchee National Wildlife Refuge, Florida, United States - Lox_Sample_3.4 | ecosystem: Environmental > Terrestrial > Soil > Wetlands | place: USA...
GCCTTAGCCGAATCAATTTTGACCCACATTGATTATGTTTCGCTGATGAAAGCTTACTACCGGCGCTATCCAGGCGCAGGCTATGGCGGCTTTTTCCACCAGTGGGCACAGGCTCACGACAGCCGACCTTACAATAGTTGGGGCAACGGCGCCGCGATGCGCATCAGTTCGGTTGGATTCGCGTTCAACACGCTGGACGAAGTGCTGCTCCGGGCCGCTGAATACACTGCCGTAACCCACAATCACAAGGAAGGGATCAGGGGCGCGCAGGCCACTGCGGCCGCAATCTTCCTTGCAAGAACTGGAAAAAACAGGGCCGAAATCAAGCTACATACTGCCGAAAACTTCCACTACGATTTATCCCGCAGTGTTGACGAGATTCGGCCCACCTACCGATTCAATGAGTCGTGCCAGGGAACGGTTCCTCAGGCGATCGTGTGCTTCCTTGAGTCAACGTCTTTCGAAGACGCCATTCGAAATGCGATCTCACTTGGAGGAGACAGCGACACGCTGGCTTGCATTACTGGTGGAATTGCCCAGGCCTACTATGGGGTGCCGACGGCCATCGTCGACCGGGTCATGTCGATTCTCGACCAGGATCTAAGAAGCATAACCGCTCGCTTCATGTCCACGTACTGCCCGCTCACCACCCCACAAGATTCGAGCATGTGACCATTACGCGCACTAAAGGTGTCACTGTCGGGCGTAAGCACACAACGACTTGAGGGACTGAGGTTCGTCTCTTCTTTTGTTAGAAATGGTGCGCCGGGGGTTCGAACTCCCGATTGCATCCGAAAGTGCAAAGGCATAGGCTTCCGGACGGCTAGCGCAAGCAAGAAGGGCCTCAGCATCGAGCTAACAGGTGTGCTCAGAAGAGGGAATGAAATGAGTGGCGAAAATTCCAAAGTGAATGTAAAGCAGAAGGTCGCCCATGAGTTTAAGGAGTTTGTTGTCATCTTTTTGTACTTGGCGTTTTTCTTTTGCGCTGTAGGAACATACAGAATGCTCCTACTGAGCGACTTTCGGGATTCGTATCTGAACTATAGCTTTGCGTTGATCAACGCCCTGGTAATCGGCAAGGTCATTCTAATTGGAGAATACGCGCATCTTGGCAAGAAGTACGAGACTAGGCGGCTGGTTTTTTCCTCTATCTACAAGGCGCTTCTGTTCAGCGTGCTGGTATTCGCCTTTCACATTGCAGAAGAAGCGATCAAACGGCGGCTGCATGGAGAGAGCAGCGTCGCAGCACTGCATAATATCCACTTTGATGATCTGCTGGGCCGTAGTTTGGTGGTATTTTGCACTTTCGTTCCTTTATTTGCGTTCAGAGAACTCCGCCGGGTGCTTGGTGAGGACCAATTTTACCATCTCGTCTTCCACGCCGCCGCTGATCGCAAGACCTGACGGCAAGTATCTGGCGCTTGCGCGAGGCACCCTATCTATCGATGCTGTCATGTTAACCGCCCAACTAATTGATGCTTCAACGAATATTTTAAAATTTCGAAAACCTGCCGGTGCGATAGGGTTGCTTACCAAACGCAAGTGGCCCGGAGACGAAAGCTTTTTCTCAAATCGAAACTTCGTGACGTAGCGTGCTTTGGCCCCGGCCTATGTCCACCAACCCGGCGACGGCTTTAAGGCTCGGTCCAAAAGTGTTACCCATGTCTTAGGTACGTTGTGTAACCCATGTGTCCGGGCCGGACCCTGGAAATATGGTGCGCCGGGGGTTCGAACTTCCGATTGCATCCGAAAGTGCAAAGGCATAGGCTTCCGGAGCGGCGAGCGCAAGCAAGAAGGGCCTCAGAATGAAGGGAGGTGGCCATGGTTAAGATCCTTGCAGTGGTGTTGTTGGCACTGTTATGGACGGCGCCGGCATTTGGAAATTCGGTCCAATACAATGCGGTGACAGACTTCAGCACAACGTCTAATCCCAACGGCCAATGGAGCTATCTGATGAACGGCTCGCTGTTCACGGCTAGACCATGCCCGATTGCGGCTGGGATTGAATGCTGGTGGAACGGCGGGAGCGTCCCCGATTCCCCTACTATTTCGAAAAACGTGACCAATAACCCGATCCGGGAGAACGGCACCGTAGTTCTTCCTCCCGGAGAGTTGAATATGGATCCGGAGACGATCAGCGTGGTTGCAAGATGGACTGCTCCTAGCGAAGGCACTTGGTTTGTTTCTGGATACTTCTCAGGGATCGATACCAACGAGGGCAGGCACCCGGCCTCGGTCATTCTTGACTCTTCTACGACACTCTTCTCCACGTCGATCGATCGCTTTGGAGAGAAATCGCTGTTCTCATTCGCTATTTCGTTGAATCCGGGCGACACGGTGGATTTTGAGGTCGACCCTGGCAACGCCGGATTTTTCATTGGCACTGGATTCAATGCCACGATCTCGAACGAGCCGATCACCACGCCCGAGCCCGCGAGTTTGAGCCTGCTCCTTCTGGGCGTAGCCGGTCTCGCGGCGCGGCGACGTTGGGCCAAACGCAGGCTCGCCGCCACCCCGGCCTAGACTCCCGAGGATGGACCGCGCCTGCGCGATGTTGTGCAAGTGAAATAGTCGGCGAAGTATCTAACCATAGTGAGGAATGGTGCGCCCGGGGGGATTCGAACTCCCGACCTTCTGGTTCGTAGCCAGACGCTCTATCCAGCTGAGCTACGGGCGCACTGAAGTTCAATTATTTTAGCACAGCTGCGTTTCGGGCTGCCAGGCTGCCAGCCTTTGCTTCGAGTAACAATAGCGAGGCCTCTCTTGCTGGCGTCTCATAGTTTCCGCCGAGAAAGGAACCGGAATCCGTTAAACGCAAGCCAGCCGATAGCGATGGCTGCGGCCCACAACTTGGGGCGTGCAACGTCGTTGTAATACAACAGCCAGATGCCAAGGAGCACCAACACCAACGTTGAGAACGGGCTGACGATCAGTTCAGCAACATGATTGATCCGCTCGATCTCCTTCTGCTGCTCAGGTGTTTGGTTCATCATGCCTCCAGTATAGAAGTCGAAATCCCATAAGCGGGTGTGAGTGCTCAGTGAGTGATTCTCGGGATTCAGTTTTTTTCGCGTACCGCCCTGCTCCGGTTGACGTTGACCCGTTGGGGGCAGGAAAAGCTCATGGTGGCGCACTTGAAAAACAACCCAAGGTTGAGGCTAAATAGGCCGGTGAAGGTCATTTTGTTTGTCATTTTCGTTTTCCCGTCGAGCCTCTTCGCTACGAGTATTATTGCCACGCGCTCCCCTTCTGGGTTCATGATTGCGACTGACGGCAAAGTTGTGTACCGAGGTGCAGGGATAAAAGGGACCGAAACTGTGTGCAAGATTTATCGTTCCGGTGGCCTGTATTTTGCCGTTGCGGGCATGCCAGCAGATCGCAATAGAAATTACTACCCGGCACAATTAGCCTCGCGAAACTACAAGGATACTGATTCGTTTGAGGCAAACATAGGGAGAATCGAGCGCAGTATATCGACGGCAATTCTTGATGAGATGAGAAGATTGAGAACCGAAGACCCAGACCAGTTCATGCGAAATCAAGATGGAGGGACCCTTGAGATTGTATTCGCCAGAATAGCAAGTGGTGTGCCGGAGTTAGCCGGACGCGGATTTAAGTACGTCGATGGTGACAATCCGAGGATAGAAATCTCTCGCGTGACGTGCCCGGGCGATTGCCCAAACGGCACATATGTTGTCTTCGCCGGTCACCAGCAGGAGATGAAAAAAGTTACTGACTCTGTTTTTGAACATCCGGAATCGCCAATTGCTCCTGCTGAGTTTGGCCACATGGCCATTGAATCGGAAATCAACGCCTCAAAGGGAGAAGTCGGGCCACCAATAACGATTCTGATCGTCACAGCACAAGGAGTAGATTGGCCTTCGAATAAGGTCGGGTGCCCGGTGGTTGAGCCAGCGCAGTAGCGCGACGCGTGCCCCCAGATGTGTCCAAGATCGCCTTCACTTCCGCTCCGACGATTCTGCCGCCGGAGAGCTTCACCAACACATGGTAGTCGACGTGATAGCGATCGATTCTTCAATCCGGTGCGACCGGACGGACGAAGCTTTTGCCGTGGGCTTCTGCGCCGCGCCACAGCAGCAGCGCGAGCGACAGAATCGTGACCACCTCGAACCCGGCGAGCGCCCACTGATAGCCGAAGCGTTCGCGCAACGCGAATTGCACCGTGTTTGTAGGTGAAGCGAAGAGGATTCCCAGTTGATAGGCCAATCCTGGCATCAGCCCGCGCGCCGTGTCGGCAGCAAGTTCGTTCAAATGGACGGGAATCACGCCCCAAGCGCCCTGCACGCCCATCTGCAACAACACCGGCGCCAGTAAAATAGCGAACAAGCCGTGGCCAAAGGCCCAAAACGGAATCACCAGCAAGCACCACGCTAACGCCGCGATCATCCCCCTGCGCCGACCCAAGCGTTGCGACAGCGCGCCGAAAATCACCGCGCCGACCACCGCGGCCACACTGTACAGCATGGCAATATCCGCTACCCGCGATGCACTGACCTTATGCACTTCCTTCAAGAAGTCGGGGTAAAGGTCCTGCGTGCCGTGCGACAGGAACATCATGAACGTCATCAGCACCACCAGGTACACGAAGCGCTTCCAATTCGCCGCCACCACGCGCAGCAAATCACCCATACTCTCCGCGCGATGCTGTTGCCAGGCCTCCGATTCCGGCACCTTGGTGCGGATGTACAGCGCCAGCAGCGCCGGCAACGCACCGAGCCAGAACATCGGACGCCAACCCCAAGCCGGCAATACCGAGCGCGCCGCAATGGCCGCCAGCAAATAACCGATGGAGTAGCCGCTCTGCAACAATCCGCTGAGAACTCCGCGCCAGCGCGGCGGCGCCGCTTCCATGGCCAGCGAAGCGCCAACGCCCCACTCCCCGCCCATGCCAATACCAAACAGCGCGCGCAAAATCAGAAACACCGTGTAATTGGGCGCGAAACCGCAAGCCACCTCGATAATGGAAAAGTAGATGACGTTGGCCATCAACGGAACGCGCCGGCCAAATCGGTCAGCCAGCACGCCAAACAGCAACGCGCCAACCGGCCGAAGCGCCAGCGTGGCTGTAGTCGTAAAGATGATGGCTTTTTTGGAGACGCTGAATTCCCGCGCCAGCGTGTCGTACAGGAAAACAATCACGAAGAAGTCGAACGCGTCCAGCGTCCAACCCAGAAATCCCGCGAGAACGGCGTGATATGTTCCCGCTTTTCGCGCTGGAACCGTCATTCGGCTAGACGCGCCACTCGTTGGGCTTAGGCATAAGCCGATACAATGCCACACCGCACGACACCGACACCAGCCCCAACACCGCTCCTGCCGTCATGCGCCCAAAACAGAATTGTCCAATGGAGAAGAGCGCCGCATACACGAATACGCAACCGGTAATCCAGCTGAGCAGATTTTTGCCCAGATCCTGCGTCACTTCTTCAACTCCGCTGAGCTTCGCGATCGGCTTCCATCCCAGAATGTCGGGCCGCACCTTGCGATAGAACTTCATCAGCACATCGCCATGCTCGGGTCCCGTAATCAACGTGACCGCCACCCAGACCAGCGTGGTAATCCCCGTCGTGCACAAGGTTGTCTTGGCAAAAATCACCGGATCGGAACCAGAAAACGGTTGCGGACGTCCGGCAATGGCCATCCACAACGCGTGACTGTGCAGCGCCAGCGTGGTCACCAGCGCCGCCGCCATCGCTGAGATCTCGCTCCAAGCATTCACGCGCCACCAATACCAGCGCAGCAGGTACACGCCTCCGGTTCCTGCGCCTAGTTCCAGCACGATCTTCCATCCCTCACTGACGGATTGCAGTTGCATGGAAACCCACGCCGACGCCAGAACCAGAAACAGTGTGGCCAGCCGCGACGCGTTCACATAATGCGATTCCGTGCCATTCTTCTTCACGAATCGCCGGTAGAAGTCTTCCACCAAATACGAACTGCCCCAGTTGAACTGCGTGGCCAGCGTCGACATGAACGCAGCCATGAATCCGGCAAGCAGAATCCCCAACAAAGCGTGAGGCGTGTGCCGCGTAGCCACCAGCATGAACCCGCGTTCCGGCTGCGCCAGATTTGGATAGAGGACCACCGCTGCCAGCGCCGTAAGAATCCAGGGCCACGGCCGCAGGGCATAGTGAGCGAGGTTGAACCAAAGCACCGACAACAGCCCGTGCCGTTCATCGCGCGCGCTAAAAATTCTCTGCGCCACATACCCGCCGCCCCCTGGCTCCGCTCCCGGATACCAGAACGCCCACCATTGCACCGCGAGGTGCACGACAAACGTGATTACTGGGAGCGTCCATAACGCCTCGCCCGTAAATCCGCGCGAAAAATCCGGCAGCAGCGACGTGATGTCGCTGGCGCCGGGACCCTTTGCCGCCCGCATCGCCGCCAGTTTCTCCAGCAATTGCGGCATACCGCCGACCGCATGCACGCCGTACCAGGCCACGGCGATGACAATGGCCATCTTCAACACAAACTGGAACAAATCCGTCCAAAGCACGCCCCACAATCCGCCCAACGAGACGTAAATTCCGGTGAACGGCATCAGGAAAAACACGCAGATGGCCAGCGCTTTCGCGTCGCTGATGCCCATCGACGTGCTGATGATGTTCACCATCGCCTTGGTCACCCATCCCAATATCAAGCAATTCATCAGCAAGCCCAGATACACCGCGCGGAAGCCTCTCAGAAACGCCGCCGGCTTCCCCGCATACCGAAATTCCGCGAACTGCACGTCGGTTATCAGGCCTGAGCGCCGCCACAGGCGCGCGAACAAGAACACGGTCATCATTCCCGACGGCAGGAAGCTCCACCATAGCCAGTTGCCCGCGATTCCCTGCGTGTACACCAGTCCCGTGACCGCCAACGGCGTGTCCGCGGCAAACGTCGTCGCCACCATCGACGTTCCCGCCAGCCACCAGCTCACTTCGCGGCCCGATACGAAATAATCTTCCGTGCTCTTTCCCGATTTCCGCCGGAAATAGAGCCCCAGAATCAGCGTGATAATCAAATACCCTGCGATCGCTGCCCAATCCAGTGCTGTGAGGTGCAAGTTTTTGCCTTCCTCGGTTCCAAAGTTTCAAAACAACTGCAATTTCTGTTTTGTGCTGTCCAGCGGCCGGCCGTTGCTGGTGATGGGAGCGAAGGAATGACCGGAGCCAGTGGCCAGTTTCCTGATCTTCGCGATTGGTGTCAGAGTTTCTAAAACGTTTCAATAGTAGAGAAATGCACGCCATGTGGCAAACAAAAAAAACCTCGGCTCACCGGGGGCGATGAGCCGAGGTTCGGGGTACTCCTGAGGGGGGCCGCAGGAAAATCATGCCTTCTAGTGCGCTGCTGCTCCTTCACACGTCGCCATCACGCAAATCCGCTGCAGTTCTTCGTAGGTAAAAAATCGCTCTTCCACCTCTCCAGCTCGCTCCACGTGGCCGATTCCACCCTCCTCGGAAATCCTGCCGATTTCTTGTGGCGGGATTCCCAGCAGGTATGCCGCGCGAGCTTGTGTAACGTACTTCGGTATCTCCTTCTTCATGACGCCTCCCCTCAAGCTGGTATCATGGCCATCTTGTCTTCTTCCACCGCCTGGATCATCGCCTTGTAAATATCGACGTCCCAGCCTTCCCCAATCCGCAAACGTACGGAGTCGCTGTTCTCCTTCAACAGCTTTCCCCGCAGTGGCACCCGAATGTCGCCCAACGCAACCTGCAGAACTACCGAGTGCCCCATCCAGCCGTTGTATCCGATTTCCATGTAGCCCCTCAGACAAGCGATGAACTGCATGTTTCGTAGAGTAGGTTCGCTCGAGCGGCGGTGTTCACCAATGGTACAGCGAGGGTAGCGGCCTAGTATTTTCGTACTCCCTGCCCTTCTTGCCAGTGTTTCTCGTGACTGTTTCCCCGCGGTACGTTCGTACCAACAATCCGGGACACATGACCCATCGCATCCACTCCGCCGATTCTGGGAACCTCATCTTCGTGACACGCAGGCCACATCCGTCTTATCTGTTTGCTGAGCAGCCACCCATGCGGCCCGGCGTCGCACTGGCATTGGGCGGCGGCTTCGCGCGCGGCTATGCGCACCTTGGGGTTCTGCGCGTCCTCGAGGAGAACAACATTCCTTTCTCCTGCCTCTCCGGCACCAGTATCGGCAGCATCATCGCCGCGGCCTATGCCAGCGGGACGCCGCTGGACTGCATCATTGCCAAGTGCCGCGAAATCCGCTTTCGAGATTTTGCGCGTTGGAGGGTTTCGCGTTTCGGACTGGCCAGCAACGAGAGGCTTGGCGCCCTCGTTCAACGTTTCTTTGATAGCAAACAATTTGAGGATCTGCTGATTCCCACCGTGATTGTGGCCACCGATTTGGGCACGGGCGATCCGGTGCTCTTCAAGCACGGCAGCATCGCCGATGCCATCCGGGCGAGTTGCGCGTTTCCTGGCTTGTTCGAACCCGTGCAGCTTGGTACTCGGTGTTTGGCCGACGGCGGCTTAGTGGCGCCGGTGCCTACGCGCGCAGCCCGCGAGCTTGGCGCGCAAATCGTGGTGGGCGTATCGGTCGGGATGCACGATGGTCAACGCGGTGCCCCTACCAACATTTTTCAAGTCGTCAGCCGAGCTGTCAGTGCCGCACAGAAACACCAGCTCGAAGCCTGGGAGCGTCACGCCGATCTCGTCCTCCGCCCCGACGTGCAATCCCTCGCCTGGGACGACTTTGACCGTATCGACCAGGCCATGGAAGCAGGCGCCTCCGCTGCCACCAGCGCTCTCCCGCTGATCAAAAAACTACTTCCGCCGAAACCGGAAGAGGTCTCCGAATTTGGCAAGCAAGGCGAGATTTTGCTGGCAGGTTCACTCCAATGACCCGATCCACTGCGTGGCTTCTGTTCCTGACGACCGTGTTCATCACCTGGCAGGATAGTGCGGAGAATCCCGCGGTTTTCTGTTACCGTATGAGTTGGGGCGTTTACTTGCATTTGCGTTCCCGCGCCCTGGCCCCCATCCCCATTGCTGCGAGGAATGAAACCGCTTGCTGGAATACATTCGCCACTTCCTTCACACACTTTACGACCCCGAAGGGCTCAAGCAACTGATCAGTTGGGGCGGTCCCAGCCTGGTGTGCGCCATTATTTTCGTCGAGACTGGCCTCTTTGTTGGGTTCTTTCTGCCTGGCGATTCCCTGCTCGTCACTGCCGGCATTTTCGCCGGACAAAATGTAATTCCTCTTCGTTGGCTGCTCATTCCTGGAATCCTGTGTGCCATTGCCGGTGATCAATTGGGTTATTGGATCGGACGCTCGGCAGGCCCGGCATTGTACCGTCGCGAAGATTCACTGTTTTTCCGCCGTAGCCATCTGCAACGGGCTCACGACTTCTACGAAAAATATGGCGGCCGCGCGGTAATCCTGGCGCGCTTCGTTCCCATCGTCCGCACGTTCTGCCCTCCCGTCGCCGGCGCCGCTCAAATGCGCTATTCCACATACCTCATCTACGACATCTTCGGCGGAACCTTGTGGATCGGCACCATGCTGGTTGGCGGCTACATTGCCGGTTCCCGGATCCCCAACATCGGCAAATATCTTCATTACATCATCGGAGCCATTATTTTCCTTTCCATCCTACCGCCCATCATCGGTTATCTGCGATCGCGCCGCCGCTCGCCTGCGGCCCAAGCCACAGGCGCGCATCGGTCAGTCCCGGAGGAAAACTGACCGATGGCCGACGCCAAAATCCGCACCATTATCTTCGACATCGGCCGCGTCCTGGTGCGCGTCGATGTCGCTCGCGCGAAGGCTGGTCTCGCCAAAGGTCTTGCTCTCTCTCCCGAGGAGCTGTGGTCCGCCATCGAAAAAGACCCGCGATGGGACGACTGGCAAGAAGGTCGCATGTCCCCGCGAGACTGGTACCTGAATCTCTCCTCGCGTTTCGCCATCCCAATGGATTTCGAGCAGTTCACGGCCGTCTGGAACAGCACCCTCGATCCGGATCCCATTCTCCCAATCCAGTTCTTTGCGTCCCTCTCCAAGCGCTACCGCATTGGGCTGCTTTCCAATACCGACCCGATTCATGTTGCCAAACTCGAGTCCACCTATGACTTCTTCCAATTCTTCCCTCCAGCTGTGAGGACTTATTCCTGCTCCGTCGGCGCCAGTAAACCCAATCCCATCATCTATCAGGCCGCGCTGAAGGCCTGCAAGAGCCGCGCTCAGGAGACCGTCTATATCGACGATATCCTCGCTTATGTCGAGGCTGCTCGTCGCCTGGGCATGTCGGCGATTCAGTTTCAATCACCCGACCAGCTGCGTGCGGACTTGAAGGCGCTGGGGGTCGACTCCCTGCACAGCGCGTAGTCGGGCTAGGCCTAAAGAAGTTGTGAAGGTTGTTCATCTTCGCGTAAACTTTGCAGGAACTAGTACCCCGCCCCTTTTCTTTATCGCTTTCTAACGGGCCTTCCCTCAATCACTTACAGTGAATACCCGATTCGGCACTCGCGGTCCCCAGCGTGCTGTCCTTCAGTACAGTTTCCAGATCGCGGCGCCGCTTCGGGCGGCCCAAATCGAGAGAGCCGTACCCAATTAGGGTTGAGGAGAAGGAATCGAATATGTCTGATATGTCTGAAGAATATAAGAATGTTCAAACGAACAGTTCGCCGACCTGGCATCTGCCAGCCATCGTGATTCTTGCGTTGCTTGCCTTGAGCGGATTGGGTTGGGCCTGGAACAACTCCAACAAGCTCGATGCCACCAAGCAGGCCTTCGCGGATCAGGTGAAATCCGTGCAAACGGGAGTTCAGCAGGATGTCAGCTCGCTGAAAGACCGCATCGCTCAGGATGAAAAGGTCAACACCGACCTGCAGGGTGACCTGAAGGTTGTCACCAACAAACTGAAGATTACGCAGGGCCAGTTGAAGAAGGCTCGGCAGGAAGCTTCCGACCAGATCACCCAGACGTCTGATAAGATCACTGCTCTGGACACTTCGGTGCACACGGAACTTGCCACCAAGGCCACTTCGGATGACGTCAAGACTGTCGACACCAAAGTGACTGCGGTCAGCTCCAACCTCGACAAGACCATTTCCGATCTCAACATGGCCAAGAGCGAACTCGGCACCTTGATCGCCCGCAACCACGATGAAATCGACTTGCTCCGCCGCAAGGGCGAACGCGATTATTTCGAGTTCACCATCGTCGGCAAGAACAAGCCTCAAAAGGTTGGCAACATTACCGTCGAGCTGAAGGGCACCAACGAAAAGAAGAACCGCGTCAACCAGATCGTCACCGTCGACGACAAAAAGTATGAAGACAAGAACCGCGCCGCCAACCAACCGATGATCTTCTACCGTCCTGGCACTCATCAGGCCGAAGAACTGGTTATCAATAAGGTCGGCAAAAACGAAATCAGCGGCTACCTGA
>Ga0335080_10007350_pt1 | contig 11423 bp, 8 predicted proteins | sample Lox_Sample_34_FD_206720 | JGI IMG/M metagenome (GOLD analysis project Ga0335080, IMG submission 206720) | Soil microbial communities from Loxahatchee National Wildlife Refuge, Florida, United States - Lox_Sample_3.4 | ecosystem: Environmental > Terrestrial > Soil > Wetlands | place: USA: Florida...
GTCGGTGACGAACGCGGCGCCAGGCAGCGTCGCGCACAGCGTCACATTCACCGCATCGGCCTCGCCGCAGGACGGTGCCGCGTCGGCGGACGACCCCGCGGCGGGGCGGCACGGGCCAACGATCGCCGAGACGGTCACGACGGTGCCGGCCGCGCGGTTGTCGGCGACGCGCGCGGCGGCGTCCCGGTCGTGCTGAGTGACTTGGGCGAGCCGTTCGGCGGTTGCGCTGATCTGGGCGAGTTGCGCCTTGAGCTCGGCCTGCATGGCCGCCGTTGCGCGCTCGGACTCGCGCTCCAGGTAGCGGGAGGCGGCGAAGCCGCCGCCGGCGGCCGCAACCAGCAGCACCGCGACCGCGAGGAATGGCCCGCGCCGCGACTTCTTCGTGACCGGAGCGCCGCGCGCCCGGTCAGAGACTTCCTTGCGCCAGGCGGTGCGCAGTTGAATCAGCGCACCGATGACCGTCCCGGCCGCCGCGATCGCCGCGGCGAGCACCTTGTCGTCGAGATCGGTGAGGCTCATGAGGAGCTCCGGCGGCGGCACCCGATGTGCCCCGCGGCGAGACAGCCGCTCCGCGGTCGCCCGCGGCTCGGCGCGACAAAACACGCTAGCGCGGTCCGGCGCCGCGAACTGCGACATGCATCCGGTTTTTATGTTCGCCTGAACCCTGCGGACGCCGCCGATGGCCTGCGCCGGGATCCGGCCGCGGGGATACCCCGAAGCGCCGCTTCGATTATGTCGTGGCCTGGCGACAATGCTTCGCGTCGCTGGTGCGCCGGATGCCGCAGTCGAGGGCCCGAGGAGCCGGGACCCGTCCGAGCGCTGGTTGCCGCAGCGACCAGGCCGCGCTCGGGGCCCGCCGGATCGCGGCGTCGAGCGCGCGGCGCCGCCGGCTCGATCAGCCGTGCGTCGCCGGTGTACCGAGCTTGACCTGGCCGTGCAGGATCGCGCTGACGCGCTTTCCGAGCTCCACGCCCGGCCGCTCGACCGCGACGTGGACCGTGGTCGCGACCACGACCAGCAGGGCCGCGCACAGCAGCAGGGTCAGCCAGTACTGCACCGGTGAGCCGGACGCGAAGCTGCGAAGGGGTCCGAGGGCGAACACGAACAGGAACACGAGGCCCTGCAGCAGATACAGGGAGTAGCTGACGTTGCCGAGCCGCCTCGCCGCTCGGCAGGTGAGCACGCCGAACACCGAGCAGCCGGAGCAGATCAGGTAGAACGCCGAACCGATCAGCACGATCGGGCCGGCGAGGTAGAACTTCTCGTAGAACACGAACGCCAGCAGCAGCAGCAGCGCGACCAGCGTAGATCCGAGCCAGTCGGGCAGCCGCGCCGTGAGACCCTTCATCTCGAGCGACGCGCACAGCATGCCGACGGAGAACAGCGCCACACAGATCAGCTTGTCCGCCCCGTGGTACTCCTGCCGCAGCGCGACCAGGACCAGGCCGGTCACCAGGATCGTTGCGGCGATGGGCAGATGCGTCGAGCGGCGGCGCGTCGCCAGCGCGATCAGCGGCAGGCTCAGGTAGAAGAGCCACTCGAAGTGCAGCGTCCACGTGACGCCCAAGAGGATCTTCGGCGTATCGGCGTAGCCGTTGATCGTGTCCGAATCGACGAACGACAGCCCGAGCGTCAGCCACTTGGCGACCTCCCGGGCGAATGCGTCGAGGCGCACGCGCAGGCTGAACCCTGTTTGCCACAGCGCGATGTACGCGGTCACCAGGAATGCCAGCAGGAATACCGGGCCGATCCGGAAGACGCGGCCTACGTACAGGCGCAGCCAGTCCGGGTGCCCCTCACTGCGCAGCAGCTGCATCCAGAAGAGGTATCCGGTGATCATGAAGAACATCTCGACCGCCACATGGCCGAGCAGCTCGTAGAAGCCGTGATAGAGCGGCGCAGCGCCCTCGTGGAGCAGCACCGCGTGATCGCCGACGCCGTGGGAGAAGAACACCCCGAACGCGAGGAAGCCGCGCAGGCCGTCGAGCGTCGTCAGACGATCCGCGTGCGGGCTCGGCGGCGTGTCGGCAGCAGAAAAGAGCGGCAGCGCCGCCCAGCCGAGCAGCAGCGCGATGCCGGCAAAGAACAGCCAGTCCGAGCTGTAGGCCACGGTCCCCGATCCCGCGTGGTTCGAATCCCAGAATCCACAGTCACAATGGCCTCGAAGGCATTGATAATACTACCGGAAGGCCGGGCCAGACGTTAAGAACGGTCAGGAACGACGTTCCGGGCACCGAAGCGCATGCCGCTCTGTGGCGCCCTCGACGGCCATGGGGCCCGCGTCGGGGCGGCCCGCCTCGCGCCGCTCGCCCGAAGAGGCCGGCGAGGCCGTGGCCGCGATCAGCTATGCACGCAGGGGCTGGCGCGCGGTCTCCTGCGCGGCGAGAACCGCCACGAGCGTAATCACCGCGAGCACAACCATGAATGCGGACACGGCATGCGTGCTGCCGGTCCAGGCAAGGAGCCCCGTGGCGATCACCGGGGCAAAGCCGCCACTCAGCGCGGCCGATACCTGGCACCCGAGCGATGCGCCGCTGTAGCGGCTGCCGGTCCCGAAGAGTTCCGGCATGAACGAGGCCTGGGGCCCGTACATCGTCGCGTGCCCGATGCTCATGGCGATCACCAGCGTCAGCGTGATGATGCCAACGTCGCGCGTCCCGATGAGCGTAAACAGTGGAAACGCCATCACGATCGACAGCAATGCGCCACCCAGGTACAGCGAGCGCCGCCCCCAGCGATCCGACAGCCACCCGAAGAACGGCACGGTCAGCAGCTCGAGCGCGGCCGCGAAGAGCACCGCATCGAGTATCACGGAGCGCGCCATCTTGAGCTGGGTGGTCGCGTACATCACGATGAAGACGGTCAGGATGTAGACCCACGCCACCTCCGACACCTTGATGCCGACGGCGATCAGGAACGCGCGCCACTCGCGCGACAGGACGTGCAACACGGGCTGCTCCAGCGTGGCGCGTCGCGCCTTGAGCTCGCGGAAAGGCGGCGTCTCCACGAGCCGCAGGCGGACGAACACGCCGATGAACACGAGCGCCAGGCTCGCGAGAAATGGCAGACGCCAGCCCCAGCTCAGGAGGTCCGCCTCGGGCATCTTCGCGACGGCACGGAACGCAAGCGTTGCCAAAAGCATGCCGGCCGGGAAACCGATCTGCACCAGGCTCCCGAACAGCCCGCGCCGCCCCTTCGCATGCTCGAGCACCAAGAGCACGGCACCGCCCCATTCGCCGCCGATGCCAATGCCCTGCAGCAGCCGCAGCGTGATGAGCAGCACCGGCGCCCAGATGCCGATCTGCCCGTAGGTCGGCAGGCAGCCGATCAGGAACGTGCCGAGCCCCATGATCACCATCGTCAGCATCAGCATCGCCGTGCGCCCGAGTCGGTCGCCATAGTGACCGAAGATCGCGCCGCCGAGGGGCCGCGCGACGAAGCCGACGGCGTACGTTCCAAGCGAGGCCAGCGTGCCGGCGAGCGCATCGAGATTCGGGAAGAACAGCTTGTTGAAGACGAGCGCAGCGGCCGTCCCGTACAGCAGGAAGTCGTACCATTCGATCGTGGTTCCGATCGCGCTCGCGAGCACGACAGTCTTCATTCCAGGCGCTTCGCGACGGGCAGCGAAGTCGGCCGTCACCGATATACTCACGGGAGTTGTCCCCTCACTGCGCCGCGCGCTCCGGCGAGATTCGCACCCGCACCCCGACTGGGGCGCAAGCACCGCGCACCGCAAGAATTCTCGATGAGGCGCGATGAGTTGTCGGCTGTTGCCAACCGCAAACGGCTGTACATAACGCGGGAAGATGCGCGAACGATTCGCGTTCGACGAACTATGTCGTCAGCTGCGCGATCTCGGAGACGTCAGGGACGATGGAGTACCCGACTGCGGCGGACGCGCTGATGAGGGGAACGCGCCGGCGTGATTCGGGCACGCGCGCCTGCTTGCGCGCCTGGCAACGGGATCGGACGTTTCGCCCAATCGACGTTCAGGCCGCCAGCAGTCGAGGCGTGCTCTGATTTGCGTCGCGCAACGAGACAATGTCGCCATTGACGGCGGCATCGCGTCGGTGAATCGCTGGACGACGAGCCCCGAGCGCCAGGCCGGAGTGCGGCTCGGCGCCCTCGCGAAGCTCTCGATGCACAGCGGCGAAATCGGCCAGTTCGCGGGCAGGCTCACAGGGTTCAACTGAGTCCTGTCCCTTCCACCGCTTCATCCAGCTCACGACTTGCGCGCCGTCCTCAGGGGACCGGCGCGGCTCACCCGCACGCATTGCTGTCGCGACGCGTGCGAGCGGACCGACATCGCGCCGAGGGTCTTCGGCACCGGCTGCACGCCATTGAAGGGTCAGAAAGGATAGGAGGACGGATCTGGCGGAAGCGTGCGCCACGTCCGGTAGACCTCAAGCTGCGCCGATTCTCCCTGCGCGGCCGCCTTAGTCGGGCCTCGGCCGCCGGCGCCGGCCGACCGCACCACGTCAGGTCGCGACACGCACGCCGGACGATCCAATCCTCGCCGGCCGGCCGGCTGCGACGCAGCGAGCGGCGCTGGGCCGCGAGCTCGACGTGCGCCGAGAGCGCTTTGGCGACGAGGACAGAGACGAAGAGAGTCGGGTACCTGCGGTTCGCAGCTTGCGGCGGTAGCGGGCGTGTCGAGTGCGCCCCCAACGCGTTTCAGGCTACGGTGTTACCCATGAGCTCGGCATCAACCGTTACCCATGTGTCCGGAACGGACCCTAAGGTGTTACCCATGTCGCCGGAATGATCTGTTACCGATGTGTCCGGAACAGACCAAATAACTGTGGTAGCGGGGGCAGGATTTGAACCTGCGACCTTCGGGTTATGAGCCCGACGAGCTGCCAGACTGCTCCACCCCGCACCGGGTTGAGCCGCTAATTATACGGTGGATGGCCCGCCCCCGCAACGTTCGTGGGCTATGGCAGCGCCTTCGCGATCGTCTCGACCAGCGACGAATTGAAGATCCCGAGGGCCAGCACCGCGAGCGCATTGAGGCTGAGCAGGATTCGCAGCGCGGGACCTGCAGAGACGGCGACGTCCCCTGCCGGCGCATCGAAGAACATGACCTTGACGACCCTGAGGTAGTAGAAGGCGCCGATCACCGAGAACAGGACCGCGGCGACCGCGAGCCACGTGAGCCCGACATCGAGCACCGCCTGGATCACGTAGAGCTTCGCGAAGAACCCGACGAACGGCGGCACCCCGGCGGTGCTCACCATCAGGAACAGCATCATCCACGCAAACCACGGGTGGCGCTGCGCGAGCCCGCGGAAGTCCTCGATCTGGTCCGCCTCGAAGCCCTTGCGGCTGAGAAGCACGATCATCGCGAACGAGCCGAGCGCCATGAGGACGTACGTGATCGTGTAAAAGAGCGCCGCGCGGTAGCCGCCGGGCGTCCCGGCGAGGATCCCGAGCAAGATGAAGCCGACGTTCGAGATGGTCGAGTAGGCAAGCATGCGCTTCAGGTTCGTCTGCGCGACGGCGACGACGTTCCCGACTGCCATCGACAGCACCGCGAGCACGACCAGCATCCCCTGCCAGGCCGAGACGACGCTGCCAAGACCCTCGGCGAGCACGCGCAGCGCGAGCGCGAAGTACGCGAGCTTCGGCGCCGCGCCTAGGAACAGCGTCACCGACGTCGGCGCGCCGTGGTACACGTCGGGGATCCACATGTGAAACGGGACCGCCCCGAACTTGAAGGCGATGCCGGCCAGCAGGAACGCGAGCCCGAACAGGAGCCCGATCTGGCTCGCGGCGCCCGCATCGAGCCGCGTCGCAAGCGCCCCGAGATCGAAGGTGCCGGTAACTCCGTAGATGATCGAGATCCCGTAGAGCAGCGTCCCCGAGGCGATCGCGCCCAGCACGAAGTACTTCATCGCCGACTCCGCGGCGACCGGCGAGTCGCGATCGAACGCGACCAGCGCGTACTGCGAGAGCGCGAGCAGCTCGATGCCCATGTAAAGCGTCAGTAGGCTCCCGGCCGAGGTCATCACGAAGATGCCGAGCGTCGCAAACAGCATCAGCACGAAATACTCGCCGCGAAACAGCCCGCGCTGCACGAGATAGTCCCGCGAGTAGACGAACACCACCGCAACCGTTCCGGTCGCGACCAGCTTCAGCAATCGCGCGACGCCGTCGACGACGAACATGCCGTTGAACGCGAGGCGCCGGCCGTCTGGAAGGCCCGCGACTAGCACCGCGGTCAGCACCAGCGTCACGAGGCTCAGCAGGTACGTGAAGTGGCGCTGCCGGTCGGAGAGCAGCAGATCGACGAGCAGGATCAGGCAGGTCGCGCCGAGCAGCCACAGCTCGGGCGCCGCGAGTGCGAAGTCGTAGGCCGGGATCGGGTTCATGGCGTCTCGCCTCTCGCGCTCACAGTTTGCTGGTCATCATCTGCTGCACGAGGTGGCGCAGCGTCGGCTCCATGACGTCGGTCAACGTCTTCGGGTAGAGGCCGAGCGCGAGCACCGCGATTGCGAGCACTCCGAGCACGAGGAACTCGCGACCGTTGAGGTCCTTCAGCGAGGCAACGCCGTCGTTCGCGACCGCTCCGAACACGACGCGCTTGACGAGCCACAGCGTGTAGGCGGCACCGAGAATCAGCGTCAGCGCCGCGAGGAACGCGTACCAGAAGCTCGCCTTGAAGCTCGCGAGGATCACCAGGAACTCGCCGACGAACCCCGAGGTGCCGGGCAGGCCGGCATTCGCCATCGCGAACAGCACCATGAACGCGCCGAAGATCGGCATCGTGTTGACGACGCCGCCGTACGCGCCGATTTCGCGCGTGTGTAACCGGTCGTAGAGGACGCCGACGCAGAGGAACAGCGCCCCGGACACGAGGCCGTGCGAGATCATCTGCACCATCGCACCCGAGAGCCCGAGCGTAGCGCCGGCGATCCCGCCGGTCGCGACGACGATCTCGTAGCCGACGAAGCAGCCGAGCGTCACGAAGCCCATGTGCGCGATCGAAGAGTAGGCGATCAGCTTCTTCATGTCCTGCTGCACGAGCGCGACCAGCCCGATGTAGACGACCGCGATCAGCGACAGCCCGATCACCAGCCCGTCGAGCGCCCGCGAGGCGTCCGGCGTGATTGGCAGGCTGAAACGCAGGAAACCGTACCCGCCCATCTTCAGCATGATCGCCGCCAGGATCACCGAGCCTCCGGTCGGCGCCTCGACGTGGGCGTCCGGCAGCCAGGTGTGCACCGGCACCATCGGGACCTTCACCGCGAACGCCGCGAAGAACGCGAGGAAGATCAGCACCTGCTCGGTCATCGTCAGCGGCGCCCTGTAGAAGGCCGCGAGGCTGTAGTCGCCGGTCCGCAGGTACAGGTAGACGAGCGCGACCAGCATCAGCACCGAGCCGAGGAACGTGTACAGGAAGAACTTGATCGTCGCGTAGATCCGGCGCGCACCGCCCCACACGCCGATGATCAGGAACATCGGGATCAGCATTGCTTCCCAGAACACGTAGAAGAGCAGTGCGTCGGCCGCGGAGAACACCCCGATCATCAGCCCTTCCATGATCAGGAACGCCGCGAAGTACTGGCTCGGGCGCCTCTCGATGACGGTCCAGCCGGCGATCACGACGAGCACCGTCGAGAACGTCGTCAGCAGGATCAGCGGCAGCGCGATGCCGTCGACGCCGAGGTAGTAGTCCGAGTGCAGTGACGGGATCCACGGTGCGCGCTCGACGAACTGCAGCGCGGCGCTCGAGCCGTCAAACCCGAGGTACAACGGCACGCTCGCACCGAGCGCGAGCGCCGCGACCACGAGCGAAAACCACCGGGCCAGGCTCGGGCGCGTGTCGCCGATCAGCATCGCGACGATGCCGCCCAGGATCGGCAACCAGGTCAGCAGGCTCAGCAGGGGAAAATGCATCGTGTCTGTTCCGTGATTCCGGGGTCAGGTCCGCCAGAGGAACCACGCGATCAGCGCCGACAGGCCGATGATCATCGCGAACGCGTAGTGGTAGAGGTACCCGGACTGCACGTGGCGCGTGACTGCGGCGAACCAGCCAACCGCGCGTGCCGAGCCGTTCACGAGCACGCCGTCGATCAGCAGCTCATCGCCTCCCCTCCAGAACAGGCGGCCGAGCGCGCGGCTGCCGGAGGCGATCACGTTCTCGTTGAACCAGTCAAACCAGTACTTGTTGTCGAGCACGCGGTAAACGGGCGCGAACATCTCCCGCAGCCGCGCCGGCAGCTCCGGGCGCTTCAGGTACAGGAACCACGCGGTCAAGACGCCTGCCGCGGCGAGGTACACCGGCAGGCCCTGGAACGCGTGCAGCATGAATGCGAGCGGCGTCGTGAACTCGCGGCCGACCTCGCCGAGCACGTCGTGCTCGGGGCGCACGGCGATCGCGCTGCCGAAGTAGCCGTGGAAGAGCACCGGGCCGACCGTCAGCCAGCCGACGATCACCGACGGAATCGCGAGCAGCACGAGCGGCACCGTCACGACCCAGGGGCTTTCGTGCAGGTGCTCGCGGGTGTGCGCGTCCATGCGCTCCTCGCCGTGAAAGGTCATGAAGATCAGCCGGAACGTGTAAAGCGCGGTGATGAAGACGCCCGCCGTCACGCAGACAAGCGCGTAGACATGACCCGGCGTGTGGGACTCGCCCACCGCGTCGATCAGCGCATCCTTGGAGAAGAACCCGGAGAAGCCCGGGAAGCCGATCAGCGCGAGCGCCCCGGCGAGCGTCGTCCAGTACGTGATCGGCAGGTGCTTCTTGAGCCCGCCCATCCGCCGCATGTCCTGCTCGTGGTGCATCGCGATGATCACCGAGCCCGCGCCGAGGAACAGCAGCGCCTTGAAGAACGCGTGGGTCATCAGGTGGAAGATGCCGGCCGAGTAGGCCGAGACGCCGAGTGCGACCGTCATGTAGCCGAGCTGCGACAGCGTCGAGTACGCGACCACGCGCTTGATGTCGTTGTTGACGATGCCGAGAAAGCCCATGAAGAGCGCGGTCGTTGCGCCGATCACGAGCACGACGCTGAGCGCCGTCGTCGACAGCTCAAAGAGCGGCGACATCCGCGCCACCATGAAGATGCCCGCCGTCACCATCGTCGCGGCGTGGATCAGCGCCGAGATCGGCGTCGGGCCTTCCATCGAGTCCGGCAGCCACACGTGCAGCGGCACCTGCGCCGACTTGCCCATCGCGCCGACGAAGAGGCAGATGCAGATCACGCTCATCGCGTTCCACGCCTGGCCCTCGAACAGCGTGAAGCTCTGCTGGGCGATCTGCGGCGCGAAGTGGAACGCCCGCGCGTAGTCGAGCGAGCCCGTGAAGTGCACGATCGCGGCGATGCCGAGCAGGAAGCCGAAGTCGCCGACGCGGTTGACGAGGAACGCCTTCAGGTTCGCGAAGATCGCGCTCGGGCGCGTGTACCAGAAGCCGATCAGCAGGTACGACACGAGGCCGACCGCTTCCCAGCCGAAGAACAGCTGCAGGAAGTTGTTGCTCATGACGAGCATCAGCATCGAGAACGTGAACAGCGAGATGTACGCGAAGAACCGCGTGTAGCCGTCGTCGTCGTGCATGTAGCCGATCGTGTAGACGTGCACCATCAGGCTCACGAACGTCACGACGACCATCATCAGCGCGGACAGCCGGTCGATCAGGAAGCCGACCTGCATCGGGATGCCGTCGGTCACGAGCCAGGTGTAGACGACCCCGTTGTAGGCGGGCGCGCCGCCGAGCTGCTGCCACAGCACCCACGCGGACAGCCCGAACGAGAGCCCGACGCCGGCGATCGTCACGCTGTGCGCACCCGCCCGGCCGATGACCCGCCCGCCGAGCCCGGCGATGATTGCGGCGAGAAGCGGAGCGAGCGCGATCGTGAGATAGACGTTCTGCATCCTCAGCCCCGCATCGTGTCCAGGTTCTCGACGTTGATGCTCTTGCGTTCCCGGAACAGCACCACCAGGATCGCGAGTCCGATCGCGGATTCCGCCGCGGCGACCGTCAGGATGAAGAACACGAAGACCTGGCCATCGAGGTCGCCGAGCCAGCGGCTGAAGGCGACGAAGTTGAAGTTGACCGCGAGCAGCATCAGCTCGATGCACATCAGCAGCAGGATCACGTTCTTGCGGTTCAGGAACACGCCCGCGACCGCGATGCTGAACAGGATCCCCGCCAGCAGCAGGAAGTGCGACAGGCCGATCATGGGCGCTTCTCCGGCTCCACCTTGACGATGCGCACGCGATCCTCCTTGCGCACCGCGACCTGGCGGCCGATGTCCTGCTGCTTGTAACCGGCGCGGCGCCGCATCGTCAGCGAGATTGCCGCCACGATCGCGACCAGCAGCACGACCGCCGCGAGCTGGAACGGCAGCGCGTAGTCGGTGTAGAGCACGGCGCCGAGGGACTTCGTGTTCGAGTAGCCGGCCGGCAGCGGCGGCGCCCAACCCGCGGCGTCGACACCGAGGTGGCGCCTCCAGACGACGTAGAAGATCTCGGCGATCATCAGCCCCGCGACCAGCGCGCCGAGCGGCGCGTAGCGCGTGAGCCCCGCGCGCAGCTCGGCGATGTTGATGTCGAGCATCATGATCACGAACAGGAACAGCACCATCACCGCGCCCACGTAGACGAGCACGAGCACGATGCCGAGGAACTCGGCCTCGAGCAGCAGCCATAGCACCGCGCTGGTGAAGAACGCGAGCACGAGGAAGAGCGCCGCGCGCACCGGGTTGCGCGCGAGAATGACGCCGAGCGCGGAGCCGATCAGCACCGCGGCGTACAGGTAAAAGAGGATGGTCGTCAGCACGATGGTGGGCTCCGCGCGCTCAGCGATACGGCGCGTCGGCGGCCTTGTCGGCCGCGATCATCGCCTCGTAGCGCTCGCCGACCGCGAGTAGTTTGTCCTTGGTCATGATGTTCTCGCCGCGGTTCTCCATGTGGTACTCGTGGATCCGCGTCTCGACGATCGCGTCGACCGGGCAGGCCTCCTCGCAGAAGCCGCAGTAGATGCACTTGAAGAGGTCGATGTCGTAGCGCGTCGTGCGGCGCGTGCCGTCGGCCGCGACGCCGGACTCGATCGTGATCGCGAGCGCCGGGCACACCGCCTCGCAGAGCTTGCAGGCGATGCAGCGCTCCTCGCCGTTCGGATAGCGGCGCAGCGCGTGCAGGCCGCGGTAGCGGACCGACTGCGGCGCCTTCTCGAACGGATAGTGGACCGTGAACTTCGGCTTCCACATGTAGCGGAACGTGACGCCGAGCCCCGTCAGGAGCTCCCCGAGCAGCAGCGTCTTCGTGAAATTGCGGACCGCGCCCATGGCTACCTCGCGCTCACCGTCAGAGCCTTGCAAAGGGCCCGAAGTTGTACCAGGCCATCACGCACTCGACGCCGATCCAGACGAGCGTCAGCGGGATGAACACCTTCCAGCCGAGCCGCATGATCTGGTCGT
>Ga0335080_10007351_pt1 | contig 11422 bp, 10 predicted proteins | sample Lox_Sample_34_FD_206720 | JGI IMG/M metagenome (GOLD analysis project Ga0335080, IMG submission 206720) | Soil microbial communities from Loxahatchee National Wildlife Refuge, Florida, United States - Lox_Sample_3.4 | ecosystem: Environmental > Terrestrial > Soil > Wetlands | place: USA...
AGACGAGGGTGATCAACCGGACAGCCAGACCATATTTGTTCCTCGTAGAGAATACCGAGGCGAACGCAGGCGACACCTCGGCTGCACACCCACACGACGCGAACGACGAAGCGCTGCTCGACGCTTATTCGCGCGCCGTAGTCAACGCCGCCGAGCTGATAAGCCCGGCGGTGGTCAAGATCGACGTCTCCAAACGCGCAGCACCCTCGGGGGCCTCACAGCCGCACGCGGAGCGGCGCGAGGCGCGCGGAAGCGGTTCGGGTTTCGTCTTCACCCCGGACGGTCTGATCTTGACCAACAGCCATGTGGCCGGAGGTGCCTCGCGTATCGACGTCACCCTTTCCGACGGCCAGCACTTCGATGCCCAGCTCATCGGCGACGATCCGCATACCGACCTGGCCGTGATCAGGATTTCGGGTCCGAAGCTGGCCACCGCCGCGCTTGGCAATTCCCGTAGGGTGCGCGTCGGTCAGTTGGTCGTTGCTATCGGCAATCCCTACGGCTTCGAGTGTACCGTCACCGCCGGTGTCGTCAGCGCGCTCGGCCGGAGTCTGCGCGCCCAGACTGGGCGCCTGATCGATGACGTGATCCAGACGGACGCCGCGCTGAACCCGGGAAACTCGGGCGGTCCGTTGGTCAACTCGAACGGCGAAGTGATCGGTGTCAACACTGCGATCATCATGCCGGCCCAAGGCATCTGCTTCGCAACGGCTATAGACACTGCCAAGGTGGTTGTCGCACAGTTGTTGCGCCATGGTCGCGTGCGGCGAGGCCACATCGGCGTTGCTGGCCAGAACGCACCGCTGGCTCGGCGGATCGTGCGTTACTTCGATTTACCGGTGGAGAGCGGCGTGCGGGTCATGTCCATCGAGGCTGGGAGCCCGGCGCGCGATGCCGGACTAGAGGAAGGCGATGTCATCATCGCGTGGGACGAGAACCCGGTGCCGAGCATAGACGCGCTGCACCGCCTGCTCACCGAACAGTACGTGGGCACCAGCGCCCAGGTGACTCTGCTGCGCAGAGCGCAAAAGCTGATCCGGACCATCCGGCCAACGGAACTGCAGGCGCGTTAGGCCAACGTCAGGTCTGGCTGACCACGCCTTGCTTTCTTATCAGCTCCGTGAACGCTTCGGGCGCCACTGGCCGGCCGAACAAGAAGCCCTGGCCGTAGTTGCACCCGTAGTTGTTCAAAAAGGAAAGCTGGACGTCGTCCTCCACGCCCTCGGCGAGAACCTTTTTCCCCAGGCTGCGGGCCAACCCGATGATCGCGCGCACGATAGCGGCATCGTTGTTGTCGGTCGCGATGTCCCGAACGAAGGACCGGTCGATCTTCAACGTGTCCAACGGCAACCGCTTGAGGTAGCTCAGGCTCGAATATCCGGTGCCGAAGTCGTCGATCGAGATCGAAACGCCGCGCGACTTCAAGCGCTCCAGCGCCATGACCGAGGCGCGCGCGTCCTGCATGATCGCTGTCTCGGTCAGCTCGATTTGTACCAGGCGCGGATCGACGCGCGCATCTGACATCACATCCATTACGAGGTCGGCGAGCCTCGGGTCTCGAAACTGCCGCGCCGATACGTTGACCGCAACCTGCAGCGCGAGCCCTTCCCGCTGCCACTCGTGTAGCTGTTTGCACGCCGCTTTCAACACCCATTCGCCGAGCCGGAAGATCAGGTCGGACTCCTCGGCCACTGGAATGAACTTACCCGGGGAGATCAAACCCAGGGTCGGATGTTGCCATCGCACCAGCGCCTCGGCGCCCATCGCCTGCCTGGTATGGAGATCGATGGTGGGTTGGTAGAACAACCTGAGCTCGCCACGGTCGATGGCGCGCCGCAGCCCGCTCTCCAGCATGGCTCGCTCGCGCACCTCGTGGTTGAGATCCTCGGTGAAGTAACGATACATATTGCGCCCGGAGTCTTTCGCGCTGTACATCGCGCGGTCCGCATGCTTGACCAGCTCCTCGGGGTCGGAGCCATCGCGCGGAAACAAACTGATGCCGATGCTCGCCGAGACGTACATCTCCTGGTCGCGGTCGCTGAAGGGCCGCGAGAACTCGGTCAAGACGCGCTGTGCAACCTCTCCCACCACGTCCACGTTGGCTGCGTCGGGAATCATGATGATGAATTCGTCTCCGCCCAGACGCGCCACGGTATCGGTGTCGCGGAGGCAGTTCCGCAGACGTTCCGCGACCTGCTTGAGCAACGCATCTCCGATGACCCGACCAAACTCGTCGTTCACCGTCTTGAAGCGGTCGAGATCGATGAACATCAGCGCGACCACGCCTCCTCCGCGGCGGGCCTGGATGATCGCCTGGCGCAGTCGGTCCTGCATCAGGAACCGGTTGGGTAGGCCGGTCAACGCATCATGCTGCGACAGATACTGAGCGCGCTTTTCGGCTTTCTTGCGCTCCGACACATCGCGCGACGTAATGACGACTCCGCGAATGCCGGGGTGATCGAGTAGGTTGTTGCCCAGAGCTTCGAGGTGGATCCAATGGCCCTTCGCATGCCGGAAGCGGAACTCGACTGGGTTCTTCGGAGGTTCTCCCTTCAGCAACTTGGCGAACGCCTCGCGTGTGCGCGGCAAATCCTTTGGATGGATCGAATCGAATGGGATGCGCCCTACCAGCGCGCCGGGCGGATAACCCAACAGCCGCGACGTAGACGGAGATTCGTAGAGCGTGATGCCCTGAGTGTCGTGAACAGTAATGATGTCTTGCAGGTGCTGAACGAGCGCCCGGAAGGCGTCGTCGTTCGCATGCAATACGTCATAACGCCGGCGGGACCGGGCACGACGCTCGGAGCGTGGAGCGCGCCGATCCGGTTTCGATAGTGTTTGTTTGTTCGGGATCACAGGCGAGCATCGCCGGAGCTCCCCCGGCGAAGGACGCAAACCACATTTTAGTTAAAGCTGTCTATTAGCGTAGTTTCACAACATTCTAGGAAAAGTCAATGAAATTGTGCGAGAGTCTGCATTGGAGCACGTCGCCGTCAGATGACAGAATGTTAAATGGATACCCCACACCGGTCGTCGACGATGAGCCAGCCGGCCGCATCCAAACTCAATCCGATCGTGGTCAGGCGGGCTCCGGCGCAGGGTCCGTCGAAGCACGCACCGCTTTCGAGGCGAAACATGGCGGCGTGATGCGCACACATCAGCACCCCGTCCCCGAGGAGATGGAACAGCTCCGGCTCGTAGTTGAGCGGGAGCGAAAAATGGGGGCAGCAATTGTGAAATGCCAGCACGCGCTGCCCGAGGCGGAACAGGACGATACGGAATGCGTCTTTGCCTTCACCGAAGACGATTTCCTTGCCCTGCCCTTCGATCACCTCATCTGCCGCACACAGCCGCGTGCCCATCGGCGGCGCGAACGGCAAAGCTGGCCAATCCGTCATGCCGTCGGCGCGCCTGGTCCCGTCCGGACAGACACTTCATGCCAACGGCGTATGCAAGCACGCTCGCCAGCGACGGCAGCTATGCGAGTTGATATCACGCGGGCTTGAGCCCAAAGTCATATCCAACCGTGTAGTACGGGGCGTCCATGCGTTTGCCGTCGGGAGCGACACCGGGATCGTGCCTCACGAAGTTGGCCACCAGTGAGTTTTTCACGCCGAACACAGCGTCCGACTCCAAATACGGATCGCTCTCGACGAACACGTGAGTAGTGACCGTTTCGTAGCCGGGGGCCGAAACGATCATATGCGTGTGAGCCGGGCGATACGGATGGCGTCCCATCTTGAGCAGCATCTTTCCCACCGGCCCGTCGGTGGGAATCGGATAGCTCACCGGCTTGATGGTCCAGAACCGATAGCGCCCATCGGCATCCGTTTTGATCTTGCCGCGCGCGCGCATGCCTTCATTTCCCTTCAATTGCACGTCGTACCAGCCATCGCCGTCGGTAGACCAGAGATCGAGCGTGGCACCCGCGATGGGTCCGCCATCCGGCGACCGGACGCGACCGGAGAAATATGTCGGTTCGCCTGCCACGCCTTCCGCGATATTGGCGCCCATGGGCTTTTCAGGCGCGCCTTCGACGTAGAACGGGCCCAGCACGGTGGACTCGGTTGCCCCGGAGGGCTTGCGATGGTTGATCGCGTCCACCAGCATGGATACGCCGAGCGTATCCGAGAGCAGGATGTACTCCTGGCGCCTGTCGTCGCATTTCTGCCCGGTGGCCGTGAGGAACTGGATACCGGCGAACCACTCCTCTTCCGTCAGCTCCACCTCGCGCACGAAAGCGTGCAGATGCTTGATGAGGCTGGTCATGATCTGCTTGAAACGCGCGTCGGTTGCACCGTCGAGCTTGCCCAGAACAGCTTCCGTCAAATTCGCTTCGGTCAGGTTTCGCATCCTTTTGCTCCTACGACTAGACGCGCTCAAGGACGAGCGCGATGCCTTGCCCGACGCCGATGCACATCGTGCACAAAGCATAGCGACCGCCGATCCGCTGCAACTGATAGAGCGCCGTCGCCACCAGGCGCGCACCGCTTGCTCCCAAGGGGTGCCCGATGGCGATGGCGCCACCATTGGGATTGACCTGCGCTGCAGCGTCGGGGAGGCCAAGCTGTCGTGTGACCGCCAGGGCCTGCGCCGCGAAAGCTTCGTTCAGCTCGATCACGTCCATCTGTGCGATCTTCATGCCGAGCCGCTCCAGGAGTTTGCGCGTAGCAGGCGCCGGCCCAATGCCCATGATGCGCGGCGGAACCCCAGCGCTGGCCGCGCCAAGAACACGCGCGCGCGGCGTCAGCCCATGCGCTCTTGCTACCTTCTCGGAAGCGATCAGCAGCGCACATGCCCCGTCGTTTATCCCCGAGGCGTTGCCGGCCGTCACTGTACCGTCCTCGCGCACGACGCCCTTGAGCTTGGCCAGTGCCTCCAGAGACGTTTCGCGCGGGTGTTCATCGCTGCGCACCAGGACCGGTTCGCCTTTCTTCTGCGGGATCGAAACCGGCACGAGCTCGGACTCGAAGAACTTGACGGCGTTGGCGGCGGCATAGCGCTGTTGACTGCGGAGCGCGAAGGCATCCTGGTCCGCACGCGCGACCCCGAACTCGGCGGCGACGTTCTCGGCGGTCTCCGGCATGCTGTCGATACCGTGAAGCTTCTTCATCAGGGGGTTCACCAGACGCCAGCCAATGGTCGTGTCCTCCAGTTTCATGCCGCGCGAGAACGCGCCGTCCGCCTTCGCCATGACAAAAGGACTTCTGGACATGCTCTCGACCCCGCCCGCGATCATGAGCTCAGCCTCTCCGGCCTTGATCGCGCGCACGGCGATGGCGGCTGCCTCCAGGCTCGAACCGCACAGCCGGTTTACTGTGCTACCGGGCACCTCTACGGGCAAGCCCGCTAACAGCGCCGCCATGCGCGCGACGTTGCGGTTGTCCTCCCCGGCCTGGTTGACGCAACCGTAGACCACATCGTCCACCCGCCCCCAGTCGACGCGCGGGTTGCGCTCCATGAGCGCCTTGAGCGGGATCACGGCGAGATCGTCGGTGCGCACGGAAGACAGCGCACCGCCGTAACGCCCGATGGGAGTGCGAATCGCGTCGCAGATGAAGGCATCCTGCATGATGTTCTCTCTCAGTCGCTGATGAAAGGCGCGCCCCGCCGCTAGAAATTGAGCTTGTCCAGGTACTGCATGATCCACGTCTTCTTGTCGGCGAACACCGGCGGCACCTGGAAGGTCTTGCCCAGATTCTCGTACGGCTCGTCGATGGTGAAGCCCTCCTTCTTCGACACCGTCGCTTCGAACAGCGCGCCGCCCGGCGTGCGCACGTAGACCGACTCGAAGTAGCCGCGGTCCTTGCGGTCCGACACGTCGGTATAGCCCAAGCCCTCGAGGTACGCCTTGACCTCGGTCTGCGCAGGCAGGTCGTCGACCTGGAAGGCGCAGTGGTGCACCGTCCCCTCGCCGAATGTCCAACTCCCCTGTGGAACCTCGGGCTCGATCACGAAATCGACGATCCTGCCCGTGCCGCCCTTGTCTAGTTCATAGCGCAGGTAGGTTCCATCTTTCTTGGTCCGCTTGCCGGTCCAGCCTTTCTCCATGAACTCTGCCGATTGCTCCATCTCTCTGACCGAGACGGTGATGCCGTGCACGCCGCGAATCGCGAGCTCGGAAGGCACCTCGCCGTTCGAGTGGGGCTTGCGCGCATCGTCCGGAACGCCGACCAGCTCGTACTCGATACCGCACGGATGCGCGAAACGCAACAGGCGCTCGCCGAACCGCTCGGCCGCCTTTACTTCGAATCCAGCCTTGCGCAACCGCTCCTGCCAGAACGGCAGCGACGATACCGGTATCGAAAGCGACAGGATCCGAATCTGACCGGAACCCTTCCGGCCCTTGCGCCCGGATTGGCGCATCGGGAACGAGGTGACCAACGTGCTCTCCTCGCCGGCATCGTTGCCGTAGTAGAGGTGATAGATCGGCACGGTTCCATCGTAGAGGGCGGTCTTCTTGACGCTCTTGAGGCTCAGAACCTTGGTGTGAAAATCATAGTCTTCCTGCGCGTCACCGGTGCACAACGTAATGTGATGATGACGGCGGATGACGGGATTGGTTTCCATCTTTTTTGCCTCCTCATTTAGTTGGCGGTTCGTGGAGCAACAACCGGCGCTGCACCGGGAAAAAATGCAGGTCGTAACGATGGGCCACATAGCCCCAAAGCCCGCGCGGAAACTTGATCGTCACCACGATTGCCAGCAGCCCGAGGCCCACCAGATACCAGGTGCCGTAGTCCGAGAAGAAGCGATTCAACAGATAGAACAGTACCACGCCGACGATCGGTCCCTCGATCGTGCCGATGCCGCCGATCATCACGATGAAGATCGTAAACGCCGTCCAGTTCACGCTGAACGCGGCGTCGGGTGAAATTCGCAGGTTGCCGAGAAAGTAGAGCGCGCCCGCCAGCCCTGCGCCGAACGCCGCCACCAGATAAACGCCGAGCTTGGTTGCGCGCACATTGACGCCCTGGCTTTCCGACGCGACCTCGCTGTCGCGGATAGCGAGCATGGCGAGACCTTGACGCGAGCGCAGAAACCAATAGACCAGCGCGACGGAGGCGACGGCGCCGACCAGACTGAACCAGAACGTGGCAGCCTGCCGCGTCGCCTTTGGTATGCCCTGCAACGCAATCAGGCTGGTTCCCGAGCCGCCCCCGACCTCGGACCAGTTGGCGAAGGAGAGCCTGAACACCTCGGCGATAACCCAGGTGCCGATGGCGAAGTAGCCCCCTTGCAATCTGAACGCCACCCTGGATACCGGAAGCGCGACAAGCATCGCAAACAGCGCGGCGACAGGTACCGCGAAAAACGGATTGAACCCCCACAGATTGCCCATCACCAGCAGACCATAGCCACCGAGCCCGAGGTAAGCCTGCTGTCCGATCGACACCATGCCGCCGTAGCCGGCGAGCAGATTCCACATCATCGCGAACATCAAATAGCACGCCATCTCGTCGAAATCGCGCATCCAGCCGGAGTCGGCCCAGAACGGGAATGTGGCGAGGAGCAGGATCAATGCGATGGCCACGGCGCCGCCCGCACGGCTGGCGTGGGTTGCGCGACTGATGCTGTAAGAGACCTGGGGTGCACTGGTCATGTCGACTCGATCAACGCGTCTTCGCAAACAAGCCACTGGGTCGGAATACCAGCATGGTGAGAAAGACGATATGCCCGAACCAGATTCCCCATCCTGGATCGAAGCGGAAGCCGATGGCCTGCGTCACCCCGAGGACGATACCGCCCACCAGCGTCCCATAAAACGACCCCATGCCGCCGATGATCACCGCTTCGAACGCGAACAGCAGCAAGGCGGGGCCGTCCGTCGGCGCGACGGTCGTCTTGATCCCGTACAGAGTGCCAGCGACTGCGACCAGCAGAAACGCGATCCCGGTCGCGAGCGCGTAGACGTGACGGTGGTCGAGGCCCATCAACTCGGCGGCGTCCTTGTCGTCGCTCACCGCGCGGAATGCGCGGCCGATCGGCGTGCGGTCGAACAGCCACTGCATGCCCACTGCCATGGCTACGGCGATACAAAAGATCAGCAGCGGCAGCGTGCCGACGGCAAGCCCGTTGCTCAGGGCGATGCTCGCCGTGTCGAAGCCGCCGGACTCGATCGAGCGCGGGTCGGCGCTGTACACCTCCTGCAGCACGTTCTGGATCACGATCGCGAGACCGAAGGTCACCACCAGCGAAGGGAGCGGATCGCGTCCCAGCGTGTCGTTGAGCACAAAACGCTGCAGGCCATAGCCTGCGGCAAATGCGATCGGAAGCAACAACGCCATCGCGACCCACGGCGCGGCTGCAGCCGTCATCCCCGTCGACAGGGCCAGTGAGAATCCGGCAAAAGCGGCCAAGATGATGAAGTCGCCATGCGCAGTATTCGTCAGTCGCATCACGCCGAAAATCAGCGCTTGGCCCATCGCGAACAGCGCATACAGCCCGCCCAGCAGCACGCCTTGGAGAAGGGTGTCGATCCACGAGAGCATCGCGCGTCCTACACGCCGAAATACGCCTTCGACACCTGGTCCCGGGTGAGCTCCGCGGAGCGACCGGTGAGGGATACGCGGCCTTCTTGCAAGCAGTAGAGCCGGCTCGACACGCGCTGGGCGACGCCGACATCCTGCTCCACCACGATCACCGTCATGCCGTCGGCACAGATCGCAGGGAGCGCGTCGTAGATCTCCTTGACCACTATCGGCGCCAGTCCAAGGGAGATTTCGTCGCAAATGAGGAGCTTCGGATTGCTCATCAGAGCCCGGCCGATGGCGACCATCTGTTGCTGTCCGCCGGACAGAGTAGGGCTGGGCACAAGCCGCTTCTGCTCGAGAATCGGGAACAATTTGTATACCGAGGCGAGGCTCCACGGCCCCGGGCGGCGCGCATAAGCGCCCATCAGAAGGTTTTCCTCGACCGACAAGCTGCTGAACAGCCGACGCCCCTCGGGCACCATCGCGATGCCGCGGCGAACGATCAGGCCGGGCGCAAGACCGCCGATCGGCTCGTCCTCGAATCGGACGGCGTCGCGTGGTGCTTTCAGCAGACCGCAGACCGTCCTGAGAAACGTAGACTTGCCTGCACCGTTCGCACCGATCACCGCCACCACCTCGTTGTGAGACACCTCGAAATCGATGCCGAACAAGGCTTGAAAATCGCCGTAGAACGCTTTGAGGTTGTGGACTGTTAGCATCGCGTCCCTTCCTTCACCGCCTCTTCATAGAACATCGGGTCATCTGTGTTAGGGCGGGCCGAAGTACTCGCCTTGGTCGCATCCCCGCGCAAGCGCGGGGCCCCTGCTCCCGGGCTCATACACGCCGCCTCTTCCCGCAATACAGGATCGTCCAGGTCCACGCATCGGCGGCCCGAAGTACTCGCCTTGGTCGCATCCCCGCGCAAGCGCGGGGCCCCTGCTCCCGGGCTCATACTTCGATGCCCATATACACGCGCTTTACTTCCGTATCGTTCATCACCACCTCGGGCACTCCTTCCGCCAGCTTCTGTCCGAAGTTGATCACGAACAGCCGGTCGGCGACCGCCAGCAGAGCATGCACCACGTGTTCGATCCAGATCATGGTCACGCCCTGTGCCTTGATTCGCCGAATCTCCTCGACCAGCTCTCTGGCCTCGTGCTCGGTGAGCCCGCCCGCGATCTCATCGAGTAACAGCACCTTGGGTTCCGTAGCCAGCGCGCGTGCCAGCTCGAGACGTTTGCGATCCAGCAGCGTCAGGCTGCCCGCGAGGCGGTTGGCTTTGCCCAGCAGACCGGTGGCGCGCAGGATCTCAACCGCGCTGGGATAGGTGTCCGACTCACGTTGGCCGCGACCGAAGGAGGCCGCTGCCACCAGGTTCTCGAACACCGTCATGGCGCCGAACGGCTGCGGAATCTGATAAGAGCGCCCGATCCCGAGGCGGCAGCGGCGGTACGGGGGCTCCTGGGTGATGTCCCTGCCGCCGAACGACACGCGGCCGGCGTCGGCGCGCAAGTCTCCGCTGATCAGGTTGAACAGGGTGGTCTTGCCGGCGCCGTTCGGCCCCAGAACACCGAGCGTCTCGCCCTCGGCGACCGACAAGGAGATGCTGTCGGCCACCTTGAGCGCGCCAAAGCTCTTGCAGACGCCTTCCAGGGCGAGGATGGACATGACGCTTGAGCGGCCTTGCCCGACATCGCTTTCAGGGCATCGGCTTGAGCGTGCCTCCGGTCGGAATGTTGGGCGCGGTCTGGTTGTTCACGATGACCAGCTCATATTTGTATTTCTTGCCCTTCACCCACTGGCCGCCCACAAGGGGTGTCTTGCAGACGTTTTTCACCGGACCTTTATCCCAGGCAATGGGCCCGACCACGGTGTTCAAGTTGGTGCTAGCGATCGCGTCGCGGATGGCGGCGGGGGAGCCCACGTCCTTGCTGCGCTTCAGCGCGTCGATGCCGACCTCGAACAGCGCATGGCCGAACCCGATCGGCTGCGTCCACTGCTTTTTGGTCATGGCCTCGTATGCAGCGCCCAACTGCCTCGCAGTCTGCTTGCTGAGCGACGATGTAAAGGGATAAGTCGGCGTCCACCAGACCTCGGTCGAGAAGCCCTCGCCCAGGTCCCCCATGGCCTCCACCGCGCCGGGGAATAGAAGCGCCTTGCCGACCGAGACGATCTTCGGCTTGAGCCCCTGTTGCTTGGCCTGCGTCCAGAACGTCTTCATGTCCGGCGGCAGTACTACTCCGGTGATGATGTCGACATTGTCCTTCTTGAACGCGGCGATCTGCGCGGAGAAGTCCTGCGTAAGGTTCTGATAGCGGCCTGGATCGAACAGCGTGAAGCCCTCCGCGGCAAGCGGCTTGGGGAAGCCGCGCTCCTTGTCGCCCCAGGCGTTGCCGTCGCCGTCGTTTGGGAACAGCCCGCCGACTCTTTTGTTGGTCGGCAAGGTCTTCCACATGTTTGTGAACACCGCGATCACGTCCTCGAGTCCCCAGAAGAAGTGATAAGTCCAGTTGAAGCCCTTCGCGGGGTCGCCCTTCCGCCCGAAGAACCAGGGCTGCCACGGCACCAGGCTGGAAACGCAGGGCACCTCGTTCAGCTCGCACTGATCGCTGACCGGGTTCGCGGTCTCGGGTGTATTGCCTACCAGCATGAGGTTGATCTTCTCTTTCAGGATCAGATCTGCTGCAACTTCACCGGCGCGATTCGGGTTCGACTGCGAGTCTTTGACCAGAATCTCGACGGCATACTTGGTACCCCCGATCATCAAACCGTCTTTGAGGTGCGCGCGAATCTGGCTCAGCGTGAAGTTGTCCGCCTCGCCGAATGGGGCCAACGGCCCGGTCTGAGGCGAAACATATCCGATGCGAATGATCTTCTGCTGCGCCAGTGCCAGATATGGAAAGCCTAGCGCGCTCGCCCCTGCGAGCGCACCGCCGGCTTGAATCAGC
>Ga0335080_10007352_pt1 | contig 11421 bp, 7 predicted proteins | sample Lox_Sample_34_FD_206720 | JGI IMG/M metagenome (GOLD analysis project Ga0335080, IMG submission 206720) | Soil microbial communities from Loxahatchee National Wildlife Refuge, Florida, United States - Lox_Sample_3.4 | ecosystem: Environmental > Terrestrial > Soil > Wetlands | place: USA: Florida...
CCACCAGCCGCCCGTCGTAATAGATGCGCTCGCCCTGGGCGAGGAGGATCATGGTGTTTTCCAGGTCCTCGGCATAGACGGAGAGCGAGTGCTCGCGCAGGGCGCGCCACAACGCATCGCGGCGGTAAATGGCAACGCCCGAGGTGATGCTGTAGTCGGCGAGGCTCTCGCGCCCGACGCGGAAGGCGAGCGCGTACTCGAACGCCTGGAAGCGGGCCAGGAAGCCGTCCGGCTCGATCATGATGCGAGGGCACACCGCGGCCGCGCCCGATTGCTGGAAGTCGCCGATGACGCGCTCGAGGTCGGCGCTGCTGCCGCCGGCGAGCCCGCGGATGCGGATGTCCGGATCGATGACCATGACCGTCTCGATGTGCGGCGGCAGCCGCTCGAGCAGCAGCCGCAGGGCGCCGGGCTTGCGGCGGTTGATGCCGTCGTCGAAGCAGCGCCAGCCCTGGTGCACCAGGCGCTTCACGGTGTTGTCCGTCGAGCCGTCGCTGATGAGCCAGACCCGCTCACGGTAGGCGGCGAAGGAGTCAGTGAACTCGTCGAGGCGGTCGCCGAGGTTGTACACGGAGGCCACGATCGCGAAGGGACGCAGCGGCGCCACGCGGCGGATACCGCCGGGAAGCGAGCCGACCAGATCGACGGAAACATTGCGGTTGTCGGAGTCCGCGCTCGCGGTGGCGGTGTGCCGGCGCCGCACGTGCAGGCGCAGGAACAGATCCAGCGCGTCGGTATATACGATCAGGTTGGCGAGCCCGTAGATGAGGAGCGAGACGCTGGCCGTCTGCACGTTGGCCGCCGCGAGCACCACCCAGACCGTCAGCAGCGCGCAGACCGCCGCCGGTGCCAACAGCGTCCAGGGACGTGCGCCTCTCATGCGCTCGCTGCCCGGGGCGATGACTGAGGCTCGGGCAGTCGCGCCGCGAGCGCGGCGCGCACCTGCCCGGCTTCCGCCACCGGCAGGCCATGGGCTGCCATGGGCCCGAGCGAGGACAGAATCCACAACAGCGAGCGCGTGCGCGATGGCAGGTGCGCGGCGCGACGCTGCAGCTGGCCGAGGTTTGCGTCGTACTCATGCTCGATCGCGAGTACTGCTTCCCGCACCGTGGCATCGAGTGGCAGGATCTTGGTCGGCTGGTCCCAGGAGATCTGCGTGCCGCGGATGCGGCGGCGCTCGCTGACCGTAGAGGCGCTGAGGCTGGTATCGCCCGCCAGCGCCGCCCCGGAGAAGGGGATGACATAGGGGTAGATCCCGACTTCGCAGCCGCGCTGCAGCCAGTGCCAGGCCCCGCGCAGCGTCGCGGCGAGGTCCGCGAGGCTCGCGCGTGGGGAGCTGAGGATGATGTCCAAAAACGGGGTGATGCCCAGCTGCAGCGCCGTCGCGAGCGTGGGCTCGATGTGGGAGTGGATCTGGCCTTTGTTGAATTCCGCCAGGATCCGCGGGGCGAAGCTCTCGATGCCGAAGCCCAGCACGCGAAAACCGGCGCGACTCATGGCCGCCATGCGTTCGGGTGACATGGCGTCGATCCGGTTGGTGCTGATGAACTGCAGCTCGCGCGGCAGTGAACCGCGCTCCTTGGCGGCAAGGATGGCCTCGCACAGGGGCAGGATGCGCCGGTCCTTGGTGAACACGAAGATGTCGTCCTGGAAGATGACGGTGCGCACCGCCGGGTGTGCAGCCACGATGCGCTCAAGCATGCGGATGCAGTCGGCCGCGTCCAGGCGGGCGATGCTGGCGACACTGCCCTGCGCCTCGTGCAGGAAGTTCGTCGCGGAGCAGAAGGTGCAGCCCATGGGGCAGTAGTTGAGCGTGATGAGCCGCACGGAGCGGATCTCGGCAAGGCGCGCTTCGCGCGCCGCCTTGGTAGGCAGGGAGCCGAGGCGGTACGCGGCCTCGAGCCGCTCCCAGTAGGCGCGATAGGGCATCTGCTCGTACGGGGTGCGGAATACCGCCTCACGCAGCGCCGCGGCATCGAGCGCTTGCTGCGGGAATCTGACGATGCGGCCATCCGCCAGGCGCTCCGCGGTGCCGGCGATGCCGCCCGTGGGCGCGCCGGCGCGCAGGCGTGCGAGCAGCTCGAGCAGGGGCCGCTCGCCCTCGCCGAGCATCACGCGATCGAACGGCGCGAGCTCGTAGAGCAACTCGGGCCGGAACGTGGCCTCCATGCCGCCGGCGACCAGCAGTGCCTGCGGCGCCACACGCCGCGCACGGTGCGCCAGTTCGAGGTCGTAGCGCAGCGTCATCCCGGTCGTGGAAATGCCGATGACGTCCCAGTCACCGGCGCGGATTTCACGCTCGAGCGCCGCGCCCGGAGGCCCGGAACAGCAGTTCGGGTCAAAGACCTGCACGCGCACGCCGGCGGAGCCGAGCACGCCCGCCAGCCGCCACACTCCCAGTGGCGGCGCAAGAAAGGTGTACTCCCCACAATTCGGGTCGTACGGCCCAACCAACAGAATCCCTGGCGAACGCATCTCTGACTTGCCTCTAATCCCTAAAGGCAGCAGACATTCTTGGACTGCACAAGCCTTGTGGGCAAGTGCAGCATTTCCCGCAAACACACCCAACGAGGGCTCAGTCGCCCGTTGGCAACAAGGGCCGGCGACCACAGGTCCGCTGCCAGGATCGGCTGCTGACAACCTGACATCCTGGGACGCACCGCGCGCGCGCCTTGATTTCTCGGCGTGGCGCCGTTGCTTGCGCGGCATAGTTCCGGTACACCCGCACGAAGTTGTCCGGCCCGGCAGCGCGCCTCCGCCACGCTGCTCGCCCGCTCAAGTCACCGATTTCCTCTACACCCAGAGTTAGTGTAGGTGCCCGCTGACTGCCGCGAATTTCGTCGAGTTAGGTTTCGCGGGACCGCGGCGCATCCTCGAGGGCGAAGGTCTCGTCAGTGCGCGGCTGATCGAGGCGCACGCGGAAGACGCAGCGTCCGTCGCCTGCCTGAAAGCGCTGCTCACGGACCACTTTACAGCCAAGCAGTCGTTCCAGCGTGTTCACTGAAACGCTGCAGATCGCGGGGTAGGCCTGAGCGACATTGAGGAACGGGCAGTTGCGCTCGATGAGGGCAGGGCCTTCTGGTTGCCACTGCAGCTGCATGTACGCGTCCTTCTCCTCGTAGAGCGAGCAGAGCGCCTCGAGCTTCTGCTTCGCGCTCTTGGATGCCAGGAGCGGCGCCCAGCGGCGCACCCGGGCATCGGTCATGCGCTCGAGGATCTGGGTGATGGCCTTGCCGCCGAAGCCGTCGAGCACGTGTTGCAACAGCTCAGCTGAGAGGCTGTCGTAGTGCTTCGGAAACAGGTGCTCGGCTGCGCCGCTCAGGCAATAGCGTGCCGAGGCCGGTCCGCGCTTGGCCTTCGCTGCGCGGGCCTCCGGCTTGGGGCGTACCCTAGAGACCCAGCCGGCACGCAGCAGCTGACGCATCTGCTGTCGGACCGCCTCGTAGCTGATCTGCAGGCGCGCGGCGAGCTCGCCCATCGTCAGGGGCCCGGCGCGTTTGAGGGCCTCAAGCACCGCGGACGGTGCCGCATCCGCAGCGCGGTTTAGTAGGGCGCCCCTTTTTCGCGTCCGTCTTCGGGCCGCCATGTAACTCCTACGCCAAAGCGATACACCAGGGTGCCGCCACAGTAGCCGCCGACCAGAACGATGGCGGCCCCGACAATGGAGAGTGCGACGGCCGAGGTCGGGGGCGGAACTGCCGTGCGCCATGCAAGGCTCACCATGAAGCACAGCAGCGCACAGCTCATGAGCGTGGCGTGGGTAATGACCCACGGTACGGCAACCCGCGGTAATTTCCGCAGCCACAGCTCGAGCAACCCCGCCAGCAGCGTGACAGCGCCCATGAGCGTGCCGGCGGCGGCCGCGTGATGACTGACCGTCCACCAGGTCGGGTCTGCGCCGCTCAGCGCGACCAGATCACAGGCACAGCATGCGAGCCAGAGCGCCAGCGGGAAGTGCGCCAGCGCGGGATGCAATGGATGCATTACGCCTCGCCTCGCAGCATTCATCCGGTCTACAGCAGGTGCAGGGCCCCGGCGAGCAGCAGCAGGAACCCGATGACCGCGAGCGTCGCGTGGCCGATCACGAAGTTGACCGGCAGATTCCTGCGGCGCGCATGGAAGCCGAACGCGAGCGTGAAGCCACCCAGGGCGGCGACCAGGAAGAACCCGAGCGCCCAGCGGGCTGGGCCGGTGGCGCCATGCGCCAACACGGCGATCAGCAGCAGCACGAGCCCGCTGGCCGCAAGCACGCCGTGGATGACGGCGCTAGCGAGCGGCGGAAACTGCCCCTTGAACGCGGCAAGTGCCATCGTGAGCCCGACGACGGCCGCTAGGGCGAATATCAGGACGGTGATCCACATGGCGTGCCCCTTTTAAACAAGTCATGACTTGTATGTTTCTTATAACCCGCCCCGTGAATCAGGGCAATTGGGCGGCGGTGGGTGGGAACGCCGTTATAAGGGAGGTCGGAGCCTGGATGCGCCCTACACGCCTAACCCGCCGGGCTCGCCTAGAAGTGAAAGCTTGCCCCGAGCGCGGGCCCGGAGAAGGTAAGGTGCTGCAGGTCTTCGCTAGTGCCCTGCTCAAATGAGAGCCGGCGGTACACCACTAACACGTCGCCCCAGTCGAAAGTGTAACCGGCACCCATAAGCCCCTGCCAGGTGAAGGTCGAGGTGCCGGTGCCAGCGTCCAGGTAGAGCGGTACGAACCACCGGCTGTTACCGAGCGCGAGCGAGCCGCGCACGCCCACGACACCGTCCCACAGGTCGACACCGAGGCCGGCCGAGCCGGTGCGTGCAGGCAAGCCATCGACGTCGCTCGCGAAACTCCAGTCGAGCGTCGCGCCGATGTGGGTGTAGCGCATTCCCAGCAGCAGATCGAAGCTAGCCTGCGCAGACTGCGCGAGCGAGTAGCTGCCCAGCAGCGAGACCATGTACCCGGTCAGCGCAGTGGTAGTGCCGGCATTGACCGGCACTTCGTTGCGATCCCCCGGCACGTCGATACTCGTGACCTTGCTGCCGGTCTTGGCGAAGTCACAGTAGACCAGATCAAAGGACAGTCCCCAGCGGCCCTTGCGCGCTGCGGCATTGAGAAAGAACGCGCCGCTGAGATGCTTCAGGACGTCCGACATGTCGACGGTCGAGCCGCCCGAGCCGCCGGTCTCGAACCCCAGATCCGCATCGATGTAGGGTAGCCACACGTACGGCGTGACATTGAAGCGCCACGGTTCCTCCGGCGCAGCCTGCGCGGTGGCCTGCAACAGCAGGCCCGCCATCGCCAGCATCGCGGCGAGGGATCGGGCCGGTCGCTTTTTCATGCGTGAATCGCCGGGCACGCGCCACAGGTTAACATCGCGCCGGCGCCGCGTGCGGCGCGCCGGACCGGCGTCAGGGTCGGAACCAGGAGTTACCGATCTGGATATAGACCGCGTTGGTTCCCGGGCTGTGGGCGAAATCCAGTCCGGCATGCAGACCGAACTTGCGTGCCAGCTCGTAGCGAAAGCCGATACCGCCGCTACCGACCGTTTGCCCGTCAGAGGAAGACCGCGCATGCCGAATGTGCGTAGTTCCGGCACCGGCGAAGGGAATAACGCTCCAGCGCCCGTAGCATTGCCAGCGCGCCTCGACTTCGACGAACGCGACCTCGTCGCCCTGGTAACGCATCGCCGGAACCCCGCGCAGCTGAATATAGGGTCGCAGAAAAAAGGGCGTCTCGGCCGATGCCCAGGAGTAATCGGCACGCGCGCCGAGCGTGATGTGCTGCGGCAGCGGTTGCCAGGCCAGCAAGATCTGATGAAAGCGCTCGAAGTCGACGGTGGCGCCGAGCGCACTGCGCGACATGAGGTACGAGGTCTCCGAGTAAACCCCGCGGGTCGGCGTGAAGAGATTGTTGCGCGAGTCGTACTCGAGGATTGCGGTCGGCGCCGACACGGTGACGGCGGTGCGGTTGGAAAGCTCAGGGAAGAGCGGCTCATCGCGCAGCTCCGGGTTCACGTCGGCGAACACGTAGCGCAGTCCCACCGCCCAGCGTGACTTCTCACTTACCTGCCAGTCCGCCTCGGCGAGCGCGCCGGTGACCTCGAGCGAGTAGCGCACCGGCTGGTTAAGGTCAGGCAGGCCGAGACCGCCGCCGTAAAAGTCGAGGTTGATCTTCCCGGTGGCTGCACCGGTGAGGGTGTGCAGCCGTCCGTTGACGAACCGACTCGTGTCACCCGCCAGTGCGAGCCAGGTGCCGTTTTCGGTCGCAAGCCCGCCGACGACGGAGATGTTCGGCCGCGCCCAGCCTTCACTGCCGGCTTCCTCGCGTGGGCGGAAAAAGGCGCCGAAGGCGCCGCCACCGTAGCCGACCGCCGGCTCGGTGATGATCACGGGGACGGGCAGGAAGGCGTGAGGTTGCGCCAGGAAGTGGCTGAGATCGACTTGTCCGTCAGTGGGATCGAGGAATGGCGCGAGACTGTGCGCATGGGCCGTCGCGGGCGGACCCGTGCCCGCAGTCTCATCCGCGAGAGCCAGGTGAGCCGCCAGGCTGACGGTGAACACAAGCGCGGCGCCCATTTGCCTTGCGGCACTCGGGACACAGCATCCTGCCGCGCGCGCACCGGCGCAGGCGGTCATCGCGCGTGGCCACGAGTACCCGGATCCTGACTCCAGCATGTCCCGCCTGCTGTTCACCGAGCCTCATTCCCGCGCGCCATGAGGTGCTGTAGGACTCATCTTACGCGACGTCCTGCAGGCGCTTAACTGTGCATGAAACCCTGCAAACCTGCGGCGATTGCGATCACGCCGGCCCCGCCTCGCGCGCTCTCATGGTGACCTGCGTGTAAGATCTCGCGCGCATGGCGGTCTCGCATCCTCTCGAGCAGGCGTCCGCGCACGCCTCACCGATGGTCAGCTCGATTCCTGCCCCTGATTTCCTGGCCGGCGGAGGAGAGATGGGTCGCAGGATGCGCGCCTATGACTGGAACAGCCATCCGCTTGGTTCCCCCGCGCAGTGGCCACAGTCGCTGAAGACGCTCGTGCGGGTGATGCTCGACTCGCGCTATGCCATGTGGATGCTGTGGGGTCCGGAGATCACATTCTTCTGCAACGACGCCTACGTACCCACCGTAGGACTCAAGCGCGACTGGGTCCTCGGATCGCGGGCCGATAAGGTGTGGGAGGAAATCTGGCCCGACATCGGCCCGAGAATCCGCCAGGTCCTCGAACGCGGCGAGTCGACCTGGGACGAGGCATTGCTGCTGTTCCTGGAACGCAGCGGCTTCTCCGAGGAGACCTACCACACCTTCTCTTACAGCCCGGTATACGACGACGACGGCCGCATCGCGGGCATGCTCTGCGTGGTGACCGAGGTCACTGAAATCGTGCTGGCCGAGCGGCGCCTGCACGCGCTGCGCGAGCTTGGCGCGCGCGCAAGCTTCATGGAGCGAACCTCCACGGCCGGAGAAGCCTGCCGCGTCGCAGTCGAAACCCTGACGCAGAATCCCGCGGACGTGCCGTTTGCGGCCGCCCTGTTGCCGGAGGGGAAGGCGGGGGTCCTGCCGGTCGCCGCCGCCGGTGCCGACCTCGCGAGCCTTGGGCTCGCGCAATTGCCGGGGCTCGAGGCGGCTCAAGGCCGCTGGCCGCTAACCGCGGTGCTTGAGTCTGGGGAAGGCCAGCTCGTTGAGCAGCTCGCCGAGCTGCAGATCAGCGCCGGACGTTGGCCGCAGATCATCGAGCGGGCTTTCATCGCTCCGGTCACCGCTCCAGGCCACGATGGCGTCGCAGCGCTGCTGGTGCTGGGCTTGAGCCCGCGCCTGAAGTTCGATGACCGTTACCGCAGTTTCCTCGAGCAGGCTGCCGTATTCCTCGGCCAGGCCATCACCAATGCGAGGGCCTACGAGGAGGAGCGGCGGCGCGTCGAAGCGCTGGCGGAGATCGACCGGGCCAAGACCGCCTTCTTCTCCAACGTGAGCCACGAGTTTCGCACGCCGCTGACGTTGCTCCTCGGGCCGATCGAGGAGCTGCTGCGCCAGCCGCAGCTGCCTGCCGAGGAACGCAGCCGTATGGAGCTCGCCCATCGCAACTGCCTGCGCCTGCTGAAGCTGGTCAACTCACTGCTGGATTTCTCGCGCCTGGAGGCTGGCAAGGTCCGCGCCCGCTACGAGCCCGTAAACCTCGCCGCCAGTACCGCAGACCTGGCGAGCACGTTCCGCTCGGCCATGGAGCGCGCCGGGCTCGAGTTCGAGGTCGATTGTCCGAAGCTCCCGCAGCCGGTCTACGTCGATCGGGAGATGTGGGAGAAAGTGGTCCTGAACCTGCTGTCCAACGCCTTCAAGTTCACCTTGCAGGGCAGGGTCAGGGTGCGCCTGCGCAGCGAGGGCGCCGTCGCGCTGCTGCAGATCGAGGATACGGGTGTCGGCATTCCCGCCCACGAGCTGCCGAAGCTGTTCGAGCGCTTCCACCGGGTCGAGGGCACGCACGGCCGCACCCACGAGGGTTCCGGCATCGGCCTGGCGCTGGTGCAGGAGCTCGTGCGGCTGCACCACGGCAGCATCGAGGTGCACAGCGTCCTGCAGCAGGGCAGCACCTTCAGCGTACGCGTGCCGTTCGGCACCACACACTTGCCGCGCGAACGGCTGCAGGAGAGCCGCGCTGCCGCGTCCACCGCAATCGGCAGTCAGGCATTCGTGCAGGAAGCGCTGCGATGGCTGCCCGAGGGCACGGGAGCGCCGGCACCATCGCTGCCGCGGACCGACGATGAGCAAGCCGGGCATCAGGCGCGCTTCGCGGCCACGCTCGGGGCGCGCATCGTGCTGGCCGATGACAACGGCGATATGCGCAGCTACCTGCGCGAATTGCTGCAACCTTACTACTCGGTCGAGGCGGTCCCGGACGGCGAGGCCGCGCTGGCCGCGATGCGTCGCGAGCGGGCCGCCCTGCTGCTGACCGACGTCATGATGCCGAAACTGGACGGCTTCGGACTGCTGCGCCAGGTGCGCTCCGATACCGCACTGCGCGACGTGCCGGTGGTGCTGCTGTCGGCGCGCGCCGGCGAGGAGGCGCGCGTTGAGGGCATCGATGCAGGTGCGGACGATTACCTCGTCAAACCTTTCTCGGCGCGCGAGCTGCTCGCCCGCGTCGGGGCGCTGCTGGAGCGCAATCGGGCGCGCACGCTGATCGCCTACCGCAACGCCCAGTACGAGACGCTCTTCGATCAGGCACCGCTGGGCATTTTCGTGGTCGACGCGGAGCTGCGCCTGAGCGAGGTGAATCCGACCGCGCGCCGGGTATTTGGTGACCTGCCCGACCTGGTCGGTGCCGACTTCGCCCAGCTGCTGCGCCGGCTCTGGCCCAAGGGCCATGCTCAGGAGATTCTGCGGCTGTTCCGTCGCACGCTCGAAACTGGCGAATCCTATTTCACGGCCGAGCGTGCCGAGAACCGTCTGGATCGTCCGGTCACCGAATACTACGAGTGGCAGGTCAACCGCATCCGTCTGGCCGACGGTCGCTACGGAGTGGTCTGCTACTTCCGCGATATCTCCACGCACGTCGCCACGCGCAAGGGGCTGCAGCAGCAGCAGCGCGAACTGGAGACCGCTGACCGCCACAAGAACGAGTTTTTGGCGATGCTGGCGCACGAACTGCGCAATCCGCTGGCTCCAATCCGCAACTCGAGCGAGGTGTTGGCCCGCACCGTGGTCGACGACCCCCAGGCCACGCGCGCCGTCGCCAGCATCGAGCGCCAGGTCACGCACCTGGCACGCCTGGTGGATGACCTGCTCGACGTCTCGCGCATCACGCGCGGTCGCATTGAGCTGCGCCGCCAGCCGGTGCTGTTGGGGGAGATCCTGGGCCGCGCCCTCGAGACGGTGGATCCACTTATGCGGCAGAAGGGCCATCGGCTGCACCTGGACATCGGCCTGCCGCTGCTGGTGGATGGAGACCCCGAACGGCTGGTGCAGTGCGTGGCCAACGTACTCAGCAATGCCGCCAAGTACAGCGATGCGGAGCACGAGATTCGTGTCGAGTCCCGGCAGGAGGGGGACCTGGCGGTGCTGACCATCAGCGATCAGGGTGTCGGCATCAGCCGCGACCTGTTGCCACGCATCTTCGACCTCTTCGTGCAGGGTGACCGCGGGCTGGATCGTGCGCACGGTGGTTTGGGTATCGGACTGTCGATCGTCAAGCGCGTGCTGGAAATGCATGGCGGCGATATCACCGCGAGCAGTGCGGGAGCAGATCAAGGATCCAGCTTCGTGCTGCGCCTGCCGCTGTGCGCGCAGCCGATGCCACAAGTGTCAGTGGCACCGGCGCAGAAGGCGCAACCCTGCCGGATCCTGATCGTCGATGACAACGAGGACGCGGCCGACTCACTCGGCATGGTCCTCGGTCTCGATGGCCACGAGGTGATCGCGGCTTACAACGGCGAACAGGCCCTGGAACGCGCCCTGACCTTCCGTCCCCACGTCGTGCTGCTCGACATCGGACTACCGGGCGTGGACGGTTACGAAGTGGCGCGCCGAATGCGCGCCTCCGAGACGCTGCAGTCAGTGCGACTGGTGGCCATCACCGGCTACGGCCAGGAGACTGATCGCGAGCGTGCCCGCAGTGCCGGCTTTGCCTACCACCTGGTGAAGCCGCTCGAGTTCTCCGCGCTGCAACAGATCCTCGTCGCAGCCGAGGCGGCCGCGACGCCAGGGGACGATGCCGGCCGTGTGCCCGCCTGAGGGCGAGTCTGGGCCGCTACTTCTGGTCGGCGTAGATCTTCACCAGTCGGTAGAGGAAATCTCGGGACTCCATGAGCGATTTCACGCTCACATACTCGTTCAGGCCGTGGATGTTGCCCAGATCCTTGCCCAGGAACAGCGGCTCGATGCCATAGGTCGGGATACCGACGGCGTTGAGAAATTCACCGTCCGTGGCGCCGGGCTGCAGGATCGGCAGCACCGGCACCCCTGGCCAGAACTGCGCGGCAAGCTTCTCCACCGGTCTCATGATCTGCGGCGTCAGGGGAGGCGGGGAGGAGGTCGGTCCGCGGGTCTCCAGCGTGACCACCTTGACCTGCGGGTCCGCGATCACTTCGGTGAGCTTGGCGCGCACTGACTCCACGCTCATACCGGGGAATATGCGGCAGTTGACGTTGGCGCGAGCGCGTTGCGGTAGCGCGTTGGTCGCATGCCCGGCATCCAACATGGTCGCGACGCAGGTCGTGCGCAGCGTCGCGTTCCAGCTCGGATCGCGTGCTGCGACCAGGGCGATTGCCTGGGTGTCTGCCGGGTTGACGAGGAAGGCATCCATGGCGCGCGCCACTTGAGTCTCACCCTTGGCGGCTTCGATCTTCGCCATGCCGCGGAAGTAGGCGCGGTTGGCGTCCGTGAACTGCGCCGGAAAATCGTAGGCCTCGAGGTGCTGGAGCGCCGCAGCCAGGCGGTAGATGGCGTTG
>Ga0335080_10007353_pt1 | contig 11421 bp, 12 predicted proteins | sample Lox_Sample_34_FD_206720 | JGI IMG/M metagenome (GOLD analysis project Ga0335080, IMG submission 206720) | Soil microbial communities from Loxahatchee National Wildlife Refuge, Florida, United States - Lox_Sample_3.4 | ecosystem: Environmental > Terrestrial > Soil > Wetlands | place: USA...
GCACCTGGACCCACCCACCGCCGAACAGCAAAACCCCGGATCAATAACACCGCCACCGGCGTGACGCCAGCGATCGCCACGCCGGGTTTCGGCGTGCCCTTTCACAGGACTTCCGAGCACTTACTCCCGACGCGGGAGTTCCGTCTTGCAGGGTCAGGCCCCGGATAGCGGAGTTCAGGTCGGGAAGGTCGATGTCCCCGATCCAGGCGTTGCCGAGAACCGGCAGGATGTAGACGTTCAGGCAGGTGCGCTCCTTGGCCAGGGACGACTTCGGCCGCGGGCTGCCGTCGCGCTTGACGCGGTAGGCCACCAGGTAGCGGGCCGCCACGTCAACGAACCGCACCCGCACGGCCAGAAGCCGCCCGGCCCGCCGCTTGCCCTCGGTGAACTCTGCCCGCAGCGCCTTCGCCTCATCGAGTCCTGCGACCACTCGCTCGATCTGCCGGTTTGCTGCGTTGTCCCAGACGCGGACGCGGTAGAGGGGAATTCCGTCCTCGGTGGTTGCCTGGACGGTTTTCCCGCCCTGCGTGCGCATCTTCGGAGTGATCCCCCTTGGGAGATCACTCGGGCTGCCTTTAGACATGCCCAGCTCCTATTCTATTCCGGCTCGCAGCCTAATTGCGAGCCATTAGGGTAATAATAGCATAAGCACGACTAATCAGGTAGCGCTTTAAGGTAATAGACATGCTGATTAGTCGATAAGTGATTTTGGGAGCAGTTCGCTCGCTCTTGGCCGCCTCGGCTTTGCCGAAGTCCTCGGACGCTGGCGCTCAATGTGCCGAATTGCTGGGCGTGGCGCAGGACGCGACCACTCGTCAATTTCCGATTCAGGGAAGCGGAGCAGGTGCCCGACCTTGCGATACGGGATCGCATCGCGCTCGACCAGCCTCCGGGCATGCCGCTCGGTGATGTTCAACCACTGGCACAGTTCGCTTAGCGTCAGCATGCGCCCGCCTTGGCCATACGGCGTGCCCGCTGTCATGCCGCACCTGGCAGGCTCGCTCTCGGTACCTGGTCCGACTCCCCCGCTCTGCGCCTGGCCTCAGTGAGCGCGGCATGCCATCGCTGGCGGTCGGCGATGACATGAAGGAGCCTTTGAGCGGGCGGCATGTGGTCGAGGTCACCAGGGGTAACAGGCTCCCACGTGTACCGGCTTGGGTCAGTTGCCGAAAGACCGAGGGTCTCCAGAAGCCAGTTCTTGCGGTCGGCCCGGTGGTCGGCGAGGGTCTTGCCGGACCACTTGCGGGAGACCAGGACGCGGCGCCCGGCATAGCCGAGGTACTCGCGGCGATGCGCCTTGCCGGTGCACCGGCCGGGGCGCAGGCCCTCATGGGCGTTCTTGGGCTGGACGCCGTAGCGCAGCCAGTTCGCGCACGTCGGCGAGCATGGCTCGTATCTGAGCGCGTCGGCCAGGCGCTCCGCGTGATCCTGCTCGGCGCTGGTGGTCGCCTGGTGGCAGTCGGCCACGTTTTTGGTGAGGTATTTCGTCAGGTATCCGATGCAGCGGGCCGAGTCTTTCGACCCGCCGAGCACGCCCTGAGCGTCGAACTTCGGCCCAAACCGTGCGACATGCAGCGGCTCGTCATCGGGGCCGATCGCGTCTAGCGCGTCGTCCCAGGTCGGCAGGAACTCGCCGGTTGCCGGGTCGAGGTAGTTGCCGCTGGCCCCGTGCCAGACGGGCAAGGCGCCGTCGCTGTACTTCACCGTGTCGGCCGGGGGCCACCACACCTGGTGATAGGTCGCGGCGATTACCTGCCGCAGTTCCGTGCGCGAGAGCGTGCCACGCATCGCCAGGTGGATGTGCGGGGCGAGCCGCTTCTGCGGTTCGCATGGTGGCGAAATACTGGAGGTCGTAGCCGAGGAACCGGCGCAGGTTCTGGACGAGCCGGTCAAACAGCGCCGCGAAGTGCAGCGCGTCGCGGGCTGCCCGCGGGTAGTCGTAGGCGTCCGGGTGAGCCGGTGTGCCGTCTGCGGTGACCTTGCCGTAGCTGTCGCAGGTCAGCGTGATGAACATGGACGGCCGGAATATCTTGCCGTCCGGCGCAGTGTAGGTCTTCCCGATCGTCCGGGGCGCGACCGCCCGGCGGGGCAGGTCCGGGGCGTCCTGGCGGCGCCGGGTCGAGCGGTGACGGCGCGCGGCGCCGCCGGGCAGGACATTGCCGCGGATGCCCGACCGGGTGATCTCCTCATCCAGCTCGGCGCTCAGCTCGTCCAGGTCGCTCGTGTCCTGCCCCGCCGCTTCCGCCTGGTCGCGCTGCTGCTGTGTCTCGGCCCGGTGCTCGACCCACATGAGCTGCACGTCGTCGGGGTCGTCCGGAGTGATGACCGGTTCGGCCTCCAGGTGCCAGCCCTCCCGGCATTGCGCGGCCCGCAGCGCCCTGGCCCGCTCAGCGCACGACGGGCAGACGGTGGCGAGGGTGTGCCCGCACGGGACAAGCACCTGTTCAACCTGGCCAGTGTGGATGTCGGTACGGCGTAGCTGGACGGGTCGGATGCAGCCGCCATTGGTGACGGCCAGGTCGCGGACGACATCGCGGGCAAGCGGCATGGCCAGCCGCTGTGTCCTGGTCTGGCGTGGGGTCATGCGCTCTCCTCGTCTTCGGGGTCAGCCGAGTCGGTGCCGGGGTCAGTAGAGTCGCCGCGGTCGGTGGCGTGCAACCAGGCGATGCGGTAGCCGCAGCCGGGGCAGCCTAGGATCAGCAGCCGGGAGCCGGTGCTGATGTCGAGCAGCGGCCCGCCGCAGTCGGGGCAGTCCTCGTCCGATAGCCAGCCGGTGATCATGCGACCTCGCCAGCGGTCAAGGCGGGCAGCCCGGCCGGAACGTCAGTCGTGCAGGCGATGGTCATGGCGCGGATGTCGTCATCGGACACGAACGCTGCCCGGACCCGCACAGGATCGGGAGCGGCCTCCAGCCGGACATAGGCGACGCCCGCCCCGGTGCGCGGGTCGGCGGATATCTCGTCACAGAACGCGCCCCGGTCGCGCGCGCCGTCGCCGAGCACCATGTCGACCTGGGACGGCTCGTCGAGGCGCAGCGCCATCTTGTCCGGGAACAGGTTCCGGATGTTCAGAACCTCTCTCCGCGGATCTTGCAGCGCCGCGACGACGCAGTAGCCGACCGCCCGGCCCTGAGTCGTCAGCGTGGCCAGGGCAGCGAGGATGCGCTCCTTGAGCTTGCGGTCAGCCTGGTAGGCAGTGAGGAACGCGATCTCGTCCACCAGGACCACCACGAACGGATGCTCAGCGGTCGGGGCGTGGTCGCGCTGCTTACCCGCGAACCGCCGGGCCCGCGCCTGCATCTCGCCTACGGCGGCTTCGAGCAGGTCGGCGATGTCGCCAGGGTCGGCGGCGTACCGGCCGTACCGGTCGAACAGCCCCCGGCCGAACGCCAGCTCCATCAGCTTGGGATCGCACGCCCAGATTCGGACGAGTCCGGCCGCCATCGCGGGCAGCAGCGCCCGGACCAGGCCCCAGACGTAGGAGCCCTTACCGGCGCCGGTCGCGCCTGCGATCAGCAGGTGCGTTCCGGCCAGCCGCACCGCGAACGGCGAGCCGTCCTCGCGCCTCCCGACCGGCAGCGCCCGCAGGTCGGTGATGTCGGGGACCGGGAGCGCGAGCATCGGCTCGGCCAGCGCGTCCCGCCGGACCAGCTCCAGCACGACAGCGCCCGGCCTGCCGGTACGGACCCGGCACAGGTGCGCGCCGAAGCCGTGCGCGAGACCCTCAGCGCGTGCGGCGAAGTCGGCGGGTGACTGCCCGGAGACCAGCCGCACCGATACCCGGTCGGTGCACCCGGTGACGGCGACCTTGCCGAGCAGCGGGACGACGACGCGGCCCCGGTACAGCGGGGCGAGCCTGGCGATGGTCATGACGGCGTGCCAGTGCCGCCGGTAGAACCACCACCGCCACCGGTTGCGCGCCGGACCCGACACCAGCCGCGCGAACCAGTCCGGCCACGCGAGCCGCAGCACGGTCAGCCCGGACACCACAACGGCCGCCAGCACGGCGACGCCGGGCCAGCCCGCGTGCAGCCAGACCAGCGCCACCAGCCCGGCCAGGGCATCCAGCAGCGGATGCCGCAGCACGAACCACGCCAGCCGCGCCACCAGGCGGGCGAGCTGCATGAGCAGGATCACCGGCTCGGGGGTCCGGTACACCGGGGACCGCCAGACCGGGGAGGCGAACGGGTCGGGGTCGTCGACCTGGGCGAACTGCTCGCCCGTGACGTTACGCATTACTATCAAGACCTCTCTGAGGTTTGCTGACCTGGGGAGATTTCGGGGGCGGCAGGAATTGCAGTTCCTGCCGCCCCGCCTTGCTCATTACGCCGCCGGGTCCCCTGCCGAGCCGCTGCCCCGGCCGCCGCGACCGGGCACCCGCACCCCTGTCGCCTTGAGGGAGTAGGCCAGCCGCCCGGCCTGGTTGACGTAGGGCGTCACCGTGAGCCCCGTGAACTCCACCGGGACGAACGGCATCCCTGCCGCCGCAGCGGGCAGCACCGGCTGATCGCTGGCAGCGACCTTGATCCGCGCCTCTTGTCCCGTGCCGTGGTGTCGGCATCGATGACGTCGACCACCCAGAGCGGCAGCCCGGACACCTTGTCCTTGGACTGCACGAACCGGCCGCCCTTGGACGCCTCGAAGTCCCGCACCGCCTCGAACGTCCCCGCCGCGAACACGCCGCGCGGGAACACCTGCCCGAACTCCACCGGGATCGGACCTTGTACCGCCATGGAACCTTCAGATGTGAACTGCTTGGCCACTTGATTAATCAAGTGGCCAAGATCAGAGTAAGACCTTCTACCTGGTTAGTCAAGCGGACAGGATCGTCTAAGTCCGGCCGAACTAGCCGACCGGGTAGGCGTCTTCTAGTTCGTGCAGGTCACCTGCCATCGCCACGTCCAGGGCGAGCACCGGAACGCCGGACGCGTCACGAGCGCTCACGTACAGCGCGAGGACCGGGGCCGACCGGGAGATGCCGAGCAGCTTCACCTCGTGCGGGTCGGCGCGACGGGCGGTGACCTGCTCGACTACGTGATCAATGCGGACGCCCGCAGTCCGGGCCAGCAGGGACCGGATACCGCCGCGCACCGGCTCCGAGCCGCCGAGCCCGGCTTGCTCAGCCAGCTCAGCAGGCAGCCACCAGGTCACGACCTCGGACGCTTCGCCGTCCCGGCGGACCAATCGCCTGCGGCTCACCAGTTCCGCGCCGGGCTTGACGTTGAGAAGCGCCGCGATCCGGGCTGGTGCCGGTGCCTTGCTGGCAGAGACCAGCTCACCCGCCTCGCGTGACTCGTCCCGGTCCAGTTCGGCCTGACCGCGCCGCTCCGCGCCGACACCGGTGAGCGCCGGGCGACCGCGCACGAAGCTGCCCTTGCCCTGCTGCGTGTCGACCCAGCCCGCCTGACGCAATTCGCGCAGCGCCCGCACCACAGTCGGCCGGGCGGTCCCGAACTCTGCCGAGAGCTGATGCTCACTGGGCAGCAGCGATCCGGGCTGGTACTCCCCGGACTCGATCCGGCGCTGTAGCTCCGCGATCACTTGCGCGTACTTGGGCGGCGTGTACTCGAAGGCCATGCCCTGCCTCACACTTGGCTAGTCTGCCTGGATAGCTGCTTGCCTACTCAGGCAGACTACTGCCCGGCCAGCCAGGATGTCACGCACGAGCCGTAAACGGCAGGGAACGCGCTGCATCGTCAGTCGTCAGGCTTGCCAGTCACCTCGAACCACACCACCCGGCCCAGCTCGTCCCCGCCATGCCCCCACCGGTCCGCGAGCGTGTCCACGATCCGCAGGCCGCGCCCGCCAGTCAGTGCGTCAAAGCCGCCGCCGCTATCGGGTATCCGGGGCTCCGACGAGCTGCCCCGGTCAGCGATTGCGACCCGTGCCGTGCGGCCGGTCACCGAGACCGTGACATCGAACCAGCTGTTGTCCCCCGACGCCGTGTGCCGTACCGCGTTCGACGCGATCTCGCTGACCATCACGAGCACGTCGTCCAGGCACGGCCAGGACTCGCCGAGGACGCCCCGGACGAACTCGCGGGACTGCCGGACCGAGGCTGCGTCGCCGGGAAACCAGTCCGCCGCCAGGACGGCCGCCCGCTCAGCTTGCACGGCCGGTGCCAGCGCACGCCGGGCAGTCCCGCCGGGATGGCGTAGTCGACCCACGCAGCAAGGCACCGATGACGACCGCCCGGCGAGAGCGGATGAGCTTCCAGCCACGGCCACGGCAGGCCGGGCACGCATTCGGGTCGAGGTCTCGTTCCGTCATGGCAGCAACCATCGGCCAGCGCAGTCCGAAATCCCATCCCACGCAGAGTTATCGACTTGATATATCTAGTAGTCTCTGCATCCCGGACTTACCTGGGCGCAGCCCCTGCCAGGCAAGGAAGTGACATGCGCGAAAGCGCGTTCGGCCCGATAGCGATATACCCGGACTTCTGGTCCCGCTCCGATGTCACTCGTGCGTTAACCAGCCACGACATCGGCGAGCTGTTCCGCCTGCTCAAGCAGTGGGCCGGGCTGAGCCAGATGCGGATTGGCGCGGCAACAGGCAACGCGCAAGGTCGCGTCAGCGAGATCATCAACGGGAAATACAAGGTCAGGAGCATGAAGAGCCTGACCAGGATCGCAGACGGCCTGGACATGCCCGGCCCGGCCCGCGTAGCTCTCGGCCTGGCACCCGGCGACAGTGACAGCACCGCTGGCCCGCCAGCGCGAGCCGTCCCTGACGCGCCGAAGCATCCCGTGCCCGGCCCGCAGTACCCGACAACCACCGAGCAGGCCGTGACGGACACCACCAGCCTGTGGCGAGCGGACGCGGCCAGGTCGCAGGAAGCACTGTCGGCCCCGCTGAACCCGGCCGCGTGGAATGCCGCCGCCCTGGCGTGGCTGGTCAGCCAGCCGGATAGCTCGCTGCCCGAGAACGGCCGGGGACGGGCAGTCGGCCGCGCCGACGTCGCCCGGGTCCGCTCATCCTCCGCGCTGTTCGCCGAGCTCGACAACCGGTTCGGCGGAGCTCACGCCCGGCGTTCCCTGATTCACTTCCTGGACCGTGACGCCGCCAGCCTGCTCACGGGCCGCTACACCGATGACGTCGGCCGCGAGCTGTACGCCGCTGTCGCGGAGGCTTCCCTGCTGACCGCCTGGACATCCTACGACTGCGGCCTGAACGGCCTGGCACAGCGCTACTTTCTCCAGGCCCTGCGCCTAGCCCAGTCAGCAGGAGACCGGCGGCTCGCGTGCAGCGTCCTGTCCGCCATGAGCCACCAGGCCACCTACCTCGGCCACTTCACCGAAGCCGCTAACCTCGCCCGAGCCGCCCACGGAGGACTGCTCGACGTGGCCACACCCGCGCTGACGGCCCAGTTTCGGGCCATGGAAGCACGCGCCCTCGCTCGCGCCGGGGACAGCCGCGGATGCCATGCCGCTCTGGCCGCTGCTGAGCGCGCGTTCCAGGCTCCCGAGCCGGGCCGCGACCCCGAGTTCATCAGCTACTTCAACGAGGCCGAGCTAGCCGCCGAGGTCGCGCACTGCTTCCGCGACCTGGGTGCCGCCCGCCAGGCCGCCCAGCATGCCGCCCTGGCCTCTCCTTCCGATGGCGAGTATGCCCGGAGCGATTTCTTCGTCACGATGGTTCTGGCGGATGCCCTCGCCGACCAGGCCGACGCCGACCAGGCGTGCAGCGTCGCGCTCGACGCGCTGCGCATCGGCGAAGCGCTCACCTCGGCGCGGTGCGTGGCCTACGTACGGGAGTTCCGGCAGCGCCTGGACCGATTCGGCGACAATCCCGCCGTCCGCGACTTCACCGAGCAGGCCGCCGGGCACGCCCTGTGGATCAAGGCCGCCTAACCTAGCCGCCAGCTCAGAACGGAGCCCAGTCCCGGAACCCGTCGCCATCGCGCAAGTCCGCGATGCGCTTGCTGACCTCTGCGGCTATCTCCGGGCTTTCCCTGGTGTTCTGCGCCAGCCAGGCCACCATGATCAGCTCGCGGACATCCCGCAACACCGAGTAGCCCGGCCAGGTCATCACGTCGAAGCCGTAGCCCGTGAGGAACTCCCGGTACTCCTGCGCCGTGTGCCAGCCGAACCGCTCGAAGTACATCGCGGTCAGCACCAGATCCCACTCACGCGGACCCGCCGCGAACCCGTCCAAGTCGATCAGCACCGCCACCCCGTCAGCCCGCCGGATGACGTTGCCGACATTCGCATCCCCGTGCACCGGCCCCGCAGGCAGCACGAAGTCCAGCCGCGCATACCGCTCGCGCAGCTCCGTCAGCCGCGCCCGCAGGAACTCACGATCCCCCTCGGCCAGCTCCGCGCCGTCAATCCGCGCATCGACCCGCGCGAACGGCCGCAGCGCCGGCAGGACCAGTGATGGAGGCGGCTCCAGTTCATGCAGCCACCGCAGCAGCACGGCCAGCTCCGCGACGGTCCCGTACTCCGTGCGCTCGGACACCAGCTCCCAGAACGTCACCACCCGCCCGTCCACCACAAGCGGCTGCTCAGCAGGCCCGGCCAGCCGGACGGCCGGGAAGGCCACCGACTCCAGCCACCGCGCTACCGCGACCTCAGTCTCGATGGCTGGCAGGTAGCCGACCGTCCGCGCGATCCTGGCCACCAGCGGAACCGAACTCAGACGATAGATGGCGTTCTCGCCCAGCCGCAGCAGCTCCGCTCCCCCAGAGTCCAGCCCCGCCGCAGCGCAGACGATCTCCAGCGTCCGCCGTGTGCTGTCTGCCGAGAAACCACCGCGCCCGGCGGGCTCGTCCGCCGCGCCGCCGTCCTCAGTCGTCACGTCCCCGACGCTACAGCGCCAGAGCCTGACTGGCCGAGCGATCAAGCAGTCAAATTTCGCCCGTCCAGGCGATCCGCCCGGAACTGCAGGCAATCACACGCCTGGCCGCAGGTCAGCCCGCCCGCGCCGCCACGCTCAGCAGCCCGACCACCGACGCCGAATTCCAGACCTCCCCAGCAGCGATCAGCTCTGGCACCGACCCCAGCGGCACCCACTCCACCCGCTCAATGCCCTCCGAGCTAACCGGGTCGCCCACTTGCTCAGCATCCCGGCCCACGAACACCACCCGCTCACCGTCCGCCGCTTCGGCCACCGGCTGAAACGTGATCATGTGCTCAAGCTGGCCAGCCCGGTAACCTGTCTGCTCCTCCAGCTCCCGCACCGCCGCCTCGCCGGGTTCCTCGTCCTCGTCCACCAGGCCGCCGGGCAGCTCCCATCCCCACCGGTCCTGCACGAACCGATGCCGCCGCTCCAGCAGCACATGGCCCTGCCCATCTAACAGAACAACAGCCACCGCCCGGTGCAACCGCACGACGTGCTGCCAGATCCGCTCCCGCGACGGCAGCCCGACATCGACCTGACCTAGCCAGATCTCCGGGCTCTCATAGATGACTCGCTCACCAAACGTCCGCCACCGGCTCAACCCGTCGCCCGCTCCGTCAGTCACGACCACGACGCTAGTGCAAGCCCGGCATAGCGCGCATAGCAACCCGCAGCCAGCAGAGCCACACCTAGCACGTTGCCGAATCTAGCCGTAATGGAATCGGGTAGGGGACGGGGTCGCCCCGCCCCCTCCCACACCACCGGACATGCGGGCCCGCATCCGGCGGTTCGTCAAGCCGTCCGGTTGAGACGCTGCCTGGTCTGGCTCAGGGTCTTCAGGCCGAGGTGGTCCCAGTAGGTGTTGGGCAGGGCCACGCCGAGGATCTGGGAGCCCGCAACCCGCCAGTATCCCTTGCTGCTCCCGGCCCATTTACGGACGTTGAGCTCGGAGATACCGCGTATCCGCAGGTTGTGCCGCTTGGCGGCGGTAGTCTTCCATTCCTTCCAGCGGATCTGCCGCAAGCGGCGGCGAAGCCATCTGTCCACCTCACGGACCAGATTCCCGGTATCCGCGAGCCGGAAGTAGGCCATCCAGCCGATGGTGAACCGGTTGATCGTGTCGATGCGGTATTCCATCGACACGCCCCAGTTCCGCCGGGTCAGAACCCGTAGCTTCCCCTTCAGGCGCTTGATCGCCTTCGGGGCGACCCGGATCCTGACCTGCGGGCCGCTCATGGAGAACCCGAACCCCAGCAGCGTCGCGTCCGCGGCGTGCCTGATCGAGGACTTCTCCCGGTTCACCTTCAGCCTCAGCCGCCGTTCGATCACGCCGCAGACGCTCTCGAACACCCTCTGAGCGGCCCGTTCGCTGCGCACGAAGACACGAACGTCATCGGCGTACCGCACGAACCTGTGACCGCGCTGCCACAGCTCCCGGTCCAGATCATCCAGCATGATATTCGACAAGATCGGCGACAGCGGGGAGCCCTGCGGGGTCCCCTCCACCGTCGCCTGCCTGACCCCGTCGACCATCACCCCGGCCTCCAGAAACCTCCGGATAAGCTTAAGGACCTTGCGGTCGGACACCCTGCGCGCCACCCGCGCCATCAGCACATCAAACTGAACGCGGTCAAAGAACCGGTCCAGATCAATATCCACGACCCATTCGAGCCCGTCCTCGATGCACCGTCTGGCCACCCGCACCGCCTGGTGCGGGGAACGACCGGGACGGAACCCGAAAGACGACCCCGAGAAACACGGATCGAAGACCGGCGTGAATACCTGCGCTATGGCCTGCTGAATCAGCCTGTCCAGACAGGTGGGCACTCCCAGCAAACGCTCGCCGCCCCCGGGCTTGGGGATCACCACCCGGCGGACCGGCGACGGCCGGTACGTGCCCGCGTCCAGAGCCTCACGGACCGCGACCCAGTGCTCCCGCAGCCACGGAACAAGCTCTTCCGTGGTCATGCCGTCCACACCAGGCGCGCCCCTGTTAGCCCTGACACGCCTCAGCGCCCGGCCCAGATTCTCCGTCGAGAGCATCTGCTCCCACAGCGAGACCTCCAGGCCGGGAATGACGGCATCCCCGGCGTGCGCCGGCCGGCCACTACGCTCCACCGCGGGACTCAACGGAAACTCACCGTCTCCTCCCGACAGCGGACCCGCGTACGCGAGATGGCTGCGATCAACGCGACCAGCACGAGCAGCACCAGATCCTCCGCCTTACCTGACGTTCGGTCCTTCCCGGCTGATGTCCGTTCCCTCACCGGTACTACGACCTCTGCTGACTTCTGCCCGGTCAGCCCGCACCTCACGGTGCGAGCCGTCGGCGCGGCGACACGACAGCACAACCGACACCCGGGCAGATCTCCCCGGATAAGAACGATCACTTTCCCCCTGCGCCCGCCGCGTCTACGTAACGACCCTGTTGATGGTGACGGGCTTCACCTTCTTGAGCAGGCTCACCCAGATCGCCCCGCCTTCTACGCGGTTCGTGTACCTCGGTGCAGGGATTCGCCTCGGGCTTCCTTCCCACCCCGCCTCACGACGACGCAGTTGCCTCCGGCTAGGAGTTAGCACCACC
>Ga0335080_10007354_pt1 | contig 11420 bp, 10 predicted proteins | sample Lox_Sample_34_FD_206720 | JGI IMG/M metagenome (GOLD analysis project Ga0335080, IMG submission 206720) | Soil microbial communities from Loxahatchee National Wildlife Refuge, Florida, United States - Lox_Sample_3.4 | ecosystem: Environmental > Terrestrial > Soil > Wetlands | place: USA...
CATGCGGCACTCGCCCTCGAGATGGCCCAGGAGCGCGAGCGGCTCGAGCGGCACCAACGAGGGCTCGAGCAGCTCCTGCGGGTCTCGTCCCAGCTGCCGCAGACGATGACGATGGAGGCGATCCTCAACTCCGTCTGCGAGGCCGTCCAGGAGGCGCTCGGGTTCGACAAGGTCCTGATCCAACTGCGCGGCGAGGGCACCGACCTGCTTCGGCCGGCGGCGTCGGCCGGTCTGGGCGAGAACGACGAGGCGAGCGCCGCCGTTCTGGAGCTCTCGCGCATCTCCAGGCTGTTCGAGCCGCGCTTCGAGATCGCCGGCTGCTACCTCGTTCCCCGCGACGAGGCCGAGCGCCGGGTCGATCGCAGCCAGATCGTCTACGAGTCGGTCCGCAACGGACGTGGCCCGGCAGCCTGGAATCACCACTGGCTCGTGGTCCCGCTCTACGACACCGACGGCGCGGTCAGGGGCGTCCTGTGGGCGGACGAGCCGCAAGACCGGCTGCTCCCGACCGAGAACGTGCTCCAGGCGCTGCGGATCTTCGCGAACCACGCCATGGAGGCGCTGGCCGTCGCGACACAGCTTGCCGAGACGCGCTTCCTGGCCGACCACGACCCTCTCACCCGGCTCCTGAACCGGCGCGCGCTGCTCCACGAGCTGCAGGCGGCAGCGGAACCGCCCGTGCCGCGCTCGCTCGCGCTCGTCTTCCTCGACCTGGACAACTTCAAGCAGATCAACGACGGCCAGGGCCACGCGATCGGCGACCGGGTGCTCGCGCAGTTCGGCGCGCTGCTCGAGGAGCTGGTGCGGGAAGAGGACCGGGCGTTCCGCGTCGGGGGCGACGAGTTCGCGTTGCTGCTCCGCCAGGCCGACGAGTCCGACGCGCGTGAGGTCGTGGCCCGAATCGTCGATGCGGTGGAGTCGAACATCGACCCGCTCGTGCGCACGCTCACCGCGAGCTTCGGGATCGCGACCAGCGGCCGCCGGCAGGAACCCGGGGAGCTGCTCCGAATCGCTGACGAGGCGATGTACCAGGCAAAGCGGTCCGGAACTCGAATCGAGGTGGCGGCTTGAGCGCGGAGCAACAGGGCGATCCCGCAGGGCTGGCGCGCCCCGTCGCGCTGGCGGCGACGCTCGAGCCACTTTCGCGCCTCGTCTCCTTCTCGCGCGCGATCGCCGCGGAGCAAGTCCTGCAGCGGATGCTTCGCGTGGCCACTCGTGAGCTGACCCTGATGCTGAACGCGGAGGCCTGTCTCGTCTCCCGCGTCGAGGACGGCCTTCTCCGCGAGGTCGCTGACTACTCGACCTCCGAGCTGCGGGTGGCTCGGGGGCTGAGCTACTACCTCGCCGACTACCCGACGACGGCGGCAGTCCTCGAGTCCGGGCTCCCGTCCTCGATCTCGGCCGACGACGCGCGTGCCGACCCGGCAGAGATTTTCGTGCTCAGGGAGATGCAGATGCAGTCGGTGCTGATCGTCCCGCTCACCGTCGAGACGCTGACCTGGGGGCTGATCGAGGTCTACGACACGCGCACACGCGACTTTTCCGGGATCGAGCGCTATCTCGCGGAGCTGGCGTCGACGCATATCGGCGCGCTCGTGGCCGGCTTCGAGCACGAGGAGCGGGCGCAGCGGCTCTACCGCGAGACGCTCGCGTCACTTTCGAACGCGCTCGAGGCGAAGGACGCCGTCACGAGCCGGCATACCGAAGAGGTCGTCCGGCTCGCCGTCGGTGTGGCCGCGGAGCTCGAGCTCGGGCTCGAGGCCGTCCGCAACGTCGAGCTGGGAGCCGTCCTGCACGACATCGGGAAGGTTCGTGTTCCCGAGTCGATCCTGAACAAGCCCGGCCCGCTTACCGAAGAGGAGTGGGAGGTGATGCGGACCCACCCCGAGATCGGCGAGCACATCCTGAGGCCGATCCAGTCGCTCCACGCGATCCTGCCGATCGTGAGGCACCACCACGAGCGCTGGGACGGGACCGGCTATCCGGACGGGCTCTCCGGCCGGGGGATCCCGCTCGGGGCGCGCATCGTGGCCGTTTGCGACGCGTACCAGGCAATGACCGAGGACCGGCCCTACCGCAGTGCTCTCTCGACCTCCGAGGCGAGGGCCGAGCTCGAGGGTGGCGCCGGGACGCAGTTCGACGCCGACTGTGTCAGCGCGCTGTTCCACGCGCTCGACCGGCGCGAGACCGTCGCGGCGGTCGTCCCGCTCCGCCCGCCCTCCAGCGCGCAGGCATAGAGACCTCAGGGAGCGTCGTCAATCGAGCTCGAGCTGGCCGTGCGCCTCGCCGTACGCGGCGAGGAGGTCGAGGAACGGCACCGCATCGAAGGCCTCCGGCCCGAGCACGCCCGCGCCGGACCAGGTGCCGTTGGCCAGCAGCTCGAGCGCGACGACCGGGTTGAGGGCGGTCTGCAGCACGACCGCCTGCGAGCCGTACTCGCGCATCGTCGTCTCGTTGTCGGAGACGTGGTACAGGTAGGTGCGCCGCGGCTTCCCGTCCTTGCCGGTGCCGTTGACGACGGTGCCCGCGCAGGTCTTGCCGCGCATGCGGTCGCCGAGCGTCGCCGGGTCGGGGAGAGCGGCGGCGACGACGTCTCGAGGCGCCACGTCGACGCCGCGCACCGAGACCGGCTTTGTCGAGTCGAGCCCGAGCTTGTGCAGCGTCTTCAGTACGTCGATGAACTCGTCGCCGAGCCCGTACTTGAACGTCACGCGCTTGCATTCGACCTCGCGTGGGACGAGCACGACCTCCTCGTGCTCGACGTTCACGCACTCGAGCGGGCCGATCCCCTCCGGGAAGTCGAAGACCTCCGGCTCGGAGAACGGCTCGGTGGTGAAGAAGCCGCGCTCGCGCTCCCAGATGAGCGGCGGGTTGAGACACTCCTCGATCGTCGTCCAGATCGAGAAGGTCGGCGCGAAGTCGTAGCCCTCGATCACGAGGTCCGCGCCGTCGCGGACGCCGACCTCGTCGATCTCGGAGAAGAGGTGGTCGGCCGCGTAGCGGGCGAAGACGTCCGAGAGCCCGGGCTCGACGCCGATCCCGACGAGGGCGAGCAGGCCGGCCTCCTTCCACCGCTCCTGCTCGGCGAACTGGAGGTCGCCGAGCATCACGCCCGGCTTGGAGTACGGCTCCTCGGGATGGAGCTCCGAGAGCGTCATCGCCATGTCGAGGTAGGTGCAGCGCGTCCTGAACGCGGCCGCGAAGATCGGCGGGTTGAAACGCGGGTCGGCGGCGTTGAGGATGACGTCGGCGTCCGTCGCGAGGGCGGCGATGCTCGCCTCGTTGGAGGCGTCCACCTGCGCGGCGGCGAAGCGCGGGTCGTCGAGGCGTGCCACCAGCGCCTCCGGCCGTGCGGGGTCGAGGTCGGCGAGCGTCATCTGCTCGAAGAAGTCGCGCTTCTGGGCGACGGCCGCGACCGCGCTGCCGACGCCTCCCGTGCCGACGACGAGGATCCTCACCAGGAGCCCACCGCGACTCCGCCCCACTCTTCGGGAGCGACGTCGCGGACGGTCTGGGTCAGCTCCCAGCGATGCCCGGCGAGATCTCCGAGCACGCACGAGCGCTCGCCGTACTCCCACGTCGTCGGCTCCTCGAGCACTGCTGCACCCGAGTCGCGGGCCCGTTCGAAGGCGACGTCGACGTCCGGCACCCGCACCTTGATCACGTGCGTCGCACCGTCAGCACCGGGCGCGATCCGGTCGGCGTGGGCTTCGGCGACGACGACCGCCCCGTCGCTGCCCACCCGCAGCTGGGCCCGATGCGACTCGCCGATCCGCACCCGCTCCTCGAACCCGAATGCCGCGTCGAGCCAGGCCACGGCCGCGCGCACGTCGGGGTAGTAGAGCACGGGGGTGACCGTGGCGGGCGGCGCAGACCGATTCGTCAGCACGAGGGAAGTCTAGGAGCAAGAGTGCCCCGCCAGGAATCGAGCCTTCGCACGCGGCCGTCCAGCCCACCCTCTTGGAGATGCCCCCGCCAAGAATCGAACTTGGGCACGCGGTTTAGGAAACCGCTGCTCTATCCACTGAGCTACGGGGGCCTGGGCTCAGTGTAGAAGCGCGTTGTGCCCGCCGGCCGGTGCGGTGAGGCCGTCTCGACGGCCCCACCGCCGGCCGGTGGACCGGTTTGAAGAAGTGATAACCCATCTTGTAAGGGTTGTCGATCGCGAGGCGATCTATCGTGACCTAACCGCCGCGCGGAGCGCCAATCCCCTGATCGGGGGCTGCACCCGGGGCTCTCTGCACCGACAGTGAACGGTAGAGGAAGGTCGGACGACCTTCGGAGTTTTCGAACAGGAGCGAATGATGTCCAGAATGGGGACGCTCCTGCGGCAAGATGACGAACGCGGCCAGGCGATAGTTCTCCTTGCGGTGACGCTTGTCGTGCTCCTGGGAGCAGCGGCGCTCGTCGTCGACGTGGGTCGAGCGTACGTCGTCAAACGACACCTTCAGGCCTCGGTGGACGCGGCAGCGCTGGCAGGCGCACAGTCGCTCCCCGACGTGAACGCGGCGACGGCCGCGGCCAACAGCTACAGCGGGAAGCCCGGCGCGAAGAACGACGCCACGAATCTCCCGGATGTCGCGACGAGCGTGACGACGAAGTGCCTCTCGGCGCATCCGTGCAACCCGGCGAACGCGATCGTGGTCGACGAGACCACGACCTCGCCGACGATCTTCGCGAAGGTGCTCGGGATCGACTCCTTCACGATCCACGCGAGGGCCACGGCGCTGATGTCGACGGGGGTTCCCGCCCCCGCGCACATCATGATCGTGGTCGACCGCACGGGCTCGATGAACAACCCCTGCAATGCCGGGGGCACGAAGATGACGTGCCTGCGGGACGGGGTGAAGGCTTTCCTGACCGGGATGGACCCGGCCTACAACAAGGTCGGGCTGATTGCCTTCCCGCCGGGCACGGGGAACGCGTGCACGTTCAACCCGAAGACGACGGACGGACCGACATCGGACTACGACGCCCACCCGAACGGGTATGTCGTGGTCCCGCTGTCGAACGACTACAAGACGTCGGCGACCTCGCCGCTGAACACGAGCTCCGCGCTCGTGTCGACGATCAACTGCATCAAGGCGGGCGGCACGACGGCGACCGCGACCGCGATCGACGTCGCGCACCAGACGCTGAACGCGAATCACGACCCGAAGGCACAGGACGTGATCATCTTCCTGACGGACGGCGAGTCGAACTACGGGCCGTGCACCAACCCGAACGGGAGCGGAGTCTGCTCGAACAACTCGTCGCTCTACCGCACGGAACCGTGCCACCAGGCGGTCACATCGGCCCACGCCTTCGACGCCGAGGGCACGGAGATCTACACGATCGCGTACGGAGCCTCGGGGCTCATCTGCAGGGGCTGGGCATCGAGCGGAACCGGGCCCGACGGCGCGTCGTGCAACAAGAAGAACGGCTACCAGTTCAACTGCTACGAGGTCCCGTCGATCACGGCATCGACAGAGGTCAGCGAAATGGCCTCCGACTCGACGAAGTTCTTCAACGAGCCGAACCCGGGCGACCTCACCACGGCGTTCCAGACAATCGCCGAGGACCTGTCCGGGCCGGCTCTCGTCGACGACAGCTACACAGGTTGACCCTGTGCGGAGACCGCGGCGGCTCCTGCCGCCGCGGTCTCCCCAGTAAAGGCGGCTTCTCGCGGAAGGTTACGAGGGCCGGTTGGCCAGCGTCAGGGTGACGGTGTGGCTCTGGCCGCCGCGCTGGTAGGTGACCGTCACCGAGTCGCCGGGCTTGTGCGCCGCGATCGCGCTCGCCAGCTGGTCCGGCGTCGAGATCTGCGTCGAGCCGAGCGAGGTGATCACGTCGCCGCTCTTGAGGCCGGCCTTCGCCGCCGGGGTGTTGCTCCGCACGCCGGCGACCAGCGCGTTCGACGCGGTCGAGTCGAGCGAGATCCCGAGGTAGGCGTGCTGCGCCTGGCCGGTCGAGATCAGCTGCGGCACGACCGAGCTGATCGTGTTCGACGGGATCGCGAAGCCGACGCCGTCATTGGCACCCGAGGTCGAGTCGATCTGGGCGGTCACGCCGATCACTTCGCCTTGCAGGTTCAGCAGGGCCCCGCCGGAGTTGCCGTGGTTGATCGCGGCGTCGGTCTGGATCGAGTCGGGGATCGAGAAGTTCGTCGGCGAGGTGATCGACCGGTGCAGCGCGCTGACGATTCCGCTGGTCACGGTCTCGGAAAGCCCGAACGGGCTGCCGATCGCGACCACGCCGTCGCCGACTTCGAGCTTGCTCGAGTCGCCGAGGGTCAGCGGGTGGAGGAGAGACGACGGCGCGGAGACCTTGATGACCGCCAGGTCGGTCGAGCCGTCCGCGCCGACGAGCTTGGCGGAGTAGGTCTTGCCGTTCCAGAAGGTCACTTTGATCGAGCGCGCCCCGGCGACGACGTGCTGGTCGGTGACGATGTTGCCGTCCGCGTCGTAGACCCAGCCGGAGCCCTGCGCCTCCTGCGTCTCGCTGCCGCCGAAGGTCGTGGTCGCCACGCTGGACACCGTGATCTTGACGATGCCCTGGTTCGTGCGCCGGTAGATCTCGTTGATCGAAAGCGGGCTGGTGCTGGAGGTCGGCTGCGAGTCAGGGACCGTCACCTGGTGGACGACGGTGCTCGTGGTCGACTTCGAGCCGAAGGTCGAATACAAGAGCGCCCCGCCGCCCGCACCCAGGCAGGCTGCCGCCAGGAGGGAGGCGATGAGGGGGGTATGCGAGCGGCGGGACATGGGGAGAGACTTGCTCCTTTGCAGTCGTTGACGGGCTCCATCTCACCAGCCCTGCCTAAGACGATGCTGAAACCCGGCTAAGAACAGGGTAAGAACCGAGCCGGCTCTCAGGCTACTCCTAAGTTGGGCGAGCAGAATAGGGCCGTGAAGATTCTCGTCGTGGACGACGAACGGGCGGTGCGCGAGTCGCTTCGCCGCGCGCTGGAGCTAGAGGGCTACGAGATCGAGCTCGCTGTCGACGGGCGGGAGGCGCTCGACCGGCTGGAGTCGGACGCGCAGCCGGACGCGCTCCTGCTCGACGTGCTGATGCCCGGCGTGGACGGGCTCGAGGTGGCGCGGACGATCCGGCGCGCCGGCAACCGCGTGCCGATCCTGATGCTGACGGCGCGCACGCAGGTCGAGGACCGGGTCGAAGGGCTCGACGCGGGCGCCGACGACTACGTGACGAAGCCGTTCGCGCTCGAGGAGCTGCTCGCCCGGTTGCGCGCACTGCTGCGCCGTACCGCCGAAGGCTCCGGCGAGGCCCTGCGCTTCGCCGACCTCGAGCTCGACCCGGGCACGCGCGAGGTCAGCCGCGGCGGGGAGCCGATCGAGCTGACGCGGACCGAGTTCTCGCTGCTGGAGCTGTTCCTCTTGAACCCGCGGCAGGTCCTGACGCGGTCGGTGATCTTCGAGCGCGTCTGGGGCTACGACTTCGGGTACGGCTCGAACTCGCTCGACGTCTACATCGGATACCTGCGGCGCAAGACGGAGGCAGGCGGGAAGCCGAGGCTGATCCAGACGGTTCGCGGCGTCGGCTACGCCCTGCGCGAGGCATGAGCTTCAGGACCCGGCTGGCGCTCGTCGCCGCGGTGGCGGTGGCGCTCGCGGTCGTCGCGGCGTCGGCGGTCGTCTACGTCGTCGTTCGGAACGAGCTCCGCGCGCAGGTCGACCACAGCGTCAAGACGCAGGCTCAGGAGATCGCAAACGGCCCGATCCATCTCGAGCCCGGGCCGCTTCTCGACGTCGGGAGGCCGGTCGGGGGCGACAACGGCTTCGCCCAGCTGGTCACCGCCCTCGGGCATCCGATCATCACGCGTGAGGAGTCCGGATTCCTGCCCGTGACCCACCACGTGCTCGGGGTCGCCCAGGGTCGCAGCGGTTCGTTCCTGAGCGACGCGATGGTTTCCGGCCACGCCGTCCGGGTCGTGACCATCCCGGTTCAGGACAACGCCGGGCATACCTACGCGCTCCAGGTGGCCCAGCCCCTGAGCGGCGTGAACCACACGCTGCACCGCGTGTCGATCTACCTCGTCCTGATCGCGTTCGGCGGGATCCTCGTCGCGGCCGCGCTCGGGCTCGTCGTCTCGCGGGCCGCGCTGGCTCCCGTTCGGCGGCTGACCGAGACGACGGAGAACGTGACCGAGACCGGCGACCTGTCGCAGCGGATCGAGACGACCGGGCACGACGAGCTCAGCCGGCTGGCGGCGAGCTTCAACACGATGCTCGGCGCGCTCGAGGAGTCGAGCCGCGCACAGCGGCAGCTGGTCGCCGATGCCTCACACGAGCTGCGCACGCCGCTCACGAGCCTGCGCACCAACATCGAGGTCCTCGCAGGCGAGCGCACGCTCCCGCCCGAGGACCGCGAGCGCCTCCTCAACGACGTGGTCGAGCAGCTTGGCGAGATGACGAGCCTGATCGCCGAGTTGATCGAGCTCGCCCGCGCCGAGCAGCACCCCGAGGAGGCCGAGGACGTCCGGCTCGACCTCCTCGCGCAAACCGCGGTCGAGCGGGCCCGCCGCAACCGGCCGCACGTCAACTTCACCACCGACTTCGAGGAGTCGATGGTGCACGGCTCCCCGTCCACGATCGAGCGCGCGGTCGCCAACCTGCTCGACAACGCGGCCAAGTGGACCCCGGAGGGAGGCGAGGTCGCGGTCGGCGTCCACGGCGGCGAGGTCACGGTTCGCGACCACGGGCCCGGCATCGCGGAAGAGGACCTCCCGTACGTCTTCGACCGCTTCTACCGTGCCTCTTCGGCGCGCGGCCTGCCCGGCTCTGGGCTCGGGCTCGCGATCGTCAAACAGGTAGCCGACGCGCACGGGGGCCAGGTGGTCGCCGAGCCGGCCGAGGGCGGCGGCACCCGCATGCGCCTCCGTCTGAACGGCGGCTCTTAGGGAGTTCTTAGGGCTCTTTCAAGAGGTTCTCACCTGTGAGTGATGTGCTGCGAAGCGGCGAATGCCGAAAGGAGATTTCATGGACGGGTCGCTCAGACGGAAGGTCATCGCCGGCGCCGCCGCAGCGCTCGCAGTCGGAGGCGCCGGGGCGGGAATCGCCGCCACCAAGCTCAGCCACTCTCCCAGCGAGGAGAGCCAGGCCGTCGTCAACGACGCCGCCAAGCAGCTCGGCGTCGAGCCCAACAAGCTCAGCAACGCGCTGAAGAAGGCGCTCGAGGACCGCATCGACGCCGCAGTCGCCGACGGCCGCCTCACGAAGGCCGAGGGCGATGCGCTCAAGAAGCGGCTCGAGTCGGAAGGGGTGCCACTGATCGCGCCGCCGCTCGGGTTCGGCCACTTCGGCCACTTCGGCCACGGCGGCTTCCCCGATCACGGACTGCACGGCCTCTCGCCCGCGGCCAAGTACCTGGGCCTGAGCCAGAGCCAGCTCGAATCGAAGCTCGAGTCCGGCAAGACGCTTGCGCAGGTCGCGAAGGACCAAGGCAAGTCGGTCGACGGCCTCGTCTCGGCGCTGAAGAACGATCTGCAGCAGAAGCTCGACCAGGCCGTCTCCGCCGGCCGGCTGACCAAGGCGCAGGAGCAGAAGATCCTCGCCGCCACCGACCAGCGCCTGAACGATCTCGTGAACGGCAAGTTCCCCGCCGGGCCGCCCGACGGCCGCGGCCGGTTCCGTCACCGAAACGGCTTCCGCTTCGGGTTCGGCGGAGCTCCGGGCGGCGCGCCCCCCGCGGGCACCGCCAACCCCGGGCTGTGAGCGTAGAGCGTTCGAGGATCGAGGGGGCCCGCCGGCGTGCCGCCGGCGCGAAGCAACTTGCAGCCGCGGGGGCCGCGGTGGGCTTCCTCGGCGTGCTCCTTCTCGCCCGGGCGAGCCATCCCGGCCAGGCCGCGTCGAGCTCCGGCTCGAGCGGGAGCTCCCGGAGCTCGAGCACCGCACGCAGCAGCGGCGCCTTCTCGTTCGGCTCGGGCAACGTCGCCCCGTCCACCGGGGCGGCGCCGCAGACCGACACCCATGTCTCGTGACCAATTCGAAGCGATGGGTGCCGAGGTGGTCGTCCAGGGCGCGACCGGCGAGGAGCTCGACGCGATCCGGCGCCTCTTCGTGGATTGGGACAGGGTCTTCTCCCGCTTTCGGCCCGACAGCGAGCTGAGCCGTGTCAACCACGACCCATCGCCCGTGGTCGTGCTCTCGCGGCCGTTTGCCTTCGCGCTGCGGGTCGCGCTCGAGGCGGCCGAGGCGACGGACGGGCTGGTCGAACCGACGCTCGGCGCCGCGATCGAGTCCGCCGGCTACGACCGCGACTTCTCGTTCCTGGCCGAAGACGCACGCCCACCCGGGCCGCCTGTGCCCGGTCGCCGTGACTCGGTACGCCTCTCGGGCCGCCTGCTCTCGCGCCCGCCGGGAGTCGCGCTCGATCTGAACGGTGTCGTCAAGGCGCTCGCCGTCGACTCGGCGCTCGAGCTGATCGCAGGCGACGCCCTGGTTGCAGCCGGCGGCGACCTCGCCGCCCGGGGCGGCGCCAACGTCGGGCTGCCGGTCGCGGGAGCGCTTCATCTCATTGCGGGCGGAGTCGCCACGAGCGGCACGACCAAGCGGCGCTGGCGCCGCGGGGGTGAGCTTCAGCACCACCTGATCGACCCGAGGAGCGGCCGGCCGGCCCGCTCGCGCTGGGACGAGGTGACGGTCACGGCGGACTCGTGCCTGGCGGCCGACGTAGCCGCGAAGGCCGCGTTTCTTCTCTCGGAGGAAGGCCCCGGGTGGCTCGACGACCGCGGCCTCCCGGGCCGCTTCCGCGCGGGCGGCGACCTGGTCGTCAACGAAGCCTGGAACCGCGTGCTCGGCGAGCCCGTCGCGGCGTGATCCTCGCGGCCAACACCACGTGGTACGTCGCGCGCGCGGGCGGGATGCTCGCGTTCACGCTGCTGACGGCCGCGGTCGTGCTCGGGCTGTTCCTCTCGCGAAAAGACCACTTCGAGGGCTGGCCGAGGTTCGCGCTGGAGGACGTGCACCGCTTCGTCAGCCTGCTGGCCGGGACCTTCATCGTCGTGCACGTCGGCTTCCTGCTCCTCGACGGCTACCTGCCGTTCTCGCTGACAAACGTGCTCGTGCCGGGGACGGCTCCGTACCGGCCGCTCTCGGTCGCCGCCGGGGTGGTCGCGGCGGAGCTGCTCGCGGCGCTGGCGGTCACGAACCGCTTCCGGGACGCGCTCCCTCACAGGTTCTGGCGCCGCGCGCACTACCTCAACTTCGCGGTCTGGCTGCTCGCGTTCGTCCACGGGATCTTCGCCGGCACGGACGCAACCACGCCGTGGGGCATGGCTCTCTACCTCGCGTCGGCCGCGCTGGTCGGTGCGCTCGTGGCGGGGCGCTTCATGCCTGCGCCGCGCCCTGCACGACACCCCGGCTGAGCTACGCTGAACGAGTGCGTGACGTGCGCGAGGAGCTGGCGCAGCGCCTGGCCCGGGG
>Ga0335080_10007356_pt1 | contig 11417 bp, 8 predicted proteins | sample Lox_Sample_34_FD_206720 | JGI IMG/M metagenome (GOLD analysis project Ga0335080, IMG submission 206720) | Soil microbial communities from Loxahatchee National Wildlife Refuge, Florida, United States - Lox_Sample_3.4 | ecosystem: Environmental > Terrestrial > Soil > Wetlands | place: USA: Florida...
TTCTCCGCCGGGAAATGGTCGCAGATGAAGTAGACCTGGCCCGCAGCCACCGACCCGGGATCCAGGTGGCCGGCGGCCAGCACGTGAGCGTGAGCCGCGTTCTCCGAGTAGACGTGACTGAAGTGCGCGCTGCCGTCCCCCAGCCGCATGGAGACGCCGCGGCGCGCCATGCCGATGATGTTGCCCAGGTGGTATTTGTCCCGGGGGCCGTACATGCCGGCCGGGCGCATGGCGCAGGTGGCCAGGTGAGGGCCGGAAGCAGCCAGGACCATTTTCTCCGCCAGGATCTTGGTGCGGCTGTAGTGGTCCCGTGGCATGCGGGCCGGGTACGGGAGGGACTCGTCCCCGTCCACGATGGCAGCCCTGCCGTTCACCACCACGTCCATGGAGCTCGTGAAGACCAGCCGCCTGACGCCATGGCGCCGGCAGGAGTCCAGGACGTTCGCCGTGCCCTGCACGTTGACGTCCTCGTAGACCTGCCGCGGCGTCTTCACGTCCCACACCGCGGCGGCCACCAGGAACACGGTGTCCACGCCCGCGCATGCGGCGTACACATCCCCAGGACGGCGCAGGTCCCCCTGGCGCGCATCCACTCCCGGGGCCGCATCCGGCAGGGGATTCAGGTCCAGCACCCTCACCGGCAAGCCTTCTGCCCGGAGCTGGCGCACGATCTCGAAGCCAAGCATCCCCGAGCCGCCGATCACCAGGCAGGAACCGAGGTCGTTCATGGTATCCTCTTGCAGTTCGTCATGATGCACATCTCGAGGCCGGTAATCCTTCAGTCCGGCCGGAACGATCACCTCACCGCCACCGCCCCCACCGGGCATTCCCGCACGCACTTCATGCACCGCGTACAGAGCGTGGGCCACATCGCGGTCACTCTCCATGCCTGGGGGTCCAGCGGATCCGGTTCCGCCACGCCGAAGCTCTCATGCATCAGGAACACCGCCGGCGCGCAGGCGCGCAGACAGCGGCAGCAGGACCGCGGATCCATGCCGCGGCCGTCCCCGCACCGGGTGTAGTCCACGGAGATGCTAGGCGTGCGCATGAGAATGGTGATGGTCGTGCGCGTGGACCGGCCCACGCGCATGCGGCGGTTCCAGCGCGGCGGGGTGGCGGTCCACCAGGGAGAGGGCCGCCGTGTCACAGACGTGCCGGCACACTCCGCAGCCGTAGCAGGCGGCAGGATCCACGTGCGCCAGGCCCGTGGCGGCTTCCATGGAGATGGCCTTGAACGGGCAGCGCGAGACGCAGGCGCGGCAGCCCCGGCATCGGGTCCGGTCCACCCGGACCAGGTACTCTGCCTTGTGGATGGACTTGATCCCGAAGTTCACCCTGGGGCTGATGCCCGCGCATTCAGGGATTGCGCAGGAGCAGAGGTTGTTGATGTACGGATAGGGGCCGTACCAGATGGTCCCGATGTAGCCCTTGTGGTTGTGCTCGGTGAAGCGCTGCACCGCCTCCTCCCGGCTCAAGTGGTACTTGTCCTTTTCCGGGACGAATCTCGGAAGCTGGTCGATGATCTCTGACATCACCCCGAAGTTGATGCAGCAGGACTCCTTGTAGCCGCGGGTCATGTACCGGCACATGCAGTTCTTCTCTATGATGGGCTCCGCGGCGCAGTGCTGCAGGATGGCCACCCCATCCTCCAGCGGCACCACCTGGCCGATGTGCCCCTCCGGCTTGAACGGGTTGCTGGGCGGCCGCGTGCTGTGAAGCAGCTTCTCCGCCGAACGCTTCACCAGCCGGCCGATGATGGGCATGCGGAATACGCGGTCCATGCCGACGGGGCTCACACCGCTCACCTTGCGCACCGAGATCTGCTCGAAGTTCTTGTACTGCTCCAGGAGGAACTCCCGCAGGTTGTACTTGCGGGCAACCTCCTCGGAGTAAGCCGCGGCGTTCAGGTACCACTTCCCCGCTGATCCGTGTTTCATGCAGTGATCGCACATGGGACACTCCCGGCACATAGGCTGTCATTGCATAGACAGCCACAGTATCCAGCAGTGTGGTACGGACAGCCACGGGAGTCAAGGAACCGGGGGGCCGCTTGCAAGCGTCCCTCCCTGCGGATACACTCGCACGTATACGGATGATTTCCATCCAGGAGGGAGCGGCTCGACCGTGAGCAGCAGCCGGGTACCCCTGCGGTCCGGGATCGACGTGGGCTCCACCACCGTGAAGCTCGCGGTGCTGGACCCGGATGACACACTCATCTTCTCCACCTATGAACGGCACCGCGCGGACATCCAGGGAACGCTCGTGTCCGTCATGGATGCGGCGTTCGACGCGCTGCGCGCGCGAGATTCCGCGGTCTCCGTGCGCGTGGCGGTGACCGGCTCCGGTGGACTGGCCGTGTCCCGCTGGCTGGACCTGCCCTTCGTGCAGGAGGTAATTGCGGGCTCTCGCGCGGTGCAGCGGTTCCTTCCGGACACGGACGTGGCGGTGGAGCTGGGCGGAGAAGACGCCAAGATCACGTACTTCACCGGCGGCCTGGAACAGAGGATGAACGGCACCTGCGCGGGCGGAACCGGTGCGTTCATAGACCAGATGGCTTCACTGCTCTCCACGGATGCCGCGGGGCTCAACGAGCTGGCGCGCGGCCACACCACCATCTATCCCATTGCCGCGCGCTGCGGCGTGTTTGCCAAGACGGACGTGCAGCCGCTCATCAACGAGGGCGCGCGCCGTGAGGACATCGCGGCCAGCATCCTCCAGGCGGTGGTGAACCAGACCATCTCGGGCCTTGCCTGCGGGAAGCCCATCCGCGGCAGAGTGGCGTTCCTGGGCGGCCCGCTGCACTTCCTCCCCGAAACGCGCCGACTGTTCGTGAGCACCCTGGGCCTCGAGCCGGGGGCGGTTCGCGTACCCGAGCAGGGCCAGCTCTTCGTGGCCATGGGCGCGGCGCTGGCAGCGGAAGAGAGCCCGGCGCTGGGGCTCGAGCTCTTGCGCGAACGAACGCGCGGGCTGTGCCACGAGGCCGCCCCCGAGGTGGAGCGGCTTCGGCCGCTGTTCCGGGATGGCGAGGAAGCCGCGTTCCGCGCCCGGCACCAGCAAGCGCGCGTGCGCCGCCGGGATCTCGCCGCGGTCACCGGTCCCTGCTACCTGGGAATAGATGCCGGGTCTACCACCACCAAGGCCGCGCTGGTAGACGCGGATGGCGCCCTGGCGTGGTCCGCGTACGCCAACAACGGCGGAAGCCCGCTGGAGCTTGCCATCCGCATGGTGCGGGACCTGTGCCGGGCGCTGCCGCCGGGGGCGTGGATTGCGCGCTCCTGCTCCACGGGCTACGGAGAGGCCCTGGTGGGCGCGGCGCTTCGCATGGACATGGGGGAAGTGGAGACCATGGCGCACTACACCGCCGCGGCGGGCTTCCTTCCCGGTGTGGACGCGGTGCTGGATATCGGCGGCCAGGACATGAAGTTCCTGCGCATCCGGGAAGGCGCGGTGTCCTCCATGCTCCTGAACGAGGCCTGCTCTTCCGGGTGCGGGTCCTTCCTGGAGACCTTCGCGACATCCCTTGGCCTCACGCTGGATGCATTCTCCCGGGAAGCGCGAGGCGCCCGCACGCCCGTGGACCTGGGATCCCGCTGCACGGTCTTCATGAACTCCCGAGTCAAGCAGGCGCAGAAGGAAGGGGCCACCGTGGGGGACATCTCCGCGGGCCTGGCGTACTCCGTGATCCGAAACGCGCTCCAGAAAGTGATTCGCCTGCGTGACCCTGGGCAGATGGGAACGAAGGTCGTGGTCCAGGGCGGGACGTTCTCCAACGACGCGGTGCTGCGCGCGTTCGAGCTGATCTCGGGCCGGGAGGCCGTGCGGCCGGATGTGCCGGGCCTCATGGGCGCCCTGGGCGCCGCGCTGCGGGCACGGGAAGAGGATGCGGGAGGCGGTAGCGGCGGCCGCGGCCAGAGCACGCTCCTGAGCCTGTCCGAGCTGGAGGGGCTCACGACCACCACGATCTCCCGCCGCTGCGGCCGCTGCGCAAACCACTGCCACCTCACGATCACGCGTTTCTCCGACGGGCGCGCGTTCACCAGCGGCAACCGCTGCGAGCGCGGCGCCGAGGCGGAGATGGGAGAGGCGGCAGCGGACCGGCGGGCCGTGGCATCATCGGCGGCAGATGCTCTTCCAAACCTGTACGCGTGGAAGCTCAAACGCGTGTTCGACTACCAGCCGCTGGCACCGGAGGCGGCGCCGCGCGGGGTGGTGGGAATTCCGCGTGTGCTCAACCTGTACGAGGACTATCCCCTCTGGTTCACCGTCTTCACGCGGCTGGGATTCTCCGTGCGGCTTTCCCCGCGGTCCACGCGCGCGGTCTACGAGGCGGGACTGGACTCCATTCCGTCCGAGTCCGTGTGCTACCCGGGCAAGCTGGTGCACGGGCACGTCACGCGGCTCCTGAAGGAAGGGGTCCCGTTCATCTTCTACCCCTGCGTGCCGCACAGCCCGCGGGAGGACGCTGGCGCGCGAAACCACTTCAACTGCCCCATCGTGACCTCGTACCCCGAGGTGGTGCTCAACAACGTGGACGGGATCCGCGGGGCCGGGGCTCATCCTGGCGCGGTGCGCTACCTGAATCCTTTTCTGCCGCTGCATAGCCCCGCGCGATTGAAGACTCGGCTGCGAGAGGAGCTCTCGTGGGCGGGCGTGACGGAGGAGGAAGTCTCCGCTGCCGTGGACGCGGGGATTGCCGAACGGGACCGGTTCAAAGCCGAGGTCCGGTTGCAGGGGGAGAAGGCGGTGGATGAGATTTCGCGCCGCGGGATTCGGGGCGTGGTTTTCGCCGGGCGGCCGTACCACCTGGACCCCGAGATCAACCATGGCATCGCGGACCTGGCCGTGTCACTGGGGCTGGCGGTTCTCAGCGAAGATTCCGTGGCGCATCTCGGCCGGGTAGCCCGGCCCCTCAGGGTGGTGGACCAGTGGACGTACCACACCCGGCTGTACGCGGCGGCTCACGCGGTGGCCGAGCACCCCGAGCTGGAGATGGTGCAGCTCAACAGCTTTGGCTGCGGCCTGGATGCGGTCACGACCGACCAGGTGCAGGAGATCCTTGAGCGGCACGGGAAGATCCACACCGTCATCAAGATCGACGAGCAGTCCAACCTCGGCGCGGCGCGCATCCGGCTGCGCTCGCTCATCGCGGCGGTGAAGGTGCGGGAGGCGCGGGGCCACAAGGCCGTGAGCGGCGCCGCACCGGTGTCAGCCGGGTCGGCCGCGGTCCGGCCCGCGTTCACCGATGCCATGCGCAAGGACTACACGATCCTCGCGCCGCAGATGTCTCCCATCCATTTCCGGCTGCTGGAGCACGCCTTCCGCCGCTCGGGCTACTGGCTGGAGGTGCTTCCCGAGGTGGACCGCGGGGCGGTGAACGAGGGGCTCACGTTCGTGAACAACGACGCCTGCTTCCCGTCCATCCTCGTGGTGGGCCAGATGATGGCGGCCCTCCGGTCAGGGCGGTACGACCTTTCGAAAACCGCGCTTCTCATCTCCCAGACCGGCGGCGGCTGCAGGGCCACCAACTACATCGCTTTCATCCGCAAGGCGCTGGCGGATGCCGGCATGGCCCACGTGCCGGTGATCTCGCTGAACGCGCTGGGCCTGGAGAAGAACCCGGGCTTCCGGCTGACCCCTTCCCTCATCGCCCGCGGCCTTCAGGCGCTGGTCTACGGAGACCTCCTGATGCGGATGCTGTACCGCGTGCGGCCGTACGAGGCGGTGCCTGGTTCCGCGGAGGGGCTGTGCGACAAGTGGACTGAGCGCTGCCGTGAAGCGCTCGCGCGCCGTCGCCTGCTTCCAAGTGGGCGGGTGATCCGCGCCATGGTCCGTGACTTCGACACGCTGCCGATCCGGGGAGCCCGAAAACCGCGCGTCGGCGTGGTGGGCGAGATCCTGGTGAAGTTCCACCCCACGGCCAACAACGGCATCGTGGACCTCATCGAGTCCGAGGGCGCAGAGGCCGTGATGCCGGACCTCACCGACTTCATTCTCTACGCGATGTACGGCGGCCAGTTCCGTTACCGGCGCCTGGCGGGAAACCTGCGCTCGGCGCTCGTCTCCCGCGCGGTGATCGGCCTGGTGGAGCTGTTCCGAGGTGCACAGAAGCGGGCATTGGCGCGGTCATCGAGATTCCACGCGCCCTCCCCGATCGGCAGGCTGGCGCGCGGCGTGGACGGCATCGTGCAGCTTGGCAACGTCACCGGTGAAGGCTGGTTCCTGACCGCCGAAATGGTGGAGCTGATCCACGAGGGCGTGCAGGCCATCGCCTGTATCCAGCCCTTTGCCTGCCTGCCCAACCACGTCACGGGAAAGGGCATGATCCGCGAGCTTCGCCGCCGCTACCCCTCGGTCTCCGTGGCTGCCATCGACTACGACCCGGGCGCAAGCGAGGTGAACCAGCTCAACCGACTGAAGCTGCTGCTAGCCTCTGCCCGGGAGACCCACGCCCGCAAGCCGTGCGCGAAGCGGCTGTAGGCGCGTCCTCCCGGGCATGAACGCTGCCCCGCAGTCCGGCCGCTTGCGCGCTCGACTCGAAGGACTTAGCATGGAACCGTGGACAACGCCGCGGAGCTGGCTGAAGACGACGTGCAGGCCGCGCTCGCTTCCCTGAAGGACAGGATGGGAGCCCTTCTGGGGCGTTCCCTGGTGCGGTTGGCGCTATACGGGTCCCGTGCCAGAGGTGACGCGGACCCGGACTCCGACGTGGACGTCGCCATCATCGTTCGCGGGCTGGATCCCGCCCTCAAGGAAAGGATCCTGTCAGTGGGGCGGGATTCTCGCAGATGTAGGAGCCCGGCCTATCGTCCCGGAAATGCGTATCCCGCCTGAGCTTGAGCCGTGGTCCACCACGGTAACGCTCCCCGCCTCCGGGCGGCAGCTCTTCTGTTACGACGCGGGGCGGCGAGACGCCTCGGCTCTACTGCTGGTACACGGGTTGGGAGATGAGGCTGACACGTGGCGGAAAGTGATCGAGCCGCTCGCGGAGAATCACCGCGTGGTGGCTCCTGACCTGCCGGGTTTCGGCAGGAGCCCGCTTCCGCGGCGCGCGCGCCTTACGCCCCCGTATCTGGCCGGAGTCCTCTGTGAGCTATCGAGGCATCTCGGACTACAGGACGTGACGCTGGTGGGAAGCTCCCTCGGGGCGGTGGTGGCGCAGGTCGCTGCGCTCTCGGAGCCAGGGTTCGTTTCCCGGCTCGTGCTGGTGGACGGCGGCCTGCTCGCGGTGAACCGCTTCAACGCCGCGCTCCTGCCCATGCTGGTGCCAGGGATTGGCGAGAGACGCTACCGCGCGTTCGCCTCTGACCTGGAAGCCGCGTATGCTTCTCTGCGCCCGTACTACGCGCGTCTGGACGCTCAGCCCGCGCCGGACCGGCAGTTCCTGCGGGAGCGGGTGGCGGAGCGAGTGACCAGCCTGACCCAGATGCGCGCCTACTTCTCATCCTTCAGGGGCCTCGTGACCTGGATGGCGTTTGCGGGGCGGCGGGCCGGCCGGCGTGCGGCGGCCCTGGCGATTCCTGCAACTTACATCTGGGGCGAGCAGGACCGCATCCTGCCGCTGGCCGCAGGAACTGCGGCGCATGAACGCCACTACGGATCCCGGTTGGTGGTTATTCCCGGTGCGGGCCATCTCCCCCACCAGGAAAGTCCCGAGCCTTTCCTGGAAGCCCTATCGGGGGCCCTTACTGCGGCCTCGGCGGCAGGGACCGCAGCCAACCGGTAGTCCCGCCGGGGTCCTCCGACTTGAACAGCAGGGACCCCATCACCAGCACGTCCGCGCCGGCGCCGCGAAGCCCCGCTGCCGTGTGGCGCCTGATCCCGCCATCCGCCTCCAGCCGAACCCGCTCCCGCAAGCCCCGCTGGCGGAGCAGCCCCCCGACGGCTCCCATCCGCTCCAGCGCCTGCGGCGAGAGGTCCACGCCCTTCACGCCGACCGCGGTACCCATCATGAGCACCAGATTCACCCGGTCCAGGAACGGCAGGAGCTGGTCCACCGGCGATTCCACTCGAAGGGCGATACCGGCCGCAACCCCGCGCCGCCCGAGCTCCTCCAGGGCCTCGTCCGCCTGGCGTCCGCACTCCGCGTGCACCGTCACCAGGTCCGCGCCCGCGGCAGCAAAGGCCTCGATCAACCCCGCGGGGCGCTGCACCATGAGGTGAACGTGGATGGCGCGCCGGGTGTGCGGCCGCAGTGAGGCGAGCAGGTCCGGAAACAGCAGGAGACCGGGCACGAAGTGATCGTCTGAAACGTCCGCGTGGTACAGGTCGACGAACGGGTCCACGCGCCGCATCTCCTCCGCGAATCGTGCATGGTCCGCCGACCAGAGCGAGGCCTCCAGGAGCAGTCGGCCGGGGGGAAGCGGGCTCAGACCTTCTCCCACCCGCCGGATTTCTCTGAACGGAAAAGGGCGTCCAGGACCTTCATGTTTGCAATCGCATCATCGGCCGGCGTGGGCTCCTTGCCGCCCTCCCGGATGGCGCGGGAGAATGCCTCAAACATCTCCACGTACTGGTCAGTGGCGGGCGTGAAGACCTGGCGCGTTCCGATGCCGGTGGTAACCGAGATCTCGAGCGGCGAGTCAGGGTACGCGTTGAAAGGGATCATCACGGAGAGCTCGCCGCCGGACCCCAGCACGTCCACCCGCTGCCAGGGATGGGTCTGCGTGCCGACCGTGAACATGGAGCGCGTGACGCCGAAGTCCAGCATGCCGGAGGACAGGATATCGGTCTTCATTTCCGCGTCCCGATGCACCAGGCTCACCACGCGCTCGGGCTCCCGGCCCACCAGGAACCGGGCGGTAGAAACCGCGTAGCACCCGATGTCCGGAATCCCGCCGCCGCCTGCGGACAGGATGTTTCGGATATTCGTGGGATCTTTCAGCATGTAGGTGAACAGGCAGGACACCACCTGGACGGCACCGATCTCCCCCGCTCTCACGATCTCCCGCGCGCGCTTCCACTGCGGATGGAAACGGTACATGAACGCTTCCATCACGAGCACGCCTTTTGACCGCGCGTAGGAAATGGCCTGCTCGGCCTCCTTCGCGTTCATGGCGAACGGCTTCTCGCAGATCACGTGCTTGCCGGCGTCCGCGGCCTTCTTCACCCACTCCGCGTGCAGGTGATTGGGAAGCGGGAGGTAGACCGCTTCGATTTCCTTGTCCGCCAGCATTTCCTCGTAGGAGCCGTAGGCCTTCGGAAGGCCCAGCTCCCGGGCGGCGCCCTCTGCCCGCTTGCGGTCGCGGGACGCGATCCCGCGCAGGTGTACCAGCGGAGACTTGGAAAGGTAGGTGTGCACCCGCAGGCTGTAGTGCAGGGAGACCGAGAGGATTCCCCAGACGACCGGTTTCATGCAGCGCTCCTTCTATAGAAGGAGAATCGCGATGACGGCACGGGCCGTCAAGCTGGCGCCCGGTGCGGGCTGCCGGTTCCGCGGGATCAGGCCCGGGCTTCTTCCATCCGCTCCACCAGCCAGCGGCGCGCCGCGGTGACCGTAGCCACCGGATCCGCCACTGCCTCGTTCCACATCTCCACCATGAACGGCCCCCGGAAGTCGATCTCCTTCAGCACCCGGAAGGCGGTGGTGAAATCCACAAGGCCGGAGCCGAACGGCACGCGACGGTACTCGCCCACGCGGGTGTCTTTCAGGTGCACTCCAACCAGGTGCCCCGCGCCCGCGCGCAGCTCGCGGGCCACGTCCTTCTGCATCGCGGTGAGGTTCCCCACGTCCGGGTACATCTGGAACCACGGAGTGTCCGCGGCGCGTACGAACCCCATGCCCTTCTCCACGGAGTCCGCAATGGGGTTCTCCACGTTCTCCAGCGCCAGCATCACGCACGCGGCGCGCGCCCAGGCCGCGGACTGGAGAATGCTTTCCATGTAGAGCTCTCGCGTGCGCTCGGTGGACGGCTCGTAGTGCACGTCGTAGCCCGCCACCTGCACCACGCGGATGCCCAGCTCCGCGGAGAAATCGATGGCCTTCCGCATGATGTCCAGCGCCTGCAGCCGAAGGGGCGTCGAGAGGCTTCCCAGCGCGTACTTGCGGTGCGCGCTCAGGCACATCGTGTCGATGGAAGCCGGCGCATCGGCCAGCACGCGGCGGAGATCCCCGCGCTGGGCCGCGCTCCAATCCAGCCGGCCCACGCGTGCATCACTCTCGTCTATGGAGATCTCCACGAAGTCGAAGCCCGCGCGGGATGCGGCGGCCAGCCGCTCGGACCAGGGGAGGGCGTCCGGAAGAGCCTTCTCGTAGACGCCCCACCGATGCGGCGTGGCTGACGTCATTTCTTCCCCTGGCCGTAGTGACGGAACGCTTCCACCGCCTCTTCCACCTGCGGAGGCGTGAGGCAGCGGATCTTTCCCATGGCGCTGGCCGCACACCAGGAACGGCACGCGTCCTCGAGGTAGACCGCGGCGTAGAGCGCGTCTTTCAGCGTCGGGCCCACCGTGACCACCCCGTGGTTCCGAAGGATGACCGCGCGTTTGCCGTTGAGGTACTCCACTGACCGCACGCCCATGTCCAGCGTTGCAGCGCCGCTGTACGGGGCAACCGTGACCGCGCCCAGGGTGGCGTTCACCAGGGTGGTGCAGAAGGCGGGAAGCTCGTCCATCACCAGGCCAACGGCGGTGGCGTAGGGCTGGTGGGTGTGGATGATGGCGTTGACGTCCGGCATGTGGTTGAAGATATGCAGGAGGGCCACGGTGTCAACGGAAGGCCGGCGCGTCCCCTCCACGACCCTGGCGTCCGGGGTCATGACCACCACGTCCGCGGGGACGAGCGTCTCATAGGACATGCCGGACGGGGTCACCAGGATGTGACCGCCGAGGCGCATGCTGACGTTTCCCCCGGAAAGGCTGATCAGCCGGTAGCGATCCAGGGAGATGCCGACATCGATGATCTGCTGACGTTCCACTTCGTACACGGGAGGCCTCCTTGCCTTTGGCTGCTTGTGATTGACGTATGTTATAACATATGTTAAGATGTTTGGGAAGGAGTTTGCATGGTAGGAACCCGAGCGCGCAAATCCCTCGCTGCTGAACCAGCGTCTCACGGCATCCCGGAGGAGACGCTTCGGACGATCTACCTGAAGATGGTCCAGACCCGCCGGTTCGAGGAAACCGCAGCCCGGCTGTTCTCGGAGGGAAAGGTACACGGCACCGCCCACTTCTGCATCGGGGAGGAGGCTACCGGCATCGGCGTATGCACCGCCCTGGAGCCGGGGGACCGCATGACGGCCACGCACCGGGGCCACGGCCAGAGCATTGGCAAGGGGATGCGCCTGGACCTCATGATGGCGGAGTTCCTGGGAAAGGAAACCGGCTACTGTCACGGCCGGGGCGGGTGCATGCATATCGCGGACTTCTCCGTGGGAAGTCTGGGGGCCAACGGCATCGTGGGCGGCGGCATGCCGCTGGCC